>Ga0193733_1000012_pt1 | contig 109238 bp, 90 predicted proteins | sample U1s2metaG_FD_145076 | JGI IMG/M metagenome (GOLD analysis project Ga0193733, IMG submission 145076) | Soil microbial communities from a riparian zone of the East river system, Colorado, United States - U1s2 | ecosystem: Environmental > Terrestrial > Soil > Riparian zone | place: USA: East...
TTGGCTCTGCATGCGCGCCCGCTTCGCGCAACCGCAACCGAGAGGTTCTGGCAGTGCCTGGTGCCTACAACAAACCAGAATTCGGACCGTGTGCGCCGGTTGCTGCTACCTTACGGACGGATTGGGGTTCCCCAAGTCCGCTTGTGAAAATGGCTCGTTCACATCAAATTCACCCGCTACCACCCCTTGCCTGATTTTGTCTTTTGTTGCTGCACCGCGTATTCTGCTGAACTGTCGTGCCGTTCTGAGGAGATTCCGTGTCCTGCCCGATCTGTGAAAAGCGCAAAGCCGCCCGCTTCTGCCCCGCCAAGGGCGAAAAGATCTGCGCCGTTTGCTGCGGCACCGATCGCGAAGTCACCATCGATTGCCCCTCCGATTGCTCCTATCTCGTCGCGGCACACCGTTACGAAGACGAGCATCGGCGCTCCCTGCCCGCGGACACGCCGCTGCTCGACGAAAAAATCCCTCAGGATATCGTCTACACCCACCAGCAGCTCATGGCCGCGCTGGCCTTCTCCATCGCCAAGTTCTGCGCCGTCCAGCCCGCCACCGTGGACGCTGACGTCCTCGCCGCCATCCAGGCCCTCGCCCAGACCTACAAGACGCTGAGCTCCGGCATCATCTACGAAAAACCGCCCGACGCTCCGCTGCCGCGCGAACTTTACGCTGCATTGATCGCCCTTATTTCTGAACTCAAGAGGCAGCAAGCCGAACGCGCCAACTCAGCCGGCCTTAAGGATTCCGAACTTTTCCATCTGCTGGTTTTTCTCTACCGCATGGGTTTGCTGCGCACCAACGGCCGCCCCCGCTCGCGACGCTTCATCGAATTCCTTCGCGGCCAATTCCCGCAGGCCCCCGAACTCAAGCGCGAAGAACCCCGCATCATCGTCCCCTAGCAGGTTTTTTGTAGCACAGCTACTCCTGGCTGTGCGCTTTGTTGGCGGCCTATCCTGCGGCGCAAGACTGCACTTGTCCCACTGGTTGTACCTCCGCTGCTGCTTCCCAACCCAAGGACAATTGCGAGCACGGCGCTATTCGTTTTATTTCCACCCACGGCCGCGGCCGGAATCCATACTTCTCGCGGATCCGTGCCACGCGCTCCGAGGCCTTGCGCCGGTACTCTTCAGGTGCGTAGCCGTTCTTCGCATACCACTGCTCGTACTGCTTCGCCAGGCGCGGAAATTTCTCACGCACAAATGGCAGGAACTGTTTCGCCGACGACGGCATCAAGAACAGCACTCCCGAGAAAAACCACTGCGCGCCCGCCTCTTTCGCTGCTGCCGCGACTGCTTCGAGCTCGCCCTGTCCATCCGTAATTCCTGGCACCAACGGCGACGCCGACACACCGACAGCCAATCCCGCGGCGTGCAATTCCTTCACCGCCGCGAGCCGCAGGTTCGGCCGCGGCGCGCGCGGCTCCAGCATTCGCGCCAGTCTCGCTCGCATCGTCGTCACCGTAATGTCGATTTGTAACGAGGACCGCGCGGCAATCTTCTTCAGCACATCGATGTCGCGCACAATCTGATTCGATTTGGTGATAATCGAAATGCTCAACCCTTCGCGCTTAGCCAATTCCTCCAGGCACGCCCGCGTCACCCCGTGTTCCCGCTCCGCCGGTTGATATGGGTCCGTGGCCGTCCCAATGGCGATGTGATCCGGCTTTTCGCCCCCTGCCTTCTCCGAGGTATAGGAATACTTGCGCGAAATATCATGCGCCAGCAGGGGCGCGGCATCCTTCTTCACATAGATCTTTTTCTCGAACTCTGACCCGTCCAGCTCCATGTACTCGTGCGTGTACCGCGCGTAGCAATACTTGCAGGCAAACTCGCATCCTCGATAAGGATTGATCGTCCATTCGAACGGCACGCGCTTCGAATCGCACCGGTTCAGGATCGACTTCACCGGCAGCAAAAAATACTCCGGCCGCTCCGCCGATTTTCTTTGCGTCTCCGCCGGCGGGGAGGATGCTGCGAGGCGGGCAATGCCAACCAGTCGCGCGTGAGCGCGTCCAGGGGGCCCCGCGGCATCAATTCGAATCGGACCTGTTTCACGGTTTTGGGTTCCGTGCTGGGTCCTGGACGCCGGGGGGCAATCCGCCGTCGCTTGATTCGAATTGCTGCCGCGTTGGTCAGCAACCGGGGCGTCGACCGTTTTACGGTCGCCAGCCAAACAGTCGCTGGCCATCTTCATTGGGCTTATGGCATCAGGGCACTCAGGAAAGAGTCCTACTGAGGTTGGTGAAGCGTTGCGGCGTCGAATCCGAAAACTCGGCGCCGATGGGGAGTGAACTGGAGACATAGCCCACCTCGAAGCACGCCGCAGTATTTCGCTTTTTGTTCGCTTAGTCAAGCACTATTTTCGCTTTTTCTTCATTAGGCCAACCCTGCTCGCATTCTCCCCTTTCCACCGTACCTCCATGGATACGGCATCTCTTCGCGAAACCTCGCAGACAATTGCCTCCCTTGCCCCCACAAGGTATTCTCAATGTCCGGGGGAAGCGTCTTCGGCATGCTTACTGGATCCAAACACTTTCTGCTCGCGGCATCTGTGCTTCTTGCTGGCCTGCCTTCGCTCTCCCTCGGCCAGAATCCTCCTCCGGCAAAGAAGTTGCCTGCAGGTCCCCAGGCTCCTCAATCCACACACTATCCCATTTTCATCCTTGCCTTTGGCAACGATCCCAACTGGAGCCTGCGCATCGGCCAAAAAGGCCCTGAACGCATGGATCGCCCCGGCTACCCCCCCATCCCTCTCGAACCCTCCGATGTTACCCATGAAGCCGCCGCCGATTCCTGGACCTATCACGCCAAGGACTCCGGCACTGGCGCGGCTGTGGCCGTTCATTTGACCCGCGAAGCTTGCACCGACGCTTCGAACGACACGCTGACTTCCGCGCCGCCGCCCGCGGGAAAGTACTTCTTCCGTGCCTCCGTCGATCACTCGCAAATCGGCTCTCTAAAGGGCTGTGGCCGCATCGCCGCCGAGCTCTTCCCCAAGATCAACAATCAGCCTGACGAGGACGAAGACGCTGACGCCGACAAAAAGAAACCACCCGCCCCAACCATCACCAACTTCAAGCCTCCCGTCGCCGTCGCCTACCTGAATTCAGCTGGCAACGTTGTTCTCAGCCGCGGCTCCACGAAGAAGATCGCAGCGCATTCTGGCTCCGAGCTGGCCCTCTCCCACGACGGCAAGAGGCTTCTCTACTCGCGCTCCGATTCAAAAAGCAGTCCCGATCGCACCATCGTTCTCTACGATTTTGACACCGGCAAATCACTGGATTTGGTGCAAGGTCTCGTGCGGCACGCCTTCTGGTCCCCCGATGACGGCCGCGTCGCTTTTCTCAAAGCTCTGGATCAATCGTGGCAGGTCTGGTCTTTCCCCGCCTCAATGCCCGAGGCCGCCGCACTCTTTTCTTCACAGTCCGTGAATTCTCTCCACGGCTGGGTTGACAACCACACCGTCCTGGCAACGGACACGCAAAACGCCTACTGGCTCAGTGAAGACAACCAGCAACAATCCGTGGCGCTCAAAGATATTTACGGCAACGCATTTCAGATCATGAGTTCGGATACGATTCGCGCGAATCCCCTCAATTCGGACTTGCTGCTCATCTCGGCTGATTATTTGTCGGCACCCGCCGGAGCTCTCGTCGTCTCCGCGGGCCTGGCCTCGGGTTTCTTCCTTTACGAACCGCGTTCGAAACGCCGCGTCATCCTCTCCCCGCCTGACCAGTCGGGCCACGCGGCGGAATGGTCGCGCGACGGCCTTCAAGTCTTTTTTTCCGGGAGTGATTCCTTGCATCGTCCAAGCATCTATCGAATTTTCTGGGATTCCACGGGTTTGCAGCGTTTTCTCACCGGCAGCAACTATGTAGTCGGACAGTAGCCTACTCCCCCAAGGGTACCGATAGGGGCTCAGACCACCCTTGCCCGATACGTCGCCGACACTCGATTCTACGCCTCTCACCGTCGCCCTGGCGTTATACTATGTATTGTGAGTACTAGCTCCACCCCCACTCCTCAACAGGTCGGCATTCTTGTCCTCGACGACAATGCCCCGGGTGGAAGTGCGGTCAAGCAGATCTTGGACTCCGAGGGGTGGCGCGTCCGCATCGTGGCCGACACCCAGATGCTCATGGCCGAGCTGAAAACGGGGGAATGGTCATTAGTCATTGCCGATGTGGCTCTGACGGGAGTCGAAGGTCCCGCCTTCGTGACCCTGCACGAGCTTGCCAGCGTCTCTCCCGCTGATGGTGGCCGCGTCCGCGTTCTATATCTCATCCCGGAACTATCCAGCGGCCAATACATTGTCCAGTTGGAAGCCGCACGCCTTCCCTACGTGCTTCGCCCCTACCATCTTCACGACTTTCTCGAAAAAGTCAGCGACCTGCTCGTCGAAGTGAAGGCCATCGAAGGTCCCATCCGTCAGGTCCGCCACGAATTCGGCGCCCTGCGCAAGAAGAAGAAACTGGCCAGCCGTTCCAACTCCATGTTCGCCTCTCGCGACTCATTCTCATACACCGACGAGGAACTCGCCGAATACGAGAAACAGGAAGGCGAAGCTTCCAAGTCCAGGCGCAACAAGCCTCGCATCAACCTCGGGGACCCCAGCGGCTGAAGGGGCCAAGCAAGCTCCAAGTTCTTCGTTCTTAGTCCTCAGTTGTTGCTAGGCGCCTCAAGTTCGTCCCGCTGCCTTTACCTGGTTCACCAGGCCCGTTCCTTCTTCCTGACTAAGAACTAAAAACAAACAACGAATAACTTCCACCAGTGCAAGGAATTGTTCCCTCCCCGTTCTAATCCTGAATGGTATCCCCGCTGGTTCGCTCTGACCGGATTGGGATTCACACCTAGGAGGCTTTCATGGAACGTTCGATTCTCACCGCCCTGATCGGCGGGCTTCTCGGTATCATCACTCTTGGCGGCCTGGCTTTCGTGGGGTCAGCGCCAGGCTCACTTGCCGCTCCCGCTTCTCGACCTGAGGGCGACTGGCGGCTTCTCGATCCCGTCACGTACGAGAACATCTCCGTCTTCCCCGTCGTCAGCTCCTACAGCCAGGACACCAGTCCTTTCCTCACACTTGAGGAAGGTCTCTCCACAGGCGACGTGGCCGTCCGTGAGCAAGGTTCCGAGAGCATGGTTCGCGGTCGTGATGGCCGCCCCGTGTACCTTCCACAGCCCACCACCGGCGCTTCCGTCAACCAACTGGTATTGATCAACCGCAGCAAGCGCCCGCTGTTGCTCCTCGCGGGCGAACTCGTCAGCGGCGGCAAGCAGGATCGCGTCATCGGCAAGGATCGCATTGTTCCCGCTGGCGCCCCGCCTCTCCCTCTCGACGTCTTCTGCGTCGAGCACGGCCGTTGGACCGGCAGCTCGCAATTCGCGGCCGCAAAAACCATCGTGCATCCCAGCGTCCGCGAAAGCGCAGCTGTTGATCAGGCCCAGACAAAAGTCTGGGACTCCGTTCGCAACGGCACCAACTCGAAGGCGCCTGCAACCGCCCCTCGCGCTCAAATATCCGCCGACAATCTCCAAAGTGCCATCGCCGGCAATGGCCGCACCGAAGCCTACGAAAAAATTTACGAGTCGCGCGCCGTCGGTGTATCCATCGACGATTTCGTTGACGAATTGCAGCGCCGTTTCTCGATCGCGACGTCCGGTCTAAAGGGTGAGCGCGTCGTCGGCGTAGTGGTGGCGTACGGCGGCGAAGTGGCCTGGAGCGACATCTTCGCTTCCGGCGATCTCTTCGATCACTACTGGCGCAAACTTCTGCGCAGCTACGCCGTTGAAGCCCTCACCCGCCCCACGTACCGCCAAGTCGCCTCGCGCGACAACGCCAACGACTTCTTGCGCCGTTTAAACGGCCGCGAAACTCAGGAAACCGAACCCGGCGTCTACCGCTGGCGCGAAATCAAGGAAGGCCAGCTCGCCCAAATCGAGCTCGACGCCCTCCAACCAAAACCCATGACCCTTCACCGTTTGCTCTTGCATCGCACCAGTTGACGCGTCTTATTTGGCGGCAACCGTAGGGGCACGATATATCGTGCCCCTACTCTGCCTGTCGCACCGTACTGCGATCCGGCGTTTCATCGAGCAGTTGTTTCACAGTCTTTTTCAAATTGGGGTGCACCGCCTCCGCCGCAATCTCCGCCAGCGGCACGAGCACGAACTGTCGCAGGTGCATGCGCGGATGCGGCACCTGCAATTCCTTCGTGTCAATCGTTTCCGAGCCGTAGAGCAGGATGTCCATATCGATCAGCCGCGGCCCTTTCGCGACCAGCTTCTTGCTCCCCATCCGCAACTCGATTCCACGCAGAGCTCGCAACAAATCCAGCGCCGGAACCTCCGTCTTTCCTTCGACCGCACAATTCAAAAACCAGGCCTGCTCCAGGAAGTCCACCGGCTCCGTCTCATAAAATGACGACACCTGCGTCACGCGCACACTCGCGTCTCCCAACGCGGCAATCGCCGCGTGCAAATTCGCCTCTCGGTCCCCCACATTCGATCCCAGCGAAAGATAAACCGTCATCTTCTCTTCTCGCATTTGTCTTCTCGGCATGCCCGAACGGTATCTTTCTCATTTATTGTTGGCAAGTAAGGCCTATGGTACAGTCCCCCGCCAATCATCTCGGTTCGACCGGAGGATTTTCTCATGCTCACTTGGATCGAGCGGATGTTCCGGCGCGAATGCATTCGCCGTCTCTCCGCCTGGGCCGCTGTTACGCTCCTCACCGCGCTCTTGCTCACAGCGAACCTGCGCTACGCACGAAACTTCCTGTACGGTCCATTTCCCGCCACCGCAAGCGAATTGAGTAAGATCACCGACCCCAACGCGGCCGATAAGTACTTCGTAAAGGTCGTCGGTTCGAAGGTCGCCAACACCGGGCTTCAGGAAATCGAGATCGAGAGCAGCGGCGGGGTCGAGCAAAGCCGTAAAGTTTCCGCAGGCTACTACGCTCTCCAGGTTGGCAACCGTTTTCTCGTCGTGAAAAGCTCCAAGCCCGTCTCCGATTCAGCTTCGGGTGAACTCGTCCTCCTCTCCGGCGACATTTTTAATCAGATCAGATCTTCTGTGGGGCCGCAGCGCTTGCAGCAGGATTTCTATCCTCTGATCTTGCAAGCCAACGGTTTTCGCGAGGATGGGTTTGCGGCCATCGGCCTTGCCGTTGTCGTTTTCGTTGGCCTGTTATTCTTCGCTCGCCCGGTCTGGCTCCGTCTGAAGGATCTCTCCCGTCATCCGGCGTTCCAGCGCATAAAATCCTGGGGCGAGATTCAATCCACCTCCATGGAAGCCGAGAATGAATTCAGGACCAGCGTGCGATATAAGGCAGCCGGCATCCGGCTCACGGACCGCTTCGCCTTCAAGAACAGTTTCTTCACCTTCAACGTGTTCCGCTTCCACGATCTATGGTGGGCTTACAAGCTCGTCACGCAGCACCGCGTGAACCTCATTCCCGTGGGAAAGACTTACACCGCCGTATTGGTGTTCAACGGCGGGTCCGTGCAGATTCCCGGCAAGCAAGCCAAAGTGGACGAAATGCTGGAAAATTTTGCCACCAAGGTTCCCTGGGCCATTTTCGGCTTTTCCGAACAACTGAAAGAACATCTCAAACAAAACCCGGCAGGCTTCTATGCCCAAATCGAGGCTCGGCGCCAGAAGTTAAGCGTGAAGTAGAACTATTCCATCGTCGCGGATTCCACGAAACAGCTACTTCACTGTGTCCGCGCCGGCTTTCGCAGACTGCGCGTGTTGCGCGCTCGTCGCGCCGGAGACAACGAGCAAGAGAACGATACTCTTTACTAGTTTTTTTCCTGACATATTCTCTTCTCCCCTGTTTCAAGATTTGACCGCGTTCGCGTCGCGCCGCACCTCGGACGGCGTCGAAACCCCCTCGCAATCTTTTTCCCTCACTTACTCGCCGCGCACACAAAATTGCCTGCGTCGTTCGTATCGCCGCTGCCCTTGTACTTCGCCACCTGCGGATACGGACAGAGCGGCCGCATCATCTTCGCGCCTTTTGAAGGGTCGTCGCCTTCATACTTCGTCGCAATGACCGAGGTAGGCGCAATTCCTTTCTCTACCCATTCTTCGACCGCCAATTCCGCGTTGTGTTGCGCATCCTTCGCGCTCGCGCCGCCTTGACCGAACGAGTCCGGTCCGGCACCACCGGCGCAGTGCTGCATTCCCGGCACCATGTAGAGCCGCGCGAACGCCTCCGTCTCCCGCACGCCCATCTTGCTTACCACATCGTTGTAATAGTTGATCGTGTTGAGCGCCGAGATCGCCGGATCGTTCCAACCATGATAGAGAATCAGCTTCCCGCCCCGTTTCTTAAACGCCACAAGATTTGGGTCCGTGGCATTCAGGAATTGCGCAGTCTTCTCATCTGCCGCTTTCTCGGCTTGATCGACACTGGTGTCCTTGTAATTCCAGTCCGCCTTCCCATAAACGAAGTTGGAGAAATATCCGCCGCTGAAGGCGAACAGCAAACTCTTGCCTGGCGCTGGTCCGGTAATCCAAGTTCCCCATCCTCCGGGCCCCTCTTCCGCTCCCGGCAAATACCCCGGGAAAATCTTTCGCCCTTTCGCATCTTCGGGCCCTTCATACAATTTTTTCAGCGTGGTTATTTGCGCCGCCGTCAAGCACTTCTCCGAATCGCCTTCTTTGCAAAGCATCGTGCCCGGATCGAAGTGACATTGTCTCGGGTCGTTCAATATGCCGTCGGTCACTCCGTCCTGAGAGTCGCAAGCTGCATTCACGGCACGAGCTATCGCTGGCAGCTTCCTCGACGGGATGTAACTTGCTGGATCGAGAGTCGTCGCCTGCGCATCCGCAAGCGCTTTGGTCAGCAGGTGCGTAAAGTAATTGGCCGGCGCTCCCGCCAAAATTCCGTCGTAGTCTTCCGGAAAGCGTTGTGCTTCCATCAACGCCTGCCGTCCGCCGTTCGAGCAACCCCAGAAATACGAATGTTTCGGATCCTTGCTGTAATATGCCTTCACCGCCGCCTTCGCGATCCGCGTCATCTCGTGGATTCCTCGGTATCCGAAGTCGGTCGCTTTTTCGGGATGTCCCAGCGCCCAACTCGCTTGCGTTGCTTCTCCGGAGTGGCCGGTATCCGTGCCGGCCATCGCATAACCTTGGGACACACCAATTCCCAATTGCTGGTAACCAATCTCTCCGGCGAATCCTCCGTTGCCCCGGCCTTGCAGTTTCCCGTTCCACCCGCCGCCATTCTGACCATTAACGGGCATCCACACTTCGATCTTGATCGAGGAGTCGGCACTCGGTGCCGCCTCCACTACTACCCGGCAGAATGCAGAGAGAGTCTTGTAGAGAGAGGGGTCCCCCACATTCCATGGAGACATATTTGACGGTGGCGTGAATGCTCCGGCCGCGACCATCTGCGCCGAGAGGATTTTCGCTCCGGGCAGTTGGAGTTGCGCCAGCCCCTCGCAAGTCTGTGTTTTTGACGGCGCACCCTGCGCGTAAGCCCCGCACGACAGCAGCGCCGCACCAACCGTCACAAGTAGTAACTTTTGCATGAAAGATTCCTCCGATTTGAACTGGCTGCGCGTCCCGGCCGAGGCGCACGTTAGCCCATGTCGAAACTCCCGCGCAATCCTTTTCGTTTCGGCTTCACGCTTCTCTCGATAGCGGCCGATCCGCTCGGCGCGATCACTTGAAGAATTTGCATTCCGTCGTTTAGAATGCCCCCATGCGCAAGGTCGCCCTGGGCCTCGGCATCAGCCTCGACGGCTACATCGCCCGCCCCGATGGCGCGGTCGATTTTCTCTTCATGCCCAAGGACTATTCCATGGGCCCATTCTTGGCCACCAAAGATACGATGATCATGGGACGCAAGACTTACGACGTTTCTCTCAAGATGGGCGGAGGCGGATTCGGCGACTCGAAAATGAAGAGTTACGTCTTCTCCCATTCCCAGCCGCCCGGCGAGCGCGGCGGCGTCACCTTCGTCAATGAACCCCTGAAAAGTTTCCTCGAGAAGCTCCGCAACCGTCCTGGAAAAAACATCTGGCTGATGGGTGGCGGCGAACTCGCCCGCGACTTCCTCAAAGACGACCTGGTCGACGAACTTTATATCGGCATCGTTCCGGTCCTGATCGGCGAAGGCATTCCGCTCTTCCCCAGCGGCTTCCCGCAACGCGAATTCACGCTCCTCGAAAACAAAACCTTCTCGAAAGGCCTGATCGCTCTGAAGTACGCCCGCACCCGGAAAAAAACGAAGCGCAGAGTGTAGGCGCTGTTAATCGTCGTGCAAGTTGGCCGCTTTTGGCGGCTGGAAATTTGGTTTGCAATGCAAACTAGTTTGCGACTCGCCCTTCGGGTCCGAACCATAATACTTCTACTCATGCGTACATTATAATTTATCAGATCTTAAGTGATAGAACAGGCGGGGAATAGCTTTGCCCATTAGAAAGGCTGGCACTTGGAGACCCTTAGCTTCTTCTTCGGATGGTACTGAACCTGCGTCAGTTGGTTACACGGCTAGAACAGGCGGGGCTGGCGGCGGGGGAGTTCGCGGCCGAAGTATTCGTAGGCGCGGGGGGTGGCGACGCGGCCGCGGGGGGTGCGATCAATCATGCCGATCTGCATGAGGTAGGGCTCGTAAATTTCTTCGATGGCGTCTTCTTCTTCGGAGAGGACTGCGGCCAGAGTTCCCAGACCGACAGGGCCGCCGGCATACTTGTCGAGCAGCGCGATCATCAGGTTGCGGTCCACTTCGTCGAGGCCGCGCTCATCGACGCCGAGCATTTGCAAGGCTTCCTGGGCGACGGCGCGGGTGATGCGGCCAGCGGCGCGCACTTCCGCAAAATCGCGTGCACGTCGCAGCAGCCGGTTCGCGATGCGCGGTGTGCCGCGGCAGCGGCCCGCGATTTCTTCGGCGCCGCCTTCGTCCATCTGGATGTTCAGGATTTTCGCCGATCGGTGAATGATGATCAGCAAATCCGCAGGCTCGTAGAAATCCAGCCGGTGCACAATGCCGAAACGTGAGCGCAGCGGAGCGGTGATCAGGCCAGCGCGCGTCGTCGCGCCAATCAGTGTAAAGTGGCTCAGCGGAAACGGGTGAATCTGCGCCCCCGGCCCCTGGCCGATGATCAGGTCCACGCGGAAATCTTCCATCGCCGGGTAGAGCACTTCCTCGATCGCGGGCTGCAAGCGGTGAATTTCATCCAGAAAGAAAACTTCCTTTTTTTGGAGCGAGGCCAATATCGCCGTCAGGTCGCCCTTGCGCTCCAGCAGCGGCCCCGCGCTGGTCTTGATGGGCACGTTCAACTCGTTGGCGATGATTTGCGCCAAGGTGGTCTTCCCCAGCCCCGGCGGTCCGTACAGCAGCACGTGGTCCAGCGCCTCGCCGCGGCTCCGCGCCGCATCGATGGCAATCTGAATATTCTCTTTGACGCGTTTCTGCCCGATGTACTCGTCAAGCCGCTTGGGCCGCACGCTCACTTCGATGCGCGCGTCTTCGTCAAACGCCTGCCCGGACACTATTCGCTCTGGCTGTCTCTGTGGCATCATCCGCTTTGCCGTTCCGTCCGCCATCTATTCGCCGTCCGCCGCGCGCCGCATTTTTTCGACGTGAAGTTCGGCAAGTCTTGTCTTGCCTCTTTCATTCTGGACTATTTTGCCGTCCCTGACCTCATACTCCGCGGCCACGATCAAGTCGCGCCAATCGACCTTAGCCAAGTCCACTAGCTCGCGCACCCTCTCGGCCCTTCCGCCGCAAATTTCGAGAATATCCAGATGGATCCGATCATCGAAAGCGGGGCCGAGAGACCAATGAAACTCCCGCACCAATTCTCGAATGCGCGGCGCGTCTGCAGGCGGAAAAATCTCCCCAATCAACGCCGTGACTCGCTGCGAAAGCTCGGGAACGGGCTCCATCTGTCTCCGCGTGCCCGTCGAGATGCCTACGCACCGCGCGCCGCTCGTCCTTTCGGTGCACTCAACGACTGCAATGCACCACGCAACAACTTCTCAAAATTCGCCGCCCCCGCCTCGCGCTTCGCTTCTCCCACGGCGGTTTCCGCCGCGCGTCCGTCGTATCCTAGATTCACCAGCGCGGACACCACATCCGCCTCGATTCCCGCGGGCGAAGAGCGTGCCGGTTTCTCCGTCTCCACGGCCACGGATTCCAGTTTGTCCTTCAATTCGACCACCATGCGCTCCGCCGTCTTGCGCCCCACGCCGGGAATTCTCGTCAGCCGCGCCAGGTCGCTCCCGCGAATTGCCGGTACGAGTTCTTCAACGCTCATCCCGCTCAGAATTTTCAGCGCCAGCGTCGGCCCCACTCCGGAAGCCGAAAGCAGCATTTCAAAGAAATGTTTTTCGCGCGCCGAGACAAACCCGTACAGCGCCAGCGCATCTTCCCGCACATGGGTGTGGATCAGGAGGGTCACTTCGGTGTGCGGCTCGCCGAGCGCCGCGTATGTCGAGAGCGGCACCTGCACGAGGTACCCCACGCCGCCCACGTCCACGAGCACTTGATTCGGTCTTTTTTCGGCGAGCCGTCCGCGAAGCTGGCCAATCATCGTTCGCCAGTATTGCCGCTTTTCCTTCGCCCGTCAACGCGCACTCGACCCGTCAGCGACCGTATCTACCAATCAGCTCGGCGTGGGCGAGGACGTGAGCTTTCATGGCGCGTTCCAGGTCAGCCTTTGTGGCCCCTGATTTGAGATTCAGCTTCGTATCGAGCGCGTACAGCTTGAAAAAATATCGGTGCGGCTTGCCGGGCGGAGGACACGGCCCGCTGTATCCGATCTTGCCGAAATCGTTTCGGCCCTGCCGCGCGCCTCCGGCAAGTTGTTCTTGCCTTGGTACCCGCTCCGGAAGTTCCTTTGCGTCTGCGGGAAGGTCGTACAAAACCCAGTGCACCCAGGTGCTTGCGGGAGCGTCGGGATCATCCAAGATGAGGGCCAAGCTCTCGGTATTTGCAGACGGTTCATTCCATTCCAATTTCGGGGAGACGTCCTGCGCGTCGCACGTAAATTTCTTGGGGATCGCTTCTCCCTCCGAAAAGTCCGGGCTTGTAATGTGCAGGGCCATGGCTCCTCCTATCGCTTGCGAGAAGAGCTTTCCGGAAAACAACGCGGAGATGCAAAGCAAGGAGCCGGTCAGGAGCGCAAATCCTCTTCGCACCGCGGCATCGTCCTTTATTCTCACTCACGCCGCTCCCCGGCTGCGCAGAAATTCGGCGACCTCTGCGTGGCCACGTTCCTCCGCAAACTTCAAGGCCGTTTTCCCATCATTGGTCCTGGCGCTTAAATCAGCGCCGTTTCCCAGGAGCATGCTTACAATCCCCAGGTGGCCATTCGCGGCGGCAGTAAGAAGCGGCGAGTAGCCGGCGCCGTATCGGTAATTCGGGTCGGCGCCATTTTCCAGGAGCCACGCCACAATGGCGGTGTGTCCGCTGGCGACGGCCCCGGTCAGGGCGCTGTAGCCTGTCCCGTTGGTAGCCACGGCGTTGACGTCTGCGCCTTTCACAAACAAGTATTCGGCTACTTCCAGATGCCCGAACACCGCCGTCAGCGCAATTACGGGAAACCCATCGGGTGAGTAGCTCTTCGCCTGACTCGGCTCTTTCTCGACTAGGTGTTTCACGCGCTCCAGCTGACCAAGCGCCGCCGCTTCATGCAGCTCCAACGGAACTCCCTGAGCCAGCAGCGTATCGCAAAGCTCCTCGTTGCCGCTGTACACCGTCAGCAACAAGGCCGATTGCCCCTTTTCATTCCGGGCACTCGCCAATTGCGGTTCGGCGGCCAGCATTCTTTTAACTGCTGCCGTGTCCCTTGCTTGAATGACTTTGAAAAATTGGGCGGCGCTGCTCATACCTGCGCTTCCTCCAAATCCACGCGATCTGCAGGAAAAGGAGAGTAGCGCAAACGGCTGCTTGATGCTGAGGAAATCTGTGGAGAGCAGCGGGAGAAGCATCTCGCGTGGTGAGTTGCGCAGCCACGCGCCGCGCGCGATGAAATTGGATCAAGGGACGGATGCCGCTATTGCGGCCGTCTTGTAATCCCCCGGCAGCTGGGCGGGTCGCTCAGCGGCGCGAGCGGTCCTTGCGCACGGCTTCGTCGATCAGCGCATCGAGTTCGCTGCGCGTCAGCGTCACGTCATCGCCCGCGTTTTCTCCGCTGTCGCGGGTGATGGGCAATTCCGCTCCGCCGCCCGGCGGAGGCGCGACAAAGTAACGCGGACGAGCCGCCATCAGCTTCGCGACTTCCCGGCTGGAAAGCAACACCGGCTGACCGGCCATCTCCGCAGCCAGGGTGATCTTCGCGCTGTGCTCGATGGTCTCCATTCGAAAGAACGCCGTGAGAAGGTCGGGGCCGCAGGTCACCGCGCCATGGTTGGCAAGGAGCAGCGCGTCGTAGTGCGGTACAAACGGCTCGATGGCCTCGCTCAACTCCGGAGTCCCCGGCGTGGCATATTGCACCAGCGGAATCTGTCCAAGTCCCACGATCACTTCGGGAAGCAAGGCTTGATTCAGAGCGCGTCCGGCGACCGCAAACCCGGTGGCCGTGGGCGGATGCCCATGGCAGATGGCCATCACATCCGGCCGCATGCGGTAGAACAGGAGATGCATCGCCATTTCGGAGGAAAATTTGCGGTCGCCGGCGAGCTGACGCCCGTGCAGATCGGTGATCACCAGATCCTGTGGCGCGAGCATCCCTTTATTCATGCACGTAGGAGTGGTGAGAACGCTGCCGTCATCGAGCCGCACGGAAATGTTTCCTTCGCAGGCGACAATGTGTCCGCGCTCGTACATCCAGCGTCCCGCGACACAGATCTCGCGGCGGTGCTGCTCTTCACTTTTCGCGTGGCCTGACAAGAGTGAGTCCGAAGTCACCGGCGGACTCCTTCCTGGCTCGGAACGTTTTTCCGAGCCGTTCAGCTTGAATTGATCCAGGCACAGTCCGTAGGGGAGTTACGGAATGACTCATGCCGGTCCCCATAAGAGTAGCAGGAGCGAAGAAGAAATTAATACAACTCGCCTCCAGAAGCTAGGCATAAATACCGCGGAGCTTGAGGGCGCTGGCGACCCGGTCGATGGCCAGCATGTAGGCGGCAATGCGGTTATTCACTTTGTGAATTCCCGCAAAACGCACCACTTCATCGAAGGCATTGTCCATCACGTCGAAGAGGCGCTCGTTCACTTCGCTCTCCCGCCAGAAGAAACCCTGACGATCCTGGACCCATTCGAAATAGCTGACGGTGACGCCGCCGGCGTTGCCCAGGATGTCCGGCACGGTGAAGATGCCTTTGGCATCGATAATCGCGTCGGCCTGCCAAGTCGTGGGGCCGTTGGCGCCTTCGCAGAGAATCCTGGCCTGCACCTGATTCGCATTCTTCTCCGTGATCTGGTTTTCAATCGCTGCCGGGATGGCAATCTCGCACGGCTGGAAGAGCACATCGCGCGAACTCATCTTCGTTCCGCCGTCCGGGAGATCCTGCAGCGGTTTCTTCTGCGTGTAGACCCAATCGATCGCCTTCGGCACGTCGAGGCCCTTCTCGTTGTACAGTCCGCCGCCGATATCCGCCAGGCCGATGATTTTGTAGCCCGCTTTATGCATGAGCTCCGCGGCCATGGAGCCCACGTTCCCGAAGCCTTGAACAACGACGCGGCATCCTTCTTTCTTGATTCCCAGCTTGGCGAGCGCCTTGTCGCAGCAGATCATCACGCCGCGCCCGGTGGCTTCGCGCCTTCCGCGCGACCCGCCCAACTCGATGGGCTTACCGGTCACGACGGCCGTGGTGGCTTGACCGACGTGCATGGCGTACGTGTCCATGACCCAGGCCATGGTCTGCTCGTTGGTGCCGACGTCGGGGGCCGGTACGTCGCGCTCCGGCCCCAGCCAATTCGCCAGTTCCGCGGTATAGCGGCGCGTCAGCCGCTCCAGCTCTCCGCGCGACATCTTCCGCGGATCGCAGATCACTCCGCCCTTCGCCCCACCAAAGGGGATATTTACCACCGCGCACTTCCAAGTCATCCAGGTCGCCAGCGCGCGCACTTCGTCAATGGAAACATCCGGCGCAAAGCGGATTCCGCCCTTGCCAGGCCCGCGCACCGTGGAATGCAGCACGCGATATCCCGTGAACACTTCGAGGGTTCCGTTATCCATCCCGATGGGAATGTAAAGCGTGATTTCTTTGCTCGGATATTTCAAGTACCGGTAAAGCCCCTGCTCGAGTCCCAGTTTGTTCGCGGCCACTTCAAAGCGCGCTTCCGCGTTCTGGTAGACATTCATCTCTTCGGGCATTGGAGCTTGCGGCATGCGAAATTCTCCTTTGTAACGGGGCGGAATTACTTCGTTCGCTCTCAGGATAAAGCTGCGCCTGCGTGAAGAGCCGGCCACCCTGCGGTCAAACGCAGGGGCAAACCCGGCCTTTTCGGGGCCGGCCTTACGTAATCTAGCCTGTGATCAGCACTTACAGGCGCGATTTGAAAGGCCAAGGAAGGTGAGCACCAGCGGTCTACCCCACCGCTGGAACTGCCCATTGGCCGGGCCGCCAGTATACGAATCTACCTGGTATCCCGCAAGCGCCGCTGCCGTGAACCGTGAAGGGAGTTGCAATTCGAATGCGAAGGCGCACCCATGATGTGGGTGCACGAAATTACAAACGGTGGAGGATTACTGCAAGCGGAACCGGATCGTCACGGCCAGGTGCATCGGCACGGGTTTGCCGTCGAGCGACGCGGGCTGGTATTTCCACTGTTTCAAAGCGTCCATGGCAGCTTGATGAAGCAACGTGGGGCCGGAAACGACACTCATGGACGTCACGCGTCCGGTGGCGTCGATCAACGCGTCGACGAGAACGTTGCCCGAAACATGCTGGCTCTTGGCGAGCATTGGATAGGACGGAGGCACAGAAAAAATCAGTCTTGCCGGTCTGACGTCTCCGCCAATGGGAAGCGGCGCTGCGGGCGCCGTAGGCTGTTTGCTGCCGCCAACAAGACCGGCGGTAAGCGCTTCTACGCTGGGCCCGGGCTGTCCATCGCCGTTCAAGGCGATGCCTGCGTCAGCCTCTCCGCCGTCTTGGGCATGCCGGCTTTGCGTGATCTTGGGTGTGGCCAGTTGAACTTTTCCGAGGCTGGGCTTCTTCGGCTGCTCCGCAGCCGGTTGAGCTGAAGCCGATGTCGTCGCAACCGTGCCGCCGTTTGCCGGATTCGATGTGGGTTGTGAATTGTGTGCTGTCGCGGCCGCTGCGGCTGCCGGCACGACGCTCAAAGGATTCGGGGCCGAATTGGGATGGGCGGCGGTGTTGGTGAGCACCACCGGATTCGCTTGTGCTGGAGGATTCGTCTGTAGTGGTGCATTGGCTTTGGGTTGCGATGGCGAACTCTCCCCAGGAAGGGAGACCACGGAAGCTTGCACATTCGACGTCGGCGCCGGACCGGCATTGGCAGCACCAGACTGCGGGCGCATGTACCACCAGCCACCGCCGGCGAGCAGCAGGACACCGGCCGCAATCGCCACGGTCAGCATGCCTCTGCTCGAACCGTTGGATCCGCTTTCCTCGGCACTTTTCTCCTCGTCATCCGGAATCGTGTCGTCGAAAGTTTGCAGCGGCAGCTCGGCTATGTTGTGTTCTTCCGCGGCCGCGAAGGTCTCTGCGGCAGTTTCTTCAGCCTTAGGCTGCTCGGCGAGACGCTTTGCTTTTTCTCTTTCGATCAGTTCCTGGGTGGAAGCGGGGGTGGCGGCGTTGCGGGCCAGTGGCTCAAGCCACGCCGGAATTCTGAGTTCTTCCTTGTCGAGGGGAGATTTCACGGGCGGAGGACCAAGTTTCACGGGCTCAACGGCCTTGGCGGACACGGGCTCCGGCGCACGAGCGTGGGACAGTTCCAAAGCTTTTGCGGCGCCCACCGCAAGTTCTTTTTGCATGACGGCGGGAGGTGCATGCGGAGTTTGCGCTGAAACCGCAGAAGGCGCGGCAGGAGCGCCGGAGAACAGCATGTTCGAAAGTTGTTTCTGGAGGCGAGCTGTGTGCAGTTTCAGAGCGTCGGTCTGCGGCTCGCCGGCCGTTGGCTCCTGTGCAGGATGCACGGGGGCGGGCGCGACGGGCTTCGCCTCGAATACTGCAGGCGAATCTGTCGTGTTGATAATGGCGGGAGCTCCGAGAGATTTCGGCGGCTCCAGAATGGAAGCCTGCTCTTCCGATGCGCGCGGCGAATCAAAGAGGGTAGACGCGGGCGGGACGGGATTTGCGGGTGCGGAGTTCAACGCGAATTCCCGAGAGGCGGACACCGGCGCAGCGGGCACAACCGGAATTACCTGTGCAACCGGCGCTGCCGAGCTCGGGCTTAGTGGAGCCCCCGGATCGAAGGACGTCGAGAGGGCCGAGGAGAGCGGCGCGACGGGCGCGACGGGCTTCATAGCCACGACACTGGAATTACCGTTCGCCGCAGGCGCTTCGACCGTGAGCGCGACCGGACGGGGGATCGCAGGCGAGTCGCTGGCCGAGGATGAATTGACCGGCGCAGGCGCCCCCGTCTCCGGAGCGGAACCGAGGCGATCGCTTGGAAAACGCATGCCCCAGAAGCCAACCACGGACTCGGTGAATTCCAGCTCAACATACCCGCTCAGGCTGCGGTAGTTTTTGGACTTGACGACCTGGCAGACAACTTCTTTTTTGGTTTTTTCGTTGGTGAGAAAAAGCAATTGCCCCGGAGCAACGGAAGAAGAAAGACGAATGACGGCGCCGTTGCCGATAACGAGAACGGTCTTGGTGGTCTCGGAGAAAGGCTCGCGCTTGTCGCTGCCCTCGACGGTGCGCGCACCGTTGACCGTGACCGGCACTTCGAGCGCGACGGGCTGCTGTTTGATGGCCGTATCACCCGCCAGTGCGGAAGTTGGCGCGGGACGCTGGGCCGTGTCCGGCTTTGCAGCTAAGATTTCGTTCTCTTTGACGGTTGGAGGCATAGCGTGCACACTCACTAAAGATGATTTTCTTAGTCGCCCTGTCCCCGACAGGTTTCCCCTCGAACATCTATATGTTCCGCCTCCCGGGAGTACGGCAACCATAGTACTTGCGTACTACGATGGAAACACCTGTACGAATGGACAGGTCAAAATTTCGCGGATTGGCCATGCGGCGCGAGCGGTGGTTCGAAATAAGCGCGGAAAGAGAGAAAAAAGTTGTGAAGGTTATCGCGGAAGAGGGGGCTGGAAGCGCTGGTCGACTTCGACTTGATAGCCCGTTACGAGTTTGTTAGTTTCGTTGGCCATGCCGATGATGGCTTGAAGTTCCTTGAACATGGCGTCGGTCATTCCTTTGCCGAAGGCGGAAGCAGTGTGCGAGGCGATGCAGTAGTTGCAGTTGTTGGTGACGCTGACGGCGATGTAAATCATTTCTTTGGTGAGCGGATCGAGCGCGCCCGGCGCCATGATCTGCTTGAGACTTTCCCAGGTGCGCTTGAGCAACGCGGGATCGTGGGCGATGGCCTTCCAGAAATTATTAATCCAATCGGTTTTGCGCGTGGCCATGATGTCGTCGTAAACGGCGCGCACTTCGGGCACTGCGTCTTGGTATTCGATCAATCCGAATGTGGCCATGAGGGTCTCCCAACATCGTTGCGTGCACAGCTTCCAAGACGGTAACAGGAAGCGGCCGGTTCTGTGTAGTGCGGAGCGGAGGTCATCGTTGAAGCAAGATTTGCGAAGCGTGGGCCAGGGTTGAGCATTTCCGGACAACAAAAGACATTGCATCAGGTAGGAAAGCGTTGAAAAGGGCGCAAACTGCCAGGCTTGCGTCAATGGAAAAACGCGTTGCGGGAGCATCCTTCTGCGGGAGCATCCAGACGATGAAATTTTTGGGTTTGTCGAATAAAATTCATTCTCCTTGACACGTGGCGCGGAGAGGGTTAAAACTCAGACAACAAAGCCATATTGGCGTTAGATCTGTTTCAGTATTTTTTGAACGAACGAGGGGCGAGCTGGTCCGGGGGCTTGTCCATATTCTCAAGAACAGATTTCGATCATTCAATTGAATGCGAATGGTTCGCCATTTGGCTTTTCACTGAATTTCATTTTTCCAAGCGTGCCCCGACGGTGTCAGGAAATGCGGGTGCTGTCGATTGTAGTTCGATCTCGAAGAGGGAGTGTTGATATTTATGAAGCGCCTAGTCTTGGCAATTCTTGTTGTTTTGTTTCTCGCGGTGGCAGCAAACGCGCAGACGTTCCGTGGCGCGATCAACGGAACGGTGACGGATCCATCGGGCAGCGTGGTTCCTAATGCCGCGGTGAAGGCTACAGAATCCGCAACCGGCATCGATCACAATACCGTGACGACCAGTGAAGGACAGTTTTCTTTCCAGGACATCCCACTCGGCTTTTATAAAGTCTCCGTGACGGCATCTGGATTCCCGGTATACACCGTGGATAAGGTGGAAGTCGTCGCAGGGTCCATCTACACCTTGCAGGTCAAGTTGACGCTCCAGCAGCAGTCCACCACGGTGGAGGTGTCCGCAGCGGCTCTGACACTGGACACCACGACACAAACCCAGAACATGACTATCACGTCGGACGTTGTGGCGGATATTCCGCTCAACGGACGAGACTTCACGCAGCTGATCGCAACTGCCCCGGGTTATGGCGGATACTCGGTGGGCGGATTCGGCTCGCTTAACGGCACGCGCGCGAATCAAATGAACTGGCAGATCGACGGCGTGGACAACAACGACTTCTGGCACAACATTCCTGCGGTCAACCAGGGCGGCGTCTCGGGTATCGCCGGCATCGTACTGCCGATCGATTCGATTGATGAATTCTCGGCCCAGACGCAGTCGGGCGCGGAAGCCGGGCGCAACGCCGGGGGCACGGTAAACCTGGTCATCAAGTCGGGCGGTAACCAGATCCACGGCTCGGCTTACTACTTCAACCGCAATGAGTTCTACGGAGCGCACTCGCCGTTCTGGGTCCCAGCGGCTGGAAAGAAAGCACCTCCACTGCGTAACGAGAACTATGGATTCGCTGTAGGCGGTCCGTTCATCAAGAACAAGGCGTTCTACTTCGCCAGCTATGAAAAGCAGGTTTACATCATCGGGCTCTCGGGTCTGGCCACTGAGCCTTCCACCCCCTGGCAGACGGCAGCTCAGGCAGCACTTACAAAATATAGTGTGACGCCGAGCACACTCTCCGCGAAGCTGTTGTCGACCCTGTGGCCCTCTTCGGTCTTGACTGACCCCACGGTGGTTGGCAAGGGCACTGTTCCCAAAAATTTTTTCAGCTCCTCACCGTCGACAGGCTACAGCTATAACGGCGTTGCAAAGGTTGATTACAACATCTCCGACAAACACCGGATTTTCGTTCGCTGGTTTGGCGGGCAGGGCAGCCAAACAGCACCGACGGGTGGCAGCCCGGCATTGGGAACAGCCAGCTCGAACTTGAAGGACTATTTCGAAGTGGCGCCACTGCATGTCTACAACGGCACCGCCGTACTCAACTCCACGTTCACGTCGAAGTTGACCAATCAGGTGCTCTTCGGAGCTAATTATTTCAACCAGCTTTTCCATGACTTCAACAATAGTTTTGACACTAAAGCATTGGGATTGTTCCTGAGCCCCGATGCCACCACCCACGGACAGCCGATCCATGGCTCTCCGAATATCGCGATTGCTCCGCCAAGTGCGACTGGAGTTGCGGGCTTTGAACAAATCGGAATTACACCGCCGGAAGGACGCTCCGACTTCACGTGGCACCTGACCGATATCGCTTCGTATGTAACCGGCAACCACCAATTTCGGTTTGGAGGAGAGTTTCGGCAGGGACATGTGAATGAGTTCTATCATCGGCATGGAACGGGCTCCTTCGCATTCGATGGGACCCAGGGGCCGTGGAAAAACGACTCTCAATTCGACGCAAATACGAAGGCCCTGGCGGACTTTCTTGCGGGCGATGTGTCAAGCTCCTCGATCACGGTGGGGAACATTGAGCGATGGGTCAAGGTCAACGCTTTCAACTTCTTCGGTAGCGATAGTTGGCAAGTGACCAAGAAGCTGAACTTGAACCTGGGTCTACGCTACGAATTCTTCGGTCCGCTCCACAGCGATAAGAAAGATCTCGCGGTGTATGTTTTTGGGACGGGTTTGAAGATCCAGGGCAATGGTATCGATTCCATCTTCCCGGCGGACAAGAACAATTTCGCACCGCGGTTCGGCTTCGCGTATCAACCCACGGCGAAGAACGACCTCGTGGTGCGTGGCGGCATCGGTGTCTTCTACGATCAGATCAATATGAACCCGTTCCTGGATTATCGTCCGGGCGGCAGCAGGGCGGATGGTTTGGAGATCAATCCGATCGGTCCCTCCCCGGCGTCCAGCTACGGATCTCCTTTCTGCGGCGGGACTTCCTACAACTGGCAAACCGTGCAGAATGCAACCTGCCCGGCTGGAACTCCTAAAGCTGGCCAGGCCAATCCCGATGGCTCGGTTTTTCCGGGAGTCCTCGCGTGCGCGGACGCAACGTGCACGAATGCCTCGGGCCTCAGCGCCTACTCCGTCAGCCAGAATTTCCGCGCCCCGTACTTTTACAACTACGACCTGCAAGTTGAAAAGAGTTTCGGGAATGCGGCAATCTGGCAGGTCGGGTATGTCGGGAGCCAGGGACGCAAGCTGAGCATGATGTTTGACATGCCCACAGCTGGCACCAATTTCGGCTCGATCATTCAATTGCAAAGCGTGGGTACGTCCAACTATAATGCTCTGCAGACAACGTTCAAGCTCCGCTCATGGCACGGACTCACGTCGCAATACTCATTCACATGGGGACACACCCTGGATGAAATGAGCGAATACCGAGGCGTGATCTCAGACAGCCTGAATCCCAAGGTTGATTACGGCAACAGCGATTTCGACACGCGGCGACTGTTTACGGCCAGTTTTGTTTACGACTTGCCCAAGGCTCCATGGGCCCATAGCGCGTGGTCTACACGGCTCATCAACGGCTGGCAAGTCAGCAGCTTGTGGAACTTCCACACCGGGCAGCCATCGGATGAGGTCCTTTCCGGTCTGTATCTGATCGGGAATCCGTATAGCGGCTCTCACAAGTTCTCGGCATCGGCGGGGGGTGAGCAGTGGTGGAATCCGTCGGCCTTCGCCCTTGCTGGACCTGGCACGCCAAGCCTCGCTAGGAACACCCTCCGTGGCCCTGGCTTCGGAGACGTCGACCTCTCGGTGTTCAAGAACATCCCGATTACGGAGCGCGTCAGGATCCAATTGCGCATGGAAACCTATAACCTCCTGAACCGAATCAACCTCGCTTCCGGCCCAGGGTCGGTGAGCGCCAGTTGCGGGACGAAGGTTGTGGGTGCCACGTGCACGGATCCAGGGTTTGGATTCGTTAGTGACACGATTGGCGACTTCAACGGGGCTCCCGGAATCGGGCCCGGCGAAGCCTTCAATATGCAGCTTGCCGTCAAGATCATCTTCTAACGGCTGCGCAAACTCTTAACCAAACAGGCCTCCCAATCGGATCCGGGGGCCTGTTTGTTTTTTGGGTGGCTGCTATTCCCAGGTTTCAATTCCCATCACACTGCACGCTTTTCATGGCATGCGCTCTTTTTCTACGTGCGCTTGCCCAATGAAGAAAGGTGTCATGAATGCCTCGGTCTAGGGAGTCAAGTATATGATTCCCAAGAGAACGGCGAGTGTTTTGCGGTACGCTGCTAAAGACTTGGTGCGCGAGCGGCGAGGAAAAGCAGATTCCTCGCTTCGCTCGGAATGACATTCACGGAGCGCACTGCGAAGTATCGGTTAGCGATGGAGGAATTCCTCGAGGAGGAGGCGGGAGAAGCGGCGGGTGTTGTGGCGCAGGACGCCGTGTTCCTCGAGGAGATTGTCGAGGATGACGCGGAAGCCGAGCTTCTGGAGGGCGGGAAGATCGATGGCCACCGGTTCGGCGCCCTGCGCGCGATACCGGCGGGCCACATCGGGGGACACGGGCTGGCGATTGGCGACGACCCAATCGATGACGCGGCGCGGGACGTGCTTCTGGATGGCGCGGAGATGATCGGCGAGGGCGTAGCCGGCGGTTTCGCCGGGCTGGGTCATCAGATTGGCGACGTAAACGCGCGGAGCCTTGGACTTGGCGATGGCGCTGGCGATTTCCGGGATCAGCAGGTTCGGGAGAATGCTGGTGTAGAGCGAGCCGGGACCGAGGAGGATCAGATCGGCCTGCTTGATGGCTTCGATGGCCCCGGCGAGCGGACGCACGCGGCTCGAGGAAAGCTTGATTTTCTTGATCGGCGCGCCGCGGCTGGCGGTGATGCGGGTCTCGCCGTGAACAATGCGGCCGTTTTCGAGCGTGGCAACGAGGTGCACGTTCGAAAGCGTCGATGGAAAAATGCGGCCGCGAATGGCGAGCACTTTGCTGCTGACGCGGATGGCTTCGGTGAAATCGCCGGTGACGTGGGTGAGCGCGGCGAGGAAAAGATTGCCGAAATTGTGGCCGATGAGGCCGCGGCCGGCATGGAAGCGGTATTGAAACAGGCGGCCGAGGAGGGCTTCATCTTTCGAAAGGGCCACCATGCAGTTGCGGATGTCGCCGGGCGGGAGGAGGCGGTTCTCCCGGCGCAGGCGGCCGGAGCTGCCGCCGTCATCGGTGACCGTGACGATGGCGGCGAGATCGGCGATGGGGTGTTCGGCGCTGGCGTGCTCATCGATGCGGCGGATGACGAGTTCCTTGAGGCCGCGAAGGAGCGTGGAAAGTCCGGTGCCGCCTCCAAGAGCGACGACGCGGAAGCCGCGGGAAAGAGTTTTCGATTTGGTGGGGCGTTTTGTCATGCGGGTGTCCGGGATGGCGGAGCAGGTTTCATTTTACAGAAAAGAATTTAACTCAGAGGACGCTGAGAACACGGAGAAGAAAAAGACAGGACAGGCTAAAGCCCGTCCCACAAAACCGCTAGCCGGCGGTGCCGTCTTTCTCCGGATAGAGCAGCTCGGTGAAGCGCGGGTCTTCCTGGAGGAAAGCAAAATCTTCGTCGTTGCGCGCGTGGTAGCGGTTTTCCGGGCGCAACTGGATGGCGACCTTGAGATTGGCGAGGGCGGAATCGGCTTCGCCGGTGAGGCAATCGAGCGCGGCCAGCGCGTAGTGAATATAGTCGGCCTTGGGGGCGGCTTTGCGGGCTTTATCGAGACTTTCGCGAGCGTCGTCCCAGCGGCCGATGTTCATCATGGCGACGCCACGCTGATAATGCTCGTCCGCGGTGCGGGGATTTTGCTCGTGAGAAGGCCTCATGCGCTGTTCGGCGATTTTCAAGTGCATGCGCGCGCGATCGGCGAGTTCCTTGCTGGGGCCTTCGAGAACTTTTTCAAGTTCCTGCTTGGAGCGAGCGAATTTTTGCTGATGAAAGAGGGATAGGGCTTCGTCGTAGACTTTGAGTTGCGCTTGCACCAGGGGATCGACCAGTTCGACACCCCCACGCTGGGCGGGCGGAGGGGGAGGGAAAGTCTTTTTTTTCTGTGACTTAGACTGACTCCGCGCCTTGCCCTTGGAACGCCTTGAGGACGATGAAGTGGGCTTACGCGCTTTTGCCATGCGCCGCATGCTAGCAGAGCAGGATTCTGGCGTCAACGGATGTGAACAAAGGCACTTTGAAAGGGCGGGAAGCGTCAGGCGTTACCGAACGGAGGCATGGGCCGAAAATAGGACGTGGAGTTCCGGGCGGAATCGCGGACACTGTAGGTGCGGTAACAAGCAAGGTGACACACGGGGTGGGAAGGCTGGCCTGCCTTCGCCGCGTATGCTATAAGTTTGTGGCCGAATTCTGGTTGACGACAACGTGCCTTTCATCAATTTTCCTGCTCGCGAAATTAACTGCAAGCTCGTGTATTACGGTCCAGGTCTGGGCGGAAAAACCGCCAACCTGCAGTGGATCTACGACCACACCGGACAAAACCAGAAGGGCAAGATGGTGTCCCTGGCGACGGAGACGGACCGCACGCTTTTCTTCGACTTCCTGCCATTGGATTTGGGAACGGTGCGCGGATTCAAGACGCGCTTTCATTTATATACCGTGCCTGGACAGGTATTTTATGAGGCCAGCCGCAAGCTGATCCTGAAGGGCGCGGACGGCGTGGCGTTCGTGGCGGATTCGCAGGAGGAACGGCTGGACGCGAATTTCGAAACGATGGAAAACCTGATGGAGCACCTGAAAGAGCACAACCTGAATTTTACGACGATTCCGTACGTGCTGCAGTTGAACAAGCGCGACCTGCCGAATGCCATGGCTGTGCCAGAATTGACGAAGCAGTTGCAGAAAAAAGGCGAACCGGTCTTGGAGGGCGTGGCGATTCAGGGATTGGGTGTGTTCGAAACGCTGAAGGAGTTGGCTAAGCTGGTGCTGGCGGAATTGAAAAAGGGCGGGTAGACGCTACTTGCTGATTTGGAAAGTGACTTCGACTTGAACGCGAACCGCGACAGGATTCCCTGTAGCGTCTTTTGCGGGTCTAAATTTCCAAGACTTAACAGCTTCCATTGCTTTCTCTTCCAGCCCGTCGCCAGGACTCTTTATCACAATCACATCTGTCGCTCGTCCTTCCGGTGTTACTACAACATCCATCACAACAGTGCCCCTAATCCTGTCCTCTCTGCCCTTATTAGAATAATCAGGAACAGGACAATAAACGCAAGCCGGCACGCCAAAACCGTCAACGCCAGCTCGCGCTAATACGGCAGAATCCCGTTGGACTCCGAATCTCCCGGCGTCCGAATTGAACGGGCTAAAGTCGACAGCGACCTTCTGGCGGACTGGCACACTGTTTTCGGCAGCATCTCTTGCCGGTTCCACTTTCCAGTTGCTGACTACTTCCATGGCCGTTTGATCGAGCCTGGGTTCGAAGCTTCGGACCACTCGTGCTTGGTGGAGCTGGCCATCGACGCTAAAAACTGCGGAAAGAAGCACAGCCCCCTGGGTTTTCTTGTCCCCGGAAAGGGACGTGTAAGAAGGATTTGAGCCAACAAGGCACTCTGCAACGCTTATCCCATCGAGGCCCGCAAAATAGAAAATGGTTCCTGCGGAATCCGTGGCCGCAGGAAAGAGCGCTTCGAATTCGTCTGAGGATTGCTCCTGATATTGCGTGTGGTAGAGCTCTTTGCCGGTCGTTGCTTCACGAAGGGAAAGCTCCAGAGCGATGGCAGAACCAATTTGCCTAAATGTACCCATGAGTAGGGCGTCCACGCCTATAACCGCGGCAACTTTTGCGGAGGTTTCTGATTTCAAGAGGTCCGGCGGCCTGATTGCCGCTTTCGTTAGCAAGCGCTGTGCATCAATGCGATTGAGCACATCGAAACTACTTTTCGCGGCACTGAGATTCGTCGAAAAGACGGACGCGAAGTAACAGCCTTTGTCGGTACGGGCGGCGTCGCTGATTAGAGAGTTCAACCGTTCGAGGAAGTCTGCTACATAGATTTTGTGCAGATTGTGCCGTGCAATTTCGCTTGCGACACGCCCGGCGGCTGCTTTGCGCTCCTCTTCCGCGCCTGCGAAACCAACGGAGGCGGTCAAAGTGCAAACTGTGGCCAGGAGCAGAATGCGAAAGCAAGGAGTAGAGAGGTTTTTCATTTGCAATCCTCCGGCGGGACACCAGCGTAGGACTACAGTCTAACACGACGATTAAATGCAAGGTTGTTGAAGGATCGTAAAGCCAAAAGTCAGAAATTGGCGAGGGCGGCGGATTCGGATTCGAAGGTGGGGATGGCTTCGACGAGGCGGGTGACGGTTAGGGCGTCGCGGACGCGGCCGGAGCCGCAGACCAGGCGGAGCACGCCGCCTTCGCGGGCGAGCTTGATGGAGATGCGCACGAGCGTGGAGATGCCGGAGCTGTCGATCTGCGGAATGCCATTCAGAAGGACGACAACTTTCTTCGCGCCAGCTTTGACCACCGATTCGAGAGCGTCGTGGAGCTGCTCGGCGGGCTCGCCGATGGTGAGTCGGCCGCGAACTTCCAGTACCGATACTCCGCCGGATTCGCGGACGTTGATTTCCATGGGCACGCGGTCAGTCATTGGGCGCTCTCTAGCGGATCTCTCGGGCAAGAAGTATTCTCACAACGCGGCGGCCGTCTCGGATGACGACGCACGGCTACCCGCAGGCATTATACGATGCCGGGCGTGTTGGACAAGGAAATGCGCACGGGTCATCCATAGCATGGGCGCTACACGGTACGAAGGCACACGTGAAGCGCATTCCAGCGCGCATTTATGACGAGGATTCGGCAATCAAGGACCAACGGGTTAAATCACGGCTTCTTGCTCGGGTCCTGGATCCGTAGCGCTGGCGTCTTGCCGGCGGTCTTGCTGCTCTATGTTAGCAGCCAGCGAAACCAACAACAGGGATGCTGGCGCTACAAAGGGCCTGACTTCCACTGCGACATTACTGATTTCGTCCGGCGCGTTCGTATTGTTGCGAGGAATCCGGCTAGACCTCGGCAGGCACCAACGCGGGAGTCCGGAAAGCAATTTTCAGAAGCAGCGGAGTGAGCAGAGTGGTCGCCACGGCCATGAACACAACCACGCTGTAAACCTCCGTGCTAATCACCGCCATCCCCAGGCCGAGCTGCGCCACGACCATGCCTACTTCACCACGCGGCACCATACCAAGACCGATCTTCAACATGTTTTGCCAGCCGAGTGAGATAGCGCCGAGACCGCAGCCGACCAGCTTCGTCACCACGGCCGCGGCCAAAATCACCAGTGCCAGCGCAATTGTCGACCGGGAACGGAACACTCCGAAATTCAGGTGCAGTCCGATGCCCGCGAGGAAAAAGGGCACCAGCAGCTCGCTCACGCCCCGGGTCAACGTGCGCATACGGGCGTCGGAACTGTCCGAGAGTGCGAGGCCCGCCAGAAACGCCCCAACGATCGCGGCAACCCCGGTGTACTGCGCCAGCAGCGCCATCGCGAACAGGAACGCCAGCGCGATATGAAACTCCGCTTCATCGGCACGGGCACGCGATCCAAAGATCGGCAGCACGCGCTTAACCGCCGTCGTGCCCCAAATCGCCATAACCACGGTGAACGCCGTTGCGAGCGACGCGACCAGTGCGATCTCCCAGAGATTGACGCGGCCGCGCGCCACGCTGCTGACTACCGCCAGAACGATCAGCCCGAGGACATCGTCAATCACCGCAGCAGCCAGGATGACCTTGCTGGCCACTTCATGAAGCACCCCTCGCGCTGAAAGCACCGACGCGGTGATTCCCACGCTGGTGGCCACCATGGAAGCGCCGACGAAAATGGCTTCCAATTGCGGGGCGCCCCAGGCAAAGAGAATTCCCCAACCAGCGAAAAACGGAAAGATGACACCGATGGTGGCGACCAAGGTGGCCTTGCCGCCGACTTTGAGAAGCTCGGAGGCTTTTACTTCCATCCCGACGCCGAACAAAAGAAACAAGACTCCAAGGTCGGAGAGAGCCTTGAGGGTGTCATTGGGGGCGATCCATCCCAGGACGCTGGGGCCGACCAATGCGCCGGCTAAAATCTCGCCAACAATGCCGGGCTGGCCGATGCGTTCAAATAACTCGGCCAACAATTTGGCCGAGCCAAAAATGATCAACATCGCAAGAGGAAGCGGCAGAGGGTCATGCATCGGAGTCAGGCTAGCGGCTTTGCGGCGCGGTGCGCGAGAGTTTGCGCCAAGTGATAAGCGCAGCCAGGCCGCAGCCGGCAAGCACGGGGAAAACAGGAATACCTCGGGAAATGAGGAAATAGGTCGCGAAGAACGCGGCCCCGGCAAAGAACTTCCACTTGACCATCACCGGATCACCGTGAAGAGAACCGTCACAATAGCCAGGATAAGGCCAAAACAGATCACCGGGATAGCAAGAGATTTTGCCCAATTGGGCTTGATGGTGCCTTCGCGGGTCATGCGGCGAATTTCGGAAAGCTGATGGCGGGCCTGCGCAAGCTCCGCGGCGTTGGAAGCTAAATCCAACGCCTGGAGCGTTTCTGTTTCCGCGACATGCAGAGCGCGCAAACGGTACTGCAATTCCGCGAACTTGAATTGAGCGAAGAAATTTCGGGGTTCGAGGGCGCGGGCTTCTTCCAGAACGTCCAATGAACTGTACACATCGTAGTTCATGGCGTGCGCGATGCCGAGGCAGACGCGGAAGTCCGCGTTGGCCGGGTTCAAAGCGCAGGCTTCCTTAAGAGAGGCGATGACTTCGGCGAGTTTCTGCGGCGAGACCGAATGCGGGTCGCGCCAAGGAACGGCGGGAAGGCGGCTTGCGCCGGTGGCAGGAGTGAGAGACCCCGTCACCGGCGCAATCGCGGACGAAGTTAAGGAGTGGATGGACATAAATAGCCTCCTTCTGTTCCGGCTAGGATGGCGTCTTCAGCTCGAACTCCGGATAGCCTAGGGCACCCATTTCGGGCAAGTCCAGGCCCTGAAGTTCGGACTTCGCCGAAACGCGGTGACCGACGAACCAGTCAACCAGCAGATTGAAGACGAAGCTCAGTGTGAAGACGAAGCCGAGCAAGGTGGCCACGCCGATCAGCTGTGCGACGAGCTGGCCGCCGTTGTCACCGTAGAAAAGGCCGGTGACGGAACCCGCGACACCGTTCCATGAGCCGCCATAGTTGCTCTTGCCATCGGCAAAGAAGCCGATGGAGATGACGCCCCAGAGGCCGTTTGCGCCGTGAACGGAAATGGCACCGACCGGATCGTCCACCTTCAGTACTCTATCCACAAACTCGACGGAGATACAGACGAGAACACCGGCGATAACGCCAATGATCACGGAGGCCACCGGGTTGACGAAACCAGAGGGGGCGGTGATCGCGACGAGGCCGGCAAGCAAACCGTTACCGCTCATAGAGGCATCGGGTTTGCCGTAGCGGAGCCACATGTAGAGCATGGCGCCGAACGAGCCAGACATGCCCGCGAGCATGGTGTTTACAGCGACTGAACCGATGCGAAGGCCACCGTTGCCGGATGCGCCAAGCGTAGATCCAGGATTGAATCCGAACCAGCCGAAGGCAAGAATGAAGCATCCCGTTAGCACGATCACGATGTCGTGGGCCAGGATGGCGTTGGACTTGCCATCGCGAGTGTACTTTCCGATACGCGGACCGAGGATCATCGCGACAGCCAGTGCAGTGAGTCCGCCGACTGAGTGAACCACCCCCGATCCCGCAAAGTCACAATACCCCTTGCCAAGACCGAAATTGGCTCCCAAGTTGGCAAGCCAGCCGCCGCCCCAAGCCCAATTGGCGAAGATGGGATAGGTGAAGGCAGCCAAGAACATCGTTGAAACAATGAAAGCAGCGTACTTCCAGCGCTCACAGCACGAGCCCGTGACAATCGTAGTCGTTGTGTCCATGAAGACCATCTGGAAGAGGAACAAGACCATGACGGCAACATCATAAGTGCCCTTATGGACGAGGAAGAAACCGTTAGTGCCAAACAAACCGAATGCCTTCCCGAACAACGTTATTGTGAATTCCGAGTTGAGGGGGGGTGTGCCGCCAAGGTTGGCCACAGCTCCAACGCCGCCCATCTGAATCGTAAACCCGATCAGCCAGTAGGCGAGCATGCCCACGCCGTACACCATGAAGTTCATCATCATGGTGTGATTGGCGTTTTTGGCGCGGCAGAGACCGGTCTCAACGATGGCGAACCCGGCCTGCATGAACATGACTAGGAAGCCGGTGACGAGGGTCCAGACAAAGTTGATGGCGATTTTGTTTTGGCCCACCTGATTGGCAAGGTCGCCGATCGTAAGGCCTTTCTTTGGGTCACTAACAGTTACGTCGCTTGCGGTACCGGTGAGCGAGCCGTCCGGATCGCCCTTGGCACGAACATCTGCCGCAGGCACGGGAGCGTTAGCGAGGTCCGCGTCAGTGATGGGTTTCGGAGTGGGCGCCGGAGCCGCCGCAGGCGTAGCGGCCGCTGGCGCGGCAGGAGTCTGGGGGAATCCAAGCGGCGCGATACAAAGTACAACGGTCAATACCAGGAGTAGTCTCTTGGTTGTTGTCATCCTCGCTTCATCCCTTCTTCCAAATGGCGTTCTTCAAGTAGTGCTTGTTGAGGAGACCCATGATTCCGAAAAGACTGACCGCGATTCCCAGCAGCACAAGTACGAGGCGGCCGCCCACGGAACTGGCCAAAGTTAGGCTGAGCACACTGATCACGAACCCAAGCAAAGTCACGAGAAGTCCAATAAGGATGATCATGTCGGGTGTCCTCAATTCTCCGCGTTTTCCAGCGGCTTCGCTTTGCGGAACGCCGCCACCGAAGCCGCCAACAAAGCTATCGTCACGATGTAGAGCAGGATGCTCCCCGCATAGAGAGCACCGGACAGTGCGGTGAATCCTAGCAAGAAGGCCGTGATTCCCACGGCCTGACTGGGATTAGCTCCCATTAGGTCGTCCCTCCCTTTTTAGAATCAAGTTTGTACACACAGCCCGAGTGAACTCCCCACAGCGATAACTGCCACTGTTTGGGCCCGACACCGCGCGAGGACACCGAACAATAAGGTGTCCCCACGATTACCCCTACATCTCCATTGACAGCACTTTCAGGAAGCAGCCGACTCCGCTTGTGCCGCTGCTGCTTTCGCCTTTCGTGCAACAGGAGCTGGCTCGCGCTCCACTGCGGCCATTCCGGCTGGTGCACCGAGCGGCGAAATTACGTATTCCGGATAGGCGGAGATGCCGTGCTCGTGCAGATCCAAGCCGTAAAGCTCGCCCTCTGCTGACACGCGGAGAGTTCCCGTGGCGTTAACCGCATACATGACCACCATGGCGATCGAGAAGGTAGCAAGCGTGACGACCGCGCTGCCGATCGCCTGGGCGACGAGGAGTTGCGTTCCGCCGCCGTAGAAAAGGCCCTTCAGCGGCGCCGAGTTGTCTGCTGTGATGGGACCGGTCGCTCCATACCTGCCACAAGCGAACAGACCGAGCGAAAGCGTGCCCCAGATTCCGCAGAAGCCGTGAACGGGAACGGCGCCGATGGGATCGTCGATGCGGAACCATTCGAGCGCTTCGACGCCGAGTACCACCAGCACGCCGGCAATGCCACCAAGGAGAATGGCTCCCGTCGGACTAACCCAGTAGCACGGGCAAGTGATGGCCACGAGGCCGGCCAAGAATCCGTTTGTGGTGAAGCCTGCGTCCCACTTCTTGGAGGATTTGAAGGCCCAGAACATGGCGGTTAAGCCAGCGGCGCACGCGGCAAGCGTGGTGTTGGTGGCAACGCGGCCGATGCCCTCAAAGTCCATCGCCGAGAGCGTGCTGCCGGGATTGAATCCGTACCAGCCAAACCAGAGGATGAGACCGCCAGTAACGGCGATCGTCAAATCGTGCGGCAACATCGGAGCGCCGCCGTCACGCTTGAATTTGCGGCCCAGGCGCGGACCCAGAACGATGGAGCCGGCCAGTGCAATGAATCCGCCAATCGTGTGAACGACCGTGGAGCCCGCAAAGTCATGGAAGCCCGTGCCGAGTGATGGCCAGACGTGGCCATCACTACCCATCAAGGCCAACCAGCCATCCGGCCCCCAGGCCCAGTGGCCAATGATCGGATAGATGAAACCGGAAACGGCAACACTGTAGAGGAGATCGCCGACAAATCCGGTCCGGCCGATCATCGCTCCGGAAGTGATTGTGGAGCAGGTATCCGCAAAAGCAAACTGGAAGATCCAGACGGCGAGGAACGCGACGCCTGTGGTTTCGTAGGTCGCCGGCGCACCTTGCAGGAAGAACCAATGATATCCAATGAATCCGTTGCCGTGGCTGAACATGAAAGCAAACCCGATGGCATAGAAGAGGATGCCACAAAGACAGGTATCCACAACGCATTCCATGAGCACGTTCACGGTTTCGCGAGAACGACAGAATCCGGCCTCCAGCATGGTGAAGCCGACTTGCATGCCGAAAACCAGGAAGGCAGCAATCAGCGTCCAGGCCGTGTTGACGGGATTGACGACGTCAGCAGCTTTGACCTCCGCATCGGCGGCATAGACGCGACCGAAGACAAGGTAGGACATCGCGGCCATGACGACAAGAGTCAACCCGACGCCCATTAGTTTACCGGCGAACAGCAGCTTTCCGTAACGGCGCCATTCCGGAGCCCGCAGCCGCACGGCCAGCCGCGAAAGCTTCTCCGAGAGTGACAGCTTCTTCCCATATTGCGGGCTTCCACTCATTCCATTCCTCCCCAATTAAATTTCCTATAGAATTTGCTCAACACTCTCATGCTGCTGCATGAGTTACCGCTTGGGCCCAAAGAATGCCACAACTCCCAACGACAATGTGTCTTGGTTCTTGTAGGTTCCTAAGCCGGTGGTGCCGTTCACCGAAGAACCGCGAAAGAAAAATGGCTGGTTCGACCAATCGCGCCGGTACTCCAGCCGCGCGAGCAGACCCTCGATCATTCTGTATTCGCCCGTGAACGTGACCTCTTTAAGGTCTTGCGCCAGTCCGGTTTCGAATCCGTCGCGATCCTTGAACCATTCGACGCGCGGTGTGAAGGCCCATTTGCTGGTGGGCTGGAAGTGCACAGCGCCGGCGATGCCGTACCACTTGGCGGTGAATTCCGAGGTGCCCGATCCGGACTTGTTCTGACCGTAATCAAAGTTGATGTAGGCGTTGAACTTGCTGTTAGGAGTCAAGAGGAGCGTGGTGTCGTAGAGGTTGCGCCAGCCCGTGTTCGAGCTGGGGTTTTCCGGACCGGTGTAATAGTTGTTGCTCCAGGCGAATTTCTTGGTTGTAAAAGCGCTGGTGAACCCCACGGTCTTGCCGCTATTGTTGTCCTCGACGTTGTTCCACCCGTTGATGAGTTGTACACCGCCGGTGAAGTACTTGCCGACCGGGAACGATGTGCGCACGCCGAAGTGGTAATACGGAATGGCCCAGGCGAACAGAAGCGAGCGGGAATAGTTCCAATTGCTGTTGGTTTCGATGACTTCAGCACCCGCGCTGGTGACGAATTGGCCGAAGTCCACCTCGAAGCCCTTAGCCTTCGCCGGCTTTAAGCTCACATAAGCCTGTTCGATGTTCCGAAGGAAGCTCGGCGCCGTGCTTGGCTCGCTCGCATGGATGATGTCGAATGCGCGGCCGAACCCCAGATCCACTTGGAACCCGACCGGATCGGGCGAGTGTGCCACGGTCAGCTTGGCCATGTTCAGGCTGAACTGATTGGCCTTCACATCGAAGTTATACAACTGGTTGAACTGCGAAGAGGGATGATTGAAATTGAAGCTGTAATAACCGTCCACCAAACCGCTGAAATCGATCGGTCCCGCCGACCATGTAGGAGGCGCCGGCTCCGGCGCCGGCGTTGGCGCGGGCGTTTGAGCTGGGGGTGTTGCGGGGGCAGGTTCCTGCGCAGCCGGAGCGCCGGCCGCAGCCGTTTGTCCCGAAGTGGGTTGAGCGGAAGCGGTACGCCCCTCAACATCGGCGAGACGCTTTTCCAGTTGTTCGATTCGATCCAGCAGGATTCGTTCGCGCAGGTCATCCATCGTCCTCACGACTTGCCTGCCCGCGGTGCTTTGCTGGTTGGTAGTTGTCTGCTGTGCGAAAGCGGGTACTGCCAGCGCCGAGCCGAGCAATAAACTGAACCAGTACTTCGAGGAAATGTGCAATTTATCTTCTCCTTGGGACTTCCTTGGATACCCCGGGCCCTTGGACAAATGCGAAAGACGACATTGCTCTTTTCTTGGGGGGTGACTGTAACGGTGACTCATTGGAAACGCCAACGGAAACTTTCTATTGAATTAATGCAAAAAATTTGTTGGCCTGCCCGGCGCTCCCGTGCATTATTGTTGACCTGCGCGTATCGCCCGCACGCGGGCGCTCTTGCGCCATACCGGGGAAATCCAGTTCATTCATTGAAGGGGGAGATGCATGAAGAAACTCGAAGCAATCATCCAGCCCTCACGGTTCGAATCCGTGAAAGATGCGCTGCTTGAGATGGGTGTGGGAGGCTTGACGGTGACGGAAGTACGCGGGCACGGGAGGCAGAAGGGCCATACTGAGGTTTATCGCGGGCGCGAATACACCGTGGACCTGTTGCCAAAGATCAAGCTGGAGGCGGTGCTGCCGGATGCCCTGGCGGATCGCGCGGTAGAAACAATTTTGAAGACGGCCAAGACAGGGAAGATTGGCGACGGTAAGATATTCCTGTCGAAGGTTGATGAAGCCATCCGGATTCGCAACGAGGAGCGCGGTGAAGCCGCGCTTTAGTATTTCACTCTTGGCCGCCGTGCGACCGGCTTACTGACCGTGGGGCGATCAACGTGACGAGCGCTCCACGCCCCAGTTTTGATCCGGACATCCGGCCGGCAAAGAACATGCAAGGTTCTCCAACGCCCCTATCCGTGCTCGGCCCGCAGGCCGACGGCGAACGGCAACGCATCCGACAACAATTTGAGTCGGGTACCAGTGCGCGAGAAACGCTGCGCGCGCAGTGCGAGCTGGCGGACCGCAACGTCGAGCAGATTTTTGGCGAAGTTCTGCGCGTCCACAACCACGAGGCGCAAGGGCTTTGCCTGCTCGCGTTGGGCGGGTACGGGCGGCGAATGCTGTTCCCCTATTCCGATCTCGACATTCTATTTTTGATGGGAAACGACAAAGCAGAACAGGAATCGCGGCCGCTCATCTCCGAATTTTCGCGGACATTGTGGGACATCGGATTTCGCGTCAGCTCGGCGGGGCGCACGCTGGAAGAGTGTAAGCGGATCGAAGAAGACAATGCGGAGTTCCACCTGGCATTGCTGGATCGCCGATTTCTGGCGGGCGATGCCGCGCTATACGAGAAGCTGGACACGAAAGTGCTCCCAGCGTCGGAAAGGCAGGCGCGGCCCTTCCTGCTGGCGCAAATTCACAGGCTGACCAGGGAACGCCTGACGCGCTACGGAAATACGATTTTCCAACTCGAGCCCAACGTGAAAGAGTCGCCAGGCGGCATGCGGGATTATCAGGCGACGATTTGGCTGCGGCAGATCATGGACGAAAAAAAGGAGATACGAAACATCACCGCCGCGGAGGAAGAGCTTTCGGCCGCGGCCGTCGATTTTCTCAGCGCCATTCGCTGTTTTCTGCACTATAGCAACGGCCGGAACGATAACACGCTCACCTACGAGCTGCAGGCGGCGGCAGCAGAACGCGCGCTGGGTGTGGGCGACGGAGTGGGACGAACTCCTGCCGAATGGATGCGCCAGTATTTCCGGCACGCCCGGACGCTAAACCGGCAACTCTTGCGCTATCTCGAGCAGCGATCTGCCGTGCCATTAACGCTGCGGCAGCGCCTGTTCAATGCGGCACGCGCCGCCAAGATCGAGCCGGGCGACGGGAAATGCTTCGCCGTGCGTGATGGCCTGCTCGAAGTCCTCGACCAGCCGGTGTTGTCGGACCGCGCGATCACCTATTCGCTCTTCGCGGAAGCGGCGCGCACGGGGACCCCGCTGAGCCGCGAAGCGGAGCGCAGCATTGGTTACATCCTGAAACATCCGGAACTTCCTCCGAAGAACACGGAGATTTCCCGGGCCACGCTGCGCGAGATACTGGGCTCCGATTATCCGGGCGTGGCTCTGCGGTCGATGCAACGGCTGGGGCTGCTGACGGAAATCCTGCCGGAATTCGGAAGGATCGACTCGCTGGTGGTGCGCGATTTCTATCATCGCTATACGGTAGACGAGCATTCCTTGCGGACCATCGAGCACCTGCAGGAATTGGCGGAGCCGCCGGATGAACGAGGAGTGCATTTCGCGCCGCTCTGGAAGACCGCCGAACGGCGGGACTTGCTGATCTTGGCGCTGCTGCTGCACGACGTCGGCAAAGGAATGCCAGTGGAAAATCACATCACCGGCAGCCTCGCGGCGCTCGATAGCGCCGCCCGGCGATTGAATCTTTCGCCGGAAGAAAAAGAAGAAGTCCGGTTCCTCATCGGACATCACCTGGACATGTCCGCCACAGTGCAGCGGAGAGACATCTTCGATCCTGCCACCGTTTCCGCTTTTGCGCAGTCCGTCACAACGCAGGAAAGGCTGCAAAGATTGTGCCTGCTGACCTACGCGGACATTCACTCCGTCAATCCGGAAGCGCTAACACCATGGAAGGCGGAAATGCTGTGGCAACTCTTTGTGGCCACTTCCAACCATTTCAGCCGCACCGTGGATCGCGACCGCTTGCACGCGCCGGATGAAGGCTCGCTGCTGGAGCGCGTGAAGGCGCTGGCGGGGGACACCACGCTCGAAGAGATCGAGCAGTTCCTCGAAGGATTCCCGCGGCGGTATCTCGCGGTGCATTCGGCGGCGGAGATTGCGGCGCACTTTGTGCTCTACCGGAAACTGGGCACGGACCCGGTGCAGACGGAACTCATCGCCACGCGCCATGGGTTCTCCCTGACGCTGCTTACGGCGGACCGCCCGGCTCTCTTCGCGACGATTTCGGGCGTGCTGGCCGGATGGGGCATGAACATTAACAAGGCGGATGCTTTCGCAAATGCCGCTTGCGTCGTGTTGGATACCTTCCACTTCGCGGATCTGCATCGCACGCTGGAACTGAACCCCAGCGAAACCGAACGCTTCCGCAAGAGCCTCGCAGATGTCGTGATCGGAACGGCGCAACTAAAGCCGCTCCAGAAAAGCCGCGAAAGTGCCAGCCGCGGGCGGGTGCCTAAAGTCACAGTGGAAACGCGCATCAACTTCGACGATGCGTCATCGGCGCACAGCACGCTTCTCGAAATCGTTACTCAGGACCATCCGGGATTGCTCTACGAGATCGGTTCGGCACTGGCGCGCCTGGGATGCAACATCGAAGTCGCGTTGATCGACACGGAAGGCCACAAGGCCATCGACGTGTTTTATCTTACAGCGCAAGGGAAGAAGCTCACCACGCAAAAACAAGAGCTACTCTGCGAAGTGCTGCAAGGAACACTTGTTTAGCCCTCTCTCCGGAGGTTAAGTCTCAATCCTGTAAGAGATGCGGTAACGGAAAACGGCGGTGCGGTGGGGAGGCCAGACTTCGAGGATTTGCGGCAGCTTTGAAAGTGAGGAAAGGTGGGCGTGGCGGGGATCGAACCAGTGACGCCTGCTTGCAAAGCGGCAGAACAAAATCTATCTTGTTGGTTCGCTTGGCTTTGTTCTGTGTCCTAGTACCCGGTTTTGCGCCTAATTTGGCAGCTATCGGACCCACTTGATGGAGAAGACGAGCGTGGACTCTCTGATGCAGTTCCTCGTGGGCGACTTAAATCTCGGCAGCACTCAGGTGTCCGCGTGAACTGTCGCGAGATGCGGCTCGGCCCACGTGTCCGCCGACGAAAACCGAAAGCTACGGTTTGTATCCAGCGAGGCGAAAATCTGAGCTAGGATTTGGTTTCCAAGAGTAGCAGTCTTTGTAATTGCGCGGCGGGGGAATTCAGACATGAAGAAGATGGTGCTCAGTCCAGTTGCTGTCTGTCTGCTGTGTCCTATAGTGGCGATCGCGCAGGCTCCTTCGGGGCCAGCGAAGCAGGACGCCAGGGTCAAACAAGCGAGTGCCCAGGCAGCGCCGCCTAAATCAACCACGAGCGCGAAGCCAGCCACTCCAACGCATGGCGTGGAGAATCCGGTTGCTGCGCCAAATCTCGCCAAGCAGCCCACACTTTACGTAGTCGCGTACGCCCATCTCGACACCCAGTGGCGGTGGGAATATCCGCAGGTCATCAGCGAATATCTGACCAAGACCATGCGCAACAACTTCGCCTTCTTTGAAAAGTACCCGCATTACGTCTTCAACTTTACGGGCGCAAACCGCTATCGTTTGATAAAAGAGTATTACCCGGCCGATTTCGCGCGCCTGAAGCAATACGTCGCCGCGGGCCGCTGGTATCCCGCGGGATCTTCGATGGAGGAAGGCGACGTAAACGCGCCCAGCGCGGAAGCCATTATCCGGCAGGTGCTCTATGGCAACAACTGGTTTCGTAAGGAGTTCGGCAAAGCGAGCGCCGAATTCATGCTCCCGGATTGCTTCGGATTCCCTGCCTCGCTGCCAACCATTCTGGCGCACGCCGGAATCAAAGGATTTTCCACGCAAAAGCTCTCCGCCGCATGGCAACCGGCGCCACACGTTGGCGGGCCTGATTCTCCAGAAAAAACGCCCGAGGGCATCCCCTTCAACGTCGGGGTTTGGGAAGGCCCCGATGGCTCTACCGTTCTGGCGGCCCTCAATCCCTTGAGCTATGGCAGCAATGTGGACTACGACCTGAGCAAAACGCCTCCCCCTCCTCCGGCACCGCCGGCGAATGCCCCGGCCAATTTCCGTGTTCGCCCCTTTGAAGACTGGTCCAAGCGGATCCAGGTCAATGGCGACCTGACTGGCGTCTTTGCCGACTATCACTATGTGGGGACTGGCGACACGGGCGGATCGCCTAGCGAAAACTCGGTCAACCTCATGGAGGCGATTGAGACGAAGAGCACAACAGTGATTCCACCCATGCGCTTCAACTTCTTCGGTCGCGGGCAGCAGGAGGAGCCTCCGTCACCTCCGCCAGCACCGGTGAAGGTCGGCGATGGCCCGGTGCGTGTCCTGTGGTCCAATGCGGACCAGATGTTTCTGGACATTCTGAAATGCTGCAAGACCGATCGCATGCCTCGCTACAAGGGTGATTTGGAACTGATCAATCATTCGGCCGGCTCGTTATCGTCGCAGGCTTATCACAAGCGCTGGAATCGCAAGAACGAACTTCTTGCCGATGCGGCGGAGGAAAGTTCAGTCGCCGCTGACTGGCTGGGCGGCAGACCGTATCCCCAAAAGCGTCTTACCGACGCGTGGACACTGGTTATGGGCGGCCACTTTCACGACAACATGGCCGGCACTTCCACGCCGAAGGCCTACGAGTTCACCTGGAATGACGACGTCATCGCGATGAATCAGTTCGCAGGCGTGTTGACGAGCGCTAGCGCAGCGGTCGCGTCAGGCATGGACACACAGGGCAGCGGCACGGCAATCGTCGTGTACAACCCATTGAATGTGGCACGCGAAGACGTGGTTGAGGCGGCGGTTGCAGGTGCGCTGCAGCCAGTACGCGTCATCGGACCTGACGGTAAGGAAGTTCCAGTGCAGGTGAAGGCCGGTGGCAAGGTATTGTTTATCGCCCAAACGCCATCGGTGGGCTACGCCGTGTATGACGTACAACCTGGGACCTCGTCCGCGACTTCGGAATTGCGCGTCAGCGAGTCATCGCTCGAAAACGCCCGCTACCGCATGCAACTCGATGCAAACGGCGATGTCTCCAGCATCTTTGACAAGAAGCTGAGCCGTGAGCTGCTCTCCGGACCGATTCGCCTGGCTATCTCGACTGATAATCCGCGCCAATGGCCCGCCTGGAACATGGACTTTGAGGATGAGCAGCGCACGCCGCGTGCCTATGTTTCCGGTCCTACAAAAGTGCGCGTGCTTGAAAACGGCCCTGCGCGCGTGGCCGTTGAAGTGACCCGCGACACCGAAGACTCGCATTTCGTGCAGACCATCCGCCTTTCCGCTGGCGACGCCGGCAATCGCGTCGAGTTTGCAAATGCCATCGATTGGAAGGCAAAAGAGGTCAACCTGAAGGCCGTGTTCCCGCTGACCGCCAGCAACAAGATGGCGACGTACAACTGGGATATCGGAACGGTCCAGCGCCCGAATGAGGACGAGCGGCAGTTCGAAGTCGCCTCCCATCAGTGGATTGATCTGACCGATCAAAGCGGCGCTTTCGGTGTCACGATTCTCACGGATTGCAAAAACGCTTCCGATAAGCCCAATGACAACACCTTGCGGCTTACCCTGGTGCGCACGCCGGGAACTCGGGGCGGCTATACCGACCAAGGCTCCCAGGACTTGGGGCACCATGAGTTCATCTTTGGCCTGGCGGGACACGCGGGCGACTGGCGCGAAGGACAGACGGACTGGCAAGCCTACCGGCTGAATCAGCCGCTCATCCCGTTCGAGAGCGCCAAGCACGCCGGCCCGCTGGGTAAGCAGTTCTCTTTGTTGAAGCTCAACAGCGAGCGCGTGCGTGTTCTGGCGCTAAAGAAAGCCGAACTCAGCGATGAGGTTATCGTGCGCATCGTGGAACTCGACGGCAAGGCGCGACCCAAGGTCGAGATGCGCTTCGCCGGTCCGATCACGTCAGCTCGCGAGGTGAACGGCCAAGAGCAGCCGGTCGGGAGCGCGACGTTGGGCAACGGCGCGCTTATCACTGCGCTCAGGGCATATCAGCCACGGACGTTTGCTCTCAAGCTCGGGGCTGGACCAGCAAAGTTGTCGGCTCCGCGCTCGCTGCCGATTTCGTTGCCATACGACTTGGCGGCAGCGACGATAAACGGCCATCCCGCGGAAGGCAGCTTTGACATTCTTCCCAACAATCCTTCGGCGGCGCAGGGACGAGCACTGCCCGCGGAGGCGTTGCCGCGCGACATCGAGTTCGCCGGCATTCATTTCGCCCTCGCCCCGGCAGGAAATGGCCGGCCCAACGCTCTTTTGGCGAAGGGACAGACCATCAAGCTGCCCAAGCAACACTTCAAGTGCGCTTACGTTCTGGCGGCGGCCGTTGGCGATCAGGTGGGCACGTTCCGCGCGGGTGACCGGCCGGTGCAGCTCACCATCCAGAATTGGACGGGCTTTATCGGCCAGTGGGACGACCGCACTTGGAATGCTCGGCAAGAGCTGGTGCAGCCACGCCCCGGACAAACCCTGCCGCCGAACGCGCCACGTGTGCGCACCTTGGAAGAATTCTCGGGTACGCTGGTTCCGGGCTTCATCAAGCGCGCGGATGTGGCGTGGTATAGCACACATCGCCATGCGCCCGATGGGTCCAACGAGCCGTACTCCTACGCATACCTTTTTGCCTATCCGATCGATCTGCCTGCGGGAGCAACTACATTAACCTTGCCGGATAATGATCGCATTCGCATTCTAGCAATCAGCGTCGCGGACGAAGCTGGCAGTGTAACCCCCGCGGAGCCTTTGTATGACACATTGGACCGGACAGGCAACGAAACTGCGAGCCTCGGGGACGCGGGACCGCGAAGGTCGCGAGCAATTGACACTCTCCTTGCTTTTCTCGAATGCGAAATCAGGCCAGTTTCTCCGCAGAGTGAGGAGGGGCGTAGATCACTGAGGACCGCTGGGCGTCCGGCACCATGAATGTGTCTTCGGTGTCCCCGCCCTTGGGAGAGAGTGATAATTGTTGATTTTAGTGCAGACCTGTTTTAGCTGGATAACGAAAGGAAAAGGCTATATAGTTTCGCTAGGAAATTTCTAACGAAACGATGGTTTTGTGATGGCGACACCAACCAACCGAACAGTCGCCTCGGAACTTATGTCGTCAGGACCTTCAAGGACGAGTCCTTCAGGGCCTATGTGCCGCCACCATTGCCGCCAGACCCGCCGCTGGCTCTTCAACCGCTCTTGCCATTGCTTGAAGGCAAACCAAGCACTCGGACGCCTGGACGGACTTGCGTCCAGGATCAGGCGCTTGGCGGGAGCTCAATGTGGAGGACATCCTCACCACCATAGAATTATTGATCTGTGCATAAATAATGCAATGCGAGTATGATAGGTGTTCAGGAGGCAGAACACCTATGCCCAGACCGAAGGGGAGCGCCGATCTGTTGGAAGACCGGCGCAAGCGAGCTTTGGCCTTGCTGGATGCGGGTCATTCTCTCAACGAAGTGGGACGGCGCATCGGATGCAATCCGAGTTCGGTGATGCGCTGGCGTGATGCCTGGCGGCGTGGCGGAGCGAAAGCCTTGCGGGTGCGTTTCTCTCCAGGCCGTCCTTGGAAGTTGAACGCGGCGCAACGAAAACGCTTGGTGCGGCTCCTCCTTCGAGGACCGCTCGCGCAGGGTTACCGGACGAATCTCTGGACCACGGTCCGCATTGCTGAGGTCGTCCAGCGGAAGTTCGGAATCCGCTATCACCGCGCCCACGTCGGTCGCTTGATGCACAGCTTGAAATGGACCGCGCAGAAACCCGAGCGACGCGCGTTGGAGCGGGATGAAGGGAAAATCAAACGCTGGAAACAAAGGAACTGGCCCCGGGTAAAAAAAACGCTGCGCGGCTGGGTGCCCACATCGTATTTGCCGACGAATCCGGCTTCCTCTTGATCCCCTCGGTGGTCCGAACCTGGGCGCCGGAAGGGCAAACTCCCATTCATCGTCATCGCCAGGGGCGACGAGACAAGATCTCCGTCATATCCGGAATTTCGCTGAGCCCCCAGCGGCAGCAACTGGGCCTTTACTATCTACTCTTCTATGACAACATCGGACAGGAGGAGGTCTGCGTTTTTCTGCGGGAGCTGCTGCGGCACCTGCGCGGCCCAGTCATTAGTTTTGCTGGATAACTCCTCCACCCATAAGGGAGAACCGCTCCAGAAGCTCCTGCATCAACACCCGCGTCCGTCGATCGAATATTTTCCTTCTTACGCCCCGCAACTCAACCCCGATGAAGGAGTGTGGTCGCTGGCCAAGAGGCACCTTGCTAACAGCTGCCCTAAGAATGTCGATGAGCTGATGAAAGACATCCTCCGTTCGATCGAACGGATCAAAGTCTCGCCCAATAAACTACGCGGCTGCATCCGGCAGTCGGAACTGCCTTCTTTTTTGTGCTAAATCATTGCATTATTTATGCACAGATCAATAGAATCCGGAAGTGCAGACAGCGACGGGACCAGCAGGTTAGTAATTATCAAGAACAAAGTTGATTCGATTCCTTTGGAGAATACGGTAGTGGGTAAGTTTGAAACTTAAGCTGATTTGGAGGTTCTTGTAGCTTCAAGGACAGCAAGTACCGAAAGCCTTCGGTTGATGTGTGGTTGAGTGCGTAGCCCACCTGCATGTAGCAGACAGCGCCTCCCGATGGAAACTCCACACGTAGGACAGGGGACAGATAACTGTTTGGCCGTTAGCAGTTTCTTTCGCATCTGGAAAAGAATGCAACAAGATGTAAGAAAAAGCTGTTCAATTTGGAACACAATCAGTTTGAATTTCTTGGTACTAATCTCCGCAAATTGCAGTACATTCCACGTGAAAATGTTCTTTTGGCATCAAATGACCATCCGAGCGTCACAACGCCCACGGGAAATCGCGACGCATGCCAACCTCCAATTCATGAGCTTTTCTCCTGGCGAGGCGTGGAAAGTCTTGCCGAATATCATGCAACACCGTACAGCACCATGCTACAAGATTACATGCCTGCCACTATCCTGCTATCGTGTAAAACTTGTCCGGGATACCTCTCAAATTATTTTCATCCGTCCGGAAACCTTTGGCAGCCTTCTTGCGTCTAGCAACCAGATGAGGTGAGTTTTATAGCCATGCGCACCTAAAAATTCGCCTCTCAGCTCCACCGAGCCAACTATGACTCAGGCAAGGAACAAAAATGATCGTGAGCAACCGGATCGATACGGGCTCACGTCCTCACTGGGCTGAGGCGTTCGGCACCCGAGTAAACGAAATTGAGGCCGGTACCCGCGCAGACTCCCTCCACTGTTGGGCGGTAATGGCCTGAAGGAGTGTTACCGCCCCTGCTTTGGTACCGGAGCGTTACACGCGTGTCCCGAGCTTATTGGCCTGCCGACTTTGAGGCTTTTCTTCCAAAACATTCCGATACCTCTCTGTCTCGACGATCTGAGCAAACAGACCGCGCTCAGATGGATCGTGGCTCGCGCGCAGCCTCGCGTAGCGACCGCCAGAGTCGAGACCAAAGAGGCCGCAACAGAGGTAACTCCCATCGCTTCCGCACTACCTACCGCGGCCGCAATCGGGAGTACTCGCTCCGCGGTCGGAAGTTCAAACTCTCATCGATCTAGGCAAGTTTCGTGTCGTTCCCACTGACGATCTCGCTCGGCTAGGGTACAGGGGCGACCGCTCGCGATGAAGAACGACGTTCAGCATCTCCGTCACCAAGGACTCATCGAGCAGCGCAGTATAGAAGGCCACGAGTCCTACTCGAATCAAGTCCTCGCTCTGACGAAAGAGGGGCACAAGCTCCTTTCACGCCAAAATATGATTCCCGATAGGCAGACGATCTATCACGGCTTCGTCAAGCCTAAGGAAGCCCGGCACGACGCCGACCTCTACCGTCTTTATCACAAAGTTGTTAGCGCCGGTTTAAGAGGGAGCCACTTTCGCCGGTTTGAGGGTGGGCCAGATAACGCGGCGGCGAGCTCGGAACACACCCGTGCGTCGGCCGCTGCGTCAGAGCAAGCAGTCTTGGACTCGAGTTTTTTCCCCGCAACGTAGATCTTTACTTCATGAGTGATCCTCCCGCGCCGTCAGCAGGAGCAGGAGTTGTAGAACACCGGCTGTGTTTGGTGTCCATCTTGACCGACTCGAGAACCAGGTACAGTTTGTCCGCACTGTTGACCTTTCCCGACACGCAGTAGTATTGGCCTGGCGTGATCTGTTGGGATTTGGTGAAGTCGTACAGGCGGTAGACCCGGTGGGTGGAGTGATCTTGCATGAGGAACACGACACAGGTTCGGTATTCTGTCCGCGAGAGCAAGAGCAGATGGTGGTCACGACGACTCCTCAGAGATCTCGCAAGACGAATCCCTGAGAAATAATCAAACGGCAAGCGACGTGCAAATTTTAGAAACTTATTTAGAGTTCGTACTGCGTCCTTGCCAGCGGGCTCTGGTGGATCACTGGCCCCGACCAACACCGGCCATAATGGCTCCGTTTTTCACTGGCGTTAACACAAAGTGGCCAGAGAGATTGATGAAGTGGGCGGCAAGGTCCGCCGCGTCGTCCTCGATTACGAACTAAAACAGGAGCTCTACAACAAGCTGTCCAGGGTCGATCCGAATAAGAAATTGGCCTACGAGCGAATCCGAGTCGCACACGAATACGACCTCAAAGTTGTGAACGACAAGATTCCTGTCCCCGAGGGTGCGACGGTCCAGTGTGATCGGCACGGTCGCAGAATTCACCACACAACGTCTCGCGATGCATGCTCTGTCAGAGCGGCTTCGTCTATTGAACAGCGGAGGGCAACGGCCGCAGCCAATGCGCACACTGAAGGATTTCGTGCAAAAGGACTGGGAACCCGTTTGTACTTCCGACCCTGAAGTACGCAACGCAAAAGCATTACAAGTACATACTTACAGTAAAGCCCATCTGATTCCAGCCTTTGGTGAATTCCGACTTCCGGACCTCGCTCGCGAGGCAATACAGAATTTCCTTCTGACAAAGCTTCGCGAGGATTATTCGTGGGAGTCTGTTCATCATTTCAGGTGTGCGTTAAGCAAAGTGCTGGACTCGCGGCGGAGTGGAATTACATCGCCGACAACCCAGTACGAAAGACCCCACCCCGGCGTGCGCAACGGATCGGACCGGAGGAATGGCGCCAGCTCCTTAGGTCCGATCTATCTGTTGTTCCCCCGTTTCCTCTGGGTTGGGATAGAACTCGGGCGCGGCAACCTGGAAGGTGGAGGGCAACCGTCCTCGCCCTTTCAGTCTGCGAGGCGGGGTCACAATTCCATCAAGGCTGCGTCTGCCGAGTCCCTGTGCCTCGCCAGATAGAGCCCTTGGTTTTGCAACCCGCTTGAGTTAGGCCGCTTGAACTGCTATCGCCAGTTTGGGTCTTTGCAATTGTTCTCCTCCTTAAAGACGGCCTCGGTCCTTTCTTTTCTTTGCCCAGATCTTCTTGCCAGCGCGTCTTGGGTTTGCCATGCCGCGGAACACTGATCGGCATCGTCCTGAATCCCCAGGTTTGCAGTGAAGCCGTTTCGAACGGACCAGCCGCCTATTGCCGCCTATCTATATTTTCTCAATTTTTGTAGAGAGTCGCGCAAATCACGAAAAGTCATTTCGAGCGTAAAATTGAGGTAAAACGAAACAGACCACCCCACCGCCTGTTGTCAAAACCCTGCATATTGTAAGGGAAAATGGTGGACGTGGCCGGGATCGAACCGGCGACCCCCTGCTTGCAAAGCACGCGACTCGACTCCACCCACTCTATCCATCACTTCTAACCGCTAACGTTTCCAACAAATCGGGGAATCTGCTTCTCGCTCAAAACTATCCCCAATGGCATGAAAACGTTGCATTCTTGCACAGTCCATAGCACAGTGGCGCGCCTGCTTTTTGCGAAAGGCGCTAAAAAATCTCGCCAGAGACCAGCTTAAGGCGAAAGCTGTCACGACCGAATCAATCATCAAACCGTGGGCACAGTTCCGCCTGTCATTCGCCAAAACTCTGCAAGGCCCTGAATTTTGTCGCGTAGCGATCTCACAAGTCTCTCCGCATGCTTATCATTTCAAACGCATTTTGAATTTTGGCGAAGGACACCCGTGGTCCCCGCCACTTTTCAATAACTTCCAGAAGATTGGCTTCCGTTGCAGGAACACAAAAAATACAACTCCTAGACTTGCGCTTCCACTGGTGGGTTGAATCAACTCCGCGAGCTTCTGTTGCGCAGAGTGCTTCGCTGGCGTTAGGGCCTGAGCGTACACAGGCAATGTAGTTTGAAAATCAGAAATACCGACAGAAATTCCGCGCGTCGACTCGTGTGCAAACGAAGCAGGGATACGGCAATGTCTACTTTTGTATTGCGAAGCTTTTGGGCTAGTGGGCCCATACTTTCAAGGCCGATTCTAGAAATAGGTTGATGACATGAACCACGACTTGCTCAGCCACATGAGGATTCCTCATATGGATTGCATCAATAATCCGCTGATGGTTTCCAAGCTGAAATGCCCAAGGGCTAGCATCAAGGTTCTTAGCCAAGGCGCGCATCAATGTGAAGGCGTACAATGGTATGACCACCCGGCGCCCGTGCTCTCGCAGGATCGGATTTCCAGGTTTTTCCAGAAGACAAACGTGAAAATGCTGAACGCGCTCAACCACTTTCCGAATGTCATTGCTCTCAACAGCTTCCCTCAGCGCTACCATGGCTGATTCCAGATCGTCCACCGGAACTCGCCGTTCGACAGTCAGTCTCGCCGCCAACCCCTCAAGCACGCCCCGAACCTGGTAAATATGGATAATGTCTGGATCTCTAAGTTTTAGCACGCGAGCGCTTCGGCCGTGTCCCTTGGTCACGTAGCCATCCGCCGTGAGAATATTGAGCGCCTCCCGAATGGAAACTTGCGCCACCCCAAACTGCCGGGCCCATCGGCCTTCGGTGATTTTTTCGCCGGGAGCGATTCTGCCTGCCAGAATTTCTTCGCGGAGCTTCGTCGCGAGGCTCTCTTTCAGCAGGCTGCGCGTTGCAGAGTTTCCGTCTCCAGAGCGTTTGTGCACTTGTTTCAGCCGCAATGAATCACGCTTCTTTGTCACCTCTTCGGGCATAAACTCTCGGCTGTCCTCGCAGCGCATTGCAGGCCCGATTATCCACTGTAACTTTCTCGTCTTCAACTCTGCCCATCTAGACGGCTTCGCCCGCCTCCCGTGTGAACAGAAAGCGGGCGAAGGTCCCCTTGACCAAACGAGCGTTCAGAAGACGATGCGAAGACCTAACTGCAACTGACGAGCGTTATTTGCAGTTGTTCTGACCTTGCCAAAAGATCCCGGATTCGTAACATCGTTATTCGGGGTTCCGTAGACCACGTGGTTTGGAAGGTTAAAGGACTCCGCCCGGAATTCAAGGCGGTTCCCTTCCTTCCATAAGGGGAACTGCCGGAATACGGACATGTCTAAGTTCCAATAGTGATTGGCGCGCATAACATCCCGCCCCAAGTTCCCAAACGTGAACGTCGCGGGAGTTACAAGAGCACTCGTATTGAACCAGCAGTCGGTAGTATGGACAGGGATAGGAGGCCCACCAGGAACAAGAGCAGGACAGGACCCTGCATTGGGATCACCTACCAGGTTGGCACGCTCATATCCGTCCCATCCTATGTTGCCGGTGTTGGCTATGTCACCGCCGGCGATCACGTTATAGTTCATACCTGAACGGGCAGTAAAAATTTCATTGATTTGCCAGTTGCCCAAAGCGTAGTCAGCAACGCGGTTGCCGGTGCTGAACCGCCTGCCCCTCCCGACGGGAACCTCATAAAGAAGGTTCACGGAGAGAACATGCGGGAGGTCAAAGCCTGAAGGCCCGCGGCTACCCTTGATGTTATAGGGATCGGTGAGCGACTGACCTTCGACACCAAACCACCCGGAAGACCCTTCATCAATGGCCTTCGAGAAGGAATAAGCAACCTGATATGCCAAGCCGCTCTTATACTTCTTGTCTAGCTGGACCTGCAAGGCGTGGTAGCTGCCTTTGCCGATACTGCGATCCCAAAATGTAGGAGTGATGTAGGGATAGCGGGTTCGCGGCTGGATATCTCCCGGCCCAGGCGTCAACGCGGTGTTGTAGTATCCGCCGACATTTATCCGCCGTGATCCGCTTCCCACGTAGTTAACGGTCAGAGATGTAGTCGAATCCAGTTGACGCTGCACTCCGAAGTTCCACTGCATCGAATAGGCGTTCCTTACGTTCGGATCATAGAACCACTGCACCTGATTGAAAGGCGTGGGGGCCGGAAAAAGGCCACTCGATGCGAACGGGTTTTGTGCACTGACAGTTGGCGTTGGCGATATTGAGGTCGGCTGGTTGAGATTACTGGCGATCTGCTGGCCGATGTCGGGCCAAGAACCCTCAAAATTCTGAGCCATTTGAGTTACCGCAGCCCAGTTATCGTAGAGAATTCCACCGGAGGCCCGAATGACCGTCTTTTCCCCAAGGCGGTAGGCGAAGCCGATTCGTGGACCGAGGTTGGTGAGGGTATCGTGCGCGATCTTTCCACGCGGGTCGACTACCACGTGGGCGGGTAGCGTGCCAGGAGGCGCTATCAGGTTTCCGTTTGCATCGCGCATATCGGGAATGCACGGCGCGAAACCGCGCACACTGCAAGGCGGTGGTACTTTTTGAAGAACATAGGTGCCATCGTTGAAATTCATATCTCCTGTCTCAATTCCGCCGTGTTGTCCGATGGTGTCCGTCGTGCCATACGGGGGGATGAAAGTCCGGTCATAGCGGAAGCCGAAGTTGAGGGAAAGCCTGGGAGTGGCTTTCCAAGAGTCCTGAACGTATAAGCTCAAAACGCCACCGGGGCGAGTCTTCTCGTTGACATCGCGGCGATTGGCTCCATCGGGTACGTCAATAAGGTAGGAGGCAAGCCCGTTGCCAGGTGAAGCGGAGTTTTGCGGGTCCCCCGTTTGCTGATTGGCAAATGAAACTGTCAATTGCGCAAGCGGGCTGGCGAAATTGTTACTGGTATAACCGGCCCCAAAATGCAGGGTATGATTGCCGGTTATTTTGGTTAAGTCGCCGCTGACCTGATGGCTATCGGTAGCTTTGGGGGTAAGGTTAACGCTCTCGCCTCCTGTAGAAAACCCGCCAATACTCACATTAGGGATGAGCGATCCGGCTGTGGTGAACCCGCTGTTAAATGTCGGAGAGAACCCCACCGCGGTAACAACGCTTGCAGGAATGTTGGTGAAGCGGTTTGAGGAGTTATCTGCAACTGTGGTGCGAGCGTACTGGACTTGCAAAATCAGGCTAGGGTCAAACACATGCAAGTAGCTGCCGCCCCAGTTACGGGCCGGGATTTCGTTGAGACGCTTTAAATTCGGAAAGCCACCTGTACCGGTCACGGTACTATTTATCATGCTATAGCGGAAGAAGAGAGAGTTTTTCGCGCCGAAGTTTTGATCGATTTTGAACGTAACTTCATTTTGGGCCTGATGGACTGGGGTTGGATCGACGGCGTTTGTTACTCCCAAGAGGGCGTCTCTCCCCGCCGCTGCTGGAGGGAAAATGGCCTGAGCGAGAGCGACTAAGTTAGAATTGATCAGGTTGGATGGAATCTTGTTAAACGGGAACGGATCACGAATGTAAGAACCAGCAGGCTTAGTGGGGTCCGGACGAGTGGTAAACGGATTGTAAAGCTGGTTCACAATTGGCGAAGTCAGGTCGGCGGGGTTTGTCCGACAGGTACCGCGAGCATCGAAACCGGTCTTGCATAGAACACCAAAATCGCCACCAAGCTCCGTAGCGTTCGGAACGCTTAGGTTGGTGTCAGCAGATCGCGTGTAGCGAAAACCCTGGTAGGCAACAAAGAAGAAGGTCCTGTTCCTGCCCTTATATGCTTTAGGAATCCAGACGGGACCGCCGAATGAGGCGCCGAACTGATTTTGCCGGAAAGGTGAGACCCTGGTGTTGAACGTATTGCGAGCATCAAACGCATCGTTTCGAAGGTACTCCCACGCAGAACCGTGAAAGTCGTTTGTGCCGGATTTGGTCACAACGTTAACGACGCCGCCAAGGACAGATCCGAATTGAGCTTCGTCCGTATGGGAGACGACCTTGAACTCCTGGATGGCATCCACAATCGGAGGCGCGGCATAGGTGCTGAGAAAGGAACCCTGATTGATAAGGCCGTCGGTCAAGAAGTAGTTACTGCGATTCGTCTGCCCGTTAATAGCTGGAAAAATGAAAGCCGATCCGATGGCGGCAGGAGCGGAGAACCCGCTTCCGCCACCCATATTATTGTTCTGTGAAACGCTGACGGGAGCGACACCGGGCGTCAGAGAAAGAAGCTGCGTGAAATTCCGGCCATTGAGCGGAAGGTCGTTCACTTGTTTTGTAGAGATAACAGTTCCCAGATCGGCCGTGGAGACCTGAAGCTGTTCGGCCTCAGCGACGACAGTAACCACATCTTTCTGTGAACCCACGCTCAAAGTGACGTCGATCGTAGCAGTCTGGTTCACCGCCAGGATGAACTCCGCGATACGTTTCGAACTGAAACCATCAGCGCTTATTTCGAGAGTGTATTTGCCCGGCGTGAGGTTGAGAAACACATAGTTGCCGGCGTCGTTCGAAGTGGTTGCGTGTTCGATTGTGGTGTCCACGTTTCGCAACACTACTGTCGCTTTCGCGACGACAGCACCGCTATTATCCCGGATCACTCCATTGAGCGTTGCCGTTGAAAGCTGGGCGAAAGCTGAGCCAGCCGACACGACGAGCAAAATCGCAAGGGAAAAACTCGACCGCAGGGCCTTTGATAACCATTGAGATCGATTCATATGAATTCTCACCTCTTTAGATTGCACCCCAACCTTTAATCGCGGTTTCCAACTGGCCGTTAGTGTCATCCATCTGCTTTTCAAATACACTAAACTTGCGCGCATGATAGTACGAACATATTAGGGCTTGTCAAGACATTTGAGCGCTCAAGCTGACTTTTTATCGGAAGGTTATGGTATTTTATCGTATTTGGGCTATATTCTTTCACATGCGCGGGAATGTGAGCGCTCAAATCTGGTCTGCATCTTGTTCCGTTTCTGACCTTTGGCCGGATCTAATGACCTGAAGGACCCCTTCGTTTCAGGGACGGAGGGCAAGAACTCTTCGCTAGCGGGCGAGTGGTTCCCTGCTAAGCACATTCGTCATGGCGTTCGGCGGAGGATATAGTGGGATGGTTCGGCGGGAACCGCAGGCTTCGATCCAGGGTGGGAAAATTGAGGACGGCAAATCCGAGATTTCAGCAAAAGGTATACTCCATCGACCTTTATAGATCTTTGCTCATCCTGGTAGCATTCATCCTTTTGTATTTGCCGATAGAATTTGCGGCTTCACTTGGACAGGATGGAACGATCGCAGCCCATGCGACCCAAAGCATCACAACCAGCAACGGATATGTCGGTTCGAAGGTGTGCACCCAATGCCATCAGCGTATCTATGACCAATTTTCGCGAACCGGTATGGGCCGCTCCATGACCCAAGTCACGCCTGCACTGCTGGAAACGCTGCCGGCCAAAGCATCTTTTCACCAGAGGAATCCGGACCGGGATTTTGAAGTTTTTGCCCAAGACGGGAAGCTATACCAGGGTGAATATGAGGCCGATGCCAACGGGAAGGAAATCTTTCGCGACACGCATGAGGTGGAGTGGATCATCGGGTCAGGAGCCAATGGTTTCGGCGGAGTCGTAAGAAAAGGTGATTATCTTTTTCAGGCCCCGCTCTCTTTCTATTCAAAGCCTCACAGTTGGGCACTCTCGCCGGGATACGAATTTGGCAATTACGGCTTCAACCGGCCGATTCTCGCAGGATGCATTTACTGCCACAGTGGCCAGCCGAGGCCGGTTTCAAACGGCAACGGTCGTTTTAAAGAACCTCCGTTCTCGGAGATGGCGATCGGCTGCGAAAACTGCCACGGTCCGGGAATAACGCACACATTGAAGATGCGGGCACGCAAAGGGGGTAATGTAGAGAACGATCCCTCGATCATTAACCCGGCCCACCTTGCCCTGGCTCTGTCCGACAACATCTGCATGTCCTGTCATCAAACCGGAGACGTGCGAGTGTTGAAGCCGGGCAAAGACTATGGTGACTTCCTGCCTGGAACTCCACTGGAGAACACGTTGTCAATCTTAATGATTCCGCCAAATCGCGAATCTCCTCCACAGTCCGATCATCTTGAACACTACTATTCCATGACTCTCAGCCAGTGTTATCGGAAAAGTGGCGGCCGTTTGGGCTGTACGACTTGCCACGATCCCCACTTCGAACCCTCACACGAAGAAGCCTCGGGATACTTCAACAAAAAATGCATGGCGTGCCACACAGAAAAAAGTTGCAGCGCCTCTCTGGAGATTCGACGGCACAAAAATCCTCCCAATGACTGTGCCGGTTGTCATATGCCAAAGCGCGATGTGCATGTGATCTCGCATTCCAGCCTCACAAACCATCGCGTTCTTAAGCAAGTCGATGAGCCGTTTCCGGACGCCGCCTTTCATCAAGCTACTCAGGCATTGCCAGATCTAATCCATCTGAACCCCATTCCCGGGCATAAAGACACCCCCCCTCCTCCCTTGACTCTTTTGCAGGCGTACGGCGAATTGATGGAGAAGAAGCCGGAATACCTCGGGCGTTACCTTGCGCTCCTGGGTCAACTAGAGCGGACGGAGCCTGGCAGCGCGCTGGTGCAGGCCGCGCTAGGGCGCCGAGATTTGCGGCTGGGAAAGTTTCAGGAAGCGGTAGTGCATCTTCAAAGTGCGTTGCGTATTGGGCCGCCGCAAACAGCGGCCTACGCGGATCTCGCTGAGTCACTTGTCAGACTTGATCGGGCGGAAGAGGCAATGCCTTGGTTGGAAAAGGCCATTGAGCTCGATCCCTTCAATTCCACATTGCAAAGAACCAGCGTGCTTCGCTTGATCGAGGTCAAACGGTACGCGGACGCAAGGGCGGCGATGCACCGCTATCTCGAGCGTTTTCCGGAGGACTCCTTCATGCGGCAGATGCTTGCTCGCGCCGATCAGATTACCGTGCCGGCCCGTGGAGAGCACCCATAGGCACCCCCCTCAACATGAATCGCCGGTCTTTTCTTTGCCTTGCTCTCGCCGCGGGTCCCTTGCACCGAGACCTGGCGCAAGGCGTGAAGGCCGCTCATCTGCCGATGTTTGCCGACGTAACAGCGAAATCCGGAATCCGCTTTAAGCACGAAGCCAGCCGGACAGCGGAGAAATATCTCCCCGAAACGATGGGAGCAGGTGTGGCCATGTTCGATTACAATAACGACGGCCGCCTCGATCTGCTCTTCGTGAACGGAGCGCGACTCCGCGATCCAATGCCTCGCGGCGCTTTCCCCGACAAATCCGATCCGCGGTTTTGGAACCGACTGTATCGGAACAACGGCTACGGCACTTTTACCGACGTTACGGAAACCGCAGGGGTGCAAGGCACTGCTTACGGCATGGGAGTAGCGACCGGGGACTACGACAATGACGGATACACGGACTTGCTGGTCACTAATGTCGGTGGGAACACTCTGTACCACAACAATGGCGACGGGACTTTTGCGGATGTTACGGCCCAAGCGGGAGTGGCTGGAAGCGGCTGGTGCACCGGAGCTTGTTTCATCGACTACGATCGCGATGGACGTCTGGACCTGATCGTTACGCGCTATTTGGATTGGGACTTCGCATCGAACATTTTCTGCGGCCAGCATCGGCCCGGTTATCGCACCTACTGCCATCCCGATCAATTCGCGCCTGTATCCTACCTTATCTACCACAACGAAGGTGGTGGCAGGTTCAAAGACGTCTCCAAGCAGTGCGGAATAGGATTGTCACCCGGAAAGGGGCTGGGCATTGCCGTCAACGACTTCGATCGGGATGGCTGGCCGGACATCTTCGTCGCCAACGACTCCCTCGCCCAACAGCTTTTCCGCAACAACCGCGACGGTACATTCACCGAGGTCGCCCTCGAGGTAGGGCTTGCTTATGATCAGGATGGCAAAGTTTTCGCAGGCATGGGCGCCGACTTCGCCGATTACAACAACGACGGTTGGCCCGACATCTTCGTTAATGCGCTCGCCAATCAAAAATATGCACTCTTTCGGAACGATAAGGGCACCTTCGAGGACACAAGCAATCAGACCGGCGTCGGCGGAATCACAATGCTGCACTCCGGCTGGGGCACGAAGATGATCGACTATGACAACGACGGCTGGCGCGATCTATTCGTCGCCCAAGGTCATGTCCTGGACAACATCGAGTTAACGGAACCGTCGCTCCATTACCGCGAATCGCTGCTTCTGATGAGGAACAGGGAGGGCCAGTTCCGCGATGTGTCACGACAAAGTGGGCACGCATTTCAGGTTCCGTTGTCTGCGCGTGGGGCTGCCTTCGGAGACCTGGATAATGACGGGTTTATTGACATTGCCATCAACTGTAACGACGGCCAGGCCATTGTTCTCCGCAATGAAGGCGGGAACGGAAATCACTGGCTGTCGATCCGGCTTGTTGGCTCGGCGAGCAACCGAGATGGAATTGGCGCCCGGGTCCGCCTGGTATCGGAGAGCGGACTTGAACAGCACTCATTTGTAAGCAGCGCCGGAAGTTACCTCTCCGCGAGCGACAAAAGAACGCATTTCGGCCTCGGCTCAGCGAAAAAAGTTCGGTTGCTTGAAATCACGTGGCCCAGCGGCGCGGTACAGCGTCTGGATTCGATTTCCGCAGACCAGCCCCTGACCGTCCACGAACCACAACAGTAGATACGCAGGGAAGACTGTGACAAAGCGCAAACACTCGATTACAGAGTTCTGAGAGCGATTACGCTTACATTCGGGTCGGGTGGCTGTGAAGGGAGATCGATCTGCAGCTTTCCTTCTGTCTGGCGGAATCTCAACGGTTGTCCGTTCGCCAGCAAGCGCGCCGAAATCACTTTTGCTTCCAGCCCATTAACCTCAAAACCGGACGATGGCCAGTCGAAAACGTGGATAAAGACCTTCTTACCCTTCGCCGTGGTTCGTGCAGACGGCATTCTTTGTACTGGCCCATAGGTTGTGCCGTAAATCGACTCGCCGTTGACGGTGAGCCAGTCCCCGATGGCCCGGAGGCGTTCCTGAAACTCAGGTTGAATCATGCCGTCGGATTGCGGGCCCACGTTGAGGAGGAAGTTTCCGCCGCGGCTCGCCACCTCAACCAGACCTCGAATTAAGAACTGCGCGGACTTGTACTCGTGATCGTGCATATTGTAGGCCCAAGTCTTGTTGATGGTCATACAGGTTTCCCATAACTGAAAATCTTCAGGTTTGGGAACTGTAGGCTTCAACTTGTCTTGGATGTTTGGATCAACGCCCGAAATAACAACGTCCTTCGTGGGGATGGCGTTGGGGATAAACTGTTCGGGTGTTTGATAGTCGCCCGGAACTCCAATTCGATCGTTCACAAGCGTGGCGGGTTGCAGTTTCCGGATCAAGTCCAGAAAGCGGACGCCGTCATATTTTTCCTGATTGTTGAGGCCATCGAACCAAATTAATGCGACCGGACCGTACTTCGTCAGCAACTCCGTGAGTTGCAATTGCATATAGTCGAGGTAGAGGGGCCACTCGGGCCGGAGGGGCTCGCCGTGCCAGTTGTCTTTTGCGAGGTTGGAAGTGTCACGGAAAGCCGGATGGTGCAGGTCGGGCGGCGAATAGTAAAACCCGAGGGGCATGTCAGCCTGTTTGGCTGCTGCTGACAGTTGCGCCACGATATCCTTTCCATACGGGGACTTTGTAATTTTATAGTCCGTGTAGGACGAGTCAAACATGCAGAAGCCGTCGTGATGCTTCGTAGTAAAAACCATGTATTCCTGGCCCGCCGCGCGCGCCAGATCAACAAAAGCATACGGATCGAACTTTACTGGATTGAACCGTTTTGGCAGCTCGCGATACTCCGCTTCGGTGATGCCGCCGGGCGTTGGCCTCATGATGGGCCAGGATGCTTCGACACTGGCGAGCGAGTAGGGACCCCAGTGGATGAACATGCCGAATTTTGCAGCCCGATACCAAGCAGTGCGATCGTCAGCGAAGGCAGAGGCAAATCCTACACTGGGGATGAATGGAAGGGAGGATGCAGCAAGGGCGAGCTTGATGAAGTCGCGGCGAGCTGTCACATTAGCATTCATTTAGGCTCCTTTACAGCAAGGCCTTACCCATGCGGTATCCAGGAAGTATGTCTTGGGATTTGCAAGCGCTTTAATCGAGATGAAAAACTTCCTCCATCTCTGCCCACCACTCACCCTCTTTCCGCGTGGACAAGGGTTCCTGCATCGGCTGCATGACAGCCCACCATTCCTGAGTTTTCGCGTGCGAATCCATCTTTTTCCAATCGCTCTTCAAGTCGCAGCCGTGGTATTCGAAGTAGCTGAATAGCAAGTCGTCCTTGAAATAGATGGAATAGTTTCTGATATTGCATTCCAGAATCTTATCCAAAACTTCTGGCCAGACTGCTGCGTGGTACCGCTTATAGGTACTTGCACTACCGGCTTTCAATCTGATCATCATTCCAAATCGCTGCATGTCCCGGATCCTTTTAGAAGGCCACCCACGCAACAAATAAATGCAATGGATCGAGCCCAGGTTCGTCTGCTTTCTGAGAAGGGTAGACCAACTGTTCCACTCATGCAAGTGCTTAAAAATTGGTTGACCGCAACAAAATGCACAAATACGATCTCATTTTGCTATATTTAAGCGCTTATATTATGCCCATGCACTCAATATTGGCGACCGACGGGCTTGTAAAGCACGATCTGGCAGAACGCCTGCGCAGTGAAATCATAAACGGCTCTTTGCCCCCCGGAGTGCGAATCATCGAGCGTAAATGGGCATTGAAATTTGGAGTAGCCCAGGGTTCCATCCGCGAAGCGATCCACATTCTGGCGCAAGACGGATTCGTAACGAAAGAGTCGGGTCGAAGCGCCCGCGTCATCCATTTAAGTGAAGAAGATGTGGCAAAACTCTATGAATTGCGCGGTGCGATCGAGGGCCTAGCAGCGCGGCTCGCAGCTGCGGCGCAGCCGGATCTCACAGCGCTGCAAGCGACGGTGGATGCCATGCGGCAGTCGGCAATCGCGGGAAGCTTCGATGGCCTGCTCGACAGCGATCTGCGATTTCATCTAGAGCTTTGCAAGATCTCTGGGAACACCTACCTTCTTGAGCACGCCCGCAGGATTCTACTGCCTTTTTTTGCATTTGTGCGGATGCGAGTGGCCGCAAGCGGGCAGGAAACGTCGGCCTGGGACAAAGACTTGGAAGCGCATCAACGGATTATCCTTCTGCTCCGCGAGGGCGAGGGTGAAGTTGCCGAGCTGTACGTGAAGAAAGCCATGGCGCGTTTCTCCAAAACGGCATACGACAACTGGGAGAAGCGTGTCTCCCATGGCGCGTGATATGGCACGCAAAGTCATTATACTGGCCGAGGATGGGGAGGCCATTGGCCGGGAGGGCGCGCTTGCGTATCATCGCCCGCGATCCTGTTGTGCATTGTTGTGAAGTGCACCAGTGCGTCAGAAAAGACCGAGCCGGAATGGACGAGCTCCATTGCCTCAACATGAAGCCGTTGAATGGACGACGAAGTTTGCATTTGAAGCTCCCACGGCGAGGCAGCGCGCGATCCTTAGCACGGCCAGTGCGGTTGGGTTTATTGGGCAGCAGCACCACGCAGCTTACTTGGCAAGCAAAGGGGGCTATGATTTCGCTCACCAAGGCTATGGCTACCGACTAGGCCCGATACTCCCTTCGCGTGAATGCGATTTCCCCGGCAGGAATATGGCCGTCGCAGTATTGCTTGTTTTTGTCCAAGTTAGATTCAGCATCGGCGGCATACTGCCGATTAGCGGCAGGGCCGAGATGAAATACAGACTGTGACGCAAACGGAGAAACGATGCCGTCCTACGTTGTGAACAAGATTGCAACATACGACGCGAGGTTTTCGTTGCCCGCAGGAGCAGGTAGCGACTCTCTCCACACCAATCCTGAATACTGCTTCGCGGTTGCATTGGTGGAGACCGAAGGTGGTCTTTGTGGAACGGGCATCGCGCTCACGCTTGGCGACGGCAACCGGCTGGTATGCGAAGCCATTGAGTTACTGGCGAAGCCAATCCTAGGCATGGCGATTGAAGAGTTGATGTCGGGTTTCGGGCGCATGTCGCGGCGGCTGGCGGATGATCCATCTTTCCGCTGGCTCGGTCCACACAAAGGCGTCGTTCATCTGGCGCTCGCTTCCATCACTAACGCTTGTTTCGATCTTTGGGCCAAGAGTCGTGGCGTGCCATTGTGGAAATTGCTGCTTGATCTCACTCCCGAAGAAGTTGTTCGCCTTCTGGATCTAAGCTATCTAGAGGAGGTTCTCAGTGAGCAGGACGCTCTCGAACTGCTGCGCGACAAACTTTCAAGCCGCCCCAACCGTGAGCCAATTCTGCAACGTGGTTATCCGGGCTACGACACGTCCGTGGGATGGATGGCCTACGACGATGATCAGGTGCGCGAATTGACGGCTCGCGCGATTGACCAGGGCTTTAAAGCTTTCAAGCTCAAAGTCGGATCGCCTGATGCCGATCGAGATTTGCGCCGTGCCGCGATGCTGCGTGCACATATCGGCGACTCCGGCACCCTGATGTTCGATGCCAACCAGCGCTGGAATCTGCCGGTGGCAATTCGCATGTGCCAGGAGCTAGCCGTGTACCGACCACTTTGGATCGAGGAACCGACGCATCCCGACGACATTCGCGCCCATGTGGTGCTGGCAAGCGAGATTGCCCCAGTGAAGATCGCTGCTGGCGAACACATTCCGAACCGCGTTTTGTTTAAGAATTTCTTGCAAGCCGGCGCTCTGCATTACGTCCAGGCAGACTGTACGAGATTAGCCGGCGTGAGCGAGTTTCTTACGGTAAGCCTTCTTGCCAGAAGGTTTGACCTCCCGGTGCCGCCTCATGTTGGAGATATGGGCCAACTCCATCAGCATCTTGTACTGTTCAACCATATTGCATTAGGGCACGAAGCTTTATTTCTGGAGCACATTCCCCATCTGCACAGTCATTTTGTATTACCGGCAAGGGTGAACGAGGGGTGTTACGAGACGCCTCAGGAGCCCGGTGCATCGTGCGACCTAAAATTGACCGCAGGCAGGAGCATCTGAGTGCCGCAATATCTATTGCCAGGGATTGCACTCACCATGGTCGCTGGGCTGATGTCCGGCAACTGCATGCTTCCTATGAAATTCACGCGGTCCTGGAAATGGGAAAACGTATGGGTGATTTTCAGTCTCGTCTCGCTAGTCGTCCTTCCCTGGACGCTCGCGATTGCATTGGTTGGTAATCTCTTTGAGACCTACCACGCTTTGTCCATTCGGCAGCTTGCCACGCCCATGCTGCTGGGAGCCGGCTGGGGAATTGCGCAAATTCTTTTCGGTATTTCCGTCGAGCGCCTCGGACTTGGCGTTGCTTACGCCATCATCGTTGGGTTAGGCGCGGTTCTAGGAACATTGGTTCCCCTGTTCCTCGATCAGCGTACAGCAGGGAAAGAACATGCCATGGGCTATATCCTGATCGGTGTGGCGGACATGGTGGCAGGAATTTTCTTGACCGCATGGGGTGGCCAAATCAGAGAGCGAACGGCGTCCCAAACGACTCGGACGCTATTACATCAGGGTTATCCGGGGGCGATCGCGCTGGCAGTACTCTGCGGCTTCATGGCACCTATGTTGAATTACTCTTTTGCTTTTGGTCAGGATATTGCGCGGGAAGCCGTTCGGCTCGGAAATCCGGCAGTGCGCGCCGCCTATGCGGTCTGGCCAATCGGATTGGCAGGAGGCTTTGTTCCGAACATTGCCTACAGTCTGTATCTGCTCTCAAGGAATCGAACATGGTCCTCGTTTCGCTCCGTTAGCCCGGACTTGTTTTGGTCCTGTCTAATGGGCGTGCTGTGGATGGGAGCGTTCGCGCTATACGGTATGAGTGCGAGCTATCTCGGTCCTCTGGGAACGTCGATTGGTTGGGGTTTGTTTCAAATCTTCATGATTATGACGGCGACGCTGTCGGGGATTTGCACGGGCGAATGGAAGAATGCTCCGCGCTTCGCAACTTTGCTGTTGGGCCTGGGACTTACATGTTTGACTGGCGCTACGGTGTTGCTGGCACTCGGTAATCGATAAAGGCGACAGGACACTAGGGTCGATCAAAACGGTACCAAAAGGGGAGCCCTAGAACTAGTGTCTTACTGAGGTGAAGGGCTGCTTGCGAATGATGCCCTTGCCCTGCTGGATCGTCACGACTTGACCAGCGGCAACTCCGGGAACAATTTCGCTTTTTCCATCGGGCCACCGCACCGACAGTTCGGCCGAGGCCGCTTTGCCAAGACCGAAGCGCAGCCGGAAATCGCTCTGAGACATGTATGAGCCGCCGCTGCGGACCTCATCGGTCTGCTTTCTTCCGTCCGCAGTTAGCGTGACACGAGCTCCAATGGCGTCGCGGCCAGACGCGGTCAGCGCCCGCACCAACAGCGAACTTCCTGTGTGGGGGCCAAAATTCTTCAGGAGTGACGGCGGTTCATTCATGTTGACGACGACAATTTCTATGTCGCCGTCATTGTCCAGATCACCGATGGCCAGGCCTCGCGAGGAGTGCTCGGCGGAAATGCCTGGTCCGCCGAGCGAGGAGAGGTCAAAGAACTGTCCGTCTCGCCGGTTCCAGTAAAGGAGGCGGCCTTGTTTGAAGTTTTCGCCGGTACGAGCGTTGTCCACTTCGGAATACACGTGTCCGTTGGCGACAATCAGGTCCTTCCATCCATCATTATCAATGTCCAGAAATGCGGTTCCCCACCCCAGGTACTTGGTGTTAACCGCGAGACCGGAAGGAATCGTCGCATCCGAAAACCGGTTTCCGCCGACGTTTTGGTAGAGAGTGTGCGTGTCATCCGCGAAGTTAGTCTTGAAGATATCCAGAAGCCCGCTTCCAGATAACTCAGCAGCAGTTACTCCCATGCCCGCCTGTTCCCTTCCGTCTTCATTGTAAGCGATACCCGACTGAACGCCGATCTCCTCGAATTTCTTGCCAGCGAGATTGTGAAAGTAAAGGCTCGGCGTGGAATCACAGGCCACGTAGATATCAGGCCATCCATCATTGTCGAAATCTCCCGTTAATGGTGTGAAGCCGTAAGAAGTTTTTGGCCCTGTGATGTGCACCTGGTCCGAAACATCGGTGAAGTGGCCGTGCCCGTCGTTCTTGTAGAGGGAAACGGTCTCGCCCGGCAAACCGCGCGGACCGCATAACACGGGTACTCCTTTCCACTGACACTGCGATTTATCTCCGGGCCGCGGCGTACGGGCGAGGTCCAAGTCGACATAGTGAACGACAACCAGATCGAGAAAACCGTCCCGATCAAAGTCGATGAATGCGCAGCCCGTGCTCCACCGCGGCTTTGCCGTGAGGAGTCCGCGCGCCTCGGTTTCGTCACGAAACGTGCCGTCACCCTGATTCCGGTACAGGACGTTTCGCCCCCACTGCGTCACGAACAGGTCTATATATCCATGGTTGTCGACATCGCCGGCACAGACACCCTGGCCCCACCCGGTATGTGTCAGGCCCGCCTTTTCCGTCACATCTTCGAACTTCAGGCCCCCTAGGTTGTGGTAGAGAAAATGGGTGGGCGGAGACCCACCTTCCTGTAGGCGGCCACCGTTGACCAAGAAAATGTCAGGGAGACCATCATTGTCGTAGTCGAAGATGGCCACTCCCGTCCCGGTGGTTTCAATAATGTACTGCTTCTCGCGCTCAGCCCCAGAAACATTAATGCCGGTTAACCCACTCTGCGCGGCAATGTCCTCATACCGTACGACAGGTGGTTTCAATCCAGCAGGCAAGGGTCTCCTAGGAGCAGCGACACCGCCGGTCGCCATGCCTTGGGGATAGGTCAAGCTGCAACTTCCCAAGCTGATAAGCGCCGCCACGCAAAAAAAAACGATGCGATGGATCATTTGTCTGCTGTGGTAACGGGGTTGCACGCCGCTGCGTCTCTTTCGGACTTCATCATACACTAGGGTTGCGCACTAACGTCGCCATGACTGAGCGCTCAAATACGGTATGGGGGAGAGTAATTTCCGCACGCAGCCCTTGACAAGCGCTCAAAACTCTGTTGGACTGACCTGCGAAAATGGCTACGATGAAACTATCCGAGAACGGCTGCTCGGATGAGCGTGGTGGATTGTCGCGGGTGGATGAAACTTCGGCCCTGGCAGAGGAAGCATTCCGGTAGATCCCCGACGAGCCAGATCTCGCAGCTGAGGATCAGACTTGATTCGCCACCGGACCGCCCGGACGCCGTATCCTGGACCGATCATGCTCGCAACGAAAATCGCGCGATGCTTGGCTTTGAAGATGTTTCGTGTTTGGTTGGCGACTCTCTGCGGTTCCAGTTTGGCGTTGGCCGCGCAAGAGCCTCCAGCGTGCAGAGGGCCAGCAGAACTGGAGCAAATTATCGCGTCGCACCCTTCGGCGGACGCTTACGACGCACTCGGAGCATATTTCGGACAACGGAGGCAATTCCCTTGCGCCTTTACCGCATTTGAATTGGCGCTTCGTCTTGAGCCTAACTCGTGGGAGGCGCGTTACAACTTGGCACTCGCACTACTGGAAAGCGGCAATGCCGAACGCGCGGTTCGTGAACTCCGTGTTGCGGCCCGTCTACGGCCCGCGACGCCGCTAACTCATACGACCCTAGGAATGGCACTCGGCGAGCTGGGTCGGATCGATGCGGCGATCGCCGAATTCCAGACAGCTCTCAAGTTAGATCCAAAATCGGTTCCGGCGCTCGATGGACTAACAAAAGCGCTTATCGATCAAAAACGCTACACCGCGGCAATCTCCCGCCTGAAGAATGCACCCGCAGACGAGGCGCTGCAATTGAATCTAGCCATCGCCTATTCAAAAAGCGGAGACCAAGCCGGGGCCGTGCAAACGCTATCGCAGATGGTAAAGGCAAATCCATCGTCCGAGCACGCCCATTTGAACCTGGCAATCGTGTATACCCAGCAGAACCGATACCGGGAAGCTGCCGAGGAATTTCAGGAAGCGCTGAGGCTCGACTCAACTGACGATATCGCTCGCGCATCTCTCATAAAAGTTCTGGTGATTCTCTCGGAATTCAGTACCGCGCTGCCGTTAATCCAAGAATATGCACAGCGGAAGCCGCATGAATTCGAAGCACTGTATCTCATGGGTGCAGTAGACCGTGGGTTGGGAAACTATGCCGATGCGGAAATCATGCTTGAACAAGCCGTCCAATTGGATCCGAAACATTATGACGTTCGATATAACCTTGGGTTTGTGCTCGCCAAACTGGGGAAGTTGGCAGCGGCGCTCGAGAATCTAGAAAAGGCCTTGCAAATTAATCCTGATTCAAGCGAAGCACGATTCCAACTGGCAGCCGTACTGCGCTCGATGGGCGAGCGAGACAAGGCACGTGAAGAGCTGAAACTTTTCGAGCAAAAAAAACAGGAGAGCAGACAGGAGACCGTTGCGAGAACGAAAGCAGACCAAGCCAATCAATACCTACAAGCAGGTGACGCCCGGCGTGCGGTTGAATCGTACCTGGAAGCCATTGCGGAGGATCCCAAAAACGCGCGCACGCAATATGACCTCGCCTTGGCTCTGGATCGGCTGGGCGATTATCGCGGCGAACGAGATGCCCTGCTAAGAGCAGTCGGTCTGGACGATGATTTCGCTGCGCCTCACAATCAACTGGGTTTTCTGAGTCTGCAGACAGGCCAGATCGCGGACGCCGAAAAGCACCTCAAGGCAGCGATTTCTCTGGATCCGCAATATGCGGAAGCCCAGAACAATCTGGGTGTGCTTTACGGCCAGCAAGGCAAGAGCCAAGCAGCGAAGCAGCTGTTCCGTCAGGCAGCAGAAAACAATCCTCAATATGGACAAGCGTTCGTGAATCTCGGCCTGATTCTAGCGAGCGAATCACGCTTCTCGGAAGCCGAACAGGCGCTACAAAACGCAGTGCGAATCGAGCCTGACAATAAGACCGCCCTCACAGCGCGCGCGATGGTTCTGACCCGTATGGGCCGGCAAAGCGAGGCTGTGCCGTATTTTCGTAAGGTCGTCGACCTGGACACCAAATCCGCTGATGCACACCTAAACCTCGGCATTGCCTTGGCGGACCAGTTCGATCTTTTGGGTGCCCTCGCGGAATTCTCCGAAGCTGTGCGCCTTGCACCAGACGCTTACGCGCCTCACTACAATAAAGGAAGAGTGCTGGTCGACCTAAGGCGCAACGAAGAAGCGAAGCCTGAACTCCAGACGGCCGCCGATTTCGATCCCCACTCCGTTGACTCCCGGTATCTGCTGGGTCTGATCGAAAAGCAGGCGGGAAATACAGAGGAATCCATAAGGCTGCTTGAGAAGGCAGTGGCGCTCGAACCAAACCATCCCGACGCCCTATACCTGCTCGGACAAGGCTTGTTGAAAAGAGGTGACAGTGTTGGGGCGATCGCGCGATGGCGCAGAGTGATTGAAATCAATCCGGATCACGCCGAAGCTCTCTACAATCTATCGCGACTCCTGACGAAATCCGATCCGGAAGAAGCTAACCGTCTACAAGCGCGCTTTGAGACATTGCAGCGAAACCAGCACATCACAGATCGCGCTCAAACGCTGGGCAATTTCGCCCTGGCTTCTGCTGCCGCGCGCGACTGGCCGCAAGCAATTGCACAATTGAAGGAAGGGCTCCAACTCTGCGGAGACTGCAGCGCTTTGCCGCTCCTGCGCAAGGATCTCGGATTAATTTACTGCCGTTCCGGGGACTTGAAGAACGGGCTTGCGGAGTTGCTTGAGGCACAAAAGCTCGCGCCCAACGACGCTGACATTGAGCAGGCAATCCGCATGATACAAAGTCCGCGCGAAACTCGATCTCACGGGAGCCAGCGGTAAAGGGCCGCCCGGTTTTAGTTCCGGCTGTGAATTTGTTCAGTGAGGAGATACAGAATGTTTGCTTTTCAGGTTTGCAGATCGAGCAGGACCGCTATCATTCTGCTGTTGTGTTTTCTCGTTTCCCCCTGTCTACAGGGGCAGGCGCAGGCGCCTTCGCACTACGAAGCAAGTCTCGAATCGCTCAACAAGCATCCGCTTCCTCAATGGTATGACGACGCAAAACTCGGGATATTCATTCACTGGGGTCTTTATTCCGTTCCTGGTTGGGCGCCGCTCATTCATCCTGAACATGACTTCACCTCGCCGGACTACATCACACACAACCCCTATGCAGAATGGTATTTGAACAGCATGCGGCTCGACGGAGCGCCGACGCAGGCCTACCATCGCGAGCATTATGGCGCTGACTACGATTACTACAACTTCGCTCCGGTCTTCGACCGCGAGATTCAAAAGTGGAATCCCGACGTCTGGGCCAAGATATTCCACGACGCTGGCGCGAAATATGTCGTGCTCACCACGAAGCATCATGATGGATTTACGCTCTGGCCCAGTTCGACGCCAAATCCTAAGCTGCCGGCTGACAGGCAGCACGCTTCGCGCGATATCGTCGGCGAGTTGACCACCGCTGTCCGCGACCAGGGTTTGCTTATGGGCCTCTACTACTCAGGCGGCTACGACTGGACATTTGTACCTGGTCCTATCCGTATTCCCGCTGATTATGAAGCGGTGAAGCCGCAAAGCGAAGCTTACGGCAAATATGCCGACGCTCACTTGCGGGAACTCATCCAGCGCTACCATCCCGCGGTGCTTTGGAACGACATCGACTATCCGAAATCCGGTCATCCCCTCGAAATTATGGCGGAATATTACAACGCGGTTCCAGATGGCGTCATCGATGACCGCTTTGGCGTCAAACACTCTGATTTCACATCTCCGGAATACCAAACCTTGGATAAGATCAGTCTCACTAAGTGGGAAGAGTGCCGTGGGCTTGGACGGTCCTTCGGCTATAACCGCGCCGAGGGTGAAGCTGAGACGATCGCGCCAGCCGATCTTATTCATCTGTTGGTGGATATCGTGAGTAAGAACGGAAATCTTCTGCTCGACGTGGGACCGGAAGCCGACGGCACCATCCCTGACGTTCAAATGGACCGCTTGCGGGTGCTTGGTGCGTGGCTTCAGAGGAATGGCGAGGCGATCTATGGCACGCATCCGTGGAAACGCGCGGTCGGCGAGACCGCCGACGGCATTTCCGTGCGGTTCACCGAGAAGGGCTCCACCGTTTACGCAACACTCCTCAGCCAGCCAAAGACAACTACCGTCACGCTCAAGTCTCTTTCCCCGAAGGCGGGTTCACAGATCAATTTGCTTGGCGAGTCAGGGTCACTCGTTTGGTCTCAACAGGGCGACGACATCACAGTGAAGTTGCCTTCAACTCTTCCTGGACGGTATGCCTACGTGCTGAAGATTACGGGTCCGGTATCTTGATCGTTCGACGGCCGGGCCGCAGAGTCGGCGAACGTCCAATTGACCGACGCCTTTGCCGACAATTGCGGAGCAGAGCCCGGTTTCGCGGTTTCGAACTGCGAAGGTAATTCGAAAACAAAGGACCCTTGTGCTGAATTGTACGGGGGGATTGATGGGAGATGAAGTGTCGTCCAGTTGACAGCTGCGCAGGAACCTCCGCTGCAAGGCCTATAGGATAGCGAAGAATGCGCATTGACGCACATCAGCACTTCTGGGTTTATGACCAAGGCGAATACGCTTGGATTGACGATTCGATGGCATCGTTGCGCAGTGATTTCCTTCCGAACGATCTAAAGATCGAACTAGAGAGTAAAGGATTTCAGGGATCTGTAGCCGTTCAGGCGCGGCAGACGCTGGAAGAGACTCGATGGCTCCTCGAACTGGCCACAGACGCTTCGTTCATTCTGGGTGTGGTCGGATGGGTCGATCTGCGGTCCTCCAACGTCCGTTCGCAATTGGAAGCTTTTGCAGGAAACCCCAAGCTGGTTGGGATTCGCCACATCGTGCAGAGCGAACCAAACGATCGATTCCTGCTGCAACCGGAATTCCTCCGGGGCATTTCTTTGCTTGAAGAGTTTGATCTCGCCTACGACCTGCTCATCTATCCCAAGCATCTTCCTGTGGCGGCGGAGTTCGTGAGACGCTTCCCTCGCCAACGCTTCGTTTTGGATCATCTTGCCAAACCGCCGATCAAGAGTGGAAGCCTCCGCCCTTGGGAGCGCGGAATGCGGGAGCTGGGGACTCTTCCGAACGTCTTCTGCAAATTGTCAGGATTGGTGACGGAAGCCGACTGGCGGAACTGGAAGCCCGAGCACATTGCTCCATATATGGATGTGGCCTTCGAAACCTTCGGACCCCGCCGGCTGATGATCGGTTCCGATTGGCCCGTTTGCACGTTAGCAGCCTCATATACGCGCGCCATCGATTTGGTTGAGAGTTACCTCAGCCAGCACCCGACCGAGGTGCAAGAGGCTGCGCTAGGTGGAAACGCGCAGCAGTTTTGGAAGTTAGGAACGCGACAAAAGCAACTACCCGGCGATTCGCAGCATACGGTTGGCAATGGCAAAAACAAACGCGAAGGTGACGCCGCTCACGCTTCACGACGAGGGTGCGCTCGCAATGAGAAATAGGATTTTAAAACTCGATGCAAGTGATAACGTACTAATTGCATTGACGGACCTGAATCAAAGAGAGCAGATTGCGTTCTCTGGCAATAACTACACGCTCGTCTCTGACATACCCGCCAAACATAAGTTCGCGACAGAAGATCTGGCAATCGGTGCGGATGTGATCATGTACGGTGTCATCGTCGGCAGGGCCGCGAAGCTGGTGCGGCAGGGCGAGAGGCTCACCACGCGCAACATTCAGCATCAGGCCGCTAGCTTCCACCAGCAGGCACAAGGATACCGTTGGGCACCTCCTGACGTTTCACGATGGAAGCAGCAGACCTTCCTGGGATACCGCAGGTCGGACGGCCAAGTAGGTACTCGGAACTACTGGCTTGTGGTCCCGCTCGTGTTTTGTGAAAACAGAAATATCATTGTTCTGAAGCAGGCGTTCGAAGAGGAGCTGGGCTTTGCGCCCCCTCAGGTGTACCGCCACCAAGTGTCTGAGTTGGCGACACTCTATCGAGAAGGTCGAACAGAAGAGCTGAAGGCCGGAGTCTTGCCAGCAAACGGCGGCGATCCCCGGCCGGCGCGAGCTTTCAAAAACATCGACGGTATCAAGTTTCTGGTACATCAAGGTGGCTGCGGCGAAACCCGAGAGGATTCCAACAACCTCTGTGGGCTCATCGCGGGCTACATTAATCATCCCAACGTGGCCGGGGTTACGGTCCTAAGTCTGGGCTGTCAGCATGCGCAGATCGGGATTCTTCGCCAACAACTACGCAAGCGCGCGCCGAATTTCGACAAGCCGCTCTTCATACTGGAGCAGCAACAAAGCGGTACGGAATTCGCCATGCTCTCAGAAGCAATTCAGCGGACATTTCTAGGTCTGGTGGAAGCCAACCAGGCCGAGCGCACACCGGCGGCACTCTCTCATTTATGCGTGGGTCTGAAATGCGGAGGATCGGATGGATTTTCCGGACTCTCGGCCAATCCCGCCATCGGACACACAGCCGATCTCCTCACTGCACTAGGTGGCCGGACGATACTCTCTGAATTCCCCGAGTTATGCGGCGTGGAACAGGAACTCATCAATCGCAGCGCACGAAGCGAGATTTCTGACCGATTTGTGGAGCTGATGCGGGACTATCAAGCCCGTGCAAAATCAGTTGGGTCCGGTTTTGATATGAACCCGTCTCCTGGGAACATCCGCGATGGATTGATTACCGACGCCATGAAGTCCGCCGGAGCTGCGAAGAAAGGCGGCACCTCTCCGGTGACTGCAGTACTTGATTATCCCGAATACTCGACCGAGCCGGGCTTGAATCTGCAGTGTACTCCAGGCAACGATGTGGAGTGCGTCACGGCACAAGTGGGCGCGGGAGCCAGCGTGGTTTTGTTTACGACGGGCCTGGGCACACCGACAGGAAATCCCATCACGCCAGTCGTGAAGCTCTCGACCAATTCAGAGTTGGCTGAGCGCATGTCAGACATCATTGATATCGACACAGGTGGCGTTATCTCGGGAGAAAAAACGATCGAGCAAACGGGCGAAGCCATTTTGGACTATGTGATTAGAGTCGCAAACGGCGACGTCCGCACCAAGGCTGAACTAAAAGGGCAAGAAGACTTCATCCCATGGAAAAGAGGCGTCTCTCTCTGACAAATCAAGACACCCAGACGAAGAGTTTCCGACTTGACGGCAAAGTCGCCGTCATAACCGGTGGCGGTAGCGGCATTGGACGAGCCATCGCCCTGAGATTCGCGGCGAATGGCTCGACGGTCCGTATTCTGGATGTGAATCAGAAAGATGCGACAGAAACTTGCCAACAAATTACTGCCAAGGGCGGCAACGCGTCGGCTCTCCCGTGCGACGTAACGAGCCAAGAAGAAGTGACTTCCAGATTCGATGAATTCGCCAGTTCAGGGCCCATTCATATTCTTGTAAACAACGCAGGCGTCTCGTACATCGGATCGCTGGAAAACACGACGGAAGCAGACTTCGAGCGCATATTCCAAGTGAACGTGAAGGGATTCTACAATTGCATGTACGCTTCCGCCGCGCGCATGAGAGCCAACGGCGGTGGCGTGATCCTGAACATGGCTTCCATCGCGGGATCTTCCGGTCTTTCCGACCGCTTTGCTTATTCGATGAGTAAGGGCGCCGTGATCGCTACGACCTACTCCGTGGCAAAAGCTGGCGTGGCGCAGGCTCTGGAGATCCTGCGCGCCGACGTCGAGCGCACGCTACGGCTGTTGGGGTGCGCTTCGATCGCCGCGTTGGATCGTTCGTACGTAAGTGTTCCCCCGAACTGGGGAGCCAGCTGAATGCGGAGAGGAAAAACACGCTTGCCGCAGCGAACGCTGTCCCCGGCTTCTGAGAAGCGAATCGTGTCATGCAGTCCGAGTAGGCGAGCAATTCAGTAAACGCTTTTTCAGTGTAAAATTCCGACTCTTTGTCTTTCGACATTGGAGGATTAAGCCCAATGAATTTATACCGTCAGATAAAAATCGGTGTCCGTAAAAACGGTATAAAGGCCCTCGTTTCTGGCGTGTTTACTGTTACCTTGCTGGCCTTGCCTCCGCAGGCCGCGGAGCGTTCGCAGATCCGATTTGAGAACCACCAGAAGCTATCTCGCGTCGACTTCATTCTCAACAACAGCACGACCGACGACAAGCCTGTAATTGACGCGGTCCTCGGGGGCGTAGCGCTTCTGGACTACGATAACGACGGCTATCTCGATATTTTTTTTACCAACGGTGCACGCATCCCCGGCCTAGCGAAGGATAGTCCTGACTTTTCAAACCGCCTCTACCACAATAACCGCGATGGCCCCTTTACAGACGTAACTGATCGTGCGGGCGTTAAAGGTTATGGCTACAGTGTGGGCGTCGCTGTGGCTGACTTTGATAACGACGGGTTTCCAGATATTTACGTCACGGGAGTCAACCGCAATACGCTGTATCACAACAACGGCGATGGTACATTCACTGATGTCACTGAGCGCGCAGGAGTGGCCGGCATCGGACCCAATGGCAAAAAACTTTGGTCTGTATCAGCCGCATGGATCGATTACGACAACGACGGCCGCCTAGACCTTTTTGTGAGTAACTACCTGGACTGGACGTTCGAGACTTCCAAAGTTTGCGGCCCCCCCGGTCGGCGCCTCTCATGCTCACCGACCATGTACAAGGGAGAGCCGAATTTTCTGTATCACAACAATGGTGATGGCACGTTCACGGACGTCTCTGCCGCAACGGGCATAGCAGAACATATCGGGAAGGGCATGGGTGTAGCCATCGCCGACTACAATAGTGATGGTTGGATGGATATCTTCGTCGCGAACGACAAGGAAGGAAATTTTCTATTCAAGAATCGTGGGGATAAGAGCTTCGAGGAAGTAGGAGTGGAGTCCTTCGTGGCCTTCACGGAGGACGGGATCCCGGTATCCAGCATGGGCGTAGATTTTCGTGACTGGAATAACGATGGCAGGCCAAGCCTTTTTGTCACCGCCCTTGGACGGGAAACGTTTCCGCTGTTCCGTAACGAGGGCACCGGATCTTTTAGTGTGGATACCTACAAGGCAGGTATAGGATTTCCCAGTCTAAAGATGAGCGGTTGGGGCAATGGCATCTATGACTTCGATAACGATGGTTTTAAGGATCTGTTCACCGCCAACTCGCACGTCAGTGAGAACGCCGATGACGACCCTCAGCAACACTACCGCCAGGCAAACGCCGTGTTCCAGAATCTCCAGGATGGGACATTCCGCGATGTAAGCACGCAAGCCGGGCCGGATATGCAAGTCCGTGCCGCTCATCGTGGGTGTGCGTTCGGCGATCTCAATAACGACGGCAGGATTGATGTGGTTGTATCCGCCATTGGTGATCATGCCGAATTGCTTTACAACACCACAACGAACAACAACCATTGGATTCTGCTTCAGACGATCGGCGTCAAAAGCAACCGAGACGGAATTGGCACGCGCATCAAACTCACGGGAGAATCCGGCTTGGTGCAATACAATCATGTAACCACTGCGGGGAGTTTCGCTAGTTCCTCAGATAAGCGCGTCCATTTCGGCCTGGGCCGTGACACACGAATCAAAGAAATTGAGTTGCGCTGGCCCAGCGGAAGGACTCAGGTTCTGCGAAACGTTAAGGCCGATCAAATCCTGAAGATCACCGAGAGCGAGAAATGAAAGCGATTCTGGTTCTTGTAACGGCGCTCTGGGCGCCGTGGCCGACCTCCGCCGGACAGTGCGCGGGAGCAGAGCAGCAACTTCAATCGATTTCCAGCGCGCTGGCCAGTGAGGTGCTGGACAAGGCTGAGCAGATCCTTGATTCCCTGGAGCAATCCTATCCGAACTGCCCCGAGACTCTGCTTGACCGCGCGCGACTCTTGGCCTTGAAAGGAAACGCGACGGCTGCCGAGGACGCATTCGTTCGTCACCAGGAACTGGCGCCGGATGCGTCCCGAGGCTACGCGTACTTTGGTCGGTTTTTGTTGGAGCAAAGACAGTATGCGCGCGCCGACTCTACCTCGCTCGTCGCATTGGAAAAGAATCCCAGCGAACCTGCCGCCCTGGCTTTGCGAGGCGAAATTCTAGTCATGAAAGGCCAAGTGAAAGAGGGCACCAGCTTACTTCAGCAAGCATGGCAAATTGATCCCGATAATGTCGACGCGAATTTTCAGTTAGGGACTCTGTATGACATGGAAAACCGCCACGCAGACGCAGTAAAACACTTCGAAAGAGTTGTAGCGATAGATGCAGGCGATCCACGTGCTTGGGATTATTTGGCTCTGAATATAGAAATAGTGGGAGAAGTGGACCGTGCGGGCGAGGCCTACCGAAAGGCTGAGGCCGTCAATCAACGTGGGCGCCACTTCGATGCCTTCCTGGATTACAACTACGGGAGGTTTCTGATGAAAGACAACCAGCTCAAAGAAGCCAAAGAGCACCTGGATCGCGCCGTGGAGCTGACCCCAAACGTCCGGGCGGTTTGGTACGAACGCGCCAAAGTGAATTTGAGCATGAAGAACTATGAGGATGCTAGAGCCGATGGCGAGAGAGCGGCGACCCTGCGCGACACGAGAGGCGTAATTCTTGACCTGCAGATTTATGCCTTGCTAGAGCAAATTTACGGCAGACTCGGCAACAAGGAATTGGCGAGCAAATATGCCGCTCTGAGCCGCCGAACGTCCGTGCCTATCAAAGAAACCCGCTAAGTGACAACCTCGGCCCTCAATTGGGTCGATTCAATGTCAATTGAAAAGGCTCGGGACAAATTTGTTGCGCGATAGCGCATGATCGGTCCATTTCTAGATGGTACAGCTTCTATGGTCTGGCGCAGCCAGAAACTGTGCCTGAATCTTGGTTTATTGGAAAGAATCGCGCCACGGTGTCGTAGTGGTTTGCTGACATGCCCTATGAGGTGAGCCGTTCGACTGGCACAAATTTTTTGGGGCGCAGTTTCCGTTTCGTAAAAGCGATCTTGCATCTCCGAATAGAAAAAGGGTGCTGGTGAAAGGGGCGGCTGTGCAGTCGCCTTCCTCAGCAGCGCTGTAAGAGCCCTCGTATACCGTTGGCATTATTAATCAGATCGGCTATCGGGGACCAACTTCAGGACGACTCTTCGGCCGGCGCACGTTAGTCGTCGAGCGGGAGTGGCTCGCCGGGGAGCTCGCTCGAGCGATACAGTGCCTCTACCAGCGCCATGGTTTGAAATGCATCTTCGAAGTGCGACGGCAAGGCGGAAGCTGACCCCTCGGCGAAGGATTGCAGAGCGCCCATGGTTCCCATGAAGGCGTCCGGGAAGTTATTGCCGCTGACCGGGAGGGAGTGCCAGCGAGGCGAGTTGGAGCCGCGCTCGCCGTATTCTGCGGTATCTGGCTTGCCGGTGGGATAGTCGAGGTTGACGCCCATCGTGATGCGTGCTGCGCCCCTGAGCCCCTCCCATTGAACAAAGCTGTGCTGACGCTCGGGACCGAAGTTGTGGTTGTGATTGGTGGCAACAAAGACGCGTTTGGAGTTGCCGTAGTCGAGGATTGCGATGGTCTTGGTGTCCGCTAAGTTTGCTGTGTGCGGGTTTCTTACCGTGCGCGCCAAGACGCTTTGCGGGTTGCCCATCCACGAGCGAATGAGATCGAAGTAGTGAATGCTGTGATAGAGGATCTCAAGGCGCGGTGCTGTGGCGAGAAAGGTCCAGAGATGCCACGGCGTGTAGGTGCTTGTTTGAACTTCGATGTCGTGGATTTCCCCGAGGAAACCACCGTTCGCGAGCGACGTAATGACGAGGTTGTTGGGAGAGTAGCGGAGCGAGAAGTTTACGGCGGCGATGAATCCTTTATTTCGGCAAAGGTTGCGGATGATGAGGGCCTCTTGGAGAGTCTCGCCCATGGGCTTCTGCATGAGTACGGTCGCACCATCAGGGAACTGCGAAAGGATGTGGGCAAGCTGAGAGGCGGGAACTGCTACATCGAAGGTGGCGTCAGTTGGAGCAAAGCGCACGGCTTCGGCGACGGAACTGAAGGTGCGAGAAATGCCACGCCCGGATGCGAGTTCTGCAGCTTTGGCCACATCTTGATCCATGAGGCCGATAACCGGGAAGCCGGCCTTTTCATAGGCGGGCAAATGGGCGGCGCGAACGATCCCACCCGCGCCGATGACGATGATGGGACGAACCTGCTTTGGGCGGGGTTGCCGGGCAGTTTCGACAGCTGCGAGAATCCGCACGTCAAGACCTTCAGTGGCGGGAGGATTTGGCATCAGTCGTTCTCAGTCTGAGTTGTCTTTGAATATTGCCCGCGCGCATGGCCTCGGCCTAGTCTTGACCGTGCTGTTTGTGTCCCGACTTTTCGAGGGCCCGTTTGATGATCGTAGCTGCCTGGCCGCCCATGATGGCAGAGCCATTCTCATTGAAGTGGACAGCGTCCTCATAGAGGTCGAGATGCCGGATCACGAGGCCGTGCTGGTCGTCGACAAGAATCTTCTCCGCTTCGATGAAGGCGTGAGCGACGGCATTCCTGGCGTCGATGCGGGGATTGGAGGCGCCGCCGGATACCTCTCTCTTGACTGGAGTGATGGTGGCCCATATGAGCTTGCCGCGACCGGAAAGTAACCGAATGGCTCGAAGGAACATGGGAAAGCCAGACTGAAATTGAGCCTCTGTGTAGCCCCAGCCGTGCATGCCGTTGTTGAAATGAATGACGGCGAAGGAGACTCGCTGCGTGGCGGCGAACTCAGCGATTTGGTGGGAGAGCCGGGGATCACCAACAGAGGTAGAGGAGGCCATGAGGTAGACATTGGCGACGCCCCGAAGGTCATGGGTGACCTGCGGGAAATAGTTGCGTGTGATGGAATCGCCGAGGAGCAGGACGTTCGGAAGCTTAGGGTCAGCATGTTGGGGCCGAACTTCCCACGTCCACTCGATCTCTTCGGGAATCGAGGCCGGCTTCTGGGCGCGAACGGAGGAAGACTCGATCAGAAAGCCGAGAGAAAGGACAACAAGCGCTCGCATAACGACACGATCCGCGGAGGTTTGTATGTGCGGCTTTCGAATGCGCTGTCTAGGGCCGAAGGTCATTGCCGATTCCCAGAGGATGCAAAGCTTATCAAGAAACCGGCCTACAGGCTACCGACTGTCAACCGGGGTGATGCTCTAATTCATTTAGAGCATCACCTCAACCGGACAATAGCAACTGTTAGGCTTGCAATGTCTGAGCTCAGCAGCAGTTTGGCAGGGTGCGAAGAGCGTTGCATGGTGGAGCAGGAAAGGATCGAATCCCACTGTCCGCAGTATTTGCGGAACGTGATTCGCATCATTACAGAGACAGGGTTGCGGACCTACAGGGGGCTGACTCCCATAAGGTAAGGACCAGGTGGATCTGCGAGATGCGGTGGTCTGAATGCCGAATTCGAAGACTCCGAACGGTATCGCCGAAGTTCCTCTCACTTCCTTCGCCATTGAAGCATTCAAAAGTCAGATGGCGATTTCGGGTGAAGGGCCGTTTCTGTTTCCGAGCGGGCATCAGACGACGTTCAAAACTGTTTGGCGGAAAACTCTTCGACGGGCAAAGATTCCTTACTTTCGGAATTACGACCTTCGTTCCACGTATGCCACTAGGCTGAGTGCCGGAGGAGTAGCGGATGAGTGGGTAACCCAGATGCTCCGCCAGAGCGACGCGCAAGTCTTCAAGAAATATTCGCAAATGAAGTCGAGATGAGATGCGAAGCTCTGGAAAAGCTAAACCGTAGAGCCAACGAAATAGCACTGGTGGCCTCTGACGTTCTGTTGGCGGCACCAATGTGCACAGTCGCACTGCAATAACCGCATTCGTGCACAGTTGGAACCAAATCTGAGAGATTGGGGCAAAGTTGAATCTGGTAAGTGCATTGCAATCAGACAGAATTGGTGGACGTGGCCGGGATCGAACCGGCGACCCCCTGCTTGCAAAGCAGAGGGGGGGACACTAAAGTGCTTCGATGGTGTCGCTTACACGGACAAACAACAAATTCTCGCTCTCCAAATGTCTCGAAGTTGTACCGAGTCGGGTTTTGGAAACAGGAGCGGAGAGTGCCCAGGAAGGAAACCAATAGGACAAAAATGGGACTGCGAAGCAACATCAATGATTTCAATGCGGACGGAGTTTCTGGCAGGCACAGGTCGTCACCACATAATGGTGACCTCTACTTTTCCAGCGGATCCTGGAGGCTAGTAATCCAGCTGCAGAAGACGAATTTCACCTTTAAGACTCTACCCTACCCACTTCATTGTCAGTTTCTTGCGCTTTTTCGCGCAGTCAAGAAGATAAAGGTCGATTAACTTCTGGTAAGGAAGTCCTGTCTCATCCGCCAATCCCTTGAAATAGTCCACGACTGCCGGACTCAAGTTGATTCCTACGGCTTGTTTCTTGCCCGCGTACGGGTTCTTGAGTGCTTTCATCTTGGAAAAATCATATTCCTTCTTCATAAAATATACACTCCTTCTTGGTTGCCTTCCGCGCGGAAATGATCCGAATCACTGAATCGGATTCCTCATAGCAGTGAACGACGACCAGAGGTCTTGCCGTTGAACCCACTCCGATGAGGATAAACCGATCCTCTTCCTCCGAGTGTTCTGGATCATGGAAGAGGCGCGCATTCGGATCGCGGAAGGCGTTCTGAGCTTCTTCAAACCACACTCCATGCTTCGTCCGATTGCCCATATTTTTCCTCTCGTCCCACTCGAAGCGAAGCATTTCTATATATTATCTAGATAGGACGTAGATTGCAAGCGCGTGTCCCTACCGAAAATGCTATCCGGCGCGGATGCCTTTGAAATCAGAGACATTCAAGAAGACGAAACGGAGCGGTGCTAACCAGGCGATCAGAATGTAACGAGGTTACATTGGGTCGAAAAACGCTGATAGCATTTTCGGAGAGCACAACTCGAAACCTATCCAACCGGAGCTGGCCGCGTGGCCTGTATGCTCACTTGCAACTTTTTTTTGCCAGGGCGAGTGGCACTGAAGGCTGATTATGGTGGACGTGGGGGGACTCGAACCCCCGACCCCCTGCTTGCAAAGCACGAAACTCGCCTCCAACAATTCCACTGGAAACCTTTAGGCACTAACGTTTCCAACAAATCGGGGAATCTGCTTTCGCTCAAAAGCTAACCCCAATGAACTGAAAAGGTTGGATTCTTGCACAGTATCAACATTGTTGACACAGGCCTGAATTCCTGACAAAATAGTCGCTGCAATGTAGATACAGGGAGTAATGACGATATGAGGACGGTGGTCAAGAAATGGGGCAACAGCGCCTCGGTGCGAATTCCCGCTGCCATCATGGAGGCGGCCCATCTGGATCTAGACGATGCCGTTGACGTGCGCGAAGAGTCCGGGCACATCGTCATCGAGCCAGCACAGCGCAAGGAATATGATCTGACCGAGCTTGTGAAGGGGATTACTCGTGAGAATTTGCATGACGAGGCGGATTTCGGCAAACCTGTTGGCAAAGAGGCGTTGTAATGGCGCAACCCTATGTGCCCGAGGCTGGGGACATAGTCTGGATCAGCTTCGACCCGCAGACTGGACATGAACAGGCTGGGCATCGGCCCGCAGTTGTGTTGAGCCCCGCCGCATATAACGCGAAGACCAGTCTGATGGTCTGCTGCCCGATGACGACGCAGATCAAGAACTATCCCTTTGAAGTGGTGATTGCCGGGCCGAGTCCATGCGCGGTTCTGGCAGATCAAGTCAAGAGCTTGGATTGGCGCAAAAGGAGAGCCAAGCGCAAAGGGATCATATCGGTGGCCGAGCTTGCGGAAGTGCGCGCCAAAATTCGAGCGCTGATAGGTTAAAGGTCTTGCAAAAGCACAGCCCCAACTGTGGACACCATGAATTAGGTACGAATCATCATGGCTTACGACCCCGGAATGATACAGCCGAAGCGGAAGCAGCCCGCCGCTCCCGAGATTGAGACCGATCTACTAAGGATCCGACAGGTCTCACAAGAGCACGACGACGAAAACTGGGAATTCCGGTCCTGGCTCAAACAGAACGCCTCCGATAACATCGATGGCATCGTCAAAGCGCTGAGTCAGAAATACTTCTCCCTTATCGACTGCACGCAGTGCGCAAATTGCTGCCGATTACTGCAAACGGAATTCAAGAAAAGCGAGCTTCACGCCATTGCAAAGACGCTCGGGCAGTCGATGGAAGCGTTCGAGAAACAATTTATGTCAGAAGGCATGGTAAATCCGCCTTGCCCAATGCTGGACGGGAAGCTTTGCTCGATTTACGAGAATAGACCGGAGGTTTGCAGGTCGTTTCCTCACCTGGAGCAACCAGGATTCACAACCCGACTCATGGGTGTGATTGACAATGTTGCGATCTGTCCGATCGCGTTCAACGCTTTTGAGGAGCTAAAAACAAAACTTGGATGGCTACAGGGCCGTCACAATCGGCAGCACTAGCCAGCTGAACTGGCCAGGCCCCTTCGTTTCAGTGCAAAACTCACCGACCTCCTTTTCCCGCAAGGTACTAGGCGCCACTTTTCCGATAAGGCGACGCAGGGTCGAAAGACGCGTGGTCGCAATCACAGTCGACCTGAAAACAAAGGACTTAGCGCCGGGAATGGGCCATTGCGCATGCACGGCTTTCATGAGGTTTCGCGGGCCGCAGGCCCTACCCGACTTACCAGGCAATCAAGTGAGCATTGCTTTCAGAAAAGAAACCGCAAGATGAGACACTCACGTCGCCACGCTCATACCCGCAAAAACTGTTCAACCAAGCCCACCCCGCCCGCGCCCAGCGGGCCAGCAATCTCATACGGCCCGAGTTTGTTACCTGGAATCAGCGCCATAATTGCTCGGTATTATAGCTTTATTACTCATATCTCTCCGCCGACCTGATGACACCTAGTTCTCTAACTCGGCCGCCCAGTTCAGCGTAATCGAAAACGGGGCCGCGTTCGGCTCGTCTACGATCGTGTTGATCAAAAATCGATTGCCATCGCGGCTCACACTATACGAAAACATATCTTGCGATGAAATCCGCTGCCGCGATCTTGTCTGAAACAGCGCTACGGGATCCTTGGCTTCGAAGCTGCTGCCCGTTTTCACTTCAGCCGCCATTAGCTTCTTGTCGCCGGACAAATAAAACAGTTCCTTCCCGTCGCTCCTCCAACGAGGTTCCTCTCCTCCCCCACGCGACACTTGCCACTTGCTATTCGCCTCCGGAAACGGAGACACGTACACTTCCCATATCCCGCTTTCATTCGACGCGTATGTAACCCATTTTCCATCCGGCGAAAATTGCCCGTTCCGAACCGCTCCTTTAACCTGCAGGTATAGCATCGCCTGTTTGTCAGCCACCGTCAGGCCCCACATTTCCGAATCCTTGCGCACCAAAAGGTACTTCCCATCTTGCGACCAGTCCCAGCAAACCTCCTGCCTAGCCCCTAAATCGGCGACCTGCTCCTCCGCTCCAGATCCATCCGCACTCTTCCGGTACAGCCGGTTAAACCTGGTCCGATTGGACGTGAATATCACCCACTTTCCGTCAGGGCTCCACACTGGCATCTGATTCAACGAGGGGTCGAGCGTCAAACGAAACACCGCGTCCGCCTTCAAATCATGAATCCATATCCCGAACATCCGTCCATTCGGGTTTGTCTGGTCAAACGCCACCCTTCGCCCATCCGGTGCCAAGCTCGGGTTAGCATACGAACCCGGCTTCCCAAACACTCCCACCGATTTTCCATTCCGGTCGAACCACGTGAGTTGCGAAGTAACTGCTCCTACACCCGTTTGCGCCACAAGTGCCCGCTTACCGGCCACGTCGAACAACGCCAAGTCAATCTGCGACAGATACCTCACCCCGTTTTGCACCACCAGCGGATCTCCGCTCACCGTATAGCTGCGTCTGTCAAACCGCTGCGCCACGAGCGCCTTGTCACTGTCCCGCAAGTACACCAGGTAGCCAGGCTCCGCATACACGGCGTTCGAACTCGCACTCAACACCATCTTTTTTTCCGTCGATTCCAGACTGCCCAAGAAAACCGCGTTCTTTTCGAAGTCTCCCGAGAAATTTGCAGCTAGGTAGAGATAGTGCCGCCCATCCGGGAGAAACGTCGGCCATCGGTGACTCGATTCCGTTCGTGCGGGATCCAGCTTTGTGATTTCCCTCGCTGTTCCCCCCGCCGCCGAGATTTGGTGCACCCCCGTAAACACATCGGGGGTGAACAATATCACGCCATCCTGGTTCCATGCTCCACCGCGTCCATTCGGCGCATCGGCAAGCACCAGCACCGATGTCCCCTGCGCATTCACTTTCTTTAACTTCCCTTGCGCGAAAAATCCGATCCATTTCCCATCCGGCGACCAGAACGGGTTCGACGCGTCCTCCGTGCCCGCCACCACCGTCGCATTCCTCTCCCCTACTTTGTACGTCCAGATCATGTACTTGTTCTTTTGCTCCGCGTAGGCCACGACCGCCACTGTTTGTCCGTCCTTCGACAACGCAACAAAGTTCGCCACGGCCTGAAATGGACTCGCAAAATGCATCGCCTGGCCGCCCTGCCGAGAGGTGCTCCACCATGCCGCGGTCACTCCTCCCAACACCAGCAACAGTCCCGCCGCTGCCAGCCAACCAGCTCGCGACCAACTCTTCTGTCCCGACCATTCCGCGCCTTCCGATTGCGATCCGCCTTCCCCAATCCACTGCAACTCGCTTCCCAAATCGCCCGCGCTCTGCCAACGCGCATCCGGCTCTTTCGCAATGCACTTCCGAATCGCTCGGTCCAGCGCCACCGGCGAAGTCGACTTCACAGCGCTCACAGGCTTCGGCTCTTTTTCCAATATCGCCGACGCCACGCTCAACTGCGTCTTCCCCTCAAAGGCACGCTTCCCAGTCGCCATCTCGTACAGCACTGAACCTAGACTGAAAATGTCGCTGCGGCCGTCGAGGTCTTTCCCTTCGACCTGCTCCGGCGACATGTACTGAAACGTGCCGACGATGGACCCCTGCTGCGTAACCGGTGATTGTTGTGGCGCCATCGCGGTCATGGTGGCCAAAGTGACCATCGGCGCTGCGGGCTTCGCCAAACCAAAATCCAAGAGTTTTGCGCCTGCGCCGGTCAGCATGATGTTGCCCGGCTTAAGATCGCGATGCACAACGCCATGCCGGTGAGCTTTGTCTAGGGCTTCGGCAATTTCCTGCCCGATTTTCAAGACTTGCTCAAGCAGCAACGGACCTTTCTCGAGGCGCTTGGCAAGCGTCTCGCCTTCCAAGCATTCCATGACGATGTAGTCGACGCCGTCCTGATGACCGATATCGTGCAGCACACATATGTGCGGATGATTCAGGCTGGAGATGACTTTGGCCTCGCGCTCAAAGCGTTGCCTGGAGACGGGATCGGAAGTGAACTGTGCTGGAAGGATCTTGATGGCGACGGTACGGTCGAGGCGTGTGTCGCGCGCGCGATAGACTTCACCCATGCCACCGGCTCCGAGCGGAGCGGCGATCTCATAGGGACCTAGTCTGGTGCCAAGGGAAAGCGCCATTGCGTGAGGGCATTATACAGATTCAGAAGCCAAAGGGAGTGATAGCCGTCGCGAAGTGGACTCAGATGCCCGATTAACGCTTACCGTCAAAGTTGATTTGCAACCAGGGCTCTAAGGATTGGCGCACAGTTGCCGCCAATCAGCTCTATTTTGCACAGCTCGCGTGCATGGGGGAGAACAAGTTAAAGACGAATCCAATAAATCTTGTGCAATGAAAGCGTTTGGTGGACGTGGCCGGGATCGAACCGGCGACCCCCTGCTTGCAAAGCACAAAACTCTAATTCCAACCGCTCCAACGCATCATCCTAACTACTAACGTTTCCAATAAATCGGGGAATCTGCTTTTCGCTCGAAGCTAATCCGAATAGACTACCGGAGCCCACCTTCCCGGTAGCCGGGAGTTGAAGAAGCGAAAGTTTTTTGTCGGGTAGTTGTTTTTTTTCGCCTGCACATAGGGCTGGCCCTCTCAGCGCGTTTCGGTGCGGATGTCCGTCTCCATTACTGGGAGGGCCAGGCCGGGACGTGCTCGTTTTTGATGAACGCCCGGGCCGTTCGACCACTCGAATATGTTGCTTTCATGCGGTCACACCGGGTTTATCGGTGCGATTAGTCGACTCTGTACGCGACCGCTGTGGCCGCATTAGCGTCGACTACCTGATTGATCTGTTTGCCGTTATTGACCACCACGAAGTGCAGGTTCACGGGGCCTTGAGCCGAGGGGCTGTTGATCACAGCAGATCCGGTGCAATCCGGGTTGACGGTATAGGTCCCCGTGCCCGGGGTCCACTCGATCTTGGGCGGGATTCCGTTCAAGACTATGTGATCTACCTGCGTGATATTGCCTTTGCCGTCAAAGCGAGCCATGGCTAGGCCACGAAAAGGCAGATTGGGGCCGAGGATCGTACCTTCAATTTGGCTTCCGTAATCACCCTGAAGAGTTTTATCCGTGCAAACAATTGTGTCCCGGCCATCTGCCCGGGCTGTGGGACCCTTTGAAGAAGCCGCGACCAGTAAACCGCAAACAACCATTATCGGAATTGCCAGCATTGACATTCTCGAAACTGATTTCCATTCCATTAAATCCTCCTCTTAAGTATTTGAGCAGCGGTTGTCAGGACCCGAAAAACGGCTACACGCCGCACGATTGGCGAAATCTGAACGCAATCAAGAAAACGTTCAATGGCTGGCGAATTCCGTGTTTATGGAATGTTTCTCCCCCTGTAACTTACTTAAAACTAAGCTCTTATGTCCGAAGCTGCCGTCCGCGGATGGATTTCTCGTGACCTGGGGCAAGACTACAGGTATATATGTGCGCACAATTCTCCTTAGGTCACACGCCATGGCCGAACAACATGCGCTCCCCGCTAGCGACAGGTTCAGTCCTCCGAACGACTTGATCCGTTTCGGAAGCTTCGAGGTGGACGTCCGGGCTGGCGAACTTCGCAAGAACGGCGTCAAAATCAAGCTCCATACGCAGCCCTTCGAGGTTCTTACCGCATTACTGCTCCGGCACGGCCAAGTCGTCACCCGCGAGGAACTTCACCAAAAACTTTGGGCCCAGGACACCTTTGTGGATTTCGATCAAGGGTTGAACAAAGCCATCAACAAGCTTCGCGATGCCCTCGGCGATGATGCGGATAGCCCACGATTCATTGAGACCTTGCCCCGCCGTGGCTACCGATTCGTTGCTCCGGTTACCTTTCCCCTGGGAGATTCCGCAGAAAATCCGCAATGCGTGGAGACGTTGCCGCGCCGAGGTTACCAGTTCATCGCGGACGTGGCAGGTGGTGCGTCGCCTGTGGAAAAAAAAGCCGAAGAGGTTCCGAGGGCCACTGTAGGTACCAAGCGAACGTATCGGGCTATTGCGCTGCTGAGTTTGGGGGCGGTGATCGTCGCTGGAGGCGCAGTCGCCCTGTGGAAGGGGGCGTTCCGGACACCGAGCGCACCGAAAGTTCTGCGCTTCACACAACTGACCAACGATGGTCAAGCAAAAGCTGGCCCGCTGGCAACGGATGGCGGCCGAGTCTACTTCAACGAGGTGCTGCCCGGCCCGCGTACCATTGTCGCTCAGGTGTCCATTCACGGCGGAGAGGCAGTGCCCATCGCGCTTCAATTCAGACGGCCAATGGCGCTGGATGCATCGGAAGACGGAACGGAACTTTTGATAGCGGATGAAGAAGGGAATGGCTTCTCGCTTTGGGTCCAGCCGGTGGCGGGGCGATCTCCACAGCGGGTAGGGACGGCGCTAGCCCACGATGCAGGATTCGGACCAGGCGCGGCAAGCGTGATCTACGGGAGCAAAAAAGACGTGTATTCGACGAACCGCGATGGGAGTTCCTCTAGAAAACTTCTGACCGCCGGCCATGCTGCATTTGCGTTCCAATATTCGCCAGACGCACGAGTCTTCCGATTCAGCATCTTTGAGGTCCAAATCGATGATATGTCAATCATGGAGTCCACCGCGGATGGATCGAAATTCCAAAAAATGTTTCCGGGATGTTGTGGCAGATGGACCTCCGATGGACGTTATTTTGTTTTTCAAAACAGGCGCAACGGCAAACTCGATTTGTGGGCCTTGCCGGAAGAGAGGCGCTTCTGGTGGCGGAAGGCTGAAAATAAACCCACCCAGTTGACTGCGGGCCCACTGGACTTTCAATACCCTATGCCGAGCAGAGACAATAGGCAGATCTTCGCCATCGGCACTGTGCATCGAGCGGAACTGGTTCGCTACGACCAGCACAGCGGCCAGTTCTTGCCGTACCTTTCCGGGATCTCGGCGGAGGGTCTGGCCTTCTCTCGGGACGGGCAGTGGGTTGCGTACACTTCGTTTCCTGATGGGACACTTTACCGAAGCAAAGTGGATGGAACAGAGAGGCGGCAGTTAACTTTCCCGCCGTTGCGAGTTTTTTTGCCGCGGTGGTCGCCGGATGGACAACAAATCGCCTTCAGTGCGGATCTTCCTGCGGTGGCTCGGAATGTTTATGTCATCTCGAGTGAAGGAGGCACGCCAAAGCGAGTGCTTGCCAGTGAACAGAGCCAAGCGGATGCAAACTGGTCGCCCGACGGAAACCTGCTGGTTTTTGGGACCTTATTTGTCCCGAACGCTCCGATTTATACTCTGGACCTCCGATCACAGAGCGTCTCTGCCGTGGCAGGTTCCAATGGACTCTTTGGCCCGAAATGGTCGCCGGACGGAAAATTCATCGCCGCAATGACGACCGGAGATATTGGAAAACTGATGCTGTTTGACGTGTCTGCACAGAAGTGGACGGAGGCATTTGGCTCTCAAGTCGGCTACCCGACGTGGTCGCGCGACGGAAAGTACATATATTTTCAACATTCTCGGAAACAACCTGATCGCAGTTTCTATGAGTCCATCGCCCGGCTTCGGCTGAGCGACCGTAAAGTCGAAGACATCGTTGACGTAAAGGATGTGGGACGGGTGACTACCGGAACATTCGTGGATTGGTTTGGACTTGGCCCAGAGGACTCTCCTTTGTTCGCGAGGGATATTAGCACTCAGGAAATCTATGCTCTTGATATGGAGTGGCCATAGTGTTTCTTGAACTTGCAGGACCGTATCGCAGATTCTTGGGGCGAGTAAATATAAGTAGCAGAGGGTTGCCATGGAGCGGCAATGATGTCCATCTCCAACAATTCTAATGTCAAAAACGCTCCTTGTTTTCGGCGACTTGGATCTCTAATGATTGTGCACAGTGGTCCAATCGGCCCTATCTTGCACAGTTCGTGCACAGCGGGAAGAAGAAACGAGAGACGAATCCAGTAAATCTTTTGCCATCAAAAGGATTGGTGGACGTGGCCGGGATCGAACCGGCGACCCCCTGCTTGCAAAGCAGGTGCTCTCCCAGCTGAGCTACACGCCCCCTGCAACTATATGATTCTAAAAATGATTCTAATCGAATTTCGTGGGAATGACTACCTGCTCTCTAAGCAGGTGCTCTCGCAACCTGAGCTGCACACCCATGAGGTGAAACTCTCATGCTAGCGGATACTTACAGCCATTATCCGACCAGCTTCACTTCGATTCTCGGTCCATTCGGTCCAAGGACGCACTTTTTCGACGGGAAGCTGGAAGCCTAATTCGATCCGCTGTGCGCCTTCCGGACAGGATGCAAAACGTCACGATGGTTTCTATGACCGGAGAGATAGTTCGTGGGCAACATCGAGTTCATGAAGTTGATCGGGCTCAGCCCAAGTTCGAGCGCGATCTCAATTTTCCCCAAGCGCGTCCACCAGCCCCCGTTCACGCAGCAAGCCAAAATAGATGCTACTGAGTTCTGGTTGCCTGCACGAGCAGCTCTACCGAAGGCGCTACCATAAGCAACAGGACGGCCTGTGGTTTTCCGGAGGATTTCAGAAATTCGATATTTCGCTGCCGCAAATCCGCGCTGACGAGACGATTCTCATGTAGATCATCCAAAGCCTGCAAGCCGATCTCTGCAACCCGGGACAAGTTACGCGACACTGGGGCCAACTCTTGCGTCAGGTATGATCGTGCCAGCAAGGGTTGCAGCTTGGCATCGTTGTCTCGCCACAGCACCAACCATTGACGAGCCTGCTGCCACTCTTGTGTATCTGCTTTTCCTAAGGCGATCCGTTTCGCAATCTCGTTAAATTCACGCGCCGTATCGCTTTCCGGGGGAACCGCATCGTCAAGATGGTTAAGGGGCGTAAAGTCTGTGAAGGTTCGCAACTGTTGACGCTCATACAATCTGGGAGGTTGCACGACGGCTGCAAGGACCTTCAACGGCACTGGATCCGGCTCGCCGCTCATGCGCTGTAGCATTTCATCTGTTATGAGACGGTGGCGCAGACCGTAGTAACCTAGTTTCTGCGATATGATTGCGAGTCGCTGGTACATCGAGTCCACATCCTGCACCTGTTGTGGGGACCACAAGCGCTCGGCGATTGCGGCGGTACGCGGCCATATCCTGTTGTCCATGTTTTCGTGGGAAACAATGTCTGTCCACATGGTGGCTTCACCACCGAGAACGCGGGACCTCTGATCCGGTGTAAGCGTGGCTGCGCTGTCTCCTAATGGGTCGACCAGGTAATGCTCGGCGGCTGACTGGTTCAAGTCAATATAGTAGCCGGACGAGAGCACGCCACGGTTACCGTTCCGTGCGGCCTCTGCCAGCGAGTTTGGCCCGCGCCAGGATTGAATGACGACATCTTTGGGTGTATCGGGTTGAAGTACTTCGTCCCATCCCACCATGATCTTCTTGCGGCCCGCGATGATCTTCTGGATTTTGGCTGTGAAAAGCACTTGCAGGGCCGCACCATCTTTAATCGCATGCGCCCGCATGAAGTCCTGAATGCGCGGGTTGCCCTCCCACTCCTTGACGTCGCATTCATCTCCTCCCGCGTGAAAGTAGGAATCGGGGAATAGGGCAGCCATCTCACCAATGAATTCGGCGAGAAACTTGTACGTGCTTTCGCGTGTGGGATCTATCGCCGAACTACGGGAGGGATCTTGACCGCTGGTCAAGTCCGGGTAGCCCAGAAACCAGGATGTGGTGTGGCAAGGCATATCAAACTCTGGGACCACCCGGATACCGCGGTCGCGAGCGTACGCGATGATCTTCCGGACTTCGTCCTGGGAGTAATAAAAGCCACCGGAACCCTTTTCCTGTAATAGTGGAAATTTCTTGCTTTCGATGTGAAAGCCCTGATTGTCCGCAAAACGCCAATGGAAGACATTCAGTTTGACCGCCTCCATGCCGTCTAGATTGCGCTTCAGGGCGGGGATGGGTACAAAACGATGTCCAGAGTCGATCAGAAGTCCACGCCAAGGGAAGCGGGGCTTGTCGTCAATAGTAACGACCGGAACGCTGAAGCCTCTCGGAGTGATCCTTACTAGTTGCAGGAAGGTCTGGAGTCCGCGAAGGACACCAATCGGATTGGGCGCCGTCAACTGAACGTCGGTGGTTGAGATCCCGAGGTGATAAGACTCCTCCTCGCCCAGTTGCTGGACCGCCGCACTCGGTCCCGCAGTCTGAACTATGAAGTGCGGCGGGTTGAGGATTGCTTGGCGCCAGAGTGGGATCCCCGTTTCCTGCGAAAGTGTATCCAGGAAGCGCTGCTGTGCTCGCTCAAGACGAGCTTCCTTGTAACCTTTTAGAGCAACACCAAAATCTCCGTCGATGAGGAATTCACCTTCACCCTGCATAACATGTGCGGGCAGAGGCATGGTCGCTGGCGAACGTTTTTCTTGGGCGAGAAGATTACCGGGAAGGCAGAGCGTACAAAAACCAAGCAAAAGAAAACTGATAAAACCTGCTAGACGAGAATTTGCCAAGATAGCTCTCCAGAAAGTGAATTTATTGAGATGGCGTAGTGCTGATGCCATCGCGGTGCCTTTCTTAGTTGCAGTAGCGGAGCCATCAGCCAGCCCTGCACCGGTAGTATTCAGATTCCCTACGAAGACACGGCTCCTCATCAAACTGCCGGATAGTCACGATATGCTCCAAATTCCGCCAGATCGTCCTCTCCCAACCAAGATGGATACTCAACGGGCTTCAAACCAAGACTGGTTTCAACTTGTCTCCACAGGCGAGTCCGCTCATATCGCTGATGTACCAATTGGAAGCGGGTGCCTGTAAGCAAGTCGAAAGCAGCCTGCGAGTTCCCACAGTCAATCAACCAGCTCGCGCGCCGTTCGGCCAACCATTCGTCATCGAGAGCCGAGACCGCGTCGAGCCAGCGCCCGCGCTCATCGAGGGTTTCGCTCCCGAGCGCAGCGAGCGCCTTATCGCGCTCAATCACGACTTGGGGATGAAGCGCGATTGCTTCTGACTCGATGGCTCGAAAGCAGTTTGCCGCAGCATCCGCGTCCCGTTTTTTCACCAGCCATAGACGTCCAGATAGCGCCCGGGCGCGATCGTCGCCCGACCGCGCCAGAACCTCCAGTGCAGCGCTTGTCTCGCCGCGACCGGCGAACCACGCACCGAGTTGAAATAACCACCTGTCTCGCTCTCTTCCTTCTGTGGACAAAGCCGCAAAGGAGAGCGCATCACCTAAGTCAGCGATTCCGCTGACGGCCCAGCGGTTGCTATCAACACCCGGAGCTTTTGGGATTTGACTAATGTCGCCTGATTTCTTTGCGGAGGCAAGACTGAGCCAATCGCGAACCTCCTCACTCCTCGCCCATCCAAAAAAGGGTACCTTGTCTAGTTCTCTCAGTGGTGGATGAGGAAGCGGGATGGCTCGAATATCACGTGCCGTTTCGGAAGGAATCCAGTATTCAATGTGGTGTCGCAGTTGACCGGGCTGAAGGACGTCTTTCACCGATTGATCGACGAGAGGACCGGCTTGGATCTCCAGGCATTGCTGACCGTCTAGCGTATATTGACTCACCCATGCCTCATCGCGTCCGATGCCGTCGCTCCACAGTTTGATCCCGGGTACTCGCAAAGGATCGGCCACGTGATAGAGACCTGCTCTCAAACTTGGGGTGAAGACTCCAAATGCATAACAATCCGGTCTCTTCCAGAAGAATCCAGTCATGCGATGCACGTCGGCCTGGCGCCGTGGACCTTCGGTCTTCCAGTCGATGATGCGCACCTCCCGGCCGTGAACAAGAACGGGGCCGTCGGGGAAATGGAACTCTGTCTCAGGTTGGGTGGGTACGCCTGCATTTGACCAAGACATCCAGGGATGAGCGTCTCGATCAGGATTGAAGAATGCTGTGCGCTGAGTCAGAAATGCATCCCTCTCACCAAGGGAGTATTCGACGGTCCAGTTCATTCCAAACCTGAGCTCTTTCTCCCCACAGGAAACATAGATTCTTTCCTGATCACGCGTTACTTCATAAAGTACGGGAACAATTTGAACTGGGCTGTGCGAAATCGGGAAGCTCAGCTCAATACCGCCTCCGGTAAATGATTGTCGGGGTAAGATTCGTGCCGGTCTAATGATGCGCGGAAAGAAAATAGTTTCCACCTCGCTCTCTTTGAGAAAAATGGAACAGACGCGTCCCCCTAGATCCGGGCAAATCTTCACGCGAACCAGGTCGTTTTCGATCGACACCATGCGGTAATTCTTCAACGCGGGCCTCTGGCTGGTCTCGCAGAAGCTCTCGTAGGGATAAAATCCATCCGGGTCGTTCGTTGTGGGAATCGGACCTGCTGGGACCAAGCGATGCGTCAGCAAACACTCTGTGATCTCTGCAAATTCAAGCATTGTAGGACCGAGCCCTTCCGTCTTTTCGTTCAGCAAATGGGGACTGGGTGCTTGTGTTGACCGCCCACCAACTATTTTCTTCAGACTACAAAGGCGCGGCGATTCCGCGCAAACCCCGGGTGTTCTCTCTCAGGCTGCGCAAACGCGAGAGAACAGCCGCACCCTCGAAATATTCAGCCGCTGCCAACCACCGGGTTCGCAGACAATGGCTTCGATTCACGGCCGATCTGCGACTTTCGCGCAGATATGAAGAGGTATCATTGTTGAAAGTCAACCCGGGGCCGCCGCAGCGATCTGCAGTTTTTCCTCGCGATGCAACTTCTCTTTTTCGCGTAATGGGGAATCTTCGAGAGCGCTCTCGCGGACCGACAGCTCCGCCATGGGTCCGGTGAATTCGGCCTTTCATGTGGAGGATCTCAAGATCTTTTCGGATTGTGACCACGGAGGTGTGGAAGTGCTTGGCTAGGTCCACCACGAGCACGCGACCGTCGCGGCTCAATATCTCAAGAATCGTGCGTTGCCGTTCTTCGCTCAGCATTCAGAGACCATCAGTAAGGATCGTTTCGTCGAGGCGATATTCTAACAAGCTCCCCACTTCGTCTTTCTTTTTATCTCAGGTTTCGTCTGTCTACAAGAAGCTTCGGCAAGATTCGGAATCAAAGTAATCCCAAGCATGTTCACTGGGTTCCCGGGACATTGACCTGGCGGTGCTGCGCGAGCTGGAAAACCAGCGACCGGCTTGCTGCCTGGGGAGGAGCACGGACTTACTCGGAACTCCCACCCGTGTGTGCTCTGCCCACAGCACCAAGAAAGAAATCTCGCTTTGGAAGGAAGAAGAAGTCACGTCCGACAACCGCCGCCTTGGAGCAGCTCCCCTAAGCGCTTCCCTCTGGCAGCAAGTTGCGATACGTTGCTAAACGTTTCTTTTGCGAGGGTGAAAGAAACCAGTCTCCCAGCCGTGTTTTCCGCGTGCGGGTAGGTGAGAACCGTAGCCAGTCATGGTGAGGCAATCTATGTACGACAGGACTGCGCGGCAAAGTGGGCACGCCTTCCGCAAACTGATGCTATTGCTCGCCGTGCCTCCACTTCTCATAATTTCCTCTTTCAGCGGTGGAAAATCTTCTGGCACCCTTGTCCAGTTTGTCGACGTGACCTCGGAAGCAAAGATCAACTTTAAGCACGAAAATGGGGCGTCGAAAGACAAGCTTATGGTTGAGACTTTTGGATCAGGCGTGGCTTGGATTGACTACGATAATGATGGGTACATTGACCTTTTCTTTGCGAACGGGGCCAATCTTTACGAGGGGAAACCGTCTCCAGGGAATGTGCTTTTGCGAAATAACCTCAAAGGGACCTTCGTGGATGTGACCAAAGAGGCCGGTCTGTCCGGCAACGGAGGATTCGCAACCGGGGTGGCGGTGGGGGACTTCGACAACGACGGATTTCTAGACATCTATGTCACTGGATTTGGAGGGAATACTTTGTACCACAACAACGGGAACGGCACCTTCACGGATGTGACCGCCAAGGCTGGCGTAAAGGGTGGTGGATGGAGCAGCAGCGCGGGCTGGTTTGATTACGATCGAGATGGATTATTGGATTTATTCGTTGTTCGATACCTGGATTATGATCCGAAGAAGAATCCGTATTGCGGGCTCCGAAAAGAGGGGTACCGCATGTACTGCGATCCACGGAATTTCGACGGTATGACCAATCTGCTTTATCACAACAATGGAGATGGCACATTTACGGAGGTTTCCAAGGTCGCGGGGGTCGCCAATCCCGCTGGTAAAGGACTGGGCGTTGCATTTGGAGATTTTAACAACGATGGGTGGCCGGACATCTTCGTCTCCAACGATACCGTTCGCAATTTTCTCTATTTGAACAATGGCGACGGCACCTTTACTGATATCGCCTACGCGGCTGGAGCGGGCTATGACGCTAACGGGAGAGCCCGGGCGGGAATGGGCGTAGAGATGGCCGATTTTGACGGTGATGGTTTGTTGGATCTTTTCGTGACGAATTTCTCGGAAGAATACCATGGGCTGTATCGCAATCTGGGAAACAATACCTTCGAAGATGTCGCCCAGAAGGTTGGGCTGGGTTCGAGTTTCTTACGCCTAGGATTTGGAACCAAGCTATTTGATTTCGACAACGACGGTCAGACGGACATCTATGCGACCAACGGTCATGTAACTGACAACGTGGAACTCTATCATCCTGGTCTGTCTTATATGCAGACAGATTTGCTGTATAAGAACGAAAATGGGCACTTCCGAGATGTTTCGTCAGAGAGCGGACCTGCGCTTCAAATCAAACACGTGGGACGGGGAATGGCCATCGGAGATTTCGATAACGATGGTGACCTGGATATCGTCATTTCCAATTGTGGGCAACGGCCCATCCTGATGAGGAACGACGGTGGAAACAAGAACCATTGGATTGCCATCAAAGCTCGCGGCAAAGAAAGCAACTCCTTTGGTGTGGGCGCCAAAGTTCGCGTCACAACCACAACCAGAACACAAATGAAAGAGATCGGAAATGCCGGCAGCTATTTGAGCAGTAGTGACCTGCGCCTATATTTTGGCCTCGGAGATGAAAGAAACGTCAAAAAACTGGAAATCGTCTGGCCGAGCGGTAAGAAGCAGATCCTAACCGATCTGAAGGGCGATCAAATGCTCCTCCTCAAAGAGGCCAATGCAAAGAGGTAAGTTGTATCAGCGGATGTTGGGAGATGCTGTCTCGGCGCTGTGAACAATTTGTTCGAGAAGAATAGGCTCGACCGGAGTCTTGAGTTCGCCAGCTTCCAAGGCATGCTCCAATGCACGCTGGTATTCTCCCTGTCGAAACAAAGCCTCGGCCAGCTGGCGATGAGCATTTCCTCGGCTGGGATCCAGTTCGAGAACCTTTAAGTACGCTCCAATCGTTCGCGATTGTTCTCCGATTTCCTGATAAACCAGGCCACGCTCGAAGAAAGTATCTGCTTGGAGCTGTTGATAGTAGGCGGTGTTCAAAAAGTGTGCTCCGTCAGGAAATGCCAGGCCTAATTCTTGCAGCGCAAGCCCCGCCATCTTCTTCAATCGATAAGCCTGTCCGAGGCGCAAGTGCCCTTCCGGCCGGCCAGGAGCAGCAGCCACCGCCTTCTTGTAAAGTGCTATGGCGCCATCCAGATCCCCTCTCTGGAAATAGAGAGACCCGAGTGATATGTATATGTCCGGAATGGGATTCTCCGACTTCGCGGCTATTTCCAATTCGCGAATGCCTTCCTCTTCCTTTCGAAGATCTAAATAAGCGAGTCCTAGGTAATAGTGCGCCACAAAAAATGAGGGGTCTGCTTCCAGTGCTCTTTTATTCTGCTCCTCGGAAAGTTCGGGATTGCCTAGTTTACGGTTTGCTTCCCCCAAAAGCGAAAGAAGATGCGGAACATTCGGGCGGGTACTTAAGCCCAATTCCAGTTCTTCCTTGGCCCTCTCAGGATTTCCCAAGTCCAAATAAATCCTGGCGAGGTAGAATCTGGCCCAAATTAAACCTGGAACCAGCGCAAGCGCTTGGACAAATTCTGATTTAGCTTCACCGATCGCTTCGTATGACCCCTGCGTCAGATAGGCTTGCCCTAGCAGTTGATGGGCCGCACCGGAGCGGGGATCGAGAGCCACCGCGCTTCGCAGTTCCTTGAGCGCCTCATTGTTCTCATTTCGCTGGAGATAGGTTGCGCCGCGGGTGAGAGCAAGCTGAAGAACAGTTTTCTTCACGGCAAGCGAATCTAGCCTCCGGAGAACACCAAAGCCCATGGTGGGATGAAAAAACTGTACCAGGGCTCCATCGGCTGCATTCTCGATTTGTCGCGTGACTTCAAGGGGCAACTCATCCAATCGAAGTGGGCCCCAAACTCCTCCGGCGCCCGCGGTAGAATGGGTCGAGTATATCCGTGCTACTTCGGAAAAATCTTTGCCGCCCTTCAGTAACACCAGCGTGTGATCGAGTTCCGCTTGCGTCTTCACGGTAATGATCTGCACGTACACCTCGGATTCTTTCTCCGGAGGTGAAGCATCCCAAAATGGCAACAACAGATAAACGAAGCAAGACACCAGCGGGAGCAGGTTCATCATTTGAATGGACGATAACACACCCGGGCATCACCGGAATTGTTTTGAGTGCTCCTTAGGACGGCTTCAAGAAAGGACACATTCATTTATTCACCTTGGCAGAGAGACAGCGTGGACGCTAAATTTGCGTCGCTACTGCGTCTTCCCCATTCGCATCTGCCTGGAGATGCCGATCGCAGAGTTCAAGGCCCTTTAGCTAGCATACTTCTAATTTCAAAATGCTTGCGTTTTATTCCTTTGATTACTTGCTTATTCTTTCTATTTGCTTCGAATAGTTATTTTTTTGCTTGACATCGGGCGCAAGAATCATATGATTCGTGAAAATCTACCTGTATTTGCTGCCGTGAGCTCAATTGTCTGAGTCCGGGGGCAGGGGAGGCTTTCGGGCGAACACACCGGAGGGATCTGATTTTCAACAAGGCAGGGAGGTGGCGGCAACGTCTAGCTAAAGGAGCTTGTATGGAGGGAAAGTATAGGAAAGCACTTGGAAGAATCCGAAACAGGACACGGGGCCGCACCGTTAGCGTCTTTGTCGCATCATTGGCCCTTTTGGGCTTGTTGACATTTCTGAGTTCCATGGCTATGGCACAAACGGGATTCTCAGACTTGCGGGGGAATATCACGGACGAATCAGGTGGCGTCGTGGCCGGCGCGCTGATCACCCTGACAGAGCCTGCCACTGGGGTACAGGTTCGCACCTCAGTATCGGACGCGCAAGGCAACTTTGAATTCCCGAATCTGAAGCCCGGAACGTATCAGGTGAAATCCGAGATGAAAGGTTTTAAAGCCTTTGTCGCGGAGGATATTCTGTTGGACGCCGGCCAGACCCGGCGCTTTGACATCCGGCTCTCAGTGGGTAACGCCACAGATGTGGTGGAAGTGCATGCAGGCGCAGCACTCATCAATACCGAAGGGGGAACTATCAGCGGGCAACTCGACACAAAGCAGATTGAAGACACGCCGCTGATCGACACCTATCCTTCTCCGCTCGCCATGTTTGCCACGTTGCCCGGCGTTCAGGGCAATGGCTGGGATCTGAAGATTTCCGGTCAAGATGCCAACGAGCAGTCCTTCCAAATGGACGGAGTGAGCAACGATCGCGCGGGCGAACAAGCCAACACCAGCAAATTCGTTCAGGAAGCCACGGTGACAACGGTCAACGCGTCGGCTGACAGCGCGCGCGTAGTTGCGTACAACCTGACCTCCAAGCGCGGCCAGAACGAATTCCACGGCATGGCGTACTACCAGCATTTCAATGCCGGCCTGAATGCCATCCCGCATCCTCAGACTAAAAGAACCGCGTACATCCAGCATGATTGGCAGGCGGAACTAGCGGGTCCCATTTGGAAAAACCGTACCTTCTTCTATTTCTCTTGGTACGAGCAGTTGATACCGCTGGGCTCGTTCAATATTGCCACCGTTCCGAATCAAGCGATGTGGAACGGTGACTTCACTGGATTTCCCGCACTCACCGATCCGCAAACCGGTCAACCGTTCCCGAACAATAAGATTCCGGCGAACCGGATTAGCTCCGTCTCGGCCGCGCTCCAGCAGTATTTCCCGGCGCCGAATATCGGTGATCCGAATTTATTTAATTTCAATAATTTTGCCTGGACTCATCCTTGGGCCGCCCAAAATTACCGCGGGGACTGGCCGTTCTTTCGCATCGATCACAATCTCACTTCCAAGAACTCCATCTTTGTAAGATGGCTGCAGCGCAAAACACCATTCGTCCTGCCCGGCGGGCTGCCGAGTACTTTCTGGACTCGATTGCGTGACCATCGCCAGACCGTCGTGACGGACACTCATATCTTTTCACCCAGGGTAATTAATACCTTTCGCTTCGGTTACAACACCGATTATATCGTTGATGGCGCGTCGGAAGCCGGTAAAAAACCGCTCGATGGCGGTGATGTGATCGCGAAGATTGGCCTCCAGGGGGTCAATCCCAGCGGTTACAACGTGGCAGGAGTGCCAACCATGGCCATTAGCGGCACGAGTTGGTTCAGTGGTGTCAACGGTGGTGTGAAAAACGACGATCGAACCTTCTCTTACGAAGACAGTCTGACCTGGGAAAAGGGACGTCACATTTGGAAGTTCGGCGGTGACCTTTCCGCGTTCAAGTTCCACAGCGGTGTAGTCCCCGATTATGGTTCCTTCACTTTTAGCGGCGCGTTCACCGGCGGCACCCTAGGCAGCGGTTTCGCCGATTTCTTGCTCGGATTGCCGTTCAGCGACAGCCGATCCGATCCTTTAGTGAATCGAACGCTGACCAATAAGGAACTCGGATTGTACGTTATGGACACCTTTAAGGTGACGCCGCGGCTGACCTTGGATTATGGACTGCGCTGGGACTACTATGCCATGCCGACGTACACGGACGGGCTGATGTACAACTTTGATCCTGCGACCGGCACGGTTCTCGTTCCTCAAGATAAGCTCCAAAAAGTCAACCCCCTTTATCCTGCCGTTGGCAGCCAAGGCTGCGCACTCATTACTCCAGCCCCGTGTATTCCTCTTGCCGCCGGGAAGGTCATTCCCGACGCTGACCCGCATAATTTTCGCCCACGCATCTCCGCGGCTTACCGTTTGGGCAAGGACTTCGTCATTCGCGGGGGATATGGACAATTCACGGAGCGTTATAGCCGCTTTTATTCTGATTTGGAGGATAACCAACACCCAGGTCCTTTCGCTCACCTTTCCGAGTCCTTCACACACCTACCCGGGCAACCGCCTTTCTCTTTCCCTAACCCATTTCCGAGTGCGGGCCAACCTGATCCACCGCCTGGTCAGAGCGTGACGGCACTCCCGCGGAAGTGGTACGACGGAACCATCCATCAGTTCAACCTCAGCATCGAGAAGGAAATCGCCAAGATGGGCCTGCGCGCCTCCTACATTGGCTCGCGCAGCGTCGGGTTGAACTTCATTTCGAACTCGTACACTGGTTCCTACCTCAATGTGAACGTGCTTCCGGCGAGCACAGCTGCAGCAGATACAAAAACCCTGCCCTTCCCGAATCTCTCTGGGGTTTATGAGTACAGGAATAATGGCGAAGCTAGATACAATGCGCTACAACTGGAAGCCTCCAGAAAACAGGGATGGGTTACCTTTGATGTGCATTACACCTTGGCATCGAGTTTGAACAACATTTTCAACACCGATGACGTCTCCCACCCCACGAAATCCTGGGCCGTGGATCACGGATTGCGGCGAAACCTGTTCACCATCACCTCTGTCTGGACCCTTCCCTTTGGCAAAGGCCGACAGCATATGACCCATGCTCCCCGAGTTGTGGATGCTCTGGTGGGTGGATGGGGCGTCCAGACCATTAGTTACTTTGGTTCAGGCGACTACATGACGCCGTTTTTCTACGGGTTCGATGTGGCGAACAACAACTTCAATTCCTATCTCCCGGATGTGATCCCTGGCACCAATGGCAATCTGCCGGCGGGCGAGCGCAGCCAGAGCCGGTGGTTCAACACGCCGGTTTATCACCAAGATCCGAACACTGGATCGTTTATTTATGACCACGTCGGTGCTTTCAAGGTACCGGGTTGCCCCGATACCGATCCGTTGTGCTTGACCGTCACAAATTATGTAGCTCCCGGGCGCTTCGGGAACGCAGGACTCAACACCCTGATAGGTCCGCGCCTGAACGTGCACCACCTCAGCGCAGCGAAGAGCTTCCATGTGACCGAGCGTGTCGGGATGACCTTCACGACTGCGATCTCGGATCTATTCAACCACCCGCACTTTTATGATCCGGATACCTATATCAACGCGCAGGATGTAGGACAACTAATTACTGCGCGGGCCGATTATGAACCCGAGAAGGCCGGGCACCGCCAGATCTCGTTCAAACTGCGGTTCGAATTCTAAGGGTTGAGCTAATCGGGTGTGGGAGCGATTCTCCCACACCCTCATTTTTATTTTTGCCTCAGCACTCTCGCTTTTCTATGTTAATCGCCTTCTTAAAAAGATTCTGCGCAATTCTCCTTCTACTTTTTCCTTCCGTGTCTTGGGTAACTGCTCAATCTCAAGTCAGCCAGGCAGGAGGCAACACCTATTCACATGGCATGTCATCTTGCCGGAAGTGCCACGAGAGAATAGTCGACAGCTTCATGGAAACGGCGCATTTCAGGACCTCGGGTCTGGCGGATGCGCATGCTATCAAAGGGAGTTTTTCAGAGGGCCAGAATGTTCTGCACACCCGGTCCGAGGGCACGTACTTCAAAATGGAGAGGCGTGTAAATGAGGAAGAAGACGCGTTCTATCAGACCGCGTATCAAACGACGACGTCTGGCGTGAAATCCCGGACGGAACAAATCGATCTGGTGATTGGGTCAGGCAGGAAAGGGCAGTCCTACCTTTACTGGAAGAACGGTCTCTTATTTCAATTGCCGGTGTCGTTCTTGGCCGAGCGTGGAGGGTGGGCAAACAGTCCGGGATACGTCGATGGCGAGGTGAATTTCGGTCGACTGATTCCTCCTCGATGTTTGGAATGTCACGCCACCTCCTTCAAGATCGAGGGGGCGCCTCCCGCAATCAGATACTCAAGCGATTACGAACTTGGCATCTCCTGTCAGAACTGTCATGGCGATGGCAGCCGGCATGTGGAGTATCATGCCGGCCATCCCGGAGAAACAACTGGGAAATACATCCTCAATCCAGCAGGTTTTTCGAGAGAGCGAAAACTGGACAACTGTGCGTTGTGCCATTCAGGCATGCGTGAACTGAAGCGGCCATCCTTTTCCTACAAGCCTGGAGAAAAATTGGAGGACTTCCTGATGCCGGCTACCATCGAAACCACCCCCACGCCGGAGGTTCACGGCAATCAAGTTGGATTGTTGGAGCTGAGCAAGTGTTTCCGCTCCAGCCCGGCAATGTCCTGCTCAACCTGCCACAATGTGCACCAACAAGAAAGAGACCTGACTCAGCTGGCTCGGCGGTGCCTTCAGTGTCACCAAGTCAATCAGTGCAAACAGGCTGGGAAGACCGGAGTGCACCTTATGGAGCAGTGTCTTGACTGCCACATGCCCAATCAGGAGTCCAAGCTGGTCCGCATCGAGACAGCGACGACAAAGTATCCCGTTCCATATCGGAATCACAACATCGGTGTCTATATTAGATCGTCGAATTAGGCTGTACGGGTAGACAGCCGAAAATGGCATCATTAGCGCGTGGAAGAGGCTGGAAGGACGAAATCCGACGACACGAGAGAGAATATTCTCGTAGCTGCGATACAGAGATTTAGCAAGTTCGGTTACCGCTGAACCTCGATCAACGATGTCCCAGAAGAAGCGGGATTAGCCCGCGCCACGGTCTACCTTTATTGGAGGAGGAAGGGAGACCTGTTTGTTGCTGGGCTGAAGCGATTCAACGCACACTCTCGGAACCTTGCTGAAACCGCCGCTGCGAAGAAAGGTCTGCCGCAGAACGAATGCACGCAATGGTTATGGCGGTGCAGTGCTGCCTGGGCGTTCCGACGATGAGAAGGCACACGCCGCGCACGACGTCTTAGCCCCCAGACGTGAGGACTTTCGGTCCAACGTCAGTCCAATTCGAGGGGGTGGTTGCACCGCGCGTTTCCGTGTAAGCGACACCAGATGCGGCACTTATGTGATTTATTCTGCTTACTTGCAAAGCAGATGCTCTCCCAGCTGAGCTACACGCCCATCCTTGTAACCATTTTATTCTAAAACACTTTCGAGCGCGCCGCACTCCCATTCACACAAAAACAGAGCACCTTCGTTCGAGGCAGGTGCTCTCGCACTGAGCTACCGCCACGCGGTATAACCGTTTCTGCAGGGGCATTTGCAGGCGTTCAAATTGACGGTAACGGCATGTAGATTTACTTGCAAGTGGACCATCCCCCTACAAGAATGCGGACTTGCTACCTGCATGCGATGAGCTTTGGACCCGTTCCTTCCTCCATCCGCATAGTCGGAGGTTGCGCCGCGTCGTACACGATGACTGCCAAGACGTAGCGAAGCGTCGATCCGGTGACCACCGCCCGCATCGGCGTACCGGCCGGAAGGGCGAGCGTCTCGCCGTCCCGGAGCTTGAATGCTCGTGTCGGCGTTTCGTAGCACGCCTCGCCCTCAATAACGTACACCGCTTCGACGCCGGAATGATGATGAGCCAGTGAGTACATCCTGGGCGTGAACGCGGCTGACATAACCTGCATCGAATACTTCGCGGCCCGTGGCAGCTGCAGTGGTCCCACCTGTGCCACATGGCGGCCGCCGTGGTGGTTCGAAGTCTGCGACTCAATCGTCATCAGCCACGATGTGCCAGCGGCCTCAAATGCGACGCTTGCTGGGCCGACTGCTGTGCGGGCACGCTCCGCAGAATCAAACCGATCAATGTGCCAGAACAGCGGCCCTTTGAGGCCGTTGGGCAGCAATTTGTTCTCAATGATGCTGCAACCAAGCTCACCTCGCCGCTCGGGCGAGTTCTCGACGCAGGTAGGCATCAGCTGCGCAGCTGCCATATTCGCCGTCAGTAGTGAGAGCAGCATCCCTCCGATTGCGCAACATGCCGCGTGCGTTTTCATTGGGAGTCTTGCCGTCCAATTTACGAAACGCTTCATACTGAAAGTCCTTCCATAGTGTGCTCCACGTGTCCGGGACGCCACGCGCCTGCAGAATGGTTTGTTCCGATAAGGTTATTAGTTTGAACAAAGAGTATAAAGCATCTGAGTCAGCTCCCGATTTAATCGGGAAACCGGACAAGTCCCCGGTCCGCTTTCTCGATGGATTCCACTTCGACGATTACGGCGTTTACCAGGGATTAGGATTGCAGAGGTGGTAGCATTTGGCGTATAGTCGTTCATCGATATACTGATTATCGATACTACTTTATGCCAAAACGAAAACTCGACCCACTCCCTTCGGCCGCTTTCCAAATCCTCCTCTCGCTGGTGGATGACGACCTCCATGGCTACGCTATCATGCGCCAGGTTGCGGACCAGACCGACGGCCGCATGCGCCTAGGCCCAGGGACGCTCTATAGTTCCATCCAGACTCTGCTCGAAGCGGAGCTCATTGACCAGGTTGACTCACGTGAGGACACGAGACTCGGGCCAGAGCGTCGGCGCTATTACAGGATCACATCGGCTGGACGCAAACTGGCACGCTCAGAGGCAGAGAGACTTGCCGATCTGTTGCGAGTCGCTCGCTCCAAAAAGATATTGAGGGGGCGATATGTCTGAGAAGATCTATGCCTGGTTGTTGCACCTCTATCCTTCTCAATTTCGCGAGGCTTACGGTAGCGAAGCCCTGCAACTCTTCCGAGACCGCGTCCGCGACGAAAAAGGATTCTTCCCGTGCCTGCGGCTTTGGCTTGACCTGATAGTTGACTTAGCAATTTCCATCCCACGAGAGTACGGATATGCCCAAGCCGCATCCTTCGGCGCTTCAGCCCCACAGCGTTTGAACAGCGCGCCTGTATTTTACGTTCTTGAAGTCGGACCACCCCGCCCTGGAGCGATGCTTTTCGGAAGCGTATTGTCGTGTCTTGCCCTCGCTACATTCTGGCTTTCTCTCAACCATGTCGGAAACTATGTGGGACTAGGGATCGCCGCGACTGGTCGGTTGCAGAATGATTCCAAGTTCTTTCAACAGGATGCTTCGCAAACAGACCGGCAGACTGCTATCCGTGCAACGAATGATACGGAGGTCTTCAAGATGGATGCGGTGGAGCGTCGGCGCGTGATTGATGCGGCGGTCGTGATTCTCAGAAAGTATTACGTTGAGCGCGAGAATGCACAGAAGATGGCCGATGCACTATTGGCGCACGAGAAGCGCGGTGATGATGACAACGTGACGGATGGTGACGCTTTTGCCGCTCTGCTGACTCGACAGATGAGAGACGTGAGCCCGGACAGGCATCTGACGCTGGACTACAGCCAAGACCCTCTACCTGAACACCCTGCAGGAGAAACACCGGAAGCCCTTGCTCGTTACAGCGCGGCCATGAAACAACTAAACTGTACCTTTGAAAAAGTCGAGATCCTGCCGCACAATATCGGATATTTGAAGCTCAACTCGTTTCCTGATCCTTCTGTGTGCCAGTCGACGGCGAAGGCTGCAATGGCTTCTCTAAACCGCGCAGACGCGATCATCTTTGATTTGCGGGACAACCGTGGGGGCGAGCCAGCGATGGTCATGTCGATTGCCGCCTACCTCTTTGACCATCCCGAGTACATGTACAACCCCAGGGAAAATACGACGGAACGGTCCTGGACACGCTCGCCAGTTCCAGGAAACAGCCTGGCAGACAAGCCTGCTTACATATTGACCTCCAGATCGACCTTCTCCGGTGCAGAGCACTTCTCCTATGACTTGAAGATGCTGAAACGCGCCACGCTTGTGGGTGAGACAACAGGGGGTGGTGCGCACTCAGGAGTTTGGCATCGGATTGACGATCACTTCGGAATGGGCATCCCTGAAACGAAAGCGATTAATCCTTTTGCGACGAACGATTGGGCAGAGATCGGCATTGAGCCCGATGTAAAGGCGAGAGCTCCGGATGCATTGGTGACAGCGGAGAAACTCGCACAGGACAAGCTCCGGAAAAAGTAAAGCGTTCTACTTACCTGATTAGTTGCGTAACCGGAGAAGTCAATCCACTTGTACGATTTCGGCGTTTACTTAGCACCCTCAAAGCATTTCGGCTGGACTTCGGAACAGCTGATATTCTGGCTCAAGAAATGAACCTGCCAAAAAATATCCCGGACGATCTTTCCGAACTTCTTCAGGTGATGGCCACGGACTTCCCTGCCATCCTAAGTGGCAATCTCGTTGGCATCTACCTTTGGGGCTCGTTGACCTACGAGGCCTTCGACGAGACTTACAGCGACGTCGATTGCATTGGCGTGACCCGGCGAGACCTCGATGACCGTGAGTTCTCCGAACTGGATGAATGGTTCAACACATCGGCGGGTCATGAGTACTCAGCCTCCTGGCTTGGCGCCGCGATCAAATGCGAGGACGATCTGGACCAGGTCGTCTGCAGCCAACAAACCTTCTGTAAGGGGAGATCTTCGGATACCGGTCAGACGACACGATAATGGATTTCAAAGCTTTCGTTGTATCAGGGATTTCCTGGTCCTCGCGATTTCCTCCGCCAGTTTCTTTTCATCAGGCAAGGCTAGTTTGTATTCGCTGGATAGGACTTTGTTACGCAGGTTCCCTAACGCATAGTGGGCCACGGCTTCGTTTTTCTCGGAACTAAGAATCAGACCAATCGGCGGATTTTCACCGGGCAGGGTCCAGTGTTCACGCGCGTAGTTGAGGTAGAGATTCATCTGTCCAGCATCTGCATGCGCAAACCTGCCAATTTTTAGGTCGATGATTACAAGACATCGCAAACGGCGGTGAAAAAAGAGGAGGTCCACCCGAAAGTCCAGACAATGTCTGGAACTTTGGGGTGTCCACCGATATGGGTTTTGACGGGCGGGATTCTCCAGACGTTGTCTGGAGAATTGGCCAAGCGAGATAAAAATCTCTCATTTGCCAGAGGTTACTTTGAGAGAATCCTCTGCCGAACTTCCCTGTGAGGTCCAAAGCAAGCCGTTCGATTAAGGCCTCTCCATAGACGGCCCGCTTCTTCCCATGCTGCTCGTGCTCCACGATTCTTCGCCCGACCTCCCAATAGGTATGGGTCATGATGGCATTGACAGAACGAGCGGAATACTTCCTCGCCTGTTCGAGTAGTTCGGCCACTTCGGTGAAGAATTGGGAATAAGAAAGCTCTGCCAGATTAGTACGCTTCTTGGTCACAATGAGTTCCTAACTTAGTTTGGAGGAGGACACCAACCGACTCTAATAAGTACTGATACATGAATCGGTCGAGCTCCCCGCCGTGGCGAATCGCATGGAATACCTTGCCCGGCGAATACATCTTGAGCGACATGAGCAAGGGACGGATCATTTCTCGCAGAGCTTATCATCTGAATGCCGACGCATCCGCCGATTGCAGAAAAACAAGCCAAGGTTGTTGTTTCCGGTGGCGCGCGCTCGCTTGAATCGAGTCCATTTTTCGGAGTGTTTGTCCAAACTTCGACAAAATACTTTATTTTCCGTAGCCCAATTAGTAGCCCAATTTGCAGAGGGGTTTGCACTGTTAAAAGACGCCGATTCAACGACTTAGGTGAGATGACAGCGTGCTTGCAAAGCAGGTGCTCTCCCAGCTGAGCTACACGCCCACAAGAGAAACTACTCTGATTCTAAAACACTTCCCGCCGTTCCGAAACCCAGTCCTTCGCATTTTCGTCATCTGGAGTGAACCCCCAAATTGAGACAGGTTTTAGTACTTTCCCAAATCGGCCGACCATCCGGGAGTTGATCGGTTCGGTCAACACTAGCGCGTTCAACCGCCCCAAAACTGGCAAGGGTCAGAAGACATATCCAAGGGTCGCCGACCATGTGGTAACCACAGACCGGGTGCCTTCTTGACATCCCATGACCTAGTCCGGTAACACCTCGATGATGTTCAAATCGGACGAAGTCGGGATCACTTGTTTGAGACCGAAACCCGCGCGACCCAACAATGGGCGATATTCCTCCACAGTGCGCTCTCTTCCCCCGGTCATGACGAACATCGCAATGTCACCGAACTTTCCCAACGGAAGGCAGATTGCCTTCTGGCAAGGCCACTCCACAGATCGCTCCGGTCGCAACGGCTTCAAGATTGTCCACGCGTGGTCCCAGCAGACGGCGTGCGCCAGCTTGACACGCTCGTAGCGCTTGGCAGACATTCCTAAATAATCACATCAAAGATCTTGTCGCAGTGGATTTCTTCACTGTGCCCACGGTTAGCTTTCGCGTCCTGTACGTCTTCGTGGTTCTGGCTCATGATCGGCGACGCCACATCCATTTCAACGTAACAGCCCGCCCCACTGCGGAATGGGCCGCCCAGCAGATCGTTCATGCTTTCCCTTGGGACACGGTGCCGCGCTACCTGATCCGAGATCGCGACGGCACTTATGGCCAGGATTTTCGCCAGCGGATGAAAGAGATGGGAATCCACGAAGTGCTTACGGCACCCAGATCGCCTTGGCAGAACGCCTACGCTGAAAGACTCATAGGATCCATCAGGCGAGAATGCTTGGATCACGTGATTGTGTTGAATGAATCTTCGCTGCAGCGGATCTTGAATTCATACTTCGACTATTACCCAACGCTCGCGCACCCACTTGTCGCTCGCCAAGGACGCCCCGGAACCGAGACAAGTTCAGCTACCGGATCTTGGCGAGGTGATCGAACTGCCCCAGGTTGGAGGGCTTCACCACCGCTACGAACGACGAGTCGCATAGAGTTTCCTTGTGCGAGATCGCCTTCCGTTTCTCTTGACTTGGACAAATCCGCGTCTGCGCCTCACAGTCGCGGGTCGCTATGCTCTAGCGACGCTCTTGTGGGGCTGAGACCGGCGCAGTTTTTAGAGACGCTCCGGTTTTCGCAGCAGGCTTTTTCGCACCGACGGAGTTTTTAGTAGGGACACTAGGCGGGCCAATGAACGTATAGGAACCATTTAGACACATGTGTACATTTGGACAGTCACAACTTCCTTGTCGCCTTACAGTTCCGTTTGGGAAAGCTAGAACATGATTGATGAACGCACCCTGCTTCCAATGGACAACAACCCGGCTCATGCCGGCCAAGCAATGAGATGGCTTCGAGGAGATTTGCATGTGGGAAGATAACAGTTACTGCTGGGTGGTAATGTGCAAGAACAATTGGTTTCACAATCGAGGGAATCTTTTCTTTAAGCATAAGATTCCCCTTGGCGAGACAGATGTCTACGCGCCTCCGCCCGCTCTCAAAGGCGACTTCACGGTCAGATGCGATGAATGCCACAAGGAGTATCTCTATAAACCCTCCGATCTGCTGAGGCACGACCAAGAGCTTCCCGTATCTTTCACTCCGCATCCGCTCTTTCAACTGAATTTCATGCCGTGCGCGGTCGAATGGGCTGGGCAAAACGTCTTTGAGTTGGCGACGGGTGCGGACCGCCGGCGCAGCGAACGTTTGTTCTTGGACGTGAGTCTTATCGTCAGAGGAGAATCCGTGGAAAGGAAGTTCTTCCTGGAACCGACATTCGCAATTTCTGTAAGTGCACACGGCGCACTGGTGGTCATGTCCACAAAAGTGGCGTTAGGACAAACGCTTTTCCTAAAGAATCCAGGGACCCAGAAGGAAATGGAAGGCCGAGTCACTCGTTTCGGCCCTCTTTACGGCAATCAGGCTCAGGTGGGTATCAACTTCACGCAACCTACTCTAACGTTCTGGCCGGCCGTGTTTGCACCGAAAAGTTGGAAGTCCGTCGCGACGCAACCGCAAGCCCCGTCGTAGAAATTCGCAGTCATGCAGGACTGGTGGATCGTCAGATTAGGTGTCTTCCGTCTCTTTCGCATTCGCAAGCTCAAGGGGGCCGAAACCACGGCCATGAGCTGTTTCATTATGTGGAGTGTGCGAGGGTTAGTCTGCCGTCTAGCGGCGAAGGGCATCGGGGCCTTCAACGGATTAGACACAACAGTCTCGGATGCTGTAACAAAGACCCTTTCAACATCCAGCCCCACATCCCCCGAGAAACGCATAGAAGGAAGCCGTCCGTGATTGCGGCAGACGCGGGCCTTATGCAAATTCAATGGAGGGAAGGTGAGGTGTCCGTCCAACTCCCGGTGCCGAAGGCACCGCTCTTCTCTTGGTCGGCCAAAAGCCGACGACGCGGCCCCTTGGCCGCGTCCGGTTCGACTGCTGCGACGAAGCAGAAGAGCATCACAGCTCACCGTAATCCAGTATCAGCGCGTCCCAGGCCATGCGGATTTCGGGAAGCTCCCACGCGCGGCGAAATAACGCTTGGACCGACTTCCACTCCTTCTCGGAAAGGCCGAACGTGATGCCATTCTGGTGGGCACGGAGCCCATGATTCCTCAGGATTCCCGGTCCTGCTACGCATTATAAGAGTGCGCCCCTTCTGAGGTAAGTTTTGAGCGTTGGCCTCAAGAAGAAAGGAGCACCTGATAATGGAAAGTACGAAATTTGTTGGCATGGACGTGCACAAAGACGCGA
>Ga0193733_1000014_pt1 | contig 107492 bp, 83 predicted proteins | sample U1s2metaG_FD_145076 | JGI IMG/M metagenome (GOLD analysis project Ga0193733, IMG submission 145076) | Soil microbial communities from a riparian zone of the East river system, Colorado, United States - U1s2 | ecosystem: Environmental > Terrestrial > Soil > Riparian zone | place: USA: East...
GCTGCGTAACGCCTCAAAGAAATGGACGATGCCAGTACAGAATTGGACTGCGGCACTGAACCGCTTCAGCATTCTGTGGCCGGATCGCATGCCGGCAGCGGAGCGTGTATGACAGCCTGGGCCAGACTTGCACGGGGGAACTCAGAACAAAGCTGTGGAAATGACGGAGCTATGGAAAGCCAACACCGGGCTTTCCACAGCTCCGGCGACGGGTTGTTTTACTGAAACGAAAAAGGAATCAAAAAGGAAAAAAACCGAAGGCCGTTTACACAAAAGTCTTTACACCGCCAGGTCGCCTGCCGGCAGCAGTCGCTGCGATTGCTAAAAGCGCCAACACTATTAGATTTCTTCGCATCATGACCCAAGTATATGTCCACCGGGAGTCAGTTCTCCACTCTGTCGACTCCATGACGATTCGCTCAAGATCCCGTCCCATGCACCCGCTCAATATCCGCGCCAGCTCCACGCAACTTCTCCACAATCCCCTCATACCCACGATCGATGTGATACACGCGCTCGATCAACGTCTCGCCGCTCGCCACCAGCCCCGCCAGCACCAGCCCCGCGCTCGCCCGCAAATCCGACGCCTGTACGACGGTTCCGGAGAGTGCCGACGGTCCGCGCACTGTCGCTGAATGCCCTTCGATCGAGATGTGCGCACCCATTCGTATCATTTCACTCGCGTGCAAAAACCGGTTCTCGAAAATCCTTTCGACAATCACCGACGTTCCTTCGGCCTGTGTCGCCAGGGCCATGTACTGCGCCTGCATATCCGTCGCAAATCCCGGATATTCCTCCGTTGTCATGTCCAAGCCCGTCAACTTCTTAGCGCTCCGCACGCGAACTGTCGTTGTATTCACAATCTCAATCAGCACTCCAGCTTGCTCCATCTTCGCTATCACCGCGCCCAGATGTTCCGGCGCACAATGCGAAATTGTCAGGTCCCCCCGGGTGATCGCTCCCGCAACGAGAAACGTCCCCGCCTCGATGCGATCGGGAATCACCGTATGCTCCGTCCCATGCAATTTCTCCACGCCGCGAATCCGTAGCGTCGAAGTTCCGTCCCCAGAGATCTCCGCCCCCATCTTCCGCAGCAGCACCACCAAATCCGTCACTTCCGGTTCCCGCGCCGCATTCTCAAGCACCGTCTCCCCATCCGCCAGCGCCGCCGCCATCAAAATATTTTCTGTCCCTGTCACCGTAATCTTCTCAAACACAATCCGCGCGCCCTTCAACCGCCCCTTTGGCGCTCGCGCCTCGATATACCCGTGCGACGTGCCAATCTCCGCGCCCATCTGTTCCAGCGCCTTCAAGTGCAAATCCACCGGTCGCGCACCAATGGCGCATCCTCCCGGCAGCGAAACCCGTGCCGTTCCCACTCGCGCCATCAACGGCCCCAGCGTCAGCACCGACGCCCGCATCGTCTTCACCAGCTCATACGGCGCCTCCGCGTGGTTCAACTTCTGCGCCTCGATCACATAATCGCTCGCCGGCATTTCCGTCACCGAAACTTTCGCGTCCATGAACGCCAGCAGCTTGCTCATGGTGATCAGGTCGCGCACCTTCGGAATGTTGTGCAGCGTCACTTTTTCCGCCGTCAGCAATGCCGCCGCCATCGCCGGCAGCGCCGAATTCTTCGCCCCGCTGATCGCCACCGTCCCCCGCAGCGCCTTCCCGCCCTTAATCAAGAATTTATCCATCCCGCTTCTCGCCCGTTTCGCTCTTCTTTCTTTGTAGCACCGGCCTTCAGGCCACTGTCTTTCCTATTCTTCTCCGTGTTCTCTGTGCTCTCCGCGATCTCCGCGTTAATGTTTTCTTTTCACTTCCGCGCCAACCATGGCAAACTCCCGCTTGCCGTCGCAAATAACAAAACAAGCCTCCTGCTTCTGACTAAGAACTGAAAACTGACGACTGAAAACTTATTCTCCCAGCGCCCGCCGCAAATTCCCCCCCGCCCGTGCAATCAACCTCTTCGCCTCCACCGCCTCCACCCCAAGCTTCAACATCACCAACCCCACGCGCATATTGTGTCCCGCGGCCCGCAAAGCGTGTTCCGCCGCAGACACTCTCTTCCCGCTCGCCTCCGCCAGTATCCGCAGCGCCCGGTCCCACAGCTTTTCATTTGTCAGCACTGCATCAATCATCAAGTTTTCATAGACATGTCCAAGCCGCGCCATCACTGCCGTACTCAGCATGTTCAGCACCATCTTTTGCGACGTCCCCGCCTTCAACCGCGTCGACCCTGTCAGCACTTCCGGTCCCACCTCCAGCGCGATCACGATCTTCGCCAGCCGCGCCACCGCCATGTGCCGGTTCGACGTAATCGCCACGGTTGTCGCCCCGCGTTTCCGCGCATATTGCAGTGCTCCCAGCACGTACGGCGTCGTCCCGCTCGCCGCGATCCCCACCACGACGTCGTTGCTCCTCAAATTCTTCTCGCGCAAATCGTGCTCCGCGCTTCGAACGGAGTCCTCCGCTCCTTCCACCGCCCCGGTAACCGCTCGCCTTCCTCCTGCAATCAACGCCTGCATCCGTTTTTTCGAAATCCCAAACGTCGGCGGACATTCCGCTGCGTCCAGCACCGCCATTCGCCCGCTCGATCCCGCCCCCACATAAATCAGCCGCCCCCCGTTTCGCATCCCCCCCACGATCGCATCCACCGCCCGCGCAATCGCCGGAATCTCCCGCCCCACCGCCGCCGCAACCTTGCGGTCCTCGCGATTCATCAACCGCACGATCTCTACCGAAGCCATGCGGTCGAGATTCTTGGACGCCGCATTCCGCTGTTCTGTGAGGCGCTGTTCTGTCAGGCGATGTTCTGTAAGGAGATGATCCGTGAGTCGGCGCTCCGTGCGCCCGCGTTTTTTAGGCTGGGAAGTCATCCCCGCATTATACAGGCCTCGGAAAATGTCCCGTGGCACAGCCACTCCTGGCTGTGCGCTTCAGATAAGTGCGATGGATTGAGGACATGCACGATGAATCATCACGCTTCACGCTCACTTCGAGGATAGCAACTCACCGTCAACCAAATCACATCCCCGGGAATCAGCTATGCTAAAAAGGAGTTGGTTTCGCGGATTAGCCAAAAACGGAACGGCTGGAAATCACATTCATGGAAGTTCTCAAAAAGCTGTTTGAACAGCATTTTCACGCACCACCCGAGCGCATCCAGCCGCTGCAAGGCGACCTCGGCGGCTCGGGGCGCAAGATCATCCGGCTTGCCCGCGAAAAACTCAGTGCCATCGGCATTCTCTACGGCGTCCCCGAAGAAAACGCCGCCTTTCTCGAATTTTCCAAACATTTTCGCCGCCACGGCCTTCCCGTTCCTGAAATATACGCCGAAGACCTCAGCCAGGGCGCGTATCTCGAAGAAGACCTCGGCGACACCACGCTTTTCGAATTCCTTTCCAAAAACCGCACCGGCGAAAACATTGCTCCGCAAGTTGTCGAAGCCTATCGCAAGGTTGTTGCTGTGCTCCCTCGCTTTCAGGTCGAAGCCGGCCGCGATCTGAATTACAAGGTCTGCTATCCCATCTCCAGCTTCGATCGCCAATCCATCGCCTGGGATCTGAACTATTTCAAATATTATTTTCTTCGCCTCGCCGGCATCCCCTTCAACGAGCGAGCCCTCGAAGACGATTTCGGACGCCTGACCGAGTTCCTGCTGAGTGCTTCTCGCGATTACTTTCTTTACCGCGACTTTCAATCCCGCAACATACTGTTGCGCAACGGCGATCCCTTTTTCGTGGACTACCAAGGCGGCCGTCAAGGTGCTCTCCAATACGACATCGCCTCACTCTTGTACGATGCCAAGGCCGACCTGCCGCCGGACCTCCGCCGGCAATTGCTCGATCATTATCTCGACAGTCTCGCCCGTTTCATCAAGCTGGATCGCGAAGCGTTCATGCGCCACTACTATGCCTACGTTTACATCCGCATCCTGCAGGCGCTCGGTGCCTACGGTTTCCGCGGCTTTTATGAGCGTAAAGCCCATTTTCTCCAAAGCGTCCCTTACGCCTTGAAAAACCTGCGCTGGCTGCTTCACCACGTCAGGCTCCCCGTCCCCCTCCCGGCGCTGATGGACGCGTTCAAAGGCATGTTGGCTTCGGAGAAATTGCAGGGCCTCGCCACCGATGCGGACAATCTCGTCGTGCGGATTTTCAGTTTTTCCTTTCACCACGGCTTGCCGAAGGACGAAAGCGGCAACGGCGGCGGATTCGTTTTCGATGGCCGCAGCCTCCCCAATCCCGGCCGCGAAGAGCGCTTCAAAAACTTAACGGGAAAAGACGCTCCGGTGATCGAATATCTCCAGCAACAGGAGAGCGTGCATCAATTTCTCGCCAGCGTCTTGTCGCTCGTGGATGCCAGCATCGGCACTTATCAGCAGCGCCGCTTCAAGAATTTGATGGTCTCCTTCGGCTGCACCGGTGGCCAGCACCGCTCCGTCTATCTCGCAGAACAATTGGCGAAACGTTTGCGCAACAGGAATGGCCTCGAAGTGGTGGTGCGCCACCTCGAGCTGGAGAAACTGGGCAAGAGGAGAGCGATGCAATGAAGGTGCCCCAATGAACTTGAATTCCGAAATCACAAAAATAAATACCGAACTGGAGCGCTTTGGGCGAATCAGAACCCTCGGCAGGCCGCTCCAACAGCCAACTTGTCCTCCTCGATCCCTCTTCTCCGCGCCCTCTGCGTCCTCTGTGAAGTCTGTGTTAATTACTATCCCTTGGAAGCTTGATTGCGATTACCAATGAAAGCCATGATCCTAGCCGCCGGCCTGGGCACCCGTCTCCGCCCCCTCACCGACACTCGCCCAAAAGCCCTCGTCGAAATCGCCGGCCGCACGCTCCTCGAAATCACCCTGTCTCGCCTGCGCGCATTCGGCGTCAGCGAAGTGATCATCAACGTCCACCACTTCGCCGACATGGTCATCGACTACCTAAAATCCAACAAAAACTTCGGCATGCGCATCGAAATCTCTCGCGAAGACGTTTTACTCGACACAGGTGGTGGCCTCAAAAAAGCCGCCTGGTTCTTCCTCGAAGATTCCGCTCGCCGTGATTCCAGCCGCGGCAGTTCGAGTACCGCCGATTCCAACTCCATTGACGAGCCCTTCCTCCTCCACAACGTCGACGTCATCAGCACCATCGATCTTCGCCGCATGCTCCAATTCCACAACGAAAATCACGCCCTGGCCACCCTCGCCGTCCAATCCCGCGAAACTTCCCGCTACCTCCTCTTCGACGACCACCTCCAGCTCCGCGGCCGTCGCGTCGGCCCAGATGGCAAGCCCGAATTGGTTCGCTCCTCCGCTGCGAATTCTCCTCCCGAGCGCACCGCCTCACAGCCAGCGGAGAGTCCCACGAACTGTCATTCCGAGCGAAGCGAGGAATCTGCTTTTCCCGCATCCCGCGCAAGGCGCTCAGACGCATTCCAAGCCCTGGCTTTCTCCGGCATCCACCTCATCTCCCCCCGCCTGCTCCCCATGCTCACCGAAGAAGGCATCTTCGCCATCATCCCCTCCTACCTCCGCCTCGCCGCCCAAGGCCAAAAAATCCTCGCCTTCCGCGCCGACGACTACTATTGGCGTGATCTCGGCCGTCCCGCCGATCTCGCCCGAGCCGCCCTCGACTTACAGCAAAATGGTTAAGAAACCATCGCCAGAAAAGTACGCTTGACGTAACACGTAATTCATGGCATTTTGGGCCAGTGATTGTCAGCTATCGGGACAGCAGGACCAGAGATTTCGCCTCCGGCAAACGCATCAAGGCTTTTTCTGGATTTGACCGCTCCGCGCGCCTGAAGCTCGACCGTCTCGAGGCGGCCACATCCCTTAGGGACCTTGCTGCCCTGCCCGGGAATCGCTTCGAAGCGTTGATCGGCGACCGCAAGGGCCAGTACAGTATTCGCATTAACGATCAATGGCGAATTTGCTTCGAGTGGCTGGGCGGATCGCCGGGACCATCGCACGTCGAGATTGTTGACTATCACTAGGAGAAACGCTATGGCCGTCACTGTAATTCATCCGGGTGAACACCTGGCCGAGGAATTGGAAGCGCTCGATATGAGCGCGGCGGAACTGGCGCGAAAACTCGGTGTGCCCACCAATCGCGTCACCCAAATTTTGAATGGCACACGCTCTGTTACGGGCGACACCGCTCTGCGCCTCGCTCACTTCTTCGGCACCAGCGCGCAGTTTTGGCTCAATCTGCAAAATCTTTACGACTTGAGGCTTGCCCAGAAGAAGGCTGGCAAATCCGTCAAGGCCCTGCCTAAACTGAAACGTCGCGAACTTGTCCACGCATAGAGGCTATGCAGGCACGACCTCGGCCACCCCGCCGACCTCGCCCAAGCCGCTCACGACTTGCGGCAAAATGTTTCTCTGTAATACGCTCGCTGTAGCTATATTCCCCGTTCTTTGTTTCCGTGTTCCGCATTTGGTTCCATTGTCCTGTTTGGTTGCAATTTGCCCTCGACCCGCACACAGGAGCCAGTTGCAGAACACTACATTCCTGTCCCGGTTTCTGTGGGGTTCGACATCGGGCAACTCCCAGGCGACGGTTCTGCGCAAGTTTGGCTCGCCACGTACGTCTCCAAGGGGAAAGCAGCAAAATTCAGAATTGAGCTTGGCCCGTCCAAACCCCTCGAAGACAAAGAATCGAAAGACTTCGATATCCAGCAGGGCGAAGGTAGATTCCTTGCCGAGCCAGGATCGGATGCGAGTGTCCTTCTGGTCGACCTAAGAAACGCGCTTGAGGCCAAGAGGTTTCCAGCGAAGGTTCGAAGAGCGCGCGATCTTCCTTTCGTTTTCGTGAGTCTTGGACAAAACCAGTCCCAAGATGCCGGCGGAGGTTTCAACAATTAACCACCCGGCCATTGGACTCCGATTAAACTCTTCATCGGAGAGGGGAAGCAAGAGGGCGAGGTGTTTCTAAATCTGAATCCCGTCATCAAAAAGGGTCAGTTTTCCATAAAAGACGCCGAGTATGGCGACATCGTACTCGCACGCCTTGCGCAAGTGCTGTGAGACGACATAATTGCGCTATTTTCGTGCATAGTAGTGCTATGAGTCCTGCGAACAAGATCGTACGCCATGGCATCGAAGCGGAAAAGCGCAACCAGCAGAAGTTATTCGATCTAGCCGAGCGTCTTCGCCACGTAAAGGAAGTCAAGCGCCTCGGCCACAGGCTGGGCCAAATGGTCTTTGGTAGCTAACCTACCTACTTAGAAGTTTCCAGCTTCTCCGCCATCTCCAGCATCTTCGTCACGCTGTTCCAATTTCTCCCGGTCCCCGACGTCTTCAGCGTTTTCTCAAGTCTTGCCAACGACAGTTTCGAGCGTCCCATGCCATTGGGAAAATAAATGTACAGCTCGCGCCCCTCGATCCGCAGTTCCTCCGGATCGCACTTCATCTGACGAACCTTCTCCCGAGCTTCCTCTCCAGGATCACTGGCGAGAAATGTAACCAGCAGCTTGTTCGCCTCAATCCCGCGCCGCTTCGCGAACGGGTTCCTTGCAATCCCCTCTCTCATCTCCGCCGCAGTGCGCAAAATCACATCTGGCCGAAACCCGAACTTCCGTTCAATCCCCTCCTCGATTCGCCTGGTGAGCCGAGAGATGTCCCGCTCGTCGCTCCTGAAAATGACGTTGCCACTTTGGACGTAGGACTGCGCGTCCCACAGCTTCAGCGATTCATACAATTCCCGCAGCGCGTCCATCTTGATCTTGTTGTGGCCCCCAACATTGACGCCACGCAGCATGGAAATAATCACGCCCATCTCGTGCCCCAGTATATCCCGTTGGCGGGCCGGCTCGGGAAACTCACAGTGTAGGGCCCCCATGGAGTTCACTCCGACTCACGTTGGGGAGCCCGTCCTTGCCCTTTGCGCCCATGCGGACTTGCGAATTCACACCATTCTGGTGGATACTGGTGCCATGAGCACCACAAACAAAACCGTACGCCAAAGTGTCAGCCTTCCCGCCAACGTTGCGGCCCAGGTTCGCAGCCTGGCGAAGACCCGCAGGCTGAGTTCCAACCGCATGTTGGTGGAACTTATCGAAAACGGCATCGAGGCGAAGAAGCGCAGGCAGCAGGAGTTCTTCGATCTTGCCGAGCGTTTCCGCAACGCCACCGATCCCGAAGAAGCCAAGCGCCTCGGCGATGAAATGGGCCGAATGGTCTTTGGCAGCTAATGCCGAGGATTGAGCACTGGGAGAATTCGCCAACAAACGTGCGTCAGCACTTGATAGATCGCATGCGCGACCGGGCCATCAGCCTAGCCGACCTCAACCAACTTCGTCTGTGGATTGAATCGCAGCCAGAAGTGCCGGAAGGGGATTGGTACAAGGACTTCGGTTCATTCAAGATCTGCGGCCACGGCTCATACCCCAAGACGTTCTTGCTTCGAGGCCAGGCTGCTAGGGCGAAGCCCTTTGACCCATTGCGCAGGTAACCTTAATACCCGTAGCATATAGACCCACGCGGAGCGCTCACGATGAAGATAGCTAAGTCAGCTTTTCTGACCCCAGTTCTGATTGTGGCTGCATTATTCACGAGCCCAGCCCGTGCGCAAACACCGCGCTGGACCGAGCAAAAAGCCAACGCCTGGTACGCTCAACAGCCCTGGCTGGTCGGAAGCAATTACGTTCCCAAGTCCGCCATCAACGAATTGGAGATGTGGCAGGAGGCCACCTTCAATCCCGAAGAGATCGACAAGGAATTCACCTGGGCCGAAGCCATGGGCATGAACACCATGCGTGTCTTTCTGCATGACCTGCTCTGGCAGCAGGATGCCGCCGGCTTTCAGAAGCGCATCGACCGGTTCCTGACGATCGCGTCGCGGCATCACATCCGTCCGATGTTTGTGCTCTTCGATTCCTGCTGGGACCCCCAGCCTCATCTGGGCCTGCAGCACCCACCGATTCCCGGAGTTCACAACTCCGGCTGGGTGCAGAGTCCCGGCGCGGCGGCGCTCGCGGATGCCAATCAAGTTCCGCGGCTGAAAGCCTACGTCCATGGCGTTGTGGGAGCCTTCGCCAAGGACGACCGCATCCTTGCCTGGGACATCTGGAACGAGCCCAGTGCCGATAACCTCGGAAGCTATCCAAAATTAGAGCTGAAAAACAAAACGGCCCTTGTGACAGACCTTTTGCCCCAGACATTCCAGTGGGCGCGAGAGGCGAATCCCGTGCAGCCTCTCACCAGCGGAGTCTGTTGCGTGGACACCTCACCCGACGGCGCGAACCTGGACGAACTCCGGCAGATTCAACTCCGCGAATCCGACATCGTCACTTTTCACAACTACAGTTGGCCCGAGTACTTCAAGCGCCAGGTGGCCTGGCTGAAGAAGTACAACCGGCCGGTGATCTGCACCGAATACATGGCGCGTTCGGCGGGCAGCACGTTTGACACGGTGTTGCCAATCGCGAAGCAGGAGCGGGTCGGGGCCATCAATTGGGGATTTGTCGCTGGCAAGACGCAGACATACCTGCCGTGGGAGTCGTGGGAGCATCCCTACATTCTCAGCCAGCCGCCGGTGTGGTTTCACGAAGTGCTGCATCCCGACGGCACACCCTACCGCCAGGCCGAAGTGGATCTGATCCGCCAGCTCACCGGCAAGCAGTAGCAATCAGCAAAACGCTCTTCGGAGGACGAACCGGTCAGCCGCGCACTCCGGTGCTGCGCTTCTCGAAAAACAAAACCCAAGGCAAAAACGGCCCTTGAAAACCGTAGGTGCGGTGCCCCGCCGCCTTTGCTCTTGGCGTAACTTTTTGACGGCCGCCGCCGTGTCTCAGGCTAACCTCTCACAAGCGAGGACACATGAGTTCCACCAAAAACCCAGGCAGATTCGCAGGCTTGCTGTATGCACTCATGTCAATAGCGGGCTTCTTCGCCATGGGATATGTTCCCAGCAAGCTGATCGTCCACGGAAACGCAGCGGCGACGGCCAGCAACATCGCGGCCTCCGAGACGCTCTTTCGCCTCGGCATCGTGGGCGAACTCATCGGCCAGGCCGGTTTTATCTTCGTGGCCCTGGCCTTGTACGACCTGCTCAAGAGGGTCAACCGGCGGCACGCCTCGCTCATGGTGACATTGATTGTGGTCTCGATCCCGATAGCGTTTCTGAATGAGCTGAACTCCATCGCTGCCCTCGTCCTCGTGCGCGGGGCTGACTTCCTATCCATATTCGAAAAGCCTCTGCGGGAGGCTCTGGCTATGCTGTTCCTGAATCTGCATTTTCACGGACTTGTTATTGACGAGATATTTTGGGGTCTTTGGCTCGTTCCGCTTGCGCTGCTGGTGTACAGGTCGCGATTCCTGCCGCGGTTTCTGGGCGTCTGGCTCGCCCTCGCCGCCTTCGCCTGGTTAATCCTGAGCCTTACGGGCGTACTGTTGCCGCAATATTATGACAAGGTGTTTAGCTACTCTCAGCCCGCCATCTTCGGGGAGATAGCGTTCATGCTGTGGCTCGTCATCAAGGGCGCTAGGCCGCCAGCGCTGGACGCCGTGGCCAAAAACTTGGATGCACACCGGTAGCAGGGTTCTCCGGTCGAGAGATGTCCATATGCCGAGTAGGCCTAGATCGCACCAGCTTGAGACTGAGTCAAAGCGAGAGTTTGCTTTGGTCATTCCTTCCCGCTGGGTCTTTCGGAAAGCGAACCCTGATTGTGGCATCGACGGCCAAATCGAGGTATTCGACCAGGACAACAAACCACTGGCCTGATGTTCTTAGTTCAACTAAAAGGCACCGACCAGCCCGACCTTAATGACGCTCTCTCCATCCAATTCAAGTTACAGACTCTGACTTATTATCGAAAGCTTGACCTGCCGGTCATGATCGTTCTGTTCCATGCTCCAACAAAGCAATTTTTTTGGAAATGGGCCTATGAGGTCGACACTTACTATGCGGAGCGCGGACAGGAGTACATGACTGTGCGGGTGTCGGAAAGCTCAGTGTGGCAACAGGAAACGCCGTCACGGATCGAAAGGGATCTGACCGAGTTTCGGGATGTACGATCGCCTGGAATTGACCTTCCGATGACATTCAGCCTCGTTACGGGAGAGGACGGTTTTCTCGGAACACCAAGGGCTGCAGTTGAAGCTGCACTCATTGAAGCCGCTAAAGATGTTTCGGACGTTGTCTCCTTATCCAGAGAGAACCTGACCGGTGCACACCCTACCATTGTTATCGACAATGCCCAAATCGTCGTCAATTTGTCAGGTCTTTCTAGCCTTACGTTTCATACTCAGTCCTATCCAGCTGAATTTGTTGCCACAAAGCTGCCGCATGACATTCTCACAGTCGTCGGTTTGGTGCTGGGGAGGGTTTGGCCACTCGAGCCTCGGCGCGCAAATCGCATGTAAGCATCTCGACAAGTCTTCTTTTGTGGACACCCCGGAGATATTTTTTTAGGTACTCTAGGCAATTGCTAAAAGGAGCCTGACGGACGGACTTCGTCTGGCTGAGGCCCTCCTTAAGCCTGAGACGCTATCTCTCGCCCAGCTTCTAATCGTCCCCGCCTTGATGCGCGGAGGCGTTTTCTTGGCAGCGTCCGAAAGAGAATACTCCGCTGATGGAAGTGTCTCGCCGGGCCGCCACGATCTTCGCCTTGCGAATCGTTTGGCGGTCCAAACTGATGGTGACATTTTGCTTCATAGTACTCCCCTCATCTAGGGCACGCGCCACACGTGAAACACGTAGGATATGTATAACAGGTAGACTGCGTGCTGAGAAGGCCGGCGAGGGTGCCGAGCGCCACGAGGGTGGCGTAGGCTGCAGCGGCTACTTTCCAGGACTATCTCTTCCCGTCCGAACCAGAACAGTCCGAATCACCCCAACCTTAACCCCAGCCCGCCCAGCCACAAACCCAAGCCCAACAACCCGCCCCCGCCCCGCCGGCATTACCATCTCGTTCGGATTTTTCTTCTCTGCCTGAGAACTGAAACTGACCACTGAAAACCGTTTCACTTCGCAGGTGCGGCAGCCGTCGCAAACCCCAGCGCCTGCATCACCGCGTCATGCAGCGCCGGACGCACCTGCTGAATCTTCGTATTCTCCCGCGTCGGATGCACCCGATTCGTCAGCAGCACCACAAAAAGCTGCCGGTCCGGATCAATCCAAATCGAGGTGCCGGTAAAACCGGTATGCCCAAAGCTGTGCGCCGAAAAATGATGTCCGCTCGAACCGCCCTCGGTTGGCACCGCCCAGCCCAGCGTTCGCGTCCCGCCGGAAAGCTGCTGCGGCGTCGTGAATTGCGCGATCGTCGCGCGCCGCAAAATTCTCTGATGCGCGTAAACGCCGCCATTCAGCAGCATCTGGCAGAACGCCGCCAGGTCCGGCGCCGTGCTGAAAAGTCCCGCATGCCCCGAAACCCCGCCGATCGCGAACGCGTTTTCATCATGTACTTCGCCCTGCACCAAACGATGGCGCAGATTGTTATCGATCTCCGTCGGCGCGATTTCCGGCCACAATTTTTTCGGCGGACGGTACATCGTGTTCCGCATTCCCACCGGCGAAAAAATATAACTCTTCGCTAAATCGTCAAGCGTTCTCCCGGTCAAGCGCTCGATAATTTCCGCCATCAAAATAATCCCCAAGTCGGAATACACTTCCTTCGTCCCAGGCTCGTAGTCCAGCGGCTCCGCAAAAATCTTCGTCAGCGTGTCCTGCTTGTTCTTCGATGTCCGCCAATACTCCTTGAACGGCGGCAATCCCGAAGTGTGCGTCAGCAGATGCCGCACGGTAACTTTGTGCCGCCACTCCGCATTCGGCCCGCTCGCCCATTCCGGTAAATACCGCTCGATCTTCGCATCGAGATCCAGCGGAACAGCGAAGTCGCCCTCCGCCAATTTCCCCACCAGCGTCGTCGTCGCCACCACTTTCGTCAGCGACGCGATGTCATACATCGTATTCGGTGCTGTCGCCGCCGCCTTCGCCTCGTAACTCAAGTTCCCGAATGCATGTACTGAAACTTTTCCGCGATAGCCAACCGCCAGCGTCGCTCCAGGAAACGCCTTGTCCGCAATCCCTTTCTCGATCACCTCGTATGCCGGTTGAAATTGCCCGTCGCCGCGTACATCCATCGGCTGTACCGTCATCGGATTTGCCGACAACTCAATTCCAAATCCCGCCTTGAGATTCACTCCCGGCACCGTCACCGGCAAATGCCCGCGCACGGGAATTTGTCCAAACAACGCGCGCGCCACCGAAATCTGCGCGACATCGCTGATCCCAAAAGCCGCCAACCACGTCTCCGCCTCCGGAAATCGTTCAATCAAATACGGACTCCCGAATCCCACCGTGATCACCGGCTTGCCCGTTTTGTAAATTTGTTCAGCCAGTGCCGCCTGTTCCGCCGGCACATCCACATTTCCTTTGCGATCGCTAACGCGAACAAACAGCGCGAGAATCGCCAAATCATATGAATCCGGCGGCGGCAATTTCAAAGTGCTGGCGTTCACAAATCTTGTGTCCGCCCGTAAGGTCGTCACCGAGTCGAATCGCGAACGCAATTCGCGCTCGAGATCTTCTCCCGGATAAGGTTCCGGATCAGCGTAAAACGCAAGCAAGAGCGCCCGCGACGGCTTCGTTCCATCCAGCGGCAATCGGCGAGGAGTATCACGCAGCAGCGTCACGCCACGATCCGAAATTTCCTGCGCTTCTTTCTGCCACGCAGCGCTGCCGAATTTCTGATTGATCGCATTCACGTCCACGAGCCGGTTCGTGTTCAGGCCAAGCCGAGCTTTCGCTTGGAGAATTCGCCGCACTGACGCATCCAATCGTTCTTTGGAGGTGCGTCCCGACTTCACTGCAGCCTGCAACGCTTCGAACGCCGCGTCCGGCACCGGTGGCATCAGCAGCGCGTCCGCCCCCGCCACGACTGCGCGCACTGCCGCTTCTCCGGGCGCGTAGCGGACGGTGATTCCGCCCATGTCCATTGCATCGGTCACGATGAGGCCCTGATATCCAAGCTGATTGCGGAGCAGCTCGGTGAGGATGTTGTGCGATAAAGTGGCCGGCGTGTTGGGATCAGGCTCAAGGGCAGGAACATTCAGATGCCCCGTCATGATGCTGTCAACCTGCATGGCGATAGCAGCGCGGAAGGGAACAAGTTCAAGCTGATCAAGGCGAGCGCGGTCGGCACGAATCACCGGGAGATCAATATGCGAGTCGGCGGCCGTATCGCCGTGGCCTGGAAAATGTTTGGCCGTCGCCAGTCCGCCATTTTCCCGCACGCCGCGAACGAACTCGCTCACAAATTGGGAGACGCGCTCTGGATCTTCGCCAAACGATCGCGTGTTGATGATCGGATTTGCGGGATTATTGTTTACATCCGCGTCCGGCGCATAGATCCAGTGAACTCCGACGGCGCGCGCCTCGAGCGCCGTGATTTTGCCCATCGCGTACGCGTCCTTCGGATTGCCGCCGGCGGCGAGTGCCATGGCCGTTGGAAAAGACGTGCCTTCATCCAGCCGCATCGCCGTGCCGCGTTCGAAATCCGCGCCTACCAGCAGTGGCAGTTTCGATTTCGCCTGGAGCTGGTTGTTCAGCACCGCCGTGGGATAAGCCTGGCTCTTCACGATTCCCAGCGGCGATCCCTGCGTAATGTTGATGAACCCCCCCACGTGGAGATCGGTCACGTCGTGCAGGATCTGCCGGTAGGCCGCCGTGTCCGTGGCCGTCAAACTTCCGTGATAGGTGGTGAAAAGAAGCTGCCCAATCTTTTCGTCGACGCTCATCTTGCGCAGCGTGTTTTCCACCCAGACGTTCGCGGCGGGCGACAATTTTGTCACCCCGCTCTTTGCGGGAACTGCGCCCTTCTTCCCGACGTTTTTTCTTGCCGAAGTGCTGCGGCTCTGGCTGCGTGCGTTATAGGCCATAAGGAGAACTATTGAGACGGGAATTAGAAGCAAAAAGCGGACGCGGCGTCCTTCCATCGGATAAAATCCCCCAGCGGCCGCCAACAGTCTGTATTTATACATAGCACACGCACATCGTGCTCTCAACGCAGCTGCGGCCAGCGCGTTCCAGAATATCATTGTATGGTTTCAATAGCGGGGGACCTTTGACTGGACTCAAGCGCGTGCGTTTTGCGTTTATCCATTTCACCATCTTGGTCGCACTTCTCGTGCCGGGACCCGCGCCGGCACATGCAGCATCAAAACACTCACGTCACGCCGCGCGGGTGCAAACCGGCCTCGACGTTCTTGAATCGCAGAAGTTCGCGCCCCTTCGCGGCAAGCACGTCGGCCTCATCACCAACCACACCGGCCTCGATTCGCAGGGGCGCAGTACCGTTGACGTTTTATCCCATGCCGCCGGCGTTCAACTGATTGCTCTCTTCAGTCCGGAACACGGCCTCGCCGGCCGCAACGATGAAAAGATCACTTCCTCCAAAGATCCTGCAACCGGACTTCCCGTCCATAGTCTCTATGGCGAAACGCTCCGTCCCACGGATGAAATGCTCAAGGGCATCGACGCGCTCGTCTTCGACGTTCAGGACGCCGGCGTCCGGTTTTACACGTACACGACAACGATGGCTTACTGCATGGAGGAAGCCGCCAAACGCCAGATCGCTTTCTTCGTTCTCGACCGTCCCAATCCGCTCGGCGGTGAAATCGTGGAAGGCCCGATGCTCGACGCCGACAAGACAAATTTCGTCGGATATTTCCCATTGCCGGTGCGTTACGGCCTCACGATTGGCGAGCTCGCCCAGCTCTTCAACGCGGAAAATCACATCGGCGTCGATCTCCATGTCATCGCCATGAAAAACTGGCATCGCAACTATTTCTTCGAGAGCACCGGCATCAAGTGGATTCCGCCCTCGCCAAATCTCCGCACCACCAAGGGTTCCATTCTTTACCCCGGCATTGAAATTCTGCAAAACGCCGGTGTCTCCGTCGGCCGCGGAACGCAAACCCCGTTTGAAGAATTTGGCGCTCCCTGGCTCAGTGGCGACGATGTCGCCTCCGCACTGAACGAGCGTCATCTTCCCGGTCTGCATTTCACTGCGCAACCCTTCATCCCCATCGTCGGTCTCTATAGCGGCGAGCGTTGCGGGGGCCTAGCGGTGCGCATAACAGAGCGCGGAGCGGTGCGCTCGATGCGCATGGGCCTGGAGATTGCCATGATTTTGCATAGGCTCTATCCTCAGCAGTTCGATCCCGAGAAACTCCTGTTGCTGATCGGAAGCGCCGACACCATCCAGCAATTGCAGGCTGGCGTAGCTCCCGAGAAAATCGTCGCCAGTTGGGCCGCCTCTCTATCCACTTTCGACCAAATCCGCCGCAAATATTTTCTCTACAGATAGCCTTCGCCAGAGTTGTGCTAAAGTTGTGCCCTACATGCGGATCGTGTCGTTGCTGCCGTCGGCTACCGAGATTCTTTTTGCGCTCGGCTTGGACCTCGAAATTGTGGGGGTCAGCCACGAATGTGACTTCCCACCGCCCGCCCGCACGAAGCCTGTGGTCATTCATTCGCGCATCCCGCACGATGCTTCGCCTGCGGAAATCGACGCCCTCGTTCGCGAGTACTTTCACCGTGGCGAAAGTTTGTACGCCGTCGACGCCGAGGTGCTGGAAGCATTGGCCCCGGATCTGATCATCACCCAGGATTTGTGCCATGTTTGCGCTGCCTCTCCCGATGATCTCGCTACCGCGCTCACGCGTTTCGACCGGCGGCCGGAAGTTCTTTGCCTCAATCCTCAGGATTTGGGCGACGTCTGGCGCGACATTCTTTGGGTAGGAGAAGAATCTTGCCGTGGCCCTCGGGCGGAAGCGTTGCTGGAACAGATCGGCACGCGTCTCGGCACGCTGGGAGAGCAGTTGCGGCAATCGGCGGATCGTCCTCGCGTGGCCTTCCTTGAATGGTTGCAACCTTTCTACGTCGGCGGCCACTGGGTTCCGGAAATGATCCGCCTTGCCGGTGGCAAAGACGTTTTCGGCCGCGCCCGCACACCTTCCTTTCGAATCGCCATCGAAGATGTCATCGATGCCGCGCCGGAAATCCTGCTCATTGCCCCGTGCGGCTACACCGCCGGGCGGGCTTGCGACGAATACAAGTCCATGTCATTTCCCGAGCCATGGCTCGCGATTCCTGCCATTCGAAACGGCCGCGTCTATGCGCTTGAGGCTAACAGCTACTTTTCGCGCCCCGGCCCGCGCCTCGCCACGGGCATCGAAGCCCTCGCCAAACTCTTCCATCCCGCCCTTGAAGTTTCGAGCGAGGCCGGAACAGCCATCCTGCCAATCAACGCGGAAACGCGCTCCGCCCGCGCCGCTTCGGTTTAGTCCATCACCTGGGACGTTTGCGTCTGGACACCTGTTCCAGAGGCCAGTTGACAATTCTCGCTTTATATATAAGATTCTTATATGTAAGGGAGAGCCCCATGATCGGAACGGGAATCAAACGCGGCACTGCGGAGCTTGCGGTTCTAAGCGTCCTCGAACACGGTCCTCTCCACGGCTACGAAATGGCGCGGCGCATCGAGCAGCAAACCAAAGGCGCACTGCACTTCACGCTTGCAGCCTTGTATCCCATGCTCTACCGCATGGAGCAGCGGCGCTGGATTCGCGGCAGCTGGGAAACCAGCGATAACGGCCGCCGCCGCCGCTGCTATTGCCTCACTCCCGCAGGAAAGAAAAAGCTATCGCCGCTCCGCCAGGAATGGTCGGAACTCTTCCAAGCTTTGCGTCGGCTCAAGAAGGTGTCGCATGCGTGATTGGGAGGAGCTCGTCGAACGTCGACTAAATGGTCTTGCGCTGGAGCCAGCGGAGAGCGCTGATGTGATTGCGGAGCTTGCAGGGCATCTTGCAGAGACGTGCGAAGAATTGCGCAAGCAGGGAACGGCAGAAGAAGAGGCCGTGCGGCGCACGTTATCTCAAGTCGAAGATTGGCAGAAATTGACCCGGTTGATTCAAACCGTCAGGACAAAGGAGAACATCATGACGAATCGCATCAAGCAATTTTGGCTGCCTAGCCTGTTGACCCTTTTATTGTCCATGGGGCTTCTAGCGCTGATCCAGGTTTTTGGTCCCAACCCATGGCTGGTCGCCCGGAAGAGCGGCTGGTCTCTCGTTGCTCCCGTCGCGGTGGTTTATCTTCCCTGGTTGCTGTCATTGCCCTTGATCGGTGCGATGGGAGCTTATCTTTCAAATCGGGGCGGCGGCTCTCAACGCGCGGTGTTCGCTTCTATCGTTTTTCCTGTCATGCCTTATTTGGTCTTTTTCGTGGTTGCGCTTCCGGTGATGGCAATCTTCAATGATCAACTCGCTCACAACATCATGTTCGGTGCCTTGTTCGTTGGCTTATTTGCGTGGGTTCTGGCCCCCGGGACGGCGCTTCTTGCAGGTGGACTGCTGGCACAGTTCTTTCTTTCACGACGACTGGATTCGCGGCGAATTGCCGGCAGCTGATAGAGACCGGTTCCAGCGGCGATAGAAGGGAAGTCCCGCGAGAATCAGCAGCAAGCCGATCGAGGAGCGGCCGGGGCGTTCGAGCCAGATATTGAACGTGAGCGCCAACGCGCCGGCCACGAACAGGCCCGGGACCCAGGGATAGCCCCAGCAGCGATAGGGGCGCGGGAGGTCGGGTTCGGTTTTGCGCATTCGGAACAAGGCCACCACTGCTGCTCCGTAAAATATCCAGGCGGCAAAAATAAAGAGATTTGTAAGCTCTTCGAATGTTCCGGTAAGGGCCATCAAACTTGCCAGCACGCCCTGGAAAATCAGCGAGCGTCCGGGCGTGAGGAATTTCGGGTGGATGCCTTCGACGATCTTGAAAAAGATTCCGTCGCGAGCCATCGCGTAGCCCACGCGCGCTCCGCTTAGCACCGACGAATTCATCGAGCCCAGTGCGGAGATGACCATGGCAAGCGTGATCCAACTGGCCGCAGTGGCTCCCTTGATGTGCTCGATCACGTCGGACGCGATATGCTGCGATGCCGCCACGGTTTCGAACGGCAGCACTTTTAAACAGGCTGCGCTGAACAGCAGATAGACCACGGCGACAAATCCAACTCCGCCGACCAGCGCGCGCGGGAAATTTTTCTGTGGGTTTTCCACTTCGGAGCCGACCAGGTTGAGGTCTTCCCAGCCGTCGTAGGCCCACAATGCGGCCGCCAGCGCCGCAAGAAACGCGCTGAAGATCGCGCCGCCTCCCATGCCCGCTGCCGGCCAGAAGGGTTGCGCCCCGCTCACCTGGGAGCTCGCCGGCGAAAAAAACGCAACGCCAATCACGACCGCCACGGAGGTGATCTTGATGGTCGTCAAAAAAATCTGGACGGCTCCCCCCAGCCGCACGCCGAGATAATTCACGCCTGTCATAATCAGCAACCAAACAACCGCCAGCGGTTGCGCCCAAGTAAACACGAAATCATATGGTTTGATCCAGCCCGTAAGACCTGGAATGGCGATGTGAACCGTGAAGAGCGGAACGGCGACGACCGGGAGGAGAAAGCTGAGGAAGCGCATCATGCCGGCGGCGATGGAGGCGAGCGAGCTGGGGCGACCGACGATGGAATGCATCCAGCCAAAGACGAAGCCGTAAACCGGTCCGAAACCGCGGCGCAAATACGCGTACTCGCCGCCGGCTTCCGGAATCATTGAACCCAATTCAGCAAACGAAAAGGCGCCGAAGATGGAAAGAATGGCGCCGATGATCCACGCGGCAAAGACGACGGAGACGCTGCGTCCTTGGCGCGCCATTTCGGCGGGCTTCAGGAAAATACCCGTGCCAATCATCGTGCCGACGACGATCGCCGCGGACGCCCAGGCGCCCAGGCCGCGCACCAGATCCAGCCGTTTCTCGGTCATCGTTCCTCTGTAGCGGCGGTCTTTTCAGGCCGGCGCCTTTTCTTCTCGCGACTTGTCATCGGCGCTAAACCGGCTTGCCACAACGCCAACCACAAACGTCACGCTCGCTCCAATCATCACGTACCACGTGAACGCCACGCTCGTAAATCGAAATACGCATAAGATCGCCGCCAATCCCGCAATCATCCCGGCCAGCGCGCCGCGCGCGTTGGCACGGCGATCCAGCGTCCCCAGCAGAAAGAGGCCGAGCAGACTCCCGAAGGGAAGCGACGCCGCTGTCAGCCCCGTTTCGAGAAGCGGGCCCCATTTCACCAGGCCGAAGCCCATTAACACCAGTCCCCACACCAGCGTCATGCCCCGCGAGAGGCGCAGAAACCGCGCCGCATCGGCACTCTGCCCGCGCAGTCTTGAAAAATCAAGAACGCTCGAAGCCGCGAGGGAATTCAGCGACCCGCTCGCGTTGGACATCGCCACGGCCACAATCGAAGCCAGCAGCAGGCCCGCAAGTCCTACCGGCATCTCGCGCACAAGAAAAAGCGGCAGGATGCGATCCGTGCGTTCGCCAGCGGTCAACAGCAGTGAGTGCTGCGCGAAGACAAAAAGCAACACGCCGATCAGAAGGAAGACTGTGAACTGGATGAGCACGATAGCGCCGCTAGTTAGCAGCGCTCGCCGGCTGTCTCGCTCGCTTTTCGCCGCCAGCAGCCGCTGCACGATGGTTTGGTCCGTGCCGTGGCTGGCCATGGTGAGAAATGCGCCGCCGATCAACCCGGACCAGAAGGTATATTTCGTCGCAAGATTCCATGAGAAATCAAGAACCTGCAACTTTTGTCCCGCCGCGGCTGCTACCTGCGCCACCTCACTCCAACCGCCTGGGATGCGGTGCAGCAAAACGAAAAACGTCACCGCGCTTCCGGTCAGATAGAGCAAAAGCTGTGCCACGTCGGTCCAAATCACAGCTTTCATGCCACCTTCGATCGTATAGAGCACGGTGAGCGCGATGACGATGACGACCGCGAATTTTTCCGAGGTTCCGAGCACGACACTCACGACCAGGGCGATGGCGGAGACGCGGACGCCTTCGGCAATCGCGCGGGTGATGAGGAAAGTGCTGGCGGCGACGGCGCGCATCTTCTCGCCAAAGCGCTTCTCGATCAGGGCGTAGGCAGTGAAAAACTCGCCGCGAAAATATCCGGGCAGCAGCAACACCACAATGAGCACGCGCCCGATCAGATAGCCAAACACCAATTGAAGGAACGTCAGGTTTCCGCCGTAGGAAATGGCCGGCGTCCCAATGATCGTCAGCGTGGACGTTTCGGTGGCGACGATCGAAAATGCCAACGCCCACCATGGCGCGGTGCGGCCGCCCAGAAAGTAGTCGGTGGCGTTTTGCTGCCCGCGGCGGAAGCGCATGCCCAACGCCGTGACGCCGAGCAGGTACGCAATGACAATGGCAAGATCGAGCGGATGAATGCGCATCAAGTGTCTTTTCCGCCGCGCGCTTCGGATGTCGCGGAAAAGTGCGTCGAGGATAGTGGCCTCAGGTCACCTCGTCAAGGAATCGTTGCGCCTTGTGTCGTTGCGCCTTGCGTCAATACTTTTCGCACGCTCTTTGCGGCGAATCGATTCGGGTCCGCCGTTTTTCACGTATGCTCTTCCCATGGATTACGTTCTGGGCTTCGATGGCGGCGGCACTAAGACGGAATGTGTCTTGATGGACCCGGCTGGAAAGATTCTGGCCCGCTGCTTTTCCGGGCCATCGAACCCTTCGCGCGTTGGCGTGGAGTCGGCTACGCGCGAAATTGATAAAGCAGCGAATCTTTCCTTGCAAGAAGCCCGGGTTGCGCGAAATGCAGTCGCTGCGCTAGGTGCGGGATTGGCGGGCACGGGGAAACCGGAGATGAAAGAGCGGATGCGGGCGTCACTTGCAGGGGCATTCCCCGGCGCTGCGGTCAGCATCTTTACGGATTTGGAAATAGCTCTAGCGGCAGCCGGGGAAGGCCCTGTGATCGTCCTAGTCGCCGGAACCGGATCCGCTGCGATTGGCCGCAATGCACAGGGACAAATCTGGCGCACGGGAGGACAAGGCCCGCGGCTCGGCGACGACGGCAGCGCGTTTGACATCGGCAGCCGCGCGGTTGCGAGAGCGATGAAAGAACGAGAGCAGCGGGGAACGGACTCGACTCTGGGAATGAAGATTCTAGAGCAGCTCGACTATGCCTCCTGGGCGGAACTGCAACAGCGCGCCGCCCTGCAGCCAGATGACGTTTTTCCGTCAGTATTTCCCATCGTGGCTGCCGCGGCCGATGCCGGAGATCCTGCAGCGCGTGAGATTTCGCTTCAAGCAGCAGGCGAATTATGCTCTTTAGTGAACACTGTTGCCGAACATTCGAGCCTCGGCCGCGAGAATATTAGGATTGTGAAGACAGGAGGAACCGTAGGCCGCTGCGCATTTTTTGATATGCAACTTGACACGGCATTGAAGCTGGCTTTGCCCCAGGCGCAAATCGGCGGGCTTCGAATGTCGCCTGCGGAGGCAGCGGCACGCGCCGCGCGATCTTAAAATGTCTGAAGAAGGATCAGTACGCGAACGCGCGCTCGTCGCCGCTGGCGAAGAGCTTGCCGTGCTCTTGCATCATCCCTCGGCGGATGTGCTCCTCGCGCTGCTCGACAATCCGGCCCTCGACGAAACACATGTCTGCCTGCTGCTGGAAAGAAAAAACCTCCCAGGAGAAATTCTTGAAGAGGTGGCGCGGCGCAAATTTTTGCTCAAGAGCTACCGGGTGAAGCGATCGCTGGCTTTTCATCCGCGCGCGCCGCGCCTGATCAGCCTGCGCCTTCTCCGCGACCTTTATTTAATGGATCTTGTGCAGGTTGCGATCTTGCCCGGTGTTTCTGCCGAGCTGAAGCGCAGCGCTGAAGATCAATTGCTCGCGCGTCTGCCGCAACTTCCGCTCGGGCAGAAAATCACTTTAGCGCGTCGCGGCCCGGCGCGCGTGGCCGGCGCGCTGCTCGCCGAAGGTCACGCTCAAGTTATCTCGATCGTTCTCGACAATCCGTACATGACGGAAGCGCAAATCCTGAGAGCGCTCTCCCGAGAAAAGCTTCCTACTTCCGTGATTCCGGCCATCGTTCGCCATCACAAGTGGTCCATCACCTACAACGTCCGCCTCGCGCTGGTCCGCCACCCTTCTGCACCGCTGGCCACGATTCTTTCCTACCTTCCCGAGCTCACGGTTTCCGATCTGCGGGAATTGGCCGCCCCGGGCATCGTTCCGGAAAGCCTTCGCAAATATCTGCAGGCCGAAGTGCAGCGCCGCGTGCGCGCCAGCGAAAAAAGCAGCAAGGGGGAGCGCTCCCGCCAAGGACCCTTCCGCGTCTAATCGACAGTAAGCATCGGCTTTTCCATTCGTAAATTCGTATGTCAACGGCATGACTTTCTTGGCATGAAAATCACGTTGCCGGGAACAAAACATCCCTCTCCGGCGTCGTATATGTTGTGGCGGAAGAAGCGGTATGCTTTCCAGAGAGAAGCGGCGATTTCGCCCGAGCGCCGTGGTCCGTAATCCCTGGCAGGGGGTTGCACCCGATTCATGGGCAATGGGGATCATCCCGCCCGGCGCCTCGAACGGCGCTGGGCGCCGCGTTACTCGTTCCGCGCAGACCTCGAGATCGAATGGGGCTCCGCGATCCTGCGGGGAAGCACGCGCGACATCAGCGCCAACGGAATGTTTATCGAAGCCGTCGATCCGCTCTGGGTGGGTGCCGGCTTCACCGCGCGACTGACCCTCGATCGCCCCGTAAGACTCGACTGTTTCGTGAAGCGGATCGAGCCGGGGCGCGGCATGGGCGTGTCCGTGGCCGTTTCAGGGTCCGAAAGCCAGAAACTTTTTCAGGATCTTCTTTCCGTACTCTCCGTCACCGGTTCTTGATCCCGTTTTATACTAAATGCAATGACACGCTGCCTTGATTGCGGCTCCGAGCGGACCGCGGACCAGTGTCCCTCCTGCGGCCTGACTTCCGCTGCCGCTGAAGTCATGTTCCGCCGGCGGCTGTTGAAGCGCACGGCGGTATTTCTCGCCGGGTCACTGGCGTTTCCGTACGTCAGCCAGATTTATCCGCCGCTGGATCTGGACCTTATGCTGGTGCTCTTCGGCGGGCTATTCTTTGTCGCGCTGGCCATCGCCGTGGTCCTCGACCGGCGCGCGCGAAATCGCCGGGAACTCGAAGTGCTCAAGCGCGTCTACTCGGGATTCATTCCGCTGCCTTGGATTCTAGCTGCCACTCTGCTTGTGAACGGGAAGCTGGACTCGCAAGAAAACGTGGCTTATCACCCCACTATCGTGGATAGCCGCTACAACATGCCGGGAATCGTCCGCGGCACGCGCCGGTTGTTTGTGCATTCCTGGCGCGAGGGGCAGAAAATCGAGCGGTTAGCAGTAGATTTCGATGACTACGATCGCTTTCGCGCCGGCGATTCTGTGGTCGTGGGTGTGGAACCGGGCGCGCTCGGCATTCCGTGGTATTACGGCGTGTACCGCCGCTAAATTTTGCGGTTCAGTACACTGGTTTGCCGTTGGCCAGGAGGGGAAGCTGCATCTCCAGGAAGTGGCCATCCTTGCCGAGCCGAAATTTCACCATCTGCATGCTGCGGAGGTCTTTGGTTTTCCAATCGGGAGTTTCCAGCGGTTGATCGGGCTTGTCGGCAAGCGACCATTCCACGTCTTCGCCGTGCTGTTTCACCGTTTGCGGATCGATTTCGTAGGCCTCTTGTTCTTTCGTATCGACGAGCAAATAGCGCTTCCAAAGGTGTACGAGCAGAACCCCCTTTTTCTCCGTGTGGTAGATGTTCCAGGACTTCGGCGCTTGGTCATTGAACTTCACAATGGCAAATCCCACGGATTTCCAAAGCAGCTTCTTTTCGCTGGACTGTGATTGACCTTGAAGAGGTGAAGCGCAGATCGCCGCAGAAAGAATGACAAGCCCCGCAGATAAACTTCTGATTCTCAATTCCTGACCTCGCTGAAGGACTTGTCGAGGAGCTTGAGGGCTTCGTCGACGTCGGGCTTGGTGGTATTCAGCATGGGAGCGAGGCGGAGGGTATTGCCGTAGAGGCCGCCCTTGCCGATGAGCAGGCCGTTCTGGCGGGCGCGCTCCATTACCTGCGTGGCGGCTTCCGGAGCGGGCTCTTTCGTCTTGCGGTCTTTCACCAATTCGAGCGCCTGCATCAGCCCCAGGCCTCGCACGTCGCCAATGAGCGAATGCTTCGACTGTAATTCTTCCAGCTTGCCGCGAAAGTAGTTGCCGACCACATCCGCGTTCTCCAGCAAATTCTCTTCTTCGATCAGCTCGATGGTGGCTCTGGCTGCTACGCTCGTCACCGGGTTGCCGCCAAACGTGGCGATGTTCATTCCCTGGAAGCCGCCGGCGATTTCCGGCGTGGTCACCGTCAAGCCGATCGGCACGCCATTGGCCATGCCTTTCGCGCTGGTGATCATGTCCGGAATGACTTCCCACTGCTCGATGCCGAACCATTTCTTTCCGGTGCGTCCCCAGCCGGTTTGCACTTCGTCGGCGATGAACAGCGCGCCATATTTCTTTACGATCTTGAAGACAATCTTGAAATACTCCTTCGGTGGCGTGATGAATCCCCCGACGCCTTGAATCGGTTCGGCCATAAACGCGGCAATGTTGCCGCTTGTCCCCGTTTGAATGAGGTTTTCCACGTCCCCGGCGCAGGCCACTTCGCAATCGGGATATTTCAACTGCAACGGGCAGCGATAGCAGTAGGGATTCACGGCATGCGAAATACCCACGCTGATGACTCCACCCTTGCGATAGGGCGCGAGCGCAGTGACGGCTTTGGCGAGCGCGGAGCCGCCAGAATAGGCGTGGCGCAGCGCCACCACATCGTAGCTGCCGGTGGACATGCGCGCGAGCAGGATGGCGGCTTCGTTGGCTTCCGTGCCGGAGTTGGTGAAGAAGCTTTGTTGCAGGTTTCCTGGGGTGATCTGCGCGATCTTCTCCGCGAGCGCCACGATGTGTTCGTTGGGGTAGAGCGTAGAAGTGTGCTGCAGCCGGTTGACCTGCGCGTTCACTTTGCTGGTGACCTTAGGGTTGCAGTGACCTACGGAGACGGTCAGGATACCTCCGAAGAAATCGAGGTACTTGTTGCCGTCAATGTCCCACAGATGTTGCATCTCGCCGCGGTCGGCGACGAGCGGCTGCTGGAAGTAGTTGGTCACCGAGGGCCACAGATATTTCTTGTGTTTGGCGACAACTTCTTCGCTGCGCGCGCTACGGGCGAGCTGGGATGCCGGAACGAAATGTGCGGGTGTCGTCATGAATGAGTCCTCATCAACTGGATTGCTTCTAAAAAAGTGTACGCTGCAGGCGGAGCGAAATCTAGCCTGTGGCGCCGGGCAACCCACGGAAGCCAAGAGCCTTTTCTCATCGCTGTCCGGCTGCAAGAGTGCGCCGCTTTTCCTCAGCACTCGAGCGAATGGTCGTGATTCAGAGTTCAACTGAAATGAGTTCAGCCGCTTCTTTCGAAAGGCGCACCGGGACAAACTCAAAGTCAACCAGATCGCGCCAGTGGTCCGCCCACTGTTCCAGCAAGCGCACATCGCCGCACTCCATCAACTGGAAGCAGCGATCGAAGTTTGTCTCCACCCAGCTCTCCACGTAGTCGAGGCCGTCCGGAGCCATGCGCCCCTTGTCGCGAAAGCGGCGATAAACGGCTTTCGCGTCCCGATTCTTGAATTGCTCGATGACCATGTAGAGCATCAGAGATCACCCCCCTCCCTTTGTTCATGATGCGGCCCGCGAATCGCCCAACATAGCAGCTCATGATGCCGGACAAGCTGAATTCTGTCGCGCTCCTCCAGCACGCGGCGATAGAATCCACTCCCTGTCTCTTGCCTTCGCGCGATGATGCAAGCGAACATCCAACTCCGCCTCGCTGTTCCTGAAGATGTTCCCGTTCTGCGCGAACTGATCGACGCTTCGGCGCGCGGGTTGCAGACGCAGGACTATACGCCAGCGCAGATCGAAGGCGCACTCAAGACCGTTTTCGGTGTCGATAGCCAGCTCATCGCCGACGGAACGTATATCGTGGCGGAGGCCGGGCCTACCGCTATCGAGCGCACCGGAGCACAGCATGCGCAACCCGAATTGATGATCGTCGGTTGCGGCGGCTGGAGCAAGCGCAAGACGCTCTACGGGAGCGACCATTGGACGGGACGCGAGGATGCACTGCTGGACCCTCTTCGCGATGCGGCAAAGATCCGCGCTTTCTTCATCCATCCCGCTTGGGCGCGCCGCGGAGTTGGCGGCATGATCCTGCAGGCTTGCGAAGATGCCGCGCGCGCCGCTGGGTTTACTCGCTACGAGATGGGGGCGACGCTAACCGGGGCAAAGCTCTTCGGCGTGAAGGGCTATGTCGCTGTCAAACCCATCTCGATTCCACTGGTGAACGGCGAATGGCTTCCGGTAATCCACATGGAAAAGCAGGCCTGAGGCGAGGCTTCGCCCCGTTGTCCGGCTCCCGAGTGCAACTTCCGAAACTGCTATATAGTTAACAAAACGATAGACTTATTTCAGAACATCCCGAGGCGATCTTCAACCCAGCCTGTCGCCGCAACCGCGTTGTAAAATTGTGCTTGACCCTGACGTTGCGTCAGGGTTGACCCTCGCTATGGAAGGGAGTTCCTCGTGAACAAGTTGTATCAGGTGCAGGAATTTGCCGAGCTGGCAGGAGTGACGGTTCGCGCGCTGCACCACTACGACCGGTTGGGGCTATTGAAACCCAGGCGCACGCAGGCTGGCTATCGCTTGTACAGCCTTCGCGATTTCGAGCGGCTGGAGCAGATCGTGGCCCTCAAGTTCCTCGGAGTCCCTTTGAAGCAGATTAGGACGCTCTTCCATCGCGAAGCCCGCGCGTTGCCCGAAGCGCTGCGCATGCAGCGCCGGGTGCTCGAGGAGAAACGACGGCTCCTGGACAGCGCCATCAACGCCATCCGTGAAGCCGAACAAGCGACGCGACCCGGCGAACGGCCTGATTCTGCGGTGCTGAAAAAAATCATCGAGGTGATCGAAATGCAAGACAACATGGACTGGTCAAAAAAATATTACAGTGATGAGGCGCAAACCAAGATCGAAGAGCGCAAACAACTCTGGTCGCCAGAGAATCAGGAACGCTGGTCCAAGGAATGGTCGGACCTCTTCCGCGACGTGGAAGCCGCACTCGGGGAAGATCCCGCCGGCGAGAAAGCCCAGGCTTTGGCCGCGCGCTGGAAAAAACTCGTGGAAGCTTTTACCGGGCGCGACCCGCAAATCACCGCCGGCCTCAAAAAGATGTATCAGGACCGTCCCAACTGGCCGACCAGCATGCAGCAGCGCATGCAGCGGTTCAGCAACAAGGAAGTGTGGGAATTCATCCAGAAAGCCTTCGCCGCCGGGAAGGTCTGAAGCTATTTCAGCCCTTCGCGGAGAATCAATGCCAGGGAATGGGCACATCCAGTTCCCATTCCTGGCATTTACATTGCGCGAGGATCCTGGATTCTCGACAATGTTTCTCGAATATCAGGCTGGGTCTTGGTGGCTTCAGACATGAGATGGCTCAGGCGGGTATAATGGCCGGCTATGATTTCAGCGGCGGGGCTCCTTCGGCGCGTGTACGGCATGTTTGCGCGGGTATTTCCGCGATGCAGCGTGATTTCGCAGGCGATTGCCTTCAATCTTTTCCTGGCGTTTTTCCCGACGCTGCTGATTGCCGTGGCGTTGGCGACGAGCCGGATCGGCGGCAGGACGAGTTTGTTTGACCTCATTGAAGATCTCACACAGTTTTTGCCGCCGGGGAGTCAAACGATCGTTTCGGAGTTTTTAGTGAAGCGCGGACCGGAAGCGTGGAAAATCGCGGCGCTGGGATGGACGGGAACGTTGCTCGCAGGCTCGCAGGTGATGAAGCTGGTAATGCAAGGAATTCACGTCATTTATGGGGACACTGAAAAATTCGGGTTTCTGCACCGTCAGGTTCGCGGCCTGATGTTACTGCTGGTGACGATTGCTCCGCTGCTGGGGGCGGCCATCCTCGGCGTTCTGGGTAAGCCGTTGCACCGATGGATTGTCCATGAAATTGGCAAGCGCACCATTTTGCAGGGATGGTGGAATTTCTTTTTTCCCGCCGCCGCGATGTTGCTAGCGATGCTGGCGCTGACGGTGATTTATCGCGTGGCGCGGCCCCAGGAGGACAGCATGCGCAACGTCCTGCCCGGAGCAATGGTCGCGACGCTCTTGTGGTGGCTGGTGGACGTGCTATTTGGAGTTTACGTTCGCCGCGTCCCGTACGGCGTCGTGTATGGCGGCCTTGCAGCCGTGATCGGCTTGATCATTTGGATGCAGCTTTCCGCCGTAATTGTTTTCCTGGGCGCCGCCTGGAACGCGGAGCTGGCGGATAGCCGCAGAGGGGCGCGGGCCAATGCGTGAACAAATTGTCCGTGTGGATTGCTATTCCGGATTTAAGGCGGACGAGCGTCCCTTGAGACTGAATCTGAAGGACGGAGCGAGGGAAGTCGTGGCGGTGGAGGATCGCTGGTACTCGCCCGGAGCAACTTACTTTCGCGTGCTCGTGGATGACGGCGACCGTTATGTGCTTCGCCATGACGAAGCGCAGGATGTCTGGAGCCTGGCCGGATATCGAGCGGCTGCGTGATTGACACAAAAATCGCGGCGAGCGTATAGTCAAATCACTGATTGGCAGCATCGCATCCCCTGGGTTTCCTCCCCTCCAAGCCCACGGACACCTGAGGATGCGCGTTTCTGAAGGGCAGGGATGTCTCACTCACTGCTATCCCCCGGGTTCCGACGCATCATTTTGGTAGTTTTCGCTTGCTGCCTATCGATTTCCGGCAACCAACTCTCCGCTCAGACGCCTGTACCAGCGACACCGCCACAGGATGAACCCGCAAAGACAGATTCGACGACGAAGCCTCCGCCAGCACCAGTAGGGGGCCCGAATGAGGAAGTCTCCAGCCGCGATACGCCGACTACGTTCAAAGTGCGCGTAAACCTGGTGCTGGTGCGTGTGGTGGTTCGCGACCAGCAGGGCAAGATCGTGTCCAATCTCAAGAAAGAAGACTTTCAGCTCTACGACAACCGAAAACTACAGACAATCTCTTCTTTTAGCGTGGAGACACCCGAGACTCGGACGGCCTCGGCAGTAGCATCTAGTGCCGCAGAGGGTTCTTCGTCGAGTGCAGATGCAGCCGGCGGCAAAGCCGTGGTTCTGCCGCTACGATTTGTCTCCATGGTGTTCGACGACGTGCACCTCTCGATGGCCGACGCTGTGTTTGTCCGTGATTCGGCGACGCGCTTCTTCGGAGCTTTGGCGGCGAGCGATCGCGTTTCACTGAACACGACCTCCGGGCAGTTGACGCAGGAGTTCACGGATGATCATGACAAATTCACAAAAGCGCTGCTCGGAATCGTGCCGCATTCCGTGACGAACCACAATTTTCATGATTGCCCTGACGTGAGTTATTACCAGGCCGACCTGATCGTCAACAAGTCTGACCAGCAGGCGCTCGGCGTGGCCACCGAAGAGGCGCTCCAGTGCGCTTTCAATGGGGACACCAGGATGATGGCGGCCGCACAGAACCTGGCGCGAGTCGCGGCGGATCGCATGGTAGCGCAAGGCGACAACGAGACGCAGTATGCCTACAGGCATCTGGAAGACGTCGTAAGACGCCTGGCAAACATGCCCGGTCAGCGCGTGCTCGTTCTGGTATCGCCTGGATTCATCACCACGACCCTGCAGTCCGAAGCCTCCGAAATGGTCGATCGCGCGACCCGCGCCAATATCGTGATCAATACGATTGATGCCCGCGGCCTCTATGCCCCGGACGTGATGGGGGACATTGCCGATCCGTCGATCGATACGATCCGCACCGCTGGTTATAAGGGCTCCTATCGCGTGGCGGCGCAATTCGCACAAGAGGACGTTCTCGCGCAGTTGGCCGATGGCACGGGCGGCAAATTCTTCCACAACCGCAACGACGTGGATGAAGCCATGCGCGAAGCGGGCGCGGCGCCGGCATTTTCCTATTTGCTCGGATTTTCTCCGCAGAACCTGAAAATTGACGGACGGTTTCACACCCTGAAGGTCGCACTCACCAGCAAGGAAAAATTCGGCATCCAAGCGCGGCACGGCTACTTCGCGCCGAAGACGCTCACCGACCCCGCCGAAGCGACAAAACTGGAGATGCAGGAAGCCTTGTTTTCTCAAGAGGAAATCCGCGACCTGCCGGTGGAGCTGCAAACGCAGTTTTTCAAAAAGGATGAGGCCCAGGCGCGCCTCGCGGTCTTGACGCGTTTTGACGTGAAAGGCATTCACTTCCGGAAAGTGCAGGGGCGCAATAACGATCAATTGACGATCGTCACAGGAATTTTCGACGAGAACGGAAATTTTGTCACTGGACTATCGAAGGTTGTGGAAATGAAATTACTCGACACGACCTACAGCCGGTTGAGCCGTTCGGGCTTCACGGTGAAAACCAGTTTTGACGTGAAGCCGGGCACCTACCTCGTACGGCTGGTCGTGCGAGACGCCGAGGGTGCACAGATGGCAGCGCGCAACGGGGCAGTGGTCATTCCTTATTGAACTTCGGTGATTGTGTTGGGGGAAATATGAATACGCTGACGAACTTCAGGCGAACGATTCGATTGGCCGCGTGGTTGACTGCCGGAGTGATGTGCGCGGTTCCTGCTCCTTCGCGGGGGCAGGGGCAACCCACACCGCCTCCGCCGCAGGCGGCCTCACCGGCGGAGCAGCAGCCGGTGGTGGTGATCAAAAAAGAATCAAAGCTGGTCCTCGTCGATTCGGTGGTGACGGACAAGAAGGGCAACTACGTCCGCGACCTGGCACAGAATGATTTCAAGGTTTTCGAGGATAACAAGGAACAGCCGGTTTCCACTTTTTCCACCGGCGCCGATGCAGCTACGCAGGCAAACGGGCAACGCCGGTATCTGATTTTGTTTTTCGACAATTCGACGATGGCGGCGCCGGACCAGATCCAGGCGCGAAGCGCCGCCACCAAGTTCATCGCGGCGAACGCCGGCCCCGATCGTTTGATGGCCGTCGTGGATTTCGGAGGCTCGCTCCGCATCGTGCAGAATTTCACGGCGAACGCGGACGTGCTCCGCGCGGCGGTATCGGGGGTGAAGAGTTCCTCGGTCGATCCAAACGCGCCCGCGCCGGGCGTACCCGTCACCGTAGCGTCCACAGGTCTTTCGTCACTGGGCAATGCCGAGGCGGATTTTGGGGCGCGCAGCATGCTGCTGGCGGTGCGCAGCTTGGCGAAAAACCTCCGCACCATCCCCGGCCGAAAAATGGTGGTGCTGTTTTCGGGAGGGTTCCCGCTGACGCAGGAAAACCAATCGGAGCTAACCGCAACCATCGATGCTTGCAACAAGTCGAATGTGGCTGTCTACGCGCTGGATGCCCGCGGCCTGGTGGCGACAGCTCCGGGCGGAAGCGCCAGCAGGAAAACGTCGGCTGGGAAGACCCATGCCGTTTCAAACCACCTTCCCGCACGGAAGACTTCACCACGTCTACACATTCTCCTCGCGGCCTATCCGGCGATGGCCATGCCTGATCCGCAGCGGCCGGGCGGTGGAGGTGGCGGCGGCGGTGGTGGTGGCCGAGGTGGCGGCGGTGGTACAGGTGGAGGCGGCACAGGCGGCGGTGGTCGTGGTGGCGGCGGTGGCACGGGTGGTGGAGGCACGGGCGGAGGCGGCACAGGGGGTGGTGGTAAAGGCGGCTCCGGCGGAAGTGGTGGTACCGGAGGAGGTGGTAAAGGCGGCTCCGGCGGCGGAGGCACGGGAGGCGGCACCCGCGGTGGCGGTTACAATCCTGTCTCTAACTACCGCAACTCACCATACAATCAGCCGCGGACCATCGTGCCGTCATTCCCACCTTCGGCTTCGACCAACCAGCAGATCCTGGCTGCGCTGGCGGAAGGAACGGGCGGATTCACGATTTTCAACACCAACGATCTCCTCGGAGGGCTCGACCGCATCGGACGTGAACAAAACGAGTTTTACATCCTTGGCTACGTGCCCGGCGACACCCCGGAAGGGAGTTGCCACACGCTGAAAGTGAAGCTGAACCGTGGCGGACTAAACGTGCGTGCGCGCAGCGGATACTGCAACACGCGATCCGCAAACCCGCTCGAAGGCAAGCCCCTCGAGAAACAGCTCGAATCTCACGCCATGGGCTCTCACCCCGGTTCGATTCATGGCTTGTTGCAGGTGCCCTATTTCTACACCGCACCGGAAACGGCGCGGGTTAATCTGGCGATGGAAATTCCCGCGGATACATTTCAATTCAACAAAGAGAAAGGAAAGTATCACGCCAACTTGAACGTGCTGGGTATTGCCTACCGGACGGACGGGACGATCGGAGCGCGATTCAGCGACACCGTTAACATGGACTTGGAGAAGGATGAATGGAAAGAGTTCACCAAGTTGCCTTATCGTTACGAAAACCAGTTCGATGCCACTCCGGGCACTTACAAGCTGGCTGTGGTCCTGAGTGCGGGCGGCGATGCCTTTGGCAAATTCGAATCGCCCCTCGCCATCGATCCCTATGATGGAAAGCACTTCAGCCTCAGCGGCGTGGCGCTGACAAATTCCGCGCAGCGGCTGAACGATATTCCGACCGGCCTGGATTCCGTTCTGCTCGAAGACCGCACCCCGCTCGTGGTGAAAGGAACGCAAATCGTTCCTTCCGGCAGCAATCGCTTTAAGCATACAGACAATGTAATTCTGTACACGGAAATCTATGAGCCCCTGCTGACCTCGGCGAGCCCGCCGATAGTAGGCATGGCCTACCGCATTTTCGAGCGATCGACCAACAAGCAAGTATTTTTCACGGAAGTTGTTCGCGCCGATGATTTCATCCAAAAGGGAAATTCCGTGATCCCCGTGGGAATGAAAGTGAAAGTAGACGACCTAAAGCCGGGTTCCTACCGCTTGGTGATGCAGGCCGTCGACAGTGCGAAGAATCATGCGCCGGACCGGAGCGTGGACTTTGACGTAACGGAGTGAAATGCCGAGAGTGGCTCCGTCGCACCTAAGATTGTAGACCCTGGCAAGTAGATAAGTGTCTGTAAGGAGGGGCGCAGCATGCTGCGCCCCTACCCGGCACGGTGAAATTGGCGGCGCGCCTGCCTATGTCGTACGACCTCGGTCGGTCTTTTTTGGTTGCGAAAAATTACGCGGAATGCCAGCGCGATATAAATAAGTCCTTTCTTACCTGTACGTTCGGCCGTGATAACGATTCGGCACGGTTTCTGGACTTCTGCAACTTCTTCGCCGGGCAAGGGTTACTCTATTCGTGACCGGCAATTCGCCCAATATGCTGTCCGGTAGGAGAGTGCAATGAGGCCGCAAGAACGCCCCGCCGCGCCGTCTTTTCAACGTATCCCTGCGATCTCCGCGACGCCAAGGTCTCTGCTCGCGGCAATCCTCTCTTTGGCTTGCATTTTGTCGCTCAGCGTCGAGTTGCCGGCCAGCGCCGCGATTCCCGCGGCGGGGAAGGACAAGAAGCCCAAGACCGATCCTGTGCTAAAAGGGTTGCCGATTATAGAACTCAGTCCCGATGAAGCTATTCTTCATGCATTAAACCGCCTCGCCTATGGACCGCGTCCGGGCGACGTCGAGCACGTACGCCAAATGGGACTCGCCAAGTGGATCGAGCAACAACTAAATCCCAACTCCATCGATGACAAGACCGTGGAAGCGCGCCTCCAGGACTATCCGACGCTGCACATGTCCACCGCGAAATTGATAGATGAATACCCGCGGCCCAAGCAAGCGGAAAAGCAAGCTGAGAAGCAGGCGCAGGCACGCGCGCAACAGGAGCAGCGTCGCTCCGACGCGGCCGCCACGGTCGTAGAGAAAGATATGCAGTCTGCGCCAGGGCAGCCTGCCAATGCAGAAGCTCCGGCCGCCACTCCAGTTTCCGCGCCGCAATCCTGGCCAGACAATCCCAACGCGCCGGCTCCGATGAAACAGCAAACGCCGTTGAAGGCGCCGGCGAATGCTGCCGGCAGGCGCGACGTTTTGGGCGGTGGCGACCCCAACAACGTTCCGCGCGCGATTGCCGAGGAGAGCAAAAGACCGCAGCGCGTGGTGGCGGAACTGAGCATGGCCAAGGTGACGCGGGCGATTTACAGCGAGCGGCAACTCCAGCAGGTGATGGACGATTTCTGGTTTAACCACTTCAACGTTTTCGCGGCCAAAGGCGAAGACCGCTACTACCTTACGTCTTACGAACGCGACGTCATCCAGCCGCACGCGCTGGGAAAATTTAAGGACCTGCTGACCGCGACGGCCAAAAGCCCGGCGATGCTTTTTTACTTGGACAATTTTCTGAGCGTGGATCCGCGAGCCACGCAGCGGCAGGCCGCCGAGCGGGCCATGCGCCAGCAGAGGCGCCGCGTAGGATTTGGCTGGCCTCGGCGTCCATCGGCAAACCCGCAACAAGCGAAGAAAAATGAACGCGGGCTGAATGAGAATTACGGCCGCGAACTGATGGAGTTGCACACCCTCGGTGTGGACGGCGGTTATTCGCAGAAAGACGTCACGGAAGTGGCGCGCTGCTTCACGGGCTGGACGATTGACAAGCCGAGGCAGTACGCGGATTTCAAATTCGATGACAGGCTGCACGATCCCGATCCGAAATACGTGCTGGGGAAAAAGATTCACGCGGGCGGAATGAGGGACGGCGAGCAGGTGATCGATCTGCTTGTGCATCACCCGAATACGGCAAAATTTATTTCCACAAAACTGGCGCGCCGGTTTGTTTCCGATAATCCACCGCGGGCGCTGGTGGAGAGCATGGCACGGACGTTTCAATCTAGCGACGGCGATATCCGCGCGGTGCTGAAGACCATGATCTGGTCACCGGAATTCTGGTCCCGGGAATCGTACCACGCGAAGATCAAGACGCCGTTTGAACTGGTGGTTTCCGAGGTGCGCGCCCTGGGCACGGATGTGGACACGCCCCTGCCGCTGGTGCAGTGGGTAGGGCGAATCGGCGAGCCGCTGTATCAGTGTCAGCCCCCAACCGGGTATGCGGATAAGGCCGATGCGTGGGTGAATACCGGTGCGCTGTTGAACCGGCTGAACTATTCCCTGGCTCTTGCAGGAAACAAAATGCGGGGAGCACGCACCGATGTGCCTTCGCTGCTCGGTCTGGACTCCTCGGCGGATGCGAAGAGCGCGCTTGACCGCGCGGTGCAAGTATTCCTCGGCGGGCAGGCGGGGCCGACCACGGTCGAGACGCTCGAGAAACAACTCGATAACCCGCAAGTGTTGCAGGCGAAGCTCGATGATCCGCGCAAGCAGGTAGATCTGGGCGTCGTCGCCGGGTTGGTGCTGGGCGCGCCGGAATTTCAAAGGCGGTAAAACACGAGAGGTCGCGATGAGTTACAAATGCTGTGAAGGCGTGAGAGGCTTGAAATTTTCGCGGCGATATTTCTTGAAGCAGGGAGGCGTAGCCATGGTCGGCCTGAGCGCGATGCCTGCGTTTTTGCAGCGCGCCGTGGCGGCCACGCCGATGCCGAACAAGAAGCAACTCGTCGTGTTGTTTCAGCGCGGCGCGGCCGATGGCTTGAATATCGTCGTGCCCTTCGGCGAATCGAATTACTATCGCATGCGTCCGACGATCGCCATTCCGCAGCCCAATCGCGGCGGCACGGATGCGGCGATCGACCTCGACGGATTTTTCGGTTTGCACCCGAGCCTCGCGCCCCTCGAGCCGCTCTTTCACAAGAATCAACTTGCGATCGTGCACGCCGCCGGCTCGCCCGATCCGACGCGCTCGCACTTCGACGCGCAGGACTTCATGGAATCGGGCACGCCGGGCCTGAAAGCGACCGAAAACGGATGGCTGAATCGCGCTCTGGAAACCGTTCCGGAGGAGAACTCTTCGCCTTTCCGCGCCGTGGCGATGGGGCCGAACCTCCCGCGCATGCTGCATGGAGGAGCGCCGGCGATTGCGCTGCCGGACCTGAAGCAGTTCAAAGTGATGGCGCAGGCGCCGGGGACGGGCCAAATGGTCGAAGGCGGCTTTGAAGCCATGTACTCGCAGACCGTGGATCACGCGTTGCACGGCACGGGCACGGAGACGTTTGAAGCGATCGATCTCTTACGCAAGGCCGATCCCGCCAAGTATCAGCCGGAAAACGGAGCGCAGTATCCGGCCAGCCGGCTGGGCCAAAGCTTGCTGCAGATTGGGCAACTGCTCAAAGCGAACATCGGCGTGGAAGTTCTTTTCGTCGATTGCGGCGGATGGGACAATCACGTCAACGAAGGCGGAGTGCAAGGCCAGCTCTCGAATTTGCTGAAGGATCTCGGCCAGGGCCTTGCGGCGTTCCATCAGGACATGGGCGCTCGCATGCAGGACATCGTCGTCGTGACCATGAGCGAGTTCGGACGCACCGCCAAGGAAAACGGCAATCGCGGTACCGACCACGGCCACGCGAATTGCATGTTCATCATGGGTGGCGACGTGAAGGGCGGCCAGGTCTATGGCAAATGGCCCGGCCTGAACGATCACCAGCTTAACGAAGGCCGCGACCTTGCGCTGACCACGGATTTCCGTTCCGCCGTCGGCGAAATCTTGGCCAGACACATCGGCGTGAAAGAGCTCAACGCCGTCTTCCCCGGCTTCGACAACAATCCCCGCAAATACCCAGGAGTGATCCGCTCGTAAGAGGCAACAAGTTGCCGCCGGCGTCCGCGCGTGATTCCGGCGCAGGACTCACTATTTCAGCTCACGGATCCAAATGTTGCGATAGCGCACGGGACTGCCGTGATCCTGCAGCGCGAGCGGCAATTTTTCCGGCTGCGCCTTGTAGGGCGGGCGCTGGCCATGGGCGGTCGGGCCGCTGAGTTCCACGTTGTTCTGAACAAGCACGCCATTGTGCAACACCGTCACGCGAGCGGGACGCAGCAGTTTTCCCTCGGAATCGAAACGCGGGCCGTGGAAAACGATGTCGTAGCTCTGCCATTGGCCGGGCGGACGTGAAGCGTTAACGAGCGGAGGATATTGACCGTAGACGGCGGACGCCTGGCCATCGGCGTAGGTCTTGTTTTCGTAGGAATCGAGCACCTGAATTTCGTACAGTCCCATCAGAAAAACGCCGCTGTTGCCGCGTTCCTGGCTTTCCCCTTTTGGGGGGACTGGTTCGGCAAATTCGACATGTAATTGGCAATCGCCGAAGGAATCGCGCGTGTTGATATAGCCGGTCTTCGCCACGACTTCCGCATAGCCGTTTTCCACTTTCCATTTCGCCGCGGTGCCATCTTTGTGAATCCAGCGCGAGAGATTCTTGCCGTCAAAGAGTACAACGGCATCAGACGGCGCGCGCCCTGGCGCCTCTTGCGTGCTAGCGGTCGCCGGATCGATCACCGGCGGCAGCGGTCGATTGAGATCGTGAATCTTCCATGTGGTTTGGACTTGCGCATAGCATGGGTGAGAAGAAGTGGCGAGGAGCAAGACGGTCCGGACGATCAGAAAGTATTTCTTCATGGGCAACACCTCAAAGTGGCAGTGGATGGATTCTACGTCCTAACTGCTTGCAATTGTACGATGAGTTTCAAGAAGTCTTGCCGGCGATCTCCACGCCCGCTCGCGTATGGCCAAGCAAGAAGGTCACACGATTTATTTATGACTGTCATCATGCCAGTGGAGCCAGGGTGCCATGGCTTCTTCTTCGAGGAAATATTCGAGGCCGCGTAGTCCTTCGGCGGTCGTGATGTTCCACGATGCCGGGTACTCATCGCGCTGGCCATTCGACAGGTAATACTCAATGATCGCTTTCTCCGGCCCGGCGTACTGTGGATTGCGAGTGGAGAACCCTGCATCGCCTTCATGGCGCACGTACATCAGCCACGCAGCTTCGCCATTGATTAGCGCACCGATTGCCGGCCAGCCCGCCGCGTGCTGCATCCAAACTTCGGAAAATTGGGTGCGGCGGATCTGCGCGAGGCGCACGCGAAGTTCGTCAGGGTCGGTGACTTCGTACAGAACCTTGTTGATTTTCAGTTCCATGAGCTTTTCTCCGCGGATGGCGGCCGAGCCCGACGAAATCTTCGCACATCAAAGTTCATGCTTGAAGAAGAAACGGGGCGGCAACCAGCCGCCCCGTTTCTTAGTTCTTGGTTTGACCAAAAACTGACAACTAATAGTAGCTACCGTTTTCAGCGGGCTGCGTCTTCGCGGATACGCATGCCGTAGAACGAACGGTAGACGAATAAGAAGGAGACCACGAAGAAGGCCGCCGCGAGAATGTGCGTCAAGCCGCTGCCCTGTGTGGCGGTCAATTGCACGGCGAGTTCGACGGCCAGCAGGCCGAAGAGCGTCGTGAATTTAATGACGGGATTGAGGGCGACCGAAGACGTGTCTTTAAACGGATCGCCCACTGTGTCGCCAATGACCGTGGCATCGTGGAGGGGCGTGCCCTTCTGCTTGAGCTCCACTTCAACGATCTTCTTGGCGTTGTCCCAGGCGCCGCCGGCGTTGGCCATGAAGATTGCCTGGTACAAGCCGAAGATGGCGATGGAGAAAAGGTAGCCGATGAAGAAGAACGGCTCGACGAAAGCGAAGGCCAGCGTGGCGAAGAATACGGCGATGAAGATGTTCAGCATGCCCTTCTGCGCGTACTTGGTGCAAATCTCGACGACCTTTTTGCTGTCGGCGATGCTGGCGGACGCAGCTCCTTCGAGCTTGATGTTGGCCTTGATGAATTCGACGGCGCGGTAAGCGCCGGTGGTCACGGCCTGCGTGCTTGCGCCGGTGAACCAGTAAATCATGGCGCCACCTGTGACGAGACCGAGGACAAAAGGCGCGTGGAGGAGCGAAAGATTATTGACGTTTTCGGTTAAGCCCTTGGTGAGCGCCATAATGATCGAGAAGATCATGGTAGTCGCACCGACGACGGCCGTACCGATGAGCACGGGCTTTGCGGTGGCCTTGAAGGTATTGCCCGCGCCGTCGTTGGCTTCCAGCATTTCCTTGGCGCGCTCGAAGTTGACGTCGATGTTGTAGTCCTTCTTAAGTTCCTGCTTGATGTTCGGGACCTGCTCGATCAGCGAAAGCTCATATACGGATTGCGCGTTGTCCGTGACGGGACCGTAGGAGTCGACGGCGATGGTCACCGGCCCCATGCCGAGGAAGCCAAAGGCCACCAGGCCGAAGGCAAACACGGCCGGTGCGAGCATCTGCGTGCCGAGTCCCATGGTGCTGATCAAGTAGCCGACGGACATCAAGAGGACCATCGCCAGGCCGATGTAGTAAGCGGAAAAATTACCTGCAACGAAACCGGAGAGAATACCAAGTGATGCGCCGCCTTCTTCTGCCGATGTGACGACTTCCTTTACGTGGCGAGATTCCGTGGAGGTGAAGACCTTCACCAGCTCAGGGATGATGGCACCCGCGAGCGTGCCACAAGAGATGATCGTGGCAAGCTTCCACCACTGCGAGGTGCTGCCGCCAAGGTCCGGGATGATCACCGCCGAGACGAGATACGTCAGGGCAATCGAAACGACGGAGGTAATCCACACTAGGGAAGTGAGCGGCGCTTCATAGTTCATTTCGTCGGCGTTTCCGTATTTTGCTTTGGCGATGAAGGCGTTGATGAAGTACGCGACGGCGCTGGCGATGAGCATGACGATGCGCATGACGAAGATCCAGACGAGCAACTGAACCTGTACGGTGGGATTTTTCACGGCAAGGAGAATAAAGGTGATGAGCGCGACGCCGGTTACACCGTAAGTCTCAAAGCCATCGGCGCTTGGTCCCACCGAATCGCCGGCGTTATCGCCCGTGCAGTCTGCGATGACGCCGGGGTTACGCGCGTCGTCTTCCTTGATTTTGAAGACGATTTTCATGAGGTCGGAGCCGATGTCGGCAATTTTCGTAAAGATGCCGCCGGCGATACGCAGCGCGGCCGCGCCGAGCGATTCGCCGATGGCGAAACCGATGAAGCACGGGCCGGCGTAGTCGCCCGGAATGAACAGCAGGATGAAGAGCATCATCAGCAGCTCGACGCTGATGAGCATCATGCCGATGCTCATGCCAGCCTGGAGTGGCGTGTTGTAAATCGGATAGGGCTTGCCGCGCAGGCTGGCAAACGCAGTGCGCGAGTTCGCGAAAGTGTTCACACGAATGCCGAACCAGGCCACACCGTAGCTACCGGCAATGCCCACGAGACTGAAGATCAGAATGATCGGCAGAGTGACCGCAGTGGGATGCACCGGAGCGAGCCAGCCGAAGTACATGACGATCACGACGGCGATAAACACCCACAAGATCATCAGGAACTTTCCCTGCGTAATGAGGTACGTTTTACAGGTCTCGTAAATCAGCTCGGAGATTTCGCGCATCGATTTGTGAACGGGCAGGTTTTTCAGCCTCGAATAGATCGCCAATCCGAATCCCAAGCCAAAGATGCAGATGACGATGCCGAAGAGCAGAAGCTTGTGGCCGTCGATGCCGAGAAAGGTGACCTGGGATAGGTCGGGCAGCTTCAAACTGGCCTCGCCGCCGGCTTCGTCAGCGAGAGCCGGTGCGCCCCCCAGCAATGTGAGCAGGGCAGCAGGCGCTCCGAACTTGAGGAATTTGCAGCGTAAAGACCAGGCAGTTGCCAGCCACGTAAGCATTCACAACCCTCCGTAGATCATTCGTTCACAGGGAAATGGCTTCCCAGGATAGTCGTTTCTGGCACACTTTTTCGTCCGAGCGCTTTTTGGCGCGGCCGCAGAGCGATTTGTTCTCATTCCACCAGGAAGAAGCTGCCGTGCGCCGGTCCGGGGCTGCTCCAAATAGGGCCGGCGAAGCGCCCTGACGACGAGGCACACAGGCTGTACAAAACGTCGATTTATAACATTTTACCAATGGCCGGTCAAACCACCGCCTATGAGAAAGGGAAGCGCAACCCCGTATCGCTTGGAATAACGGCGCGACACGTTTTAGCCAACCGATGGTAACATGCCAGAATCGTTTGAAGACGATTGGCCCTTTCCAGATGGGGGTTCATGAGTACCAAGCCAGTGTTAGAAGCGGCGCCAAGTGCCGCCGCAAAGAGCGACCTGCGTCACGAGGGGAATCGAGCCAAAGTCGAGGCATCTGACCGCGCGGCTGCGCTGGCGACGGCGGGCCGCGCATGAGACATCATTTTTTCATTACAGGCACAGACGGCGGAGTCGGCAAGACCGTACTCTCAGCGTTGCTCTGCGCAGCACTCGACGCGGTTTATTGGAAGCCGATCCAGACGGGCACCCTCGAAGGCTCGGACCGCGTGACCGTCATGCGACTTGCCGGGATTGGCACGGATCGAACGCTCGACGAGGTGTACAAATTCGTGCCGCCGGTTTCACCGGACCTTGCGGCTCGCTGGGCGGGAGTGGAAATCGACCTCGGGCGGATCAACATGCCCAGCAGTTTGATCAACGACTGGTTGATTGTGGAAGGCGCGGGCGGCGTGCTGGTGCCGATCAACCAGAAACAGTTCATGCTTGACCTGATGGTGAAATTCAAATTACCGGTGATTGTGGCGTCGCGTAGTTCGCTGGGCACGGTCAATCACACGCTGCTGACGCTTGCCGCGCTGCACGCAGCCGAATTACCAGTGCATGGCGTGGTGCTGATCGGCGATCAGAACCGCGAGAACCGCGAAACCATCGAGCGATTTGGCCACGTCCGGGTGATCGGCGAAATTCCCAAGCTCCCGAATCTGCACCGCACCGCACTCATGCAAGTCTTCATGAACCATTTTGACCGCGCCGCGTTTGCGCAATAGCTGCCGCCCGGCCAATTCCTGGTGTTTAGAAGAGTCGCGGCAACTTTTGGCTCCGCTCGAATCGGCGAGTTCGGGGCGAGCATTGCAAGCGCCGTGCGCGGACAATAGAACATGGGTTAGTGGGAGGAGTGGCGAGTGCCGTCGAGCCTAAGCGGATGGAAGCAGAAAGTGGTGGCGTTTGCGAGCGGGCTGGGCGCCCCGGGGCTTTTTCTAATTTCCTTTCTGGATTCTTCGGTACTGACGTTTCCGATCATCAACGATTTGCTGCTGATCCATTTGTCGATGGAGCATCCGGCACGGATGCCGCTGTATGCGTTCATGGCCACGTTGGGATCGGTGCTGGGTTGCGTGGTGCTGTATTTCATTGCGCGAAAGGGCGGGGAAGCGATTTTTCACAAGAAGGCAGGAAAACACGGGCATGCCATTCGCCACTGGGTGGAACAGAACGGGTTCGCGGGAATGTTGATCGCGGCGCTTCTGCCGCCGCCGACGCCGTTCAAATTCTTCGTGCTTGCGGCAGGGGTGTTTGAAGTGCCGCTGTTCAGCTACACAGCAGCGATCACGATTGCGCGGTTATTTCGATACTTTGGCATTGGTTACCTGGCGATCCGGTATGGAGCAGACGCGATGCCGTATTTAATGCACCACAAGCTGCAGGTCTCCGTTTTTGTGATTTCGCTGGTTACTGTGAGCTATGTCCTTTCGCGAGTGTTACTTAAGCGGCGGACGCGTCCGGAAAATGTTCCCTAATTGAGGGAATCCTCCCCCTCCCTCTATTTTTGGAAGTGCTGCATCTAAAGGGCTTAGATTGCACCAAAATTGTGCAAAATGCGTGTTTTGCAGAAGTGAGGATTCTAAAGGACTTAGCTGAATTGACGACTTCTTGTACAAAGGGTCGACGGACGAATTCATGCGCCGAGCCAGGATAAGTTGAGATCATTCGCTTCGCTCAGGATGACAGTCGAGACGGGCGGAGCTTAGAACGCGGGCGTTTGTGCTGGCTCGTTCGGGCTCGTACAAAAAAGAAAAGTGAGAGCGGAGTTCCGGGACTCCAAAGGTACCGCGGTATTGCCCACTGAAGATAGCATCACACCCACTCTCGAACATCTAGGGAAATTTGCTGACGGAGCTATTTCAACCAGAATTCTCGCGAGACGGGGTCCCAAGCGAGCTCTTGAGAGAGAATTTTGCCGGAGGAATCGGCATCGATGAGGGCTTGAACGCGTGAGCCGAAGCTGGCGTCGCGGGAATAGGGGAAGGCGCGCAGGGTGATGTGAAAACCCTCGGGAGTTTTCTCAACGGTAGCTTTGGGGAAGCGCGCGGCCTGGAGGAAGCGACGCGCAACGGCGGTGTCGCGCGCGGCGTCGAGGGCGCGCGAGGGTTCGGGCTTGTAGGAAGTGACGGCGGAGTCTGGTTCGAAAGATGCGGCGGGGCCGACTATCATTTCAAAGTCGTGCAGGGCACTTTCCGTTTCGACGATGCCATGCCAGCGGAAGGGCGAGCCCGATTCGGGAAACGCGGCAGCCTTGCGAGGCGATTCGCTACGATAGGTGCGCGATTCCACGGCCGCCAAGGCGTTGCCGTGGAGAACGAAGCGCAAAACGAAGTAAAGAATCATGGTGGCGAGCGCGAGGGAGGCGCCCACTTTGCCTCGCGGGCCTTTTGATTTGGCGCCGATTTCCTCGGTGACCAGCCCACTGAGCGCGGGGAGAAGGATGCCGGCAAGAAGAATACCCAAAATCCAGAGATCGAGAGGGGCGACCCAGTCCAGAGCGAAACGGCGCGAGGAGAAGGGCCAGAAGAGTTCCACACCGGTGCTTTGGCAGAGATCCATGAGCAAATGGAGAACGGAGGCGGCGAGAGCGGCGATGAAAATGGGAAGCGGCGAAATTTGTTTCTCCGTTGGCCCGCTTCTGCGCAGGAGAAAGGGGAAAGTGACGAGCAGACTGAACAACAGAGCTGCAGGCAGCGAATGACAATAAGTGCGATAGAAGGAGAGAAAAGCGGAGGGGCCAGCAAATTTGCTGAGCGAGTCGATATCGGCGACTGTTCCCGCGACGAGCATGGCAATGGCGACGGAGGGAGTGAGGCGGGGAAAAGCAGCACGCTTCAGGGTGTAGGAGGCCAAGGCATGGGTGAGAAGATCCATGGGTAAAGTTATCTCATGAAAAGAGTTCCTGGTGATTAGTTGTAAGTTGTCAGTCCAGATTTTCTCGGGCACCGCGATGTCTTGCGAACTGTTGGATAAGAATTCACGAATTTCGCGGTGATTGCCGAGCTGGGCGCAGCATGCTGCGCCCCGACGAATACAAAAACAGGGCGAACTGAAGTTCGCCCCTACAAAGGCAGCGGTTACGCAGGATTGCCGGGGACGAGGAGTTTCAAGGCGCGGGGGACGATTTTGAATTCGACGGGGAGGCGGGCGAGGGGTTCGCCGTCGACTTGGGCGTAGAGAGGGTTTTTGTCGAGCGGCTCGCAGATGACAGTATCGGACTTGTGGAAATGCACGCCTTCGGTGCCGCGGAGGTTGCCCATCCACAGCGTGGGCAAGTAGCTCAAATAGCGGAAGCCACTTTGCGTCGTGAGGGCCATGATTTCGAATTGATCTTCGAAGAGATCGGCGTTGGTGGTGATTTTGAAGGGGCCACCGTAATTCTTAGTGCGGCCGACAATGGCCAGAGAAGCGTTGAGTTTTTGATCGCCGATGACAATTCGGAAATGCTGGAAATTGTAACGAAAGACTTCGCGGGCGCCTTCCCACCAGTAGGCCAGCATGCCGATGCGGGCTTTCAGGTCGAGGTCGAGGGAGTAGACGATCATGCCGTCGGGGCCGGCTCCGCCGACGCTGAGGAAATACTTTTTCTTTTCGGGTTGCTCGAGCGGGGTCGCCAGGCCGAGGGCGATTTCTTTTACGGTACCGCCGACGAGCTTCTCGGCGGCGCTGGGAATGTCCCAGGGCAAATCCAATTCTTTGGCGAGGATGTTGGCGGTGCCGCCGGGGAGCAGGGCGAGGGGGACGCGGTGGCCGTTTTGGTTGGCGGCCAGGCCGTTGATGACCTCGTTGAGAGTGCCGTCACCGCCGCAGGCGATGACCAGGCCGCGGCCTTCAGAGGCGGCACGCCGGGCGATTTCGGTGGCGTGGCCCGGGCCGGTGGTTTCCGCAAGTTCGGATTCGATGCCGCGGGCGGCGAAAATGTGGCGGGCGGTGTCGAGCGTGCGACGGCGGCCTTTGCCGCCTCCGCCGGCGTTGGGGTTGTGAATCAGCAAAGCGTTTCTGAGATTTGTGGTCATCGTTGGTTCAGGGTCATGCCGTTCGTGTACCAAGACATTCATTCTATATAATACCAGCCGAATTCAAGCACTTCGTCTTGCAATCGAGTTCTAAGAGAGATTTCTTGCTTCGCTCGAAATGACGGGCGAAGGAGGATGCCGAGGTTTCATGGCCAAAGCCGCGCCAGCTAGTGTCAAAAAAGAGATCGAGAATCTTCGCGAGAAGCTACGCTATCACGAATACCAGTATTACGTGCTGGACGATCCGGAGATTTCGGACGCGGCGTATGACCGGATGATGAACCGGTTGAAGGAGCTGGAAGCCGCCCATCCGGAACTGGTGACGCCGGATTCTCCGACGGTGCGGGTAGGCGGTGCGCCTCGGGACGGTTTTCAGAAGGTGCAGCATGCAAGGCCGATGCTGAGCCTGGATAATGCGTTTTCCTATGATGCGCTGCGCGATTGGGACCGGCGGGTGCGGGAAGGAAGCGGGCAAGAAAAAATCGAATACATCGCCGAACATAAGTTCGATGGACTGAGCATCTCGCTTCAATACGAGGATGGTGTGCTGGTGCGCGGAGCGACCCGCGGCGATGGCACGACGGGAGAAGATGTCACGCCGAACGTGAAGACGATCCGGTCGATCCCGCTGCGCATAGATGCCGGGGTGTTGAGGAAAATCAAGCTTCCGGCGAACTTCGAAGTGCGCGGCGAGGTGGTGATGACCAGAAAATCGTTTGAAATGTTGAACCAGCAGCAGGAAAGGTCGGGCGGAAAGATTTTCATGAATCCGCGAAGCGCGGCGGCGGGGGCAGTGCGCGTGCTGGATCCAGCGATTACGGCGTCGCGGCGGCTGGACTTTTTCGCATACTACCTGCTGGTGGATGGAAAAGTACCGTTCGCGAACCATTCCGAGTCCCTGCAGGCTTTGAAGCAATTACACTTCCGCGCATCGGACGACTGGAAACTCTGCGCCGGGATCGAGGCGGTGATTGCGTACTGCGGGGATTGGGATGCGAAACGCGAGAAGCTCGCTTACGAGATTGACGGCGTGGTGGTGAAAGTGAACTCCATACCCATTCAAAATGAACTGGGTTACACGTCCAAGGCGCCACGGTGGGCCATTGCGTACAAATATCCGGCGCGGCAGGAGACGACGGTGGTCAACGACATCATCGTGCAAGTGGGGCGCACGGGGACGCTGACGCCGGTCGCGGTGCTGGAGCCGGTGCAAGTGGGAGGCGTCACTGTCAGCCGTTCCACGCTCCACAACATGGATGAAATCGAGCGGCTGGGATTGCAGATTGGCGACATGGTGCTGATCGAGCGGGCCGGCGAGGTGATTCCGCATGTCTTGAAGGTGGTGAAGCCCGGGAAGAATCGCAAACCGTTTCGCATGCCGAAGCATTGCCCGGAGTGCGGGAGCACGATTCATCATGCGGAAGGGGAAGTGGCGTACCGCTGCGTGAACGCGGCTTGTCCGGCGAAGAGGAGAGAATCGATACTTCATTTTGCGGGGCGGCACGCGATGAATATTGATGGGCTGGGCGACAAGATTGTAGATCAGCTTGTCGACAAAGGATTGGCGAAGGACGTTGCCGACCTGTATTCCCTGAAACTCGAGGAAGTTGCCGGGCTGGAGCGCATGGCGGAAAAATCCGCGCAAAACCTGCTGGAGGAAATCGAGGCGAGCAAGAAAAATTCGCTAGCGCGGTTGATTTACGCCCTGGGCATCCAGTTTGTGGGCGAGCGCACGGCGCAATTGCTGGCGGAACATTTTTCGTCGCTAGAGGAATTGGCGGCGGCGAAAGAAGAGCAGCTTGTCGAAGTCCCCGAAGTGGGGCCAAAGGTCGCGGCCAGCATCGTCGAATTTTTCTCGGAGCCCGCCAATCGCCGGCTCATCAAGAAGCTGAACAAAGCGGGTGTGCATCCCACGGCGGAAAAACGCAAGGTCAAGAGCGACAAATTTGCCGGCAAAAGCTTCGTCTTCACCGGAGGCCTCGCGAATCGTTCACGCGAAGAAGCCGGCGAAATCGTGCAGCAGCACGGCGGAAAAGTTTCCAGCTCCGTCAGCAAAAAGACCGACTACGTCGTTGTTGGCACCGATCCCGGATCGAAGTACGACAAAGCAAAGGAACTGGGCGTAACTATTCTGACCGAAGCTGAATTCGAAAAGCTGCTCGGTTTGAAATAGGGCACACCTACGGTGAACCGTTAAGACTTCCTACGTCCGATCAGGAACACGACGATCTGCATAGCTGCGCGCTTGAGGTCGGTAGCTAGTGCTTGTGGTTTAAGTGCGACAGCGATCACGGTGGTTGCGAACAGGAGAAACAAAAATGATGCGAGAGAAATCTCAAGAGGTTTCAAGAGATACTTCAGCCCCAGTAAAAGACCCAGCGTGACCGAAACGAGTACCGCGAGCCGGACAAAAAGTCTGAGAATGCTCCCGAGAGGGATTAGGCTTGTCGTGGCCCGGTCCCAAAGAACAAGCAAATAGTGGTCTCCCTCGCGAAGCGTGTCGATGGCAGCGTCCCATTCAGCGACTGCTTGCGCATCGCCGTTCTTGATTCGCTTGTACGCATGTGCAAGCAATAGCGATACCTTTTTTTCGTATTCATCCGAATTACACCGCGACTCGAATTCCTCGTTGAGTTTCACTGGGCCTTCCGCTGCATCCGAGCTTTCGGCGAAATACATCATTCTCTTCTCTGAATCGAAGAGTGGCGCTCTTTCTAGGCTGGCTTGCTGTGTTGTTTGCTCGACGAGAAAATCCTTGGCGGCACGGACATCCATGCTGCAGATTGTAGGTCTCTGCTCAGGGCTACGACAATGGTGAACTTCTAAGAGACGTTCGCGGTATAATTAGCTTGGCGGGCGGGCCGGGTGATCGCTGGCTTGGTCATCGCAAGATGGCTGGGCGGGAGGAAAGTCCGGACACCGTCCTGAGGCACGTTCTTCACTTTTGTGGGGGGCGGAACTCTTGACAGGGCAACGCGCCTGGTAACGCCAGGGGGCTTGCCACGCAGGGTCTGCCGGAAGGCAGAGTTACACGCTACGGCGTGTGGCGTCGCGACTTAGTCGTGACGCGGTGCGGCTGGGCTACGGAAAGTGCCACAGAGAATAGACCGCCGGCGGAGTGGAGCGCGGTGGCATCGCACAGGGAAACCTGTGAGACGTCTTCGAAATGCTCACGTCGTTTGGCAAGGGTGAAAAGGTGGGGTAAGAGCCCACCGCTCCGGTGGCGACACCGGGGGCACGGAAAACCCCGCGTGGTGCAAGGCCAAATAGGAGGGGAGAGCCGGCCCGGCTCGATGAGTCAGCGTTCATGAAAATGAACGCGCTCCTTCTGCGGTGGCGCGAGCCATCGTAGATGAGAACCCTCGGGTAGGCTGCTGGAGTCACGGTGCGAATCGTGACCTAGAGGAATGATCGCCGCGTACACAGGCCGTTTACGGTTTGCGTGCGGCACAGAATCCGGCTTACAGGCTCGTCCGCTAATTCTATTGAAATTGCGGCGCTTTTGCTGAGAAGCTTGGCATTTTCGTGCCAGCTCCTTCCAGCCCTTCGCCGTTTATGCGCCGTACCCTTTCGCGCAGCGCCGGTACAAAAGGCGCGTAATGCCGTTCAACGGTTCCAATCTTATCCCCCCAATAGGGCAATGTGGATGATGAGCTCAACTAAGATAACTCGGCTCTTTTTTATGCTGGCGCTCTCATCAGCAGCCTCCGCGCAAGAATGGCGATTCTACGGTGGTGACGCGGGCGGAACGCGATCCTCGCCGCTCAGACAGATCAATCGCCAGAACGTTGCAAGCTTGAAAAGGGCGTGGACGTATCACATGGGAGAGGCAGACCGCAAAGGCAGCGGCGCAGATCGGGATCGCGTTGCGCCGTTTGAATCCACCCCCCTGGTGATTGATGACCTGCTCTACTTTTCCACTCCTTCAAATCGTGTAATCGCGCTCAATGCGGAAACTGGTCAAGAGATATGGCAGTTTGATCCACAAGCCGGGCGCGCTGGACCTCGCGAATTCTTCCAGCAGCGGGGCGTTGCCTACTGGCAGAGCAAGAAAGGAGACGACCGGCGGATTCTATACGGTACTTTTGACGGTCGTTTGATCGCTCTGGACGCGAAAACCGGAAAGCCTTGCCACGATTTTGGAAAAGACGGCGTAGTCAATCTGCGAGCTGGAATTGCGGGCGCTTATCCTGGTGCGGAATATTCGGTGACGTCGCCTCCAGCCATCTATGAAGATCTGGTGATTACTGGAGCCGCTGTCCCCGAATACCCTTCCAAAGGCCCGAGTGGCGAGGTGCGCGCGTTTGACGTTCGCTCGGGCAAACTTGTCTGGACCTTTCACACCATCCCTCAACCGGGAGAAATCGGACACGAGAGTTGGGAGGGAGATGCGTGGAAGGATCGCACCGGCGCGAATGTCTGGTCGATCATGAGCGTGGACATTGAGCGCGGTTTAGTCTTCCTCCCCATTGGTTCAGCTTCATACGATTTCTACGGCGCGGACCGCAAGGGCCTGGATCTGTTCAGCAACTGTTTGGTAGCGCTCGAGGCTGCCAGCGGCAAGCTCGTGTGGTACTACCAGATGGTGCACCACGATATTTGGGATTACGATATGCCCGCTCAGCCTGTGCTGATCACGGTGCGGCGGAATGGCCGGGATGTTCCTGCGGTTGGACAGGTGACCAAGATGGGATTTGTATTTATCCTCGACCGGCTCACGGGAAAGCCGTTGTTTCCGGTGGAGGAGCGCCCAGTTCCCAAGAGCGACGTGCCCGGCGAAGCTGCTTGGCCGACCCAGCCTTTCCCGGTCAGACCTCCACCTCTTGTCCGGCAGTCGTTCAACGAAACTGACATCAGCACGGTGACTCCGGAATCCAATCGTCATTGCATTCAGGTGTTTCATTCGCTTGAGAGCCGCGGAATGTATACGCCCTACGGTCCCAAGATGACATTAGTAGTACCCGGCACATTGGGCGGAGCAAACTGGTCCGGCGCTTCTTTTGATCGAGGTTCCGGCTATTTGTTTGTCAACGCAAATGAGTTGGGAGCCATTGGAGCGATGGAACCGCAGGCCGCCGACGCACCGGAGCAATATCGGCGGGCGTCCAAAGATGGCGAATATGCTCGCTTTTGGGACGAGCACCAATGGCCATGCCAGAAGCCGCCTTGGGGAACGCTCAACGCCGTGGACATGAATAGGGGAGAGATCGCCTGGAAAGTACCACTTGGAGTCGTGGATGAGCTGAAGACGACAACTGGCACGCCAAACCTTGGCGGCTCTATCGTGACCGCCGGCGGAGTGGTATTTATTGGGGCGACGATCGACGACCGTTTCCGAGGATTCGATGCGAAGACCGGAGAGCAACTGTGGGCCGCCACGCTTGAAGCAAGTGCGCACGCCACTCCTATAACTTACATGGGCAAAAAGACGGGCAAGCAGTTCGTTGTGATTGCAGCCGGAGGCGGCGGATATTTTAGAGGGAAAGTGTCCGATACTCTGGTGGCATTTGCGCTCCCGGATGAGTAGAACAGATCAATTCCTAATTTGGAGAAAATGGTCAATCAGTCGAAGCAGCGTTCATTCACAGTCGGGGAATGGAGAATCCAAGATGTTTCGATTACGGACCGAAATTAGGTTTCGCGCGCACTGCAGCGCACGGTCAATCGTGATTGCCAGAAATAATTGCTTCTGGATTCTGCTGACCCTGGCAACAGCGCATCAAGGAATTGCACAATCGGACATCGTCGTCGTCCGGCCTAAAGAAATTCACGATGTACTGGTAAATCCTGGAATGGGCATTACGACTTTTCAGAGGTTCAACGGCCAAGCGACGAATGCCCCATTGAAGTGGTCCGAAATCGGGCCAGTCACGAAGCTGCCGCAAGCGCCCACGAAGCCGGATTTTCCGGAGAGCTCCATCTCGTATTGCCGCTGGTATTGGAATGTCCTTGAGCCTGAGCCTGGCAAGTTTCATTGGGAGATCGTAGATCTCGCATTGAAAGAAGCTCGAGCGCATGGACAAACTCTCGCCATTCGCCTAATGCCATACTCGAACCAGGATCCGCTGCCTGCTTGGTATCGGAACTCGGCCGCGCGGCGTGCCAACAAACCGACGGACAAGGACGGAGAAATCTGGCAGCCGGATTTTAGCGATCCTGTGTATCTCAAGTACTGGGGCGAGCTCGTTGCTGAGGCGGGAAAGCGATACGATGGGAACCCCTATCTGGATAGCGTAGACATTTCTTCCGTGGGCTATTGGGGAGAGGGCTGGAGCCCGTACATGCCGCCATTTCCCAATCAAAAGGAGCTTATCGATATTTGGCTGAATGCCTTTCGGCGCACGCCGTTGTTGATGAACTTTGATGAGCAACAGGCGCTCACGTATGGCACAGAACATGGCGCGGGATGGAGGCTGGATTGTCTGGGGGACATGCGCACAAACTCGGACAATGAATATTTTCCGGCAGAAATGCTTGAAGTTTACCCACAGCAGGTAGTGCGTGCTGGCATTCAGGACGCTTGGCAGCGCAAGCCGGTCTCACTGGAAGTGTGCTTCACGGTTGCCGGTTGGAAGGAGAAGGGCTACGACCTTGACTATATATTGGAGCAAGCACTGCGCTGGCATGTGAGCTCCGTGAACATAAAGTCCGCGCCGATTCCGTCTGAATGGAGAAGTCAATTCGAAAGCTTTCAGAAGAAGATGGGATATCGTTTTACCTTGCGGCGATTGGAATACCCAAAGACGGTAAACGCCGGCTCGATGATGCCGATTCACATGTGGTGGCTGAACGCGGGAGTCGCTCCCATTTACAGAGAATTCTCGCTGGCCGTTGAGCTGCGATCTTCCAAGACCGCGACCATCATTCGAGTCCCAGTGGACGTTCGGAAATGGCTTCCCGGAGACGCGGTATTCGACGACACGCTGTATGTTCCGGAAAATCTGGCCGAGGGCACCTACAATTTTCGCGTCGCGATGCTAGATCCATGGACCGGGCAGCCGGCGATCCGGTTCGCCCTCGAAGGCCGGCAAGACGACGGCTGGTATAACATGGGTTCACTCACGGTAAAAGCGCAGTGAGTTATTTCACGCTTCGGTGCGGTTCCAGAAGAGTGCGATTACTTGAGTACACCAGCGAACTGCAAAGAGGAAGAATGAGCCGGCCATGCATCATGGCCGTGTTGGCCGGAGCGATTGCCTTGTGCGCGCTAGCCGCGGACGATCCGCCGCCCCAATCTTTCCGTGTCCGTGAACAGCCCTTGTCGCTGGGACCACGCATAACACCTTTCCTGCAGTATCAAGCGGAGCAAGCGTGGCGCGAAGATGACGATCGCCAAAAAGCCTGGGATGCCATCCATGACCAGAGAGAATTGTTAAAGACGCAAGACGAACTGCGGCAAAAACTCCTGCAAATGATCGGCGGCTTGCCAGCGGTAAAGACGGATCTGCATCCGCGCGTCACCGGCAGGATTCAGATGGATGGGTTCTCTGTAGAAAAACTGATCTTTCAAAGTTTGCCAGGCGTCTACGTCACTGCGCTCGTTTACGTGCCGGATGATCACTCCAAGAAACATCCTGCTGTGCTGCTGCCAGCGGGGCACGCACCCGATGGAAAATTCCACTATCAATCGCTAAGTCAAAGGTTGGCGGGGCGAGGGTATGTGGTGATCTCCTGGGATCCCGTTGGGCAGGGTGAACGCAGCCAGTTCTGGGATGCGACTGCAGGTAAGAGCCGCTATAACCTGGTCTGTGGCGAACACGCGGTGATGGGGAACCTGGCCTATCTAGCCGGAGCGAATCTTGCCAGATGGGAGATATGGGATGGCATCCGCGCGGTCGATTATCTGCTCACTCGTCCTGAAGTTGACGGTGAGCGAATCAGCATCACCGGGACAAGCGGCGGCGGCTTTCAGGCTACTCTGATTGCCGCTCTCGATGAGCGCATTAAAGTGGCCGTGCCTTCGTGTTATATCAGCGCATTGCCGATGAGGATTTATAACCGCATTTTTGCCGACCCTGACAGCGATCCCGAGCAGGATTTGTTTGGCATGATTTCAAATGGTGTTGACCATCCCGGGTTGCTGCTGCTGATGTATCCCCGGCCGGTATTGGTGGCTGCCGCGGTACTCGATTTTTTCCCCATTGAAGGCACGCGCAAAACCGTCCGCGAAGTACGAAGGCTGTATGAGCGTTTCGACCGTGGAGACCGAGTTGCCCTGGTCGAAGGCTATCACCCCCATCAATTCTCATCGGAGAATCAGGAAGCCGCACTGGACTTTCTCGACCATTTCAATCAGATGCCGGTTCGACACGGACTTCCTCCGGTAAAGGAACTCACGGATAAAGCGTTGCAATGCACTCGAACAGGGCAGGTCGGGCTCGATTACAGCGACGCAAGATCTTTGATGGTGGTGATCCGAGAGTATTACGACGAGCACAAGACCGGACCGGGACACAACCTCGCGAAGGAATATTACGGTGACAAATACAGCGGAGTGAAAAATTGGCATGTGAGCGAACATGCCGGCGTCCCGCCTGGGCAAGCGCAGATCACTTGGGAGGCTATGGGAAGCTCAAGTTTAGACGGCGTGTCGATTGACCGCTATATGCTGCGCCACAGCAAGCAGCTTGAAATGCCGGTACTGCACATTCACAAGTCTGCCGCTGACAATCGAAGATTCCTGTTGTGGTTCCGTGATGGCGGCAAAGCGACCGCGGAAGATTGGCCTGAAATCAAGAAATATGTGGACGAGGGCTACGAAATTGTCTCGTTTGATTTCCGCGGCCTCGGCGAGACTCGTATGCCGTACGCGACGGTTTCCCCGGATGATCCGGCATTGGGTGCGTTGGATTTTGATCATGCTTATGTCAATTCCATTTCGGGCGTCTTGGCAAATCATGTTTACAACTCTCTTCTGATCGGCAGGCCGTATTTTCTGCAAATGATTGAGGACTCAGAAATCACCAGCCGATTCGCGCGTGAGAAGCTGGGTGCAAAAGTAGTCGCTATAACTGCTCCAGGCGATGCGTACACGCTCGCGAGCGCCATTGCGGAGACGCTACCCGGCATCGAGCTCCTGCCCCGGACAGACGTGAAAGTCTTGAAATGGTCTGAAATCGTAGAGCAGAAACGGGAGATCTGGCCAATACAGTATCTGCTGCCATCGGGAGCCTATATTCATTAGGCGAAGTGTTTTTTTCGGCGCCCCTCGGGCCCCGCCGCCATTAGTCGATTCTCAACGCGTCGCTGCTAATTCACAAGCTGCAAGATTCCAAACCGGGTTGGCACGTGAAATGTTTTCCCTTCGGGAATGATGCTCCACGCAAGAAACTTACGGTGATCGTCACCGCCCTTTCCTGCTGCTCGAAAGAAATTCACTCGCCATTTAGTATCTGGATGTATCGCGCCAACATTCATCGACGCGATCGGTATGCGCATTTCGGTCGTCCAAATATGATTCTTGGCGTCGATGCGTGCTGCATGCTCAAAGCCCGAATTCCAAGACACATCATTGAAAGGCTCTTTGGTCTTATCGATTTCGAGATCTACCCACTGGTTATTGGGGGCTACCTCGAACTCATAGTAGTGATTCACTCGCTCTGGCTGAGGGTTCAGAAAGACTTCTACCACGTCGCGATCCCAAAGTTGCCATCGCTCTACCGCCCGGTCCTCCCCTTCATAGACATTCAGTGAATCGTAGCTACACCAAAAGAAGAAGTAGATATGTGTTTCCGTCCAAACGGATGCGACGCGAGTCGAAAGTTGTGGGTAGTGGGACTGGCCCGAAGCGTCATGGTCAAATTTCACTGACTTGGCATGCTTCCATGAAGGCTTGGAGCGATCGCCATCCGGCAGGAAATCCACTGGGGACCGTTTTGCCTGGAGTTGCACATCGCTGGCATACGATTGTTGCGGCATGGCAGCGATCTGGCCAGGGCACGAAAAGGGAAGTAAAGTGAAAAGAGCCCCAGCGAGAGCACCAATCAAAACTTCGATTTTCGAAAGGACCATCAGTAAGTTCCTCGAGCCTTGAGAGTTTCGATCTGCTCAATGGCGACTTGCCTCGTCGACATTTGCATTCGCCTTGGGCGAAAGCTGAAACCGGAGCTTTATCCCACTTTGACAAGCAAAAGTAAACGATATAGAAGAAGTCGAACGAAAAGGGAAATGCATGGCGGCGCGATCAAATGAGACTGGAGAGTTCATGAATAGAATGGGCCGGAGACGCTGGTTGGAAAGCATGGGGATGTTTTTCGCGGCAGGCAGATTACCAACGACCTCGACAACGCCGTCGTCAGTCGAGCTAGAGAGCGCGGGGAAGCCGCTGCAACTCGCGCTCTCGGACTTCCAACCCCGCAGCATGTTACATGTCCCTGAGACGAAGGTGCCCCGCTCGCGCTATCCAGTCATAGATATTCATACGCATCTCTCTGTTACCGCCAAGACAGACAACGGAGTTGGGATAGGCGAAGCGATGAAGTATTTCGCGACGGTGGAGACGTTGTTAACACTGATGGACCGAAAGAACATCCAGGTGATGGTAAACCTGACAGGAGGGGCTGGCAAAGGACTAGAGGAAGCCATCCGAAAGTTTCAGCAGCCCTATCCTGAACGATTCGTAACCTTCGCGGAACCTTGGTGGGACCGCACAAATCAACAGGGATATAGCCAGTTTCAGGCCGATGAGATTGTTCGGTCACGGCAGGCAGGCGCGCGCGGACTAAAAATTCTTAAGACGCTCGGTCTTTATTTGCGTGAGGGAATCTCGAAGGGCCCATTGGTAAAAATTGACGATCCACGTTTCGATGCCATGTGGGAAACATGCGGATCGCTGGGCATGCCGGTGGCGATTCACGTCTCAGATCCGGAGGCTTTCTTCCTTCCTACCGATCGTTTCAATGAGCGCTTCGAGGAATTGAATAATCATCCAGATTGGTCCTTTTACGGCCGCGATTTTCCCAGTAACGCGGAACTGCTGGAGGCACGAAACCACGTTCTGGCCCGCCACCCCAAGACCCAGTTCATTGTGCTCCACGTGGGCAATAACGCCGAGAACCTTCCTTTCGTCGGCGAATGCATGGACCGCTTCCCCAATATGCATGTGGAACTCGGTGCGCGGATCGGGGAGCTAGGACGCCAGCCGCGTATGGCCAGGAAGTTCTTCGAGAGATATCAGGATCGAATTCTTTTTGGAACGGATGCCGTTCCCAATGGAACGGACACGCCTCAGCAAGTCTTCAATGATGAGCTTTACGAGATCTACTACCGCTTTCTTGAAACCGAAGACGAATACTTCGATTATGCACCCGCACCTGTGCCTCCTCAGGGGCGTTGGCGGATTTATGGTCTCGGTTTACCCGACGGAATACTCAAAAAAGTCTATTATGAGAATGCAGCCCAGCTCCTGCGGGTCAAGATCTAGCAATGCTTCAGAGAGGTTGACAAAGCCAGAACTTTCTGCCAAAAAGAAAACGAAACAATGGTAACGAAAGCAAAGAAAAGAAATAGATGATCTTTTTCCTCCTTCGACTTGCCGTGACCGCGCTGATGATGGCTGACAGTGGCTACTCCCGTCCAGGTGATTTCAAGATCATTGGCCCCGGTGGTGGTGGGGCAATGTTCCATCCAACTATCAGTCCTCACGACCCAAATACCGTCTTGCTGAGTTCCGACATGACCGGGTCCTATATCACCCACGATGCCGGCAAGTCTTGGCGCATGTTTAATCTACGCGGCGTGGTCCGGTTCTTTGTTTTCGATCCGCTGGATCAGAAGGTGATTTATGCGCAATCTAGCGGTTTGTGGCGCAGCCAGGACCAGGGCGAGACTTGGAGCTTGATTTATCCGCAGCCGTCCTTTGTGAAGGGCATCAAAATGAGCTCAGATCACTCGGACGAAGATCTAATTGCAGAGCCGAATCCACTGAGCGACATCACGGCAATGGCCATCGATCCCTCCGATTCCAAGATCTTTTATGTTGTTGCAGGCGATAGAAGAAAAGGGACGTTTGCCCTTTTTACCTCGCGTGATGGGGGCCAAAATTGGGCAAAAGAGGGAGATCTGCCAGGACTGGCTGACAAGCTGTGGGTCAATGCTTATTCGCCAAGCGAAGCTAGGGTGCTTCTCATTGCAGGCTCACATTTCATCGAAAAGAAAACCTCGTCCGGCATGCACAAGATGCCCGGCCCCTTCGCGAAGACTTTCACGGATATCTCTGCGGGATTCAGTAAGGATGGCAAGCCTTTCATTTACATTATCGGCGACGAATCCGCGTTCGCTTCCGATGACGAAGGAACAACTTGGCGAAAGGCCAGCTTGGGTCAAGGTGGGGGAAAAATGCGAGCGATCGCAACCAGCTTGCGCAATCCGGACACGGCCTATGTTTCCTTTAGAGAACTGGAAGAGGGTGGGATCAAATGGCTAGGGGTTGCCAAGACCACGAATGCGGGACGCACTTGGCAACCGATTTGGAAAGAGGACAGCAATCCTGCCGCTAAGCCCGCCACGAATATCCACGACGCGTGGATCACCGAACGTTTTGGATCGGATTGGGGCGAAAATCCCTTGGCGCTTGTCGTGGCGGAGCAGGATGCCAACTTAAGCTATGGGACAGATTTGGGAAGAGCAATGCGCACGACGGACGGGGGCGCAAGTTGGGTCGCCGTATACTCACGAAAATCCGGCGAAACCGGATGGGTCAGTGCGGGTCTAGATGTAACGACCACCTACGGCTACCACTTTGATCCGTTCGATCACAACCGGCAGTTCATCTCCACAACTGATATTGGTCTTTTCCGCAGCGAAGATGGCGGGCGGTCCTGGATTAGTTCCACTCGTGGTGTGCCGAAGGAATGGATGAACACCACGTACTGGATTGAATTTGACCCCGAGGTGAAGGGGCGTGTCTGGAGCGTGAACAGTTGGACGCACGATTTGCCGCGACCAAAGATGTGGAGACGGAAAGGGATTCGGGATTATCGGGGCGGCGTATGCCGCAGCGATGACGGGGGAAGGACCTGGACAAAGTCGAATGCCGGGATGGAGGAAACGGCAGCGACGCATGTCCTTTTGGACCCGACAAGCCCTCCCACCGCACGCGTGCTATATGTAGCCGCCTTCGGGCGCGGTGTATACAAGAGCGTGGACGGGGGCAAGCGCTGGAAGCTGAAAAACAATGGCATCACCCAGAAAGAACCTTTTGCGTGGAGAATTGTGAGGGATAGCAGAGGGACACTCTACGTGCTGGTGGCGCGTCGTTCCGAGGATGGGAGCATAGGAACGGAGGGCGATGGCGCGATTTACAAGTCCACGGATGGAGCGGAAAACTGGCGCCGAGTAACGATGCCCGAGGGAAGCAACGCTCCGAACGGCTTGGCAACTGATCCCAGCGCACCAGGTCGACTCTATCTCGCGGCGTGGGCGAGGGACAAAGGAGAGCACGGTGAAGGTGGTGGCATCTATATGTCGGTGAATGCAGGAGATACTTGGACGCGAGTGCTCGATCGCGATCGCCACGTCTACGACGTCACCATAGACCCGCGCGACGCAAGAATACTTTACGCTTCCGGGTTCGAGTCCTCCGCATGGAAATCAAGCGACCGCGGCGAAAGCTGGACGCGTATACCTGGTTTTAACTTCAAATGGGGACATCGGGTCATTCCTGACCCCGAAGACTCCAAAAAAGTTTACATCACAACCTTCGGCGGGGGCGTTTGGCATGGTTCTGTGGATGGAGAAAATCGTCCATTGGACATCGTTACACCTGAGCTTCAGCCTGGTCGATAGCGCACGAACATCCTGGCTGAAAAGTGACATAAGGATTCTATGGAGAGTGCCTCTTTGTTGACGCAGTCGGACTGGCAACGTGCGCTCACGAAGGATCAAGCGAGAGCGGCAGAGTTATTTGGGCGGCCGGAAGCGGAACAAAAACGGCTTGGATACTTCCACACGCTGCGGGAAATCTGCCAGCAGCCTTGGACGTGGCTGCGCACTTGCGATCGAATGATCGCTTTGCGGGATGGCCTGAGAAAGGATGTGGCAGGAATTCGAAGTCTCGCACTTACTGGTTCTGGCAGTTCGGAGTATGCCGCCGAATGCGTGTGCCTCCCACTGCAGAATGAGCTGGGGATCTGTACGGAATCCATCAGTGGCGGAGCGCTGTTAATGTACGGCGGAAAAACTTTGCCTCTGGGAAGGCCTGGCTTGCTTGTTTCTTTGGCGAGATCCGGAGACAGCCCCGAGAGTAGTGCGGCCGTAGAGTTGCTACTCGATACGGAGCCTGAGTTTCGGCACGTCGTGGTGACCTGCAACGAGCAGGGAAGTCTGGCACGAGCGTGGCGGGCCCATGAGAAAGTACATGTCATCACGCTTCCCGCCGAGACTCAGGACAAAAGCTTGGTCATGACCAGCAGTTTCACCAACCTGCTGCTGGCGGCGCGCTTCATTGGAATGCTGGAACGGCCAGATGAATATCGAAAATTGTGCGAGAGACTGAGCCAAATAACAATGGAACTGATCCGAGTTAGCTTCGATGTCCTGGCAAAGATTGCTGCCGCAGATTTTCGGCGTGTGGTATTTCTCGGAAGTGGGTCGCGTTTCGCGGCCTCGCGCGAAGCGGCGTTGAAGATGCTGGAGCTGACGGCGGGCGGGGTAACCACACTTTGCGAAACGTATCTTGGTTTTCGACATGGTCCCATGAGCTACGTGCAGGATGACACCCTGATCGTTTGCGATTTATCGTGCGATTCCACGCTCCGCGCGTATGAACTGGATTTATTGCAAGAATTGGACCGGAAGAAACTAGGATTGTCCAAAGTCATTGTCGGAGAGAATATCCCGGACTCTGCGGTTAGTGAGGGAGATAAGGTCATCGAGTGCCGAGGATTAACTGAGCTTGGCGATGAAGAGACCCCGACGGTGTATGTCGTCGTCGCCCAACTTCTGGCTTTTTTTCGCTGCCTTGAAGAAGGGCTACAGCCTGATTCCCCGTCGGAAGGAGGAATTATCAACCGCGTAGTGGAAAAGTTTCCCCTGCACACTCCTTCGTGAAGAGCCATCGGAAGGAAACTCGGGACTCTGGAAGAATGGGCTTGGAGGTTAGCGATGGTTTCCCTGCGAGGCGATGCCGATGCGATGGACGGTCCTGTTTTTATTTCTAGTGGTTAACGCCATACCCATTCAGGCTCAGGTGCGGGTATGGGAAGGTGTTTTGAATCTTCCGGCATACGAAGAGGGAGCGCCCGATCCCAACCCATCTTTCGACCAATTCGCGATCGGTCGATTTAGTTATCCCTATACGCTGCGGAAACAAATAACCGACCAGCGTGCCGAGCACCGATGGCGTGCGATCTATCTTGAAAACGAATATCTGAAATGTTCGGTGCTGCCGGATTTGGGCGGACATATTTACACGTGCGCCGACAAAATCAGCGGGCAGCCGATGTTCTATGCCAACCCTTCCATCAAGAAAGCCAGGATCGGCTATCGCGGAGCCTGGGCCGCATTCGGGGTCGAGTTTAACTTTCCTGTTTCTCACAATTGGGTCTCGATGTCACCTGTGGATTTTGCGTATGCGGGCCACAAGGACGGCAGTGCGTCGATCACCGTGGGCAATATCGAAAGAGTTTATGGAATGGAATGGTCCGTCGAATTGACTCTGCGTCCTGGCTCCACCGTTCTCGAACAGCGCGTCACACTGAGTAATCGAAGCGATGTGCGGCATCGTTTTTATTGGTGGAACAATGCCGCTGTGCAGGTTTGGGACGATTCTCAGATCCAATACCCTATGCGCTTTGCCGCAGCACATGGGTTTGCGGAAGTGCAACGGTGGCCGATCGATTCGCAAGGGAAGGATCTCAGCGTCATACGCAACCAGACCGACGGTCCGGTATCATTGTTCGTCCATGGAAGCCGGGAAAACTTCATGGGCGTCTGGCATCCCCGAACAAAGACGGGAACTGTGCATTTTGCCGACTATGCCGAGCTACCTGCTAAGAAAATTTGGTCCTGGGGTGTTGACGCGGACGGCCTTAATTGGCGCAACGCACTCTCTGACAACAATAGCGCCTATGTCGAGTTGCAGGCGGGCCTCTTCCGAAATCAGGAGACGTATGCATTCCTTGAACCGCGGCAATACATAACCTTCACAGAATACTGGATGCCTGTCCGGGATACGGATGGGATTTCCCGCGCGAATCTCACCGGGGCGGTACATTTGGAGCGAAGGGCCGGCATGTTGGCGGTTTCCCTCAATGCCAACAGAAAGCTGCCGGCTGCTGCGATCCAGATTTTGGATGGAAACACTTCCTTACTCAACGAGAAAGGAGATTTAGTGCCGGAGCGGGTGTGGAAGAGAGAGATTCGCGTTCCAAATGCCAGTAGGAAGTATACGTTTCAACTCAAGGACAGCGAGGATGCCCTGCTGTTGAGGCAGACAGAAGACGAGTATGACTGGGCGCCGGACTCCGAAATCAAAGTCGGCCCGCAAATTTTCTACACGGTACCGGAGGAGGCGCGTCGAACCGAGGACGATTGGCTCCAGCAAGGCAACACTGAAGAATTGAACGGCAACCTGTTAGCTGCCGTGCAAACGTATCAAAAGGCTTTGGGGAAGTTCCCCGCAGATTTTGAGTTGTTGAAAGCGGCAGGACGACTCGACGCCAGTCTGAAGCGCTTTGAAGAAGCGATATCTCATCTGGCTGCCGCTCACGACCGAAATACCACCGATGCCGAGATTTCTTATTATCTTGGAATCGCGTACGAGGGCGTCGAACGAGAAAAAGATGCTGTTGACGCTTATCAGGAAGCGATGCGATTACCTTCCTATCGTGCGGCTGCTGCATTGCACCTTGCCGAAGCGCAGGCACGCCGGGGTGCCTTGCAGCAGGCTAAAGAATCTCTGACGCAAAGCCTCCAATCTGCTCCGGACGACCTGCGCGCAGCGGAAGAACTGGCCGCTGTATTACCCGCGCTCGGAAGGACAGCAGACGGGGAAAAGCTAGCAAGGGAACGGCTCGCACACTTTCCGTTGAGCGATTTTCTACGCGAGGAACTTGGAAAGCCAAACCTCGCCCATCTGGCCGCCGATCCCTATCGTGTCTTAAATCTTGCATCGGAATACGCGCGGTTGGGACTTTACCGTCGAGCCGTGGAGGTTCTCTCACGTGAGTATCCGCCTCCGAAGGCGGACCAGAGCGAACCTGGCGCGGTCGTCCCCCAAAACCACCCCCTGGTTGTCTACTTCCGTGGGTACTGCCGCGAGAAACTCGGGGAGTCGGGTGCAAATGACTATTTGCAAGCCTCTCGCCTTTCGACTGCATACGTATTTCCGAACGCAGTCGAAGAACAGCAAGCGCTCAAAGCCGCCATTCGCACGAACGAGAAAGACGCAACCGCTCATTACCTGCTGGGAACCTGGTATTTCGCCCGAGAAAAAACGGACGAGGCTCTCAGCGAGTGGCAACAAGCGCGGAAGCTCAATCCCCAAATACCCGTGCTAGAAGCCAGTCTCGGATTAGCGTTTCTTCACGCCAAGCGGGACTTCGCGAGTGCATTGAATGCCTTCGAGGAAGGAATAAAAAATGATCCTTCGAATATCGTGAACTATTCCGGTGCGGTTGCCGCGATGACTCTTCTGGCAAGACCCGGAGAGGGGCGAGTGAAAACACTTGAGCTTTATCCCGACCTGGACCGGATGCCCACTAGTTTGGTGTATGAGCTGGCTTTGAACCGCGCCGAGGAAGGGAATTATAGCGGCGCGATTGAATTGTTCCGGAATCGGTTCTTCGGCAGTGAAGAAGGGGGAACAAACGTTCGCCAAGTGTGGGTTGAGGTAAAGTTGCAACAAGCCGTTGGGCTGGGGCGAAGCGGCCACTGCGAGGACGCTCTCGCCGCAGCGAGAGCACTGGGTTCTCCGGTTCCGGGCCTTTCGTTTACCCAAGACGGCTTACAACCTCTACTGAATTCGGCTAGAACAAACTACCTGCTCGGTGAATTGTCTGCTGCTTGCGGCCAAAAAGAAGAGGCGGAGCGAAGGTACCGGCTTTCGGCGCAAGCGACTGATGCATCGGACGCCGTATGGGCATGGGCCTCGGCCAAGAAGCTGAGCAGCTATGATCCGCCTCAATGGCAGGAACGTCTCTCTTCAGCCTTGTCACGAGCGGAAACGAATGCACGAACCGGCGACCACCAGAGTTGGTGGGTTTATTCGGTGGGAGTATTGCAGATGGCGCTTGGGCACGACGTGCAAGGCCAAGCCTCGCTTCGCGAATCCTTGCTATTGCCCGAGAACCGAATGTCTTATCACTTCAGCCGCTTGGCCATGGAGGGTGCTACACCACGATAACCTCGATACTCTTTTTGCGCAGTGCTTCGGTAAATTCCTGAGTCGCACGGCTATCCGTGATCAGGCGCCGGATTCTGTCAAAGGGGCCAATCTTTGAAACGCTTCTCCGGCCCAGTTTGCTGGAATCGGTGACAACATTGACCTCTTTCGCGGAGCGCATCATCACATTATTAAGCTGCGCTTCGAGCACGTCCGGTGTCGAAGGGCCGTTCTCGAGATCGAAACCGTCGACCGCCAGGAAAAGACGGTCAGCGTGGAACTCGTTCATCATGGCTTCCGCCTGCGGTCCTACGAAGGAGCAGGAAACCGGACGTAGCAGCCCGCCGATCATGATTAAGGAAATATCAGGTGTATCCGCTAGTTCGACCGCTATATTCAAGGCATTGGTAATGACTGTGAGCGATTGAATTCTCATTCTTTTCAAATGCCGCGCGACCTCTGCGGTGGTCGTTCCTGAATCGAGAATGATGGTTTCACCCGGCCGGACCAATTCTGCCGCGGCCCTTCCGATTCTGATTTTTTCGTCCTTATGCAGAGTTTCTTTGGTGCGGAGCGGGTAATCCTGAGTGGCTTCCAAGCGGCGCACGGCACCGCCGTGCGATCGCACCAGAGCGCCGATAGAAGCGAGAGCGTCGAGGTCGTTGCGGACAGTGACGGCAGAAATAGAGAAGCGTCTGACCATATCCACGACAGTTACCTGGCCGTCTTGGTCGACGAGGTCCAGCACGCTCCGGCGCCGCTGTTCTGTTAGCAGACGAGCTTTAAGGGTCATGCACCGTGTCCGTAAGCCAAGTATAGGGCGTCTCCTTCGGTTGGGTCAAATGACGAAAGCAAAGTTCATGTTTAACACTTTTCTATTCTTTCTCTTTGTATCGTTCATCATTTATTTGTTATTGCGTTTGCTTTTCTATTGTGATACATGTCTCGCAGCCCATTGCCCAGGGTGTTTCGGAGCCTGCGTGAATTTTGGCACCTCCAGGAGGTACTTATGCGCGTGTTTTGCGTAATCATTCTGCTCGGTTGCACTCTGTTTTTGCTTTCAAGCCCGACCCTTGGGCAGGGCAACCTCGGCGCCATCACAGGCACGGTCCAGGACGCAAGCGGTGCCGTGGTTCCCGATGCCGAGCTCACCATAACGAACACTGAGACCGGTGTGAAGTGGACCGCCAAAACCAGCAGCGCCGGCTATTACAGGGTCCCCGTGCCTCCTGGGACATATCGCTTGGAAGCGCAGAAACAGGGTTTCAAGACAGAAATAACCGACAGAATTCTCGTACCAGTGGCGCAGGTGGTGACGGCTGACCTCACGTTGCAGGTTGGCAACCAATCGGAAAGGGTAGAAGTCACCTCGGCGGCGCCGTTGCTCACGACCTCCTCGGCCGAAGTGAGCTCCGCCGTGAGCGCTCAGGAGTTCGAGACTCTGCCAATCGAGGTGGGCGATGGAGGACGACAGCTCCAAACTTTCATCTTCACCAGTCTTCCCGGAACTGTTGGCGACACGTTTGCGGGTTCTATTAACGGCGGGCAACTCTTCAGCCACGAAATCCTCATTGACGGAGTAACGATTGGCCGGTACGACCTCAGTGGCGGAAGTCTGGATGAATTCAGTCCGGGGACGGACTCCATTGGCGAGTTCAAGGTGCAGATGTCCAATTATTCGGCAGAATACGGCGAGACGGGCGGCGGCATCGCCAATTTCGTTTACAAGTCCGGGACGAATCAGTTTCACGGCACGCTTTTCGAATACAACAAGAATCCTATTTTCAACGCCGCTGGCGTGCTGGCGAACGCGGGCCAGGCCCCCAAGGGAAACCAAAAAGAGAACAATTTTGGCGGGACGCTCGGAGGCCCGATCCGCAAGGATCACACCTTTTTCTTCTTCAACTATGAAGGCGATCGTTTGCGAAGCTTTCTCTTTAACGGAACAGTTACATTGCCGACGCCTGCCATGAAGAATGGCGACTTTAGCTCCTGGTTGGGGACGCAAGATTTCTGCGGGCCCGACCCCAAGAAACCGCAGCCTTGCTTCGATGCTCTCGGCCGCCCCGTCTTCAAGAATGAGATCTACGATCCCACAACTACGCGCAATGTGACTGCCGGGCAGGTCGACCCGGTCACGGGTTTAACGGCCAACGCTAAAGCAGTCATCCGAGATCCTTTCAACTCCGGCGGTCAGTTGAACGTCATCCCCGCCGGTGAATTCAGTAAGGCGACCTCCGTTCTTCTTCCAATGCTTCCAGATCCGCAGCTCGCAGGAAACACGAACAACACCCCAAAACTCAGCGGCTGTTGCCCGATCCTCTCACGGAACGCGTGGACCGCCAAAATCGACCACGTGCTTACCGACAACCAGAAGCTGTGGGGCTCGTTTACTTGGAATCAAAGGGACCGGTATAACAGGAACAACAGTAGGACCTTCCCACCTTTCCCCGGGCAGCCACTCAATCCCGTAAAGAGACAGATCGTGGGCGGTCCCCAGGTGCGCATCGCACACTCATGGACGATCAGCACTCGCGCAGTGAATGAATTCTCTGTGGGCTACAACCGCTTTAACAACAAGAACAACATCACCGATAACGCCAAATTTACTCCGAAGTTGGGAATTCCGGGCATTCCGAACGACTGTTTTCCGCCTATGCACTTCAGCAGCAGCCATGTTAGCGGCCTTGCTCCACTTTTTGGCGCGGGTTGCAAGAACGTTGACCCCTCCGAGAGCTACATTTACCAGGATACTTTGAGCTACTTGCGCGGTAAGCACAGCCTGAAGTTCGGCGGGGAATTCCGTCGCTATCGTTACAACACGTATGAGCCCGGTCCGTTATCGGGCGACTTCTCTTTCACCGATCGCGAGACGTCGCTTACCGGATTCTCTGCGACGGGACATCCTGTTGCGAGTTTCATCTTAGGAGCCGTCAATCATGCCAATCGCTCCATCTACACAACCGCACCAGGCTACCGGGCCGGCTTGTTTGCTTTCTTCGCTCAGGATGACTTCAAGGTATCGCCCAAGCTTACCCTTAATCTTGGGTTTCGCTGGGAGATTCCGCTTCCTCAAAAGGAAGCGTTGAACCGTGAGTCGGGCTTCGACCCCACCGCGCCGAATCCGGGCGCCGACAACATTCCCGGCGCCCTGGTGTTCTTGGGAAGTTGCCAAACCTGCAATCACCGCAATTCATTCCAAGACTGGTACTTCAAAGAGTTCGGGCCCCGGCTTGGCGTCGCTTACCAGTTCTACAAGAACATCGTGTTTCGCGGCGGCTACGGCATATCGTACGGCCCCCCCATCGAGAACAATTTTGGTAGCCAGAACCTTTTCGGCTTCAACAGTGCAGCGCCGCTGAACGTAAGGTCGTCTCCCACCGGGTTTAAAGACGATCCGGCTGCGTATTGGTCGACCCTCACCTCCGCTTCTTTGCCAGCCGCGGCCCGCGTCGGTGTTCCCGCATTTACGGGAACACTCCCCAATCGTGACCCAGCGTCAGCCAATGGACAGACCCTTGATTTCATGCCGAAGAATGCTGCGGCACAGCCATATGTCCAGAATTGGAGTGCTGGATTCCAGTATGAATTGCCGCATGAAGTGCTGCTTCAGGCAGACTATGTGGGGTCAAAGGGTACTCGCCTTCTCAACGGCTACTTCGGTTTCTGGTTCAACCAGGCACCCTCAAAGTACATGGCTTTGGGGGATATTCTCGCGGACGACTTGGCGACCGACTTGGCCGACCCGGTTAACGGTCCGATCTTGGCGAGCTTCGGAATCACTGGGCTCCCCTATCCAGATTTTGAAAACAACAACTGGAGCGCGTCGGTAGCTGCGGCGCTCCAGCCTCTTCCTCAATATTCCGGACTCATCAACAATTACCCGGCATTTGGCAATTCCACCTATCACTCACTGCAGCTCATGGCTCGCAAGATTGCGGCCCACGGCCTGGGCTTCATCGCCGCCTACACCTGGTCTAAGACTCTCACCGACACCGATAGCGCTCTCTATGCCTCCGGCAGCCAAGTGGTTCAGGACTTCTATAACCGCAAGGCAGAGAAGGCCATCGCTAGTTTCGATTTCCCGCAGGTCCTGAAACTCACGTGGATTTATGAGTTGCCGTTCGGACGCGGGAGGAAATGGCTGAACACCGGCGGGTCACTCGACCGCTTGGTTTCCGGATGGCAGTTTACGGCCATTCAGAACTACCGCTCGGGCGATCCGCTAGTCATTACATCATCCCTTGATCCTGGCAACTTCGCCCTGCCCATGAATGGCCTGCGAGCGGACATCGTTCCTGGCGTTCCTCAAACCGTATCGTCGCCCGGCTTGGACGTCATCAATGGGACTCCTTACTTGAACCCCAATGCCTTTGTGGATCCCCCTTCCTCACCTGGTGGCCAACCCCTGCGTATTGGAAATTCACCCGGCTTCCTGACGCACACCCGCGGACCGGGCCACAGCAGCGAGGATTTTGGGATTGTGAAGAATACGCACCTTACTGAGCGGACGTCACTCCAGTTCCGCGCGGACATGTTCAACGTTTTCAACCGCACAGGAAGAGGCGACCCGGACACTTGTCTCTGCGATGGGCTTCCGGGGCCGCCTGACTTTGGCACATTCGGTCTAATTATGGGTCCGGGTCACGATCCGCGCGTCATTCAGCTCGCCTTGCGGCTGAACTTCTGATCCACCGTACGGCTGCGACTTAGGATTACATTCTAGTTCGCAGAACGGCAAACAACTAATGAGAAAAAGGGGCGGCCTGTTGGCTTCGCCCCTTTTTTTCATAGGGGACTGTGTTTGCCTTGCGGATTTCCGGCACCTGGCGCCGCCGGACTGAGGAAAAAGAGCATTAGTAAGGTAGCGCTTTTTGGGCTTAGCATCTTCAGTTCGATTGTCACACACTCTTGGAAAGGAGGATTCAAGTGAGACTGTCGTCAGGCAAGCGAAAGAGGCTTGAAGCCGTCTCGAACTCTCGAGGTGTCATTGCCGCGCTTGCCATCGACCAGCGTGACGCGTTGCGTACCCTGTTCTCCGCCGAAATGAAGGTCGAGAAATCTTCCGTGCCGCGCGAGCAGCTTGAGAAGTTCAAATCCATCGTCGTTCGCGCGCTTTCCCCGCATGCCAGCGCCGTGCTACTCGAGCCGGAGTACGGCTTGCCAGCCGCCCGTCAGCGTGCTCCATCCTCAGGCTTGCTGATGGCCTACGAAGTCAGTGGGTACGACCCTAAAGTTTCTTCTCGCCTTCCCCGGCTTCTGGAGCACTGGTCCGTGCGCAGGTTGGTCGACGCCGGTGCGCACGCCATTAAGGTTCTGCTGTACTATGCCTTGTCCGATGAACCGGAAATACTGGAGCGCAAGCGGGTTTGGGTCGAGCGCGTCGGCTCGGAATGCGCCGGCTGTGACGTGCCTTTCTTCCTGGAAATTGTTCCGTACCAAGACGGGATGGATGATAAAAGTCCTCAATTCGCGCGATGCAAGCCGGCTATTCTCACGAGTGCGATGCAAGAATTCTCCCAGCCGCGCTATTGCGTCGATGTCTTGAAAGTCGGCGTGCCCGTAACCATGGCCTATGTCGAAGGTTCCTCGGCTTCTTCCGGAGTATTCCTACACACTCGCGCAGAAGCTCTAGAGCTTTTTCGGCAAGCCGCTGCGGTAACCGCCAAACCGTTCCTGTTTCTCTCCGCCGGGGTGAGCAATCGCGCCTTCAATGAGGCTCTCGAACTGGCCTCGGAAGCAGGTGTTCATTTTTGCGGTGTCCTCTGCGGACGCGCAACCTGGAAGGATGGCGTGGGTGTGTTTGTCCGTGGTGGTGCGGATGCGCTTCAGGAATGGCTTGAAAGCCAGGGCGTGCAAAACATGCGAAGCATCAACGAAAGTCTCAAGGCTGCCACGCCGTGGTCGGAAAAATATCCCGCAGATGAATAAGCCAGCTGCACACTCTTATCCCCTCGCATCCGCATTCTTTTGCGTGAGCTTGAATCCCGCGATCGACACACGGCTCGTACTGAACGGATTTCTTCCGGGCCGCGTCAATCGCGTCGCAGAAGTTTTTCGCAACCCCGGAGGCAAGGCCGCGCACGTCGCCATGGCGCTCAAAGGCCTGGGCGCGACTCCAACATGGATTGGTTTTTCCGGAGGCGCCACGGGCAACGAGTTGCTCGCGGGACTTCGCCTTTTGGAGATAGAAACGACGGCGGTATCCACCGGTCAATCCTCGCGCGTCAATCTGGAAATCTTGGACACCCAGGGAGAAGTTACTGAGATCCTTGAGCCCGGAGGAACGATTACTCAGTCCGAATGGTCCGAATTTCAGCAAGTTTGTGCAAGCGCGTTTCAACTTGCGGCTAACAAGAGAATCGCGGTGATCTCGGGCAGCCTTCCTCCTGGAGTTCCAACCGAAGCTTGTGCCGCGCTCGTCAGCTCGGCGCAATCTGAGAATTGTCCGGCATTTGTCGATTCCAGTGGCTTGCCACTGTCCAAAGCACTGGCCGCCGGACCGGACCTGGTAAAAATCAATCGGGAAGAAGCGGAGTTTGTTACGCAGGTTGCCATACGTGATCCCATCTCTGCGGCGCTAGCCGCTCGCAAGTTACTGGACCTGGGCGCGAACTCCGCCGTCGTCAGCCTCGGTGATCGCGGCCTTGTCGGCGTTCGAAAACGCGATCGTCTGGCAATTCATACCTGGACCGCTCCTCTGCGCCCAAAATCCACCGTCGGCTGCGGTGATGCGGCTCTTGCTGGATTAGCCTTCGCTGCCGCAACCGGCCTTTCGTTCGAGCAAAGCCTAGCGCTCGCGGTTGCTTGCGGAACGTCGAATTGCCTCGCGGCATTCCCCGGCCGCATTGTGCGGGAGGACGTTTCGCGCATTGAGCAAGGCGTTCACACAGAACAGCTGTAGGAAAAAAGGAGACTACGGAGTGAAGCGTTTTGACATCAGCGTTCTGGGTGAACTGAATTGCGATTTGATTCTATATGGTCTTCCTCCAGTACTTGAACCCGAGAGAGAACACCTAGCCACCGATTTTGCGCTGACCCTCGGCAGCTCTTCTGCAATCTTTGCCCACAATATTTCTCTCTTGGGCAGCCGTGTTGGTTTCACTTCTTGCATCGGAGGTGACCCGCTCGGCAAATTCTGTGTGGACCGTCTCGTGGAAAGTGGCGTTGACGTCTCGGGCGTGAAATGCCTTCCAGACAAGACTACCGGCGTGACCGTAATCCTTCCCCTCGCCAAGAACCGCCAAATTCTCACCTACCCGGGTACCACCTTTGATTTGCAATATACCCACCTCGACCTGGACTACATTACAAGCGCCGCTCATTTTCATCTCTCATCCTTTTTTCTTCTGCGCGCATTGCGTCCCGACCTACCCGAACTGTTCCGGCGAATGAAGCAAGCCGACCTCACCACCTCGCTGGACACCAACGACGATCCGGAAAATCTTTGGGCGAATGACGTTAAGGCCGTGCTGCAAAGCGTCGATGTCTTTCTGCCGAACGAGCAAGAAGCTTGCAAGCTCGCAGGCACCGGCGACCTCGATACTGCGCTCGATGCGCTGTCACGTCTGGTTCCCGTCGTTGTCATCAAATGCGGTGCCCAAGGCGCAATCGCCAAACGCGGCAAAGATCGCTTTCATGCTGCTTCGCTCTCCGTTGAGCCTGTCGATACCGTTGGGGCAGGCGACAGTTTCAACGCTGGCTTCCTGCACAAGTTCATTCGCGGAGCCGACATTCAGGACTGCCTTGAATATGGCAATGAGAGCGCCGGCCTGTCCACGACCCGTGCCGGCGGCACCGAAGCGTTTCGCGACCGCCAGCACCGTGAGACTTTTTTGCAGCGCTGTGGGAAAGCATAATGACCCAAGCCAAGCGGTTGGCCTTCTCAGAAATCGCCGATTTCTCGCAACCGGATCAACAGAAATAGCGGGGGATATCCGGACGTGAAGTCTCTTCCGGGAAGCTCACCTGCTACTGAGGGCCATCACTTTTCCCATCTTCTTCTCAATCGCCGTGGTGCGCATTACAGGCAGTTCATATTCGCCGTACCAGCCCCTGGTCGGTTGCGCGCGTATTGCGCACGAGTAGCAAGACCAGGATCATGCCGATGAATGGAATAAGCCCGGCGACGATCACGATGGGGTCAAAGGAATGCGTGCCGGACGCCTGGCGCGCATCCGAAAAGTGCCCGATCAATTCGAATGCGATGATGGTCCCGATTCCCGCTCCGGTTCCGCTCAGGCCGCTGACTGAAGCAACGGAATCGCTCCTATAGAGATCGGTAGGCAGCACGTTTGCGATCGTCGAAAAGGATGCGTAGGAAAAGGTGGCGAGCCCGAAAAGCAGCGTGATCAGGTACAGATTCACCGTGAAAATTGTCGGGATGAGAAGCGTTACACCGACGCCTCCAAAGACGACCAGCGCTTTCCGCGCGGCACCGAGTGGCCAGCCGCGCCGGATCAAGTAGCCAGAAACGCCACCGCCGAAGAAATTGCCCAGGTCTGCAGCTAGAAAGGGAATCCACACGGCCACCAGGCCGCTCTTGAGCGAAATCCCTTTTGCGACCAGGTAGATGGGAAACCAGTCCGTGACGAAGAACCAAACGGGATCGGTAAGGCCTTTGGAGATGATCGTTCCCCAAGTTTGCGGTAGCTTCAAGAGGTCGCGCCATCGCAGCCGCGGTTTTCCATCGGCTTGAGCTTCCTGGGTCTCGGCAAGAATCATCCGGCGCTCAGCGTCGCTGATGCGCGGATGATCCTGGGGCAGGTGATACATTCTTCGCCAGACGATCAGCCACAAGAATCCGAGCATCCCCGGAATGACAAAGGCGATGCGCCAACCCCAGCGAAAGTACACCGGCAGGATCAGGAAGGGCGCGACCGCACCGCCCACGGATGAGCCGCTGTCGTATAACGCAGCGGCCAGTCCGCGCTCGCGCTTTGGAAACCATTCGGAAACGGCCTTGCTCGCGCCAGGCCAGTTGGCGGATTCGCCCGCTCCGAGCAGAAAACGAAATAGAGCAAAACTCGAAAGGCCGTTGGCCAGCGAGGTCAAGAGGGAAACGATCGAATACCACGTCACGCTGATGGTCAGGCCGCGCCGCGTGCCGACGCGATCCATCAGCCGTCCGCACACGGTTTGTCCGACGGAATAGGCGATGCGAAAGGCGATCGCGATATTGGCGTAGTCCACGTTGGTCCAGTGATAGTCCTGCTTCAGAAAGGGTGCAAGAATCGAAAGCGTTTGGCGGTCGATATAGTTGATCACCGTCGATGCGAAGAGAATTCCGCCAATCCACCAGCGCAACGAGGGAATGGAGCGAGGTCGGCCCGGTTCCACTTGTCCGGCTAACGCCACAGAAATCCTGCGGAAGTCGGTGTGAATGGCGTGGCGACAGAAGTCATGCGATCACGGATCATGCGGGAGCGGCGAGCGCACTGAGTGTATCGGGACTGAGCAAACTGGCGGATTCGCTGTCGAGATAAATCGTGGCCGCCGAATGCGTCCGCAGGATCGAAGCTGGCGCCATCGGACTGACCTCTCCCTCGAAACAAAGCTTGACCGCCGGGGCTTTCCGCATGTCAGGCACGATGCAAATAATTTCCTTTGCCTTCAGAATCTGACTCACCGACATGGAGATGGCGCGGCGAGGGACTTCCGAAATATTTGCGAACCATCCCTCGCCAACCTGCTGGCGACGGCAGGCTTCATCGAGCTCGACGATGAGATATGAATCCTCTGTTTGGAAATCCGCCGGAGGATCGTTAAACGCTAGATGACCATTCTCCCCGATACCGACAAAAGCGATATCAACCGGCGCCGACTGCAGGGTCTCGCCAACGCGGCGGACAACTTCACTGGGATCACCGCTGCCATCAAGCAAGTGATACTTTCGAATCCTCACCTTATGAATTAAACGCTCGAGAAGGTATTTGCGAAAGCTTGCGGGATGAGTGATGGGCAGCCCGACGTACTCATCGAGATGAAACATCTCGACCCGCTGCCAGTCGATATTTTCCGCGTTGGTCAGCGCATCGAGAAAATCCAACTGGGAGGCTCCTGTTGCGACGATGATACGGGCGCACCCATGATCGAGGATCGCGCGGCGCACGGCAGCCGACGCTTGGTCGGCAGCGGCTCTACTAAGAGATTTCTTGTCTTCAAAGATCCTTACGATCACCCTGTGAATTCCTCCGTGTCGGTAACCAAGTCGCTCTTTTGTACCAGGTTTGTTGAGAGAATCTTTATATCACAGCCACCAGTTGTGACGATCGGTTTGACTTCCAGGGATGTGGGCAGCCCGGCGCAGGAGGCCCATGGCCTAGCGCCGCAAGGCCACAGTGTAATGAAGGATTGTTTGCACTCTACTTACTAAAAATTATTTGATTACATCCAAATGGCTATCGAAAACAGCGATAGAATCAAGCATTTGAAGAAGATTGGGACCCTGAACGAGGTCTACAACGTGCGCACCGGATATCACCGGGCAACCCGTCTCCGGTGCCCATTCACGAAGTACTGGATTTCGAAATGGCCCTCGATAATCTCAATCCCGAGGAGAAACCGATGGACAACTCAGACGGCAAGATCAACCGCAGAGAATTTCTGCAGAGGAGCGCGGTTGTGGCCGCGGGAAACGCGGCATTGAGCAGTACGGCATTGTCCTATTCACGCATCGGCGGGGCCAACGACCGGATCTCGCTGGGGCACATCGGTATTGGCAATCGAGGTGGCGAGCTAGATGGCATCGTGGCGTTGCTCAAAGACACAAAAAATGCGGAAGTGACGGCGGTGTGTGACTTGTGGACCCACAATCTCGAAAGAGCGGTTGCCGCCAACCAAAAGTATTACGGCAAAGCGCCCCGCGCCCTTCGGCACCCGCAGGAGTTGCTGGCGCTGAAGGATGTGGACGCGGTGATGATTTCCACGCCCGAGCACTCCCATTCACCGCTTCTGAAGATGACGGCCGAGGCCGGCAAAGACGCCTATTGCGAGAAGCCCATGGGCAATGTTCTCGAAGAGGTCAAGGCGGCGCGCGACGCTGTCCTTGTCCGGAATCTCATCGTTCAGATTGGCACTCAGCACCGCAGTGAACCGTATCAGATTGCCGTACGCGACTTGATCCGCTCTGGTGTTCTCGGCGAAGTCACCAAATACGAGATTGAGTGGAACTATCACGGGGCTCGCTGGCGCGGGCGTCCCGAAGTGAAGATGATCCACGAACAGGATACGGACTGGCCCGCTTGGTTGATGAACAAGCCGTCCCGGCCGTTCGATCCTCAGCTTTACTTCGAATTTCGTCTCTACAAGGAGTTCTCCAGCGGCATCTCTGACCAGTGGTTGAGCCATGGCATCGACCTCTGCCACTACTTCATGAACGAGAACTTTCCGGTGTCGGTCGTGGCCAATGGCGGCATTTTTGCTTGGCCTGACGGCCGGGAAAATCCCGACACCTTCCAAGCGCTATTCACCTATCCAAGCGGCTACCTGGTGAGCTACGCGACAAGCTTCGGCAATGACGCGCCTGGATTTACGCGAATCATGGGAAAGAAGGCCACGATGATCAATCGCGGCGGCGAAGGCAGCCCTCGCTGGCAGATGGTGGAAGAGAAGGGAAATCATGAAGAAGACGCCGGTGTCGACAGCCTGCGCGCTGTTAAGGACATTCTGCTGCCCGGCGACAAGACGCTTCCGCCAATGGAGATAGGGGATGAGGATCCCTCGCACATGATCAACTGGCTGGATTGCTTGCGCAGCCACAAACAGCCGAACGCCACCGTGCAAAACGGGTTTTCGCACTCTGTGGCCTGCATGATGGCCGCGCGCGCCTATTGGTCCGGCAAGAAGATTTATTGGGATCGGAAGGCGGAAACAATTCTCGACCATACACCAGGGGCATAGCCCACCGGCGCCCACGGTCCCAGTTTCACCGATCCGTCCGTGAAAAGTTCTATCAGTGCGGCATCACAAGCAACACAGTGCCGAAGGGTGCTCAGAGAACTCGCGAATGCGATAACACCCGGTCACATTCATTGGGCTGACCGATAACGTCGTTTTTCTGTTGGAACGAACCTGGTTGACACCGAGCCGGATACCGGAAGTCGGAAGCTGTTTTCTCTCGAGAGACCTCCAAGACCGATTGCAGTTAACATCGCCTGATATGTGCCGGGCTTTGTATAGGCGTGAGAAACCTCCGGGCAAGTTGCTGCCGGCGGGATTCCGTGTATTATCTGGACTGACGTTGCGTCAGGAAGTCCGCCAGCGGCGATCTTTCCGAGACCAAGCGGGGAATCCAGTTTCTCAAGCCCGAGGAGAGCGCTCACGTGAGCCGGAGTAGTTTACTACTCAGAATAGAATTGCGGAGCAATCCTGAGATGCTTTGCGTGGTGCGAAACGCATTGGGACAGCTCGCGGCGACGCTGGGATTTTCAGAGCCGGAATGCCACGCGGTGGTTCTCGCCGTCGACGAAGCGCTGACGAATATCATTCGCCATGCCTACCTCGGAGACGAAGAGCGGCCCATCGAGGCATCGTTCCGCCGGATTCATGTGCCGCACGATGGTCAGGGCGGGGATGCTCTTGAAATCGTCCTGGAGGATCGCGGTGTGACGGCGAATCCGAAGAAGATGTGCGGGCGCAAGCTCGAAGATGTGCGGCCGGGGGGGCTGGGGCTGCACTTTATCCGTGAGAGCATGGATACGGTAGAATTCAGCCGCAGGAATGGCAGGAATCAGCTCCGTCTGGTGAAGATTTTGCACGTGCAAGGGCCCCGGAAAGGCTCCTGAGGAGAATCCAACTTGCAGATCGCCGCGCGCCATTTGGACAAGATCACCATTTTCGACATTTCGGGAGACATCGATCTCGCGACCTCACCTCAACTGCGGAAGGCGCTTCTGCGCGAGTTTCGCGAACTGAAAGTGCCGCGAGTCGTGCTCAACCTTGGGGCGGTTCGTTACATGGACAGTTCCGGCGTGGCGTCGCTGGTGGAAGGCCTCAAAGCGTCGCGCGACGTCGGTTCGCGTTTCATCCTGTTCGGCCTGAATCGAACGATTCGGGAAGTTCTGCAGCTCTCCAAGTTGGTGAGAATTTTTGAGATTTACGATAACGAAGAGCAATCTGTGGCGCCTTGAATCTGCCAAACCCACAAACCGAGGAAGCCCGACGAGAGCACTGTGGAACTGACGACGCAAATTGGGGAATCGGTTACTGACGGGCTTGCGTATCTGGGAGCGCTGACCACGCTGGGCGGCCGGGCCGCGTATTTCACATTCATCGCTCCTTTTCAGGGCAAGCCGCTCCGCTTGCAGCGCGCTGTATCGCAGGCCATGCAGACCGGCGTTGGGGCACTCCCCATTCTTTCCCTAATCACGTTCTTCATCGGGTTGATCCTGGCGCTGCAAAGCGCTTACGAGCTGCGCAAGTTCGGCGCCTTGAACTTCGTCGCCAGTGCCGTGGCGATTTCCATGACGCGAGAACTTGGGCCGCTGATTACCGCGATTGTGGTTATAGGACGGTCCGGTTCGGCGTTCGCCGCGGAAATCGGCACCATGAAGGTCACGGAAGAAATCGACGCGCTGGAGACCATGGCGATCGATCCGATTCATTTCCTGGTCACCCCGAAATTTATCGCCATGATCGTGATGTTGCCGTGCCTGACGATCTGGGCAAACTCCATGGGAATTCTCGGCGGAGCGCTCTTTGGCGTGGCGCAAGCGGATTTCACATTGGTCCGTTATATTCAGTCGTCTTTGGACGCGCTCTTTCTGCGCGACATCACGACGGGTTTAATCAAGAGCGTTATGTTCGGTATAACGATCACGGCCGTAGGATGCCACGAAGGGCTTTCCACGGGCGCGGGCGCGGAGCAGGTCGGCCGATCCACCACCCGCGCGGTAGTGGTTTCCATATTTTTGGTGATTCTGGTGGATCTCGTTTTTACCGCACTCTTTTTCTTCATGAGTGAAAGGTAGGGTTTGGAATATCGCCATGGACCAGACCAACAGCGCGGCGACGCAGTCAGAAGCGATGATCTCTTTGCGGAATCTCCGCGTCAGTTATGGAGAACGCGAAATTCTCCACGGCATCAGTTTTGATGTGATGCACGGTGAAACGCTGGTGATTCTGGGCGGGTCCGGCTCCGGCAAGAGCACGCTGCTGCGCACGCTGGTGGGTCTGGAACGGCCGAGTTCCGGCGAAATTTGGCTCAAGGGGAGAAATATCGCGGCGATCTCATCCGACGAAATGGACGAAATCCGGAAGAAAATCGGAATGTCCTTTCAGGGCGGAGCGCTGTTTGGCTCGATGACGGTCGGAGAAAACGTGGCCCTTCCGCTGCGCGAGCACACCAAACTGGAAGATTCGACCATCGAAATCATCCTGCGGTTGAAACTGGATCAGGTTGGTCTGTCCGGGTTCGAAAACTACATGCCGGCGCAATTAAGCGGCGGCATGAAGAAGCGTGCCGCGGTGGCTCGCGCGCTGGCCATGGATCCTGAGATTCTTTTTTTCGATGAGCCTTCCGCGGGGCTGGATCCTATTATTGCAGCCGGCGTGGATCAGCTCATTCTCGAACTCAAACAGGCATTTCACATGACCATCATCGTGGTTACCCACGAGCTGGCCAGCGCTTTCCTAATCGCTGACCGTATGGTTTTAATTGACAAGGGCAACGTGGTCGCCATCGGGTCCAAAGAAGAAATGCGCTCGAGCACGCATCCGCGCGTTCGGCAATTCCTCGACCGCATTCCCGAGCCGGAAGTTTCTCAGGAACTTGACTATCTGCAAATGCTGACGGAAGAGCACCGCCACCCAGGCCGCTGAAGAGCGGGGAAGAGAGGGACGTGATGGAATCGAAACGCGAACAGGCCATGGTGGGATTGTTTGTGCTGATCGCCGGCGCCGTGCTGGTGGCCACGGTTTTTGCCCTCACCGGTGCGTTTGGCGGCACGGCTGCGACGTATCGCGCCTACTTTCCGTTTGCCGGCGGACTGGAACCCGGCGCGACGGTCCGCTATGCGGGCGGACCCAAAGTCGGCCGCGTCGAGAAATTGCAGCTGGACCCGAAAGATTCTTCGCGCATCGAAATAACCTTCAGCGTGAAATCAGGTTTGCCTGTGAAGACAGATAGCCGCGTGAAGATCATGAGCTTGAGCCCGCTGGGGGACAATCATTTGGAAATCGTTCCGGGAAGCGAAAAAGCCGCACTTGCCGCGACGGGAACGATCCTGCCGTCCGACCCCTACGTGGACTTCAATGCGCTCACGGCAAAGATCAACGACCTTGCGCCCCAGGCACAGCAACTCCTTGAGACGCTCAACGATCGCGCGAGTGAGGTGCAAGTGACGCTGGCTCGCGTGAACGATCTTCTGAACGATACCAATCGTGCGAACCTGGCAGGGACGCTGGCCGAAACTCGCGGAATGATTGCGGAAAACCGCGGTTCGGTAAAGACAACGGTACAGAACTTGAATTTCGCCAGCCAAAAACTGGAGCCGTTGCTCCAGGATCTGCGAAAAACCTCAGCGCAGGCCAATGAGACGCTGAATCACGTCGATTCTTTGATCGGAGAGAATCGCGCCGACATTCGCGAAGCCGTGATCGAGTTGCGCCAGTCGCTGGCAACGGTGACGGATCTAACCGGGCGTCTGGACCAGACACTCGACGTTAACTCCGAAAACATCGATGAGCTGCTCGAAAACCTGCGCCACGTGAGCCAGAACCTGAAAGAATTCACGAACACGATCAAGACCAGGCCTTACACGCTCATTCGGTCGAATAACCCACGCGATCACAAACCGGGAGAGCGGCAATGAGCCGAGCGCGAGGTGAGCTGGAAGTGAGGAATTTGGAAAGAGTCCCAACGGGACGCGAAGAAATAGCACTCAGAGCAGCCCGAACAGCTCTCATCACGGCGTTTGCAGTGATGGTTGGGTTGCTCGGCGGTTGCGGCGCCGCGCGGCCAAGCAATTATTACCAGCTTACGGTCCCATCAGATGCGGGTGCAGTCGAGAAAGCGAACGCGGTTCCTGTGACGCTACTTTTGGGCCAGCTGGTGACCTCACATCTGTATCGTGAGGATCGCATCGTCTACGGCAACGGTGCCGAGCGATTGGGCACTTATGAGTATCAGCGTTGGGCTGAACCTCCCACGGAAATGATCCAGGAAGTCTTGCTGCGAGAGCTGCGGTCATCAGGCCGCTATCGGGCTGTCCACTACCGCCGCAGCAATATGAAGGGAGACTTTGCCCTTCGCGGAAACCTCTATGATTTCAAAGAGGTCGATGGAGGTCAAATGTCAGCGCGAGTCACGTTGGAATTGGAAATGCGCGACCTGAAGAATGGTGCGACCGTTTGGACTCATTATTACACCCACGACGAACCGGCGAGTGGAAAAGATGTGCCGGCCTTAGTCACGGCATTGGACAAGAATGTCCAGCGGGGCGTGAAAGAAGTTGTAGAAAGTCTGGACCAGTACTTCGCGTCCCATCCCGTCAAATAACACGGAGCATGCCGTAGATTGCAGGGTTGCTTCTCAGGCCGCGCCGCTAGCTCACGCGCCGAAGCGTAAGCAGCGTTATGTCGTCTTCCAATTCGCCTTCCTGGCCGCGGTAAAGTTGCACGCCTTCGAGCAGTTTCCGAGAAAAATCCTGGAGCACGATCGGCTGAGGCAATCTGCTCAAAGTTTTTTCCGCAAGTCCCAAAAAGCCCTTTGAAGTGAGTTGCTCTCCCCCTGACGAGCGAACTTCGGTTGCACCATCGGAGAACGCTAAAATCATGTCGCCGTGGTTCAGCCGCACGCTCTGCTGGCTGTAGGTTTCACCAGTGATGTATCCCAGCGGGAAGCCCTCCAGCCCTTCCCCAAGTTCCAGGAATCGCCGCTCACGCTCGCGCCAGAGAAGCATTCGCGGGTGCGCCGCATAGGCAAAATTAAATTCGCCGCTTGTTCCGTCGAAGGTTCCCGTGACGACCGTCGTCAGCCGCAAAGGACCATCCGTTTTTTCGTTCGAAAGCGTAAAGGCGTCATTCAGCGCCGCCAGCAACCCCGCCGTGTCCCGAATGTCTTGATATTTATGCAGAAGTTGATGGACATGCCGGGCCACGCCGCTGGCGGTGTAGCCGTGACCGACGCAATCCGCGAGAACCACGCGAGCGGTATTATCGCTGCAGGAGAACACCGCGGAAAGATCGCCGCCTTTGTCGCCACCGGAGGGTACGGCGATGACATCGCTTTCCAATCCTGCCAGGTCCAGCGAGCGGTGCGCTCTCTCATTACCGGCCCACAGCTCCATGCAGCCGAAGGGCCGCATTACGGTTCTCGTGCAATCAAATTGTTGGGGTTCGACCTTCTTGAACTTCATACTTGTTTCGATGCTTGACGGGCTTTTTTGGGTTCACTCTTTGTCGATGAGCCAGGACCTCGCGTCTCGATCCGCGCGAGCATTCAACCCGGCAGGAACGCAGGACCGGAATCACGCTCCGCCGGCAAGTATCTCACTTTCCCTTGCACCTGCCGTATGATGCTGGCATGAGGTTACTGCTTGTCGAAGACGATGCTCGTATCGCGCGATTCGTGGCCAAGGGCCTGCGCGAACAAGCGTACGCCGTTGATGTCGCCAATACCGGCGCCGATGCGCTTTATCAGGCAGCGATCAATACTTACGACCTCGTGATCCTCGATGTGATGATTCCGGGCCCCAACGGTTTTGAAGTTTGCCGCGAGCTGCGCAAGTCCGGCCAGCGCATGCCTATTCTTATGCTGACCGCGCGCGATGCCGTCGAGGACCGCATCATCGGCCTCGATCACGGTGCTGACGATTACCTCACCAAGCCGTTCGAATTCCGTGAGTTACTCGCGCGTCTTCGTGCGTTGCTGCGCCGCTCCGGGGAGCTCCGCCCCGCCAAAATTGCCGTCGCCGACCTCGTTCTGGATACTGCCGCGCAAAGCGTTTCCAGGGCGGGCCGCAATGTGACGCTTACCGCCAAAGAGTATGCGCTGCTCGAATATCTTGCGCGCAACGCCGGCCGCGTTGTGGGACGGGCGGAAATCGCGGAACACGTGTGGGACGAATCGTTCGATCCCTTCTCGAATCTCATCGAAGTTTACGTCAATCGCGTGCGCCGGAAAATTGACGCGGATTCCAGCAGGCCCTTGCTGCATACTCGCCGCGGTGCCGGCTACTTCTTTGGCCCTCTGAACGAACCGGAAGTCGCGGACGCCGGAGACGAGAGTAGTTCTCCGAGGCATCGCGGCAAGCCAACTTCTCCCGTCCGAAAGAGCCATGCTTGATTCCGTACGCGTTCGGCTCACGCTCTGGTACACGGCGGTATTGGCGCTGGTTCTGATAGTTCTCTCGCTGATCACTTATTTTATTTTCTGGCGGAGCACCCTCCAGCGCACCGACGTAAATCTCTCCGAACTCTCCGAAGCATTTCTTACCACTGTCGATGCGGAAGTGAAAGATCAGAGCGGCCCGGATTCGCTCATACTCGCCGGTCAGGTAGCCATCACCGAACATCGCTTTCGCGATCACGTGTTCGCGATCTTTGACGAGTCGGGGAAAATCGTTGTCAGCTCCCCGGATGTTCCGCCCGCAGCCCCGGCGACAGGCTCCTTCGCTGCCGGAGCTTTGTCCTCGCATTCGTTTCAGCGTTTTCTCGATGCCTCATCTCGCACAGAACGACTTTTCGGCAACGTCAAGGGAGGCGAAGATGGCTACCGGGGATTTGCGCGGCATTTTTCCTCCGATGGGAAAACATATATTCTCGTCATCCTGCAATCGCTTCACCCGCAGGAAGAGATGCTCGAAGAAGTCACCTCAACGTTTGCATGGGTCATCCCGATCGCCATTGTACTTGCCAGCGTTGGCGGTTACTTTCTCGCGCGCAAGAGCCTCGCCCCCGTCGTGGCGATGAGCCGCCAGGCTGGGCGCATCGGTGCCGCCAATCTGCACGAGCGGCTGGCGGTACAGAACGACAGGGACGAACTGGGGCACCTGGCGCGTTCGTTCAACAGCCTGCTCGACCGTCTCAGCCAATCTTTCGAGCGCCAGCAGCGCTTCATGGCCGATGCATCGCACGAATTGCGGACGCCGGTTGCGATTTTGCGTGGCGAAGCGGAGGTCGCTCTTTCGCAGCAGTCACGTTCGCCGGAGGAATACCGGGAATCGCTGGGAGTACTTCACCAGGAGGCCGAGCGGCTCACGCACATCGTGGAGGATCTCTTCACGCTTACGCGCGCGGACGCCGGCCAGTATCCGCTCCAGCCTCGCGATTTTTATCTCGATGAACTCGTCGCTGAGTGTGTGCATTCGGCCCGGACGCTGGTGCTCGCAAAAAAGATTTCTCTCAATTTCGAAGAAGCATCCGAATCTCCCATCCACGCCGACGAACCCCTCCTGCGCCGCATGATCCTCAATCTGCTAGATAACGCGATTAAGTACACCGCGGAGGGCGGACGCGTCACTGTGACGTGCAGTCGCGCTGGGGAGGAATACGCTTTGAGCATCATGGATACCGGAGGAGGGATCCCCGCAGATCTGCAGCCACGCATTTTCGAGCGTTTTTTCCGCGCCGACAAAGCCCGTTCCCGGGCGGAGAATGATGGAGGCGGCGCTGGACTGGGCCTGTCCATTTCCCGCTGGATCGCCGAGGCCCATCACGGGCGTTTGGAGCTCACGCGCTCTGACTCGATTGGAAGCACCTTCACGGCTTATCTCCCGGTCGGGCCGTCCCCCTCTGCATCTAGCGGTTAATCTTGCGTTTATGTTTCCTTCGTTAAGGTACATTCATCCTTGCCGCGTATGTGTTCTCGTCCGGCCCAGGAGTCGAGATTTATGAAATCGTGTTGCATCCTCGTTCTGTCGTGGACCTCGGTTGCTGCCCTTTTGTTGTGCTGCGCGGGGATTGCCGCGGCGCAGGAAACGCCAGCTCCCGCGAACCTTGCACCGACAAGAGATGCGCAGCAGGGAGCGCCTGCAGCGCTCCGCCTGACGCTGGAAGATGCTCTTGCGCGGGCCAGGAAGAACAGCACGCAATTTCAAGCCGCACTGACCGACGCCGGGCTTGCCCGCGGGGACAAGAGCTTGGCGCGCGACGCACTGCTCCCCAACGTGAATTACAACACGCAGTATCTCTATACCCAAGGCGATGGGCCGGGCAACCCTGTGCGCTACATCGCCAACAATGCCGTGCATGAATACATCAGCCAGGGCAACGTGCATCAAATTCTGGACCTCACCAGTATTTCGAATTTTCGCCGCGTCTCTGCTGTGGCTGCCGGCGCGCGCGCGAAAGCGGAGATCGCTTCACGCGGTCTGGTCGTAACCGTTTTTCAACGCTATTACGCCGTCGCCGCCGCGCAGCAGAAGCTTCAGGCCGCGGAGAAAACGGCAAACGAAGGCGACCGCTTCTTCAAACTTACACAGGACCTTGAACATGGGGGGGAAGTGGCGCATTCCGACGTCATCAAGGCCGAATTGCAGATGCAGGAGCGCCGGCGCCAATTTCTAGAAGCTCAACTGGGTCTTCTAAACGCGCGGCTTGATCTGGCGGTATTGATTTTTCCGGATTTCAACGACAACTACGAAGTTGCCGACGATCTCCATTCTCCTGTTCCTCTGCCTACGCTGGGCGAAGTTCAGCAGCAAGCCGCCCGTGACAATCCCGATGTCCGCGCTGCTTTGGAGGCTGTTCGCGCAGCCGGCTTTGACGTCACTGGCTCGCGCGCCGGGTATTTGCCTTCGCTGGCACTCGATTACTGGTACGGTATCGACGCCGTACGGTTTGCGACAAATACCGACTTCGACGGCCGGAAGCTTTCGAACCTCGGTTCATCCGCTTCCGCAACGTTGGTTATCCCTATCTGGAATTGGGGTGCCACACAAACCCGCATCAAGCAAGCCGAGCTGCGGCGCTCCCAGGCGCAGCGGGAACTTTCTTTTGCGCAGCGCAAGATCCTGGCTGAAATCAAAGCTTTGTACTCGGAAGCAGAAACAGCGCTGAACGAACTCAGTGGCCTCAATCGCTCCGCCGAGCTAGCCGCGGAGAGTTTGCGGCTCATTACGCTGCGTTACAAAGACGGCGAAGCCACGGTTCTCGAGGTAGTCGACGCGCAAACCACTAACGCGCTGGCCAGCAATGCCTACCAGGACGGTGCGGTGCGCTATCGCGTGGCACTGGCCAATCTGCAAACTCTTACGGGGGTGCTGACGGCTCCATGAAGACTACGATGACGATTTACATTCAAACGCAAAAACTTTCGCTTGTCTCCGTGGCGTCGATTGGCGCCTTGCTCTTCGGCATGAGCGGTTGTGGCAGCCCGGCAAAAGAGCAGGAGCCCGTGGTCACCGTGCAGACATCGCCGACGGAGCAGGCTCCCATTTCGCAGTTGATTTCCGCGGAGGCCGTCGTTTTCCCCGTTCAGCAAGCGGTCATCACGCCGAAAATTACCGCGCCCATCCGCCAATTCTTCGTGCAGCGTGGCAGCCGCGTTCACCAGGGCCAGTTGCTCGCCAAACTGGAAGATAAGGATCTGGCCGCGGCGGCCGAGCAGAGCAAGGGCGAGTTCGCGCAGGCCGAAGCCGGTTATGCCACTACCGTTGGTGCCAGCCTTCCCGAGCAGATGCAGAAAGCCGAACTGGACACCGCTGCTTCAAAGGAGGCCTTTGACGCGCAGCAGAAGGTATATGACAGCCGCAAGCAGCTATTTCAGCAAGGCGCGCTTCCGCGGCGCGATCTCGATTCCGCGCAAGTCGCACTGGCGCAAGCGCGCAGCCAGTATCAACAAGCGCAGAAACAGTTCGACGACCTAAAAAATCTGGGCGAGAAGCAAGCTCTGAAATCTGCTGGCGGCCAGCTCTCCGCCACGACAGGAAAATATCACGGCGCCGAGGCGCAACTGAGCTATTCCGAAATTCGCAGTCCCATCAATGGAGTGGTAACTGACCGCCCGCTTTATCCCGGTGAGCTCGCCACTGCCAATCAACCGCTCCTCACCGTTATGGACATTTCGAAGTTGATCGCTAAGACCCACATCGCGCAGTCCGAGGCGGCCGTTCTTAGAGTCGGCAACCCCGCGGAGCTGAAGGTCGCCGGCCTTGACGATCCTGTGAAGGGCCGCGTAACTCTCGTCAGCCCGGCGCTCGATCCCGGCAGCACCACCATCGAAGTGTGGGTCGAAGCGTCAAAGGCTGATCCCGCATTGCGCCCCGGAATGACCGTCAATCTTTCCATCACCGCAAAAACCGTGAAAGACGCCATCGTCGTGCCCACCTCCGCCGTCTTCAAGAGTCCCGAAGGAGTGGACATCGTTCTCCTCGCGGGTTCGGATGGCCATGCGCATGTTAAACCCGTGCAGATCGGCGTCCGCGCATCGGACCGCACCCAGATTGTCAGTGGGATCAATGCCGGCGATCAGGTGATCTCGTCCGGAGGTTATGCGCTGCCGGACAACACGGCGATCAAGATCGAAGCCCCACCGCCTGCGGAAAAAGATGCCGCCGGCAAGGGTGACAAGGCAGACAAAGCCGGCGGTCCGACGAAGCCCGCGGAAAAGGACAAGGAGTAGACGCGGATGGAGCCAACTTCCGATTCCCTTCGCGCCAAGAATCCCGCTGCCAAGCCGGACGTACCTTGGTTTCAACGCCTAGCGAGCCCTATTTTGTTTTTGATCGTCAGTCTGACCCTGGTGGGCGGATATCTGGCATTTGCGATCCCCGTTTCCGTTTTTCCAAACACGGATTTCCCCCGCATCGTCATTGGCGTGGACAACGGCGTCATGCCCATCGATCAGATGCTCGTGGTGATCACCCGCCCGATCGAAGAAGCCGTCAACAGTGTGCCCGGTTTGCTGAAGGTTCAGTCCATCACCAGCCGCGGCTCCGCCGAAGTCGATCTTTTCTTCGATTGGAATGCCGACATGATTCTGACCTTGCAGCGAGTCGATGCGGTTGTGGCTCGCTTGCAGGCCGAACTCCCATCCACCGCGAAAGTGGAAACACATCGCCTCACCTTTGCCGTGTTCCCCATCATTGGCTATAGCCTGACTTCGGACACCGTTCCGCCGAACCGGCTATGGGAAATCGCGACGTATGATATGAAACCGCGGATCAACCGGCTGGACGGCGTCGCCTCGGTAATCATTCAAGGTGGCCGCGTTCCGGAATTTCAAGTGATGCCCGATCCCGCACGCCTTCTCGCCACCAGCGTCACGGTCACGGAGATACTGGATGCGATTCGCCGCACGAATTTGATTGATTCTCCCGGACTTCTTGAGCATGAGCATCATCTTGTGCTTGGTCTCATCAGCGGGCAGGTGCGCAGTCCCGAGCAGATTGGCCAGATTGTCGTCAAGAATTCGCCTCTAGGCGTGCCGATTCGTCTCGGCGACCTTGCGACGATCGCGCCCTCCGTGGCCCCGGTCTACACCATCGTAACGGCGAACGGGAAACCCGCCGTGCTGCTCAATGTAAATCGCCAGCCGGAGAGCAACACGCTCGACGTGGCCAACGAAGTACACACGCAAATCGAGCAGCTTCGCCCAATGCTCCCTCCCGGAGTTCATCTCGAGCTTTTTTACGACCAGTCCACTATCGTCCACGATTCCATTTCCAGCGTACGTGACGCCGTGCTGCTTGGATTGGTGCTCTCTTCGATCATTCTCGTGCTCTTCTTGCGCGATTGGGGCAGTTCGCTGGTCGCGGGGTTGGTCATCCCGGCCACTCTGCTCATCACCTTCATCGTCCTCAAGTTTACCGGCCAGAGCTTTAATCTCATGACCCTCGGCGGTCTCGCCGCCGCCGTTGGCCTGGTTATTGACGATGCCATCGTCGTGCTTGAAAACATCGTGTTGCACCGCGACGCGGGCCAGAACCGCTCCCAAGCCATCCAGAGCGCGCTGCGCGAATTGACGGTCCCCCTGATCGGTTCGACCATCACGCCGATTGTCGTTTTTCTGCCGCTCATCTCCACGACCGGCGTCACCGGCAGTTTCTTCCGCGCCCTCGCTGTCACCATGACCGTTTCCCTCTTTACCTCGCTCCTTCTTGCGTTGACCTGGACCCCTACGCTCAGTCTGTACTTTGTACGTCGGAAAGACACTGCCGAAGCGCCAGCGCCGTCCCCTGCGGGAGGTCCGAACGCCGCGGCACTTCTCGCCGCCGAAGAAGCGCACCTTTCCGGTTTTTTCGGGCGCATCGTGGACTTTTATGCGCGAACGATGAAAGCGGTGCTGAAATTGCCCTGGGTTCTGGCCGCCAGTTCTGTTGTCATCGTTGTTCTTTCCATTGTCTGCTACCTATCCTTGGGCAGCGGCCTGCTCCCCGAGATGGATGAAGGGGGATTCATCCTGGATTATGACACTCCGCCCGGAAGCTCGCTGGCGGAATCCGATCGCATCCTTCAACACATCGAAAAAATTCTGCATTCCGTACCGGAAGTCGAAAACACTTCGCGCCGCACCGGTCTGCAGCTTGGTCTCGCCGCCGTCACCGAAGCCAACAGGGGCGACTTTACCGTCAGGCTGAAACGCGACCGCAGCCGCGCTATCGATGAAATCATCTCCGACGTCAGGTCCCAAGTCGAACAGACGGAACCCGCCACAAAAATAGAATTCATCCAGGTGTTGCAGGACATGATCGGCGACCTCACCAGCGCCCCCGAGCCCATCGTCATAAAACTTTTTGCGCAGGATGCCAAGCTTCTCGGAGATACGGCTCCGCAGGTCGCGGATACTATCGGTAAAATCCAAATTGGGAAAGCTCACCCGGTTGTGGACATCCTAAACGGCATCGAAAACACCACCAGCGGTCCGGCCGTTACGTATCAGGTAAATCCCGCTGTCGCTGCCCGCGCCGGGTTCACGCCAGAAGAAATCGCATTGGACGCCGCCGCCATTTTGGAAGGCGAGCCTGCGGCGACCCCCGTAATTCTCAACGATCGCGCATACACGATTCGTGTCCGTTTTCCCGAGCAGAGCCGTTCTTCTCTCGAGCGCATGAGCAATACGCTGGTCACCAGTTCCACCGGTCGCACAGCCACGCTCGGCTCGTTGGCCACGCTCATCGCGGAACCTGGGCAAACGGAAATTCGGCGAGAGAATCTTCAGCGTGTTGTTCAGGTCACCGCTCGCCTGGAGGGCGCGGATCTTGGCAGCGGCATCGCTGCCGTTCAGAAAGCTGTCAATGATCTCCATCTGCCTTCGTCCATCCGCGTCGAGTACGGTGGTTTGTACCAGGAGCAGCAGAAATCGTTCCACGATCTAGTCATGGTGTTGTTTCTTGCGCTCTTGCTGTTGTTCGTCGTGCTGCTGTTCGAATTCAGAACCTTCTCGGCGCCCGCCGCCATTCTGGCGTCGGCATTGCTCTCTACTTTTGGGGGCTTGCTCGCGCTTCTGGTCACCCGTACGACATTCAACGTTGCCTCCTTCATGGGTATGATCATGGTCATCGGCATCGTTGCAAAAAACGGCATCCTCCTCCTTGATGCCGAGCATCACTTCCGCGAACTAGGTTTTTCCGCCGAAGATGCCATGATTCAGGCTGGCCGCCGGCGTCTCCGGCCCATCGCTATGACCGCGCTCGCCACCGTCGCCGGAATGTTGCCGTTAGCCTTTGCCATTGGCGCCGGCTCGCAGATGCTCCAACCGCTGGCCATCACCGTCGTCGGCGGCATCCTCAGCTCCATGGTGCTCTCGCTCATCTTCACCCCCGCCATCCATTTCTATCTCCAGCCCAGAAAGGCCGCTCAAGAATAGCCCAAGCCACTTAAAATTTTCGAGCGTGTCTCACCTGTATGAGAGTGGTTCAAGCAATTCCTCGTTTCACATGCTTCTCATTCCCCTGTCATATCCGAGTCATAAATCTGACGTTTACTAACTTTCGCCGGGTCTTCGGAGTGTGCTCATAAATTTGGATGTCCGTCTTCCCTGTGGGAGTGAATGTTTTGTTCGTTCGCTCCAGATCTCCGACTCGGTTCGAAATCAAGATGGAAGGACTAAACATGCGAAGTCTTATCGGTTTCCGGCTCGTTTTCGTCTGCGCACTCTCAGTGGTTTCATCTCTTCTCATCCCCCTTGATCGCATAGCGGCTCAAGAACGCAAGGGCGGGATCAGTGGCCATGTCACGGACAATTCCGGAAGCGTTTTGCAAGGAGCGCGAATTGAGCTGCAACCGGTAGGAACTATCGTCGCTTCCAATATTCAGGGCGAGTTCATCATCAATGACGTCACGCCCGGCACGTTCACGGTCAGCATCACCTACGTTGGCTTCAATCAGTTCACCGAGCGGGTGACTGTCGCCGCCGCACAGATTGCCACCGTCGATGCCAAGCTCGAGGTCGAGTCTCAAAATCTCGAAGTCCTGGTTACTGCGGAGCGCGCCTCCGGTGAAGCCGCGGCCGTAAACCGTGAACTTACTGCTGATAACATCGTGCAGGTGCTGCCCTCGGAAGTGATTCGCAGCTTGCCCAACGCCAACATGGCCGATGCCCTCGGGCGTTTGCCTAGCATTACCATTGAACGTGACGAAGGCGAAGGCAAATACGTCCAGATCCGCGGAACCGAGCCGCGCCTCGCCAACCTCACTATCGATGGCGTCAATACTCCCTCACCGGAATCCGGCGTGCGTCAAATCAAGCTCGATGCCATCCCGGCTGATATCGTCGAGTCCGTGGAAATCAACAAGACCTTGCAAGCCAACATGGATCCGGACGGTATCGGTGGTTCCGTGAATCTTGTGACCAAGACTGCAGGTGAGCGTCCTACCGTCAACATTAGCGGGATGGGTGGATATACCCCCATCATAAATGGCCGCGGCCTCGTTGAAACAGCCGGCACTGTCGGGCAGCGCTTCGGTCCCAACAAGCGCTTCGGCGCTCTAATTGGTGGCACCTACGATTGGAACGGCCGCGGCATTGACGACCTTGAACCTGTACCCGATATTGCTGCATTTCCCGGTGGTTCCTCTGCGCGCTACTTCGAAGCCATCGACATCCGGGAGTACCGCTATTACCGAAGCCGCTGGGGGCTGGCGGGAAGCGTCGACTACAAGCCGTCGGACGGATCGACCATCTATATCCGTGGCCTTTACTCCGACTTCAAGAATTATGGCGACCGCTGGGTCTATTCGCTCACGGACAATACACAAGGTATCAAGCTGCTTGGCTCCAACGGCTGCGCGACCGATCCCACTACTGGGCTCACGACGGCACCCTGCACCGGCGTTCCATCCTTCAACGACCAAATTCGGCGTCCCGATTATGGCATCGGGAGCATCTTGCTAGGCGGAAAGCATGTGCTCACGACCACTTGGTACGCTTGGGATATTTCTGCGTCGCGTTCCCGCCAGATCGGCCAGATCGGTGACCGCACCGCATCTTTCAATGCGGACGGCCTGACCACCAGCTCCTGTCATTATGATCTGGCCAACACCAAGAGCCTCTACCTCCCCCAGTGGACTCCCACTTGCTTCACGGAGGCGTACACCAACCAGAGCAATTTCCCTTTGCACCGCATGCAGACAAACCACGGGCTCACCGCTCAATTGAATCTCCAGGGCTCCGGCGCGGTGGCCAAGCGCTATCATCTCGGATCTCGCCTGTCCACCATCGAAATCGGCGGCAAGTTCCGCAACGCCCATAAGTTCGCCAACACCTTCACGGACAACTTTTCCCCCAGCGGGACGGGAACGCCTCTCCTGTTGTCGCAGTTCTCCAACAAGTTAATAAATAACAATTATTACAACGGAGCATACAAATTGGGCCCTAACCCCAATTTCTTCGATATCTATAACGCGTTCCTCGCTGACAAAAGTGCCAATCCCAATAACTATTCGCTGTCTACCGATACTTCCAGCCAGTTTGACTTAATTGAGAAGGTCAGCGCCGGCTACGTGATGAACACCATCGATTTCAACAAAATCCGCCTAGTCGTCGGTGTTCGCTTCGAGGGCACCAATCTCGATACTGTGACGCCGATTTTCGACGCCAATAACAATTTCCTGGGTAACGCCAAGCTCAACGGTTCTTATGTAAAGGTGTTACCGAGTGCTTCTCTGCGTTTTGCTCTCAAAAGCGACACAAACCTGCGCTTGGTCTACAGCGGTGGCTTCTCCCGTCCCGACCCGCAGGAAATCGCCCAGGCGGTAAATAAAGATACCTCAGTCACTCCAAACGTAATCTCACTCGGCAATCCCAACCTGAAGCCGGAGACTGCCGACAATGTGGATGTGCTCTTCGAGCATTACCTAAACCCCTTCGGAGTCATCACGGCTGGGTACTTTTACAAGAACCTGGTCGATCCCATCGTGATCCACCAATGTAATCCGCCGACGACCTGTCAGCCTTTTCCGGGTGCCATCGTAACGCAGCCAATCAATGCCGGTAGTGCTTGGATCAACGGTTTCGAAGCTGCCTATCTGCAACACCTCACCTTCCTGCCCGGCGCGTTCGCTGGTCTGGGGATCTCCGCAAACTACGGCTACACCGCTTCTCGCACTTCCTTTGGGCCCGATTTCAGCCGTACGGATCATCCTCGGCTCGTGCGCAACGCACCCCACACCTGGAACGTTAGTCCGACCTATGATCGCGGCCGCGTTTCATTGCGCGTGGGACTTTCCTATAATGCTCAGAATATCGCCGGCTATGGGGACGGCACTTCTCGGCCGACCGGCGACAATTACTTCTATCCTCACCTCCAGTTCGATGCTCAGGGCAGCGTCAAGATGGCCCGTGGCCTCACCTTTGTCATGTACGGGCTCAACATCAATAACGAGGTCTTTGGCTTTTATAACGGAAGTCCCCAATACATGGTCCAGCGCGAGTTCTATAAGCCCACGATCGCCGCGGGTCTCCGCTGGTCGCCACTACATGAAAAATGACCTATCGAGCGTCGCCGTAGCCAAGCACTCTTTGTGCCTTCGCCACGGGCGCCATTTGACACGGCCGCAAAATGCCCCTAGATCAATCTTACTGCATGTGCTACTATACTCTGCAGATAAAGGTGTCCAGTTCTCTCACAGCGGCAGCTTCTCCGCCGCTTTTTTTATTTCAGGTGCCCTTTCTGAGATCAAAATTGTCAGCCCTGGTCGCCTGCGAGGAATTAATCTGACTGCGAGGTTCGTTTTGAAATCCACACTGACGGTGCCGATTCTCATCGCCGGATCCTTTCTTGGCTTTGCCTCCAAACCCGCGATTCCCTCGGGCGCATTCCCGGCTAACGATCAGTCCGCAATTCTCGTCGGCGCCGGCGACATCGCTGATTGCAAAGATCTTACCGGCGCGGAAGCCACCGCCAAACTGCTCGTCCAAATCCCTGGCACTGTGATGTCGGCGACCTCGCCTACCCGGACGGCAGCAAAGAGAATTTCGTCTGTTACGACAAGACCTGGGGCCGCGTAAAATCCCGCACCCGGCCTGCCCCTGGCAATCACGAATTTCATGCTGCCGGTGCCATCCCGTACTTCGATTATTTTGGCGTCGCCGCCCGCGACGCCAAGACCGGCTATTACAGCTACGAACTCGGAACCTGGCACATCATCCCACGGTTCTCGTGCCCGTTCGTTTTGTGGCAAAGTAATGGGCGATGGCTGCATCCGAGAATTCCAGAGCCGGCGGGCGAGTCGCTTTCACTTATCCCAGTTTCGTTCTTTTCCAGCTGGCGCGTTTCTTCATCGTACTTGCCGGGGAGATGCAGTCGGTCGCGGTTGGCTGGCAAGTCTACGAAATCACGAAGAGGCCGCTGGATCTCGGCCTCGTCGGCCTGGCCCAATTCCTCCCGGGCATTTTCCTGTTCCTCGTCGCGGGCCACGCCGCGGATCGCTACGATCGGCGCGTGCTAATCGTCTCTTGTTATTCCGGCTATGCCATTTGCGCGGGCTCCTTGCTCTATCTTGCTTTGCACGGATCCCATTCCGTCTACCCCATCTATGCGGTGCTCGTCTTGTCAGGTGTCGTGCGCTCTTTCAGCGGACCGGTGGGCCGCGCACTCCTGCCGCAGTTGGTCCCTGAAAAAGATTTCGTCAACGCCGTCGCCTGGGCCTCCAGCATCTATCAGTGCGCCATCGTCCTCGGCCCCTCAATGGGAGGGATCGTCTATGCGGCTTCTCGCGGCCCCGCCGCCGTGTACACGCTTTCTTTCATTTCCGCGGCTGCCGCTGCCCTCTCTGCCTTGCAAATCAAGGTGCAATCGATTCCGCGCGATCCGGAGCCGATGAGTTGGAAAACCATGCTCGCGGGCTTTCATTACATCGGGCGCGAAAAACTGATCCTGGGTTCAATCTCGCTGGACCTCTTTGCCGTTCTGCTGGGAGGCGCTGTTGCGCTTCTTCCGGTCTACGCCAGGGAAATCTTGGAAACCGGGCCTTGGGGACTGGGGACTCTTCGCAGTGCTCCGGCGGCAGGCGCTGCAGCCATGGCGATTATCATCGCGCACAAGCCTTTGGGGCGCCGGGCGGGATCGACGATGCTTTGGTGCGTGGCCGGATTCGGCGTCGCCACCATTCTTTTCGGACTTTCCCGAAGCTTGGTGGTTTCCCTGATCGCGCTCTTTTTCGTCGGCGCGACGGACATGGTAAGCGTCATCGTTCGCCAGACGCTCATTCAAGTTGGCACGCCCGACGAAATGCGCGGCCGCGTGAACGCCGTGGACGTGATTTTTATTGGCGCTTCTAACGAACTCGGTCAATTTGAATCCGGTCTCACGGCGCAATGGTTCGGCGCCGTTCGCGCCGTGGTCTTGGGCGGCCTGGGCGCACTCGTCGTGACTGGATTGTGGGCCTGGTGTTTTCCCGAGTTGCGTCGTCCCGGGGAACGCTCTAAGCCAGCAGCCTAGTTCGGCAAATTCGATCTATTTCTTTTTCGCTGGCGCGGGGCCGCTTGCTGGCATCGCCATCGACATGGGAGTCGTGGTGCCCGCCGCAAGCTCGCTCTTTACCGACGCCGAAATTTTGTCCGCGTTTTTTACCAGCACGGTGACCTGCCAGATCTGCGTTTCCGTCAATGGGCCCTTGAATCCCGGCATCCCCGACATGCGAATGCCGTTCTCCACCTTCCAATACGATTCCCACGCGTCGTCGTCCGTCACGCCAGTGCCATGAAAGAGTTGCGGCGGCTCGGGATACATTCCCTGCGCGACCGCGGTCTTGGGTTCGTTCGGGAGGCCGTGGCACACGGCGCAATGCTCCTTGTAAATCTTGGCCCCGGCAATCAAGTTGACGTCATCCGCCGGCACTTGCGGCTCCGGGTGCGGCAACTTATTCAGGTACGCATGTAGTCCCAGCCGCGCAAGCCTCTTCTCAAAGGGCATGGGCGGCGCCGACGTGGCCACTGGCGCGCGCCCCGACGAGAAGTAAAAAAATACGCTCACTGCCATCAACAGCACTCCAACCAAGATTCCCAGCACCAGACCCTTGATCATGTCTCTTGTCTCCCTTTGCCATTTGGCCAAGTTGCTTGGCCGTTCGAATCCCACTTGGATGCCGCGATAGTCTACGTTTTCTCAGCCCTCTCTGCATCCAGCAATTTCGATAGATCCCAGAAATACTCTCCCTCCTCTACTTTACGCACCTCCCAGCCTGCCCCATCCTGGTTTTGCCGGCGGCCCCGCCAATGGTAACCTTTCTCTCCCAAAAACCGTCTTATCTAGGGGTAGGATATAGTTTCCGGCAGGTTCTCCGCACCATCCGGAGCAGCCCTTAGCGTTGATTTGCGAATGTCCTATCTTGGACACACTCGCTCGCATAACCGTAGTACACGACAGGAGCGAACGAATGGGCCAACTCAATTCCATAGACCTTCCCGGGCACGGTCCCCACGGCGCGACGACCGCAGTGCCTTCCAAGCACCGTTGGTGGCTGTGGGTCCTCGTTCTTGGCGTTATCGCCTTTGGTTTCTGGTATTACCGAAACTCGCGGAACGCCAGCCAGGCCGCCTCCGCCACCGCCGCACCCGGAGCAGTGGGCAAGGGCAAGGGAGGTTCCGGCGCAGGTGGACTTGTTGTGCCGGTCGTGGTTTCTACGGCACAGCGCGGCGACCTGCCCGTTTACTTCAATGGCCTGGGCACCGTCACTGCCTTCAACACCGTCACCGTGCGCAGTCGCGTTGACGGCCAATTGGTCAGCATTGCCTTCAAGGAAGGCCAGTTCGTTCACCAAGGAGATCTTCTCGCGCAGATCGATCCGCGTCCCTTCCAGGTCCAGCTTGAGCAGGCGCTTGGGCAACTCGCTAAAGACCAGGCCCAACGCAAAGACGCGGAGGTCAATTTTGAGCGGTACAAGCTCCTCTTCAAAGAGGGCGTCATCCCTCAGCAGCAGCTCGATACTCAGGGTGCATTGGTTGGCCAAGTTGATGGAGCCATTACCTCGGATCAAAGCCAGATTGACAACGCCAAGCTTCAGCTCACCTATTCCCGCATCACTGCGCCGATCAGCGGCCGCATCGGTCTTCGCCTCGTGGATGCCGGCAACATCGTGCATGCCTCAGACACCAACGGACTTCTCGTCATCACCCAGCTCCAGCCGATCTCGGTGATTTTCAGTCTTCCGCAAGATCAGCTTCCTCAGGTAAACGCCAAGCTCCATTCTGGGGTCCAACTTGCCGTCGATGCCTACGACCGCGACGACACCGCCAAAATCGCCAGCGGGAAACTCGAGACCATCGACAATCAGATCGACCTAACCACCGGCACATACAAACTCAAATCCACGTTTACGAACGCGGACAACGCTCTTTTCCCCAATCAATTTGTCAATGTCCACCTTCTCGTCGATACCAAGCACAACCTCACCATCGTTCCCGCGGCGGCCATTCAGCGCGGTCCCCAGGGAACCTACGTTTATGCCGCCGATACTGACAACACCGCGAAGATTCGAATCGTGACCATCGCGCAGACCACCGGCGACAGTGTCGGCTTGAGCGCCGGCTTGAATTCCGGCGACCTCGTGGTTATAGACGGCCTGGACAAACTGCAGGATGGCACCAAAATTAATCCCAGCCCCTCGATCGGCGCGAATGGCGCAGGTCGCAGCACCGCCCCTCCGTCCGCCGGGCAAGGTTCCCCACAACCCGGAAGCCCATCGAAGGGCCATGCCGCAGGGTCCCCGCGATGAATCCCTCTCGGCCGTTCATTCTGCGGCCGGTCGCCACTACCCTCTTGATGGTTGGCGTCCTGCTCGTGGGCTGGGTCGCCTTCCGGCAATTGCCCATCTCTGCCTTGCCGCAGGTTGACTACCCCACAATTCAAGTGCAAACCTTTTATCCCGGCGCCAGCCCGGACGTCATGGCTTCCTCGGTTACGGCGCCCCTCGAGCGCCAGTTCGGCCAGATCCCCGGCTTGAACCAGATGACCTCCACGAGCTCCTTTGGCAGCTCGATTATCACCCTCCAATTCGGCCTGGACTTGAGCATTGACGTAGCGGAGCAAGGAGTTCAGGCCGCCATCAACAGCGCTTCCAATCTCCTTCCGCAAGGGCTTCCCAATCCGCCGATCTACAGCAAGGTCAATCCCGCCGACGCGCCCATCATGACGCTCGCGCTCACTTCAACATCTCTCCCACTCTCCAAAGTCGAGGACCTCGCCGACACCACTCTCGCCCAAAAAATTTCCCAGCTTTCCGGCGTCGGACTCGTCAGCATCAGCGGCGGCCAGCGCCCCGCCGTTCGCATTCAGGCGAATCCCACGGCCCTCGCTTCCTACGGGCTGAGTCTGGAAGATTTACGTACTGCCCTCGGCCAAGCTAATGTCGATCAGGCCAAGGGTACTTTCGATGGCCTGCATCAGGCTTACACCATCGGCGCGAACGATCAGCTCATCTCCAGCGACAGCTATCGCCCGCTCATCATCGCCTATCACAATGGTGCGCCGGTGCGCCTCACTGATGTCGCCAACGTTATCGACGGGGTGGAGAACTCCAAGCAAGCCGCCTGGGCCAATCAGAATCCCGCCGTCATTCTGAATATTCAACGCCAGCCCGGCGCGAACATCATCGCCGTTGTCGACCGCGTGAAAAACCTTCTGCCCCAGCTTAAGGCCGCGCTGCCCGCTTCGGTTCAGGTGGAGATTCTTACGGATCGCACGACCACCATTCGCGCCTCCGTAAGCGACGTGCAATTCACGCTGGTGCTCACCGTGGCGCTCGTGGTAATGGTCATTTTTCTTTTTCTCCGCAGCTTTCGCGCCACCATTATTCCCAGCGTTGCCGTTCCGCTTTCTCTGATCGGCACCTTCGCGGTGATGTATCTCCTCGGCTACAGCCTGAACAATCTTTCTCTCATGGCCCTCACCATTTCCACCGGCTTCGTCGTCGACGACGCTATCGTCATGATCGAAAATATCAGCCGCTACATCGAAGAGGGCGAATCCCCTTTGCAAGCCGCGCTGAAGGGTTCCGAACAAATCGGCTTCACTATCGTTTCGCTTACCGTCTCGCTCATTGCCGTGCTCATTCCTCTTCTCTTCATGGGCGATATCGTTGGCCGCCTCTTCCGTGAATTTGCCGTCACTCTTGCGGTCACCATCCTGGTTTCCGCCTTTGTCTCCCTCACTCTCACTCCCATGATGTGCGCCAAGCTCCTCCGTCATCACAAGAAGCAAGAAGAAGGCTGGTTCTATCGCAAGTCTGAAAATGCTTTTAACTCCGTCATCGCTTTCTACGGCCGCACGTTGCAATTTGTCCTGCGTTTCCGCTCCACCACGCTCCTCGTTACCGTCGCCACGCTTGTCGGCACCATTCTTCTATATATTTACGTTCCCAAAGGGTTTTTCCCGGTGCAGGACACCGGCGTTATTCTGGGTGTTTCCGAGGGCGCGCAAGACATTTCTTTCGCGGCCATGGCCCAGCGCCAGCGGGATTTGGCCGGCGTCATCCTCAAAGACCCGGCAGTCGAGAGCCTTTCCTCCTTCATCGGCATCGACGGCACGAACACCACGCTCAACAGCGGCCGCATCCAGATCAATCTGAAGCCCCTCGCCGAGCGTAAAATCAGCGCTTCGGACGTCATCCGCCGCCTCCAGCCAGAACTTGCAAAAATCGACGGAGTTTCGCTCTTCCTCCAGCCCGTTCAGGATCTGACCGTCGAAGATCGTGTGAGCCGCACCCAATTTCAGTACAGTCTGGAAGATGTTGATCCCAAGGAACTCGCTTACTGGACAGGCCGCTTCATTGAGAAACTGAAAGCACTACCCGACCTTCGCGATGTCGCCAGCGACCAGTTGAACCAGGGCCTTGTCGCCGCACTCACCATCGACCGCGATTCCGCTTCGCGGCTCGGCATTCTTCCCGCCGATATCGACAACACACTTTATGACGCTTTCGGCCAGCGCCTGGTCTCCACCATCTTCACTCAATTGAACCAATATCACGTCGTCATCGAAGTGGATCCGCAGTTCCAGCAGGACCCCGATTCGCTGAAATACATTTACGTAAAATCCTCCAACGGCACGCAGGTTCCCCTCAGCGCGTTCACGCGTTTCGAGCCCGGCGCCGCCGCGCTGGCACTGAACCACCAGGGTCAGTTTCCCGTGGTCACGCTCTCGTTCAACCTTGCTCCCAATGCTGCGCTCGGCGACGCGGTTAACGCCATCAACCGCGTCAAGCAGGATCTGAACATGCCGCCTAGCATCCAGGCTACGTTTCAGGGCACCGCGGCGGCCTTCCTCAACTCCCTTGCGAATGAGCCGATCCTCATCCTCGCGGCGGTGATCACGGTTTACATCGTTCTCGGCATTTTGTATGAAAGCTACATTCACCCCATCACGATTATTTCGACGCTCCCGTCCGCCGGTGTCGGCGCCATACTTGCTCTTCTGATCTGCCGCACGGATTTCAGCGTTATCGCCCTCATCGGAATGATCCTGCTCATCGGCATCGTCAAGAAAAACGCCATCATGATGATTGACTTCGCTCTCGAGGCTGAGCGCAAGGAAGGAAAGGCGCCGCTCGATGCCATCTATGAAGCCTGCCTCCTGCGCTTTCGCCCCATCATGATGACCACGATGGCCGCGTTGCTCGGCGGTTTGCCGCTCGCGCTCGGCACTGGCGTCGGTTCAGAATTGCGGCGCCCGTTGGGCATCACCATCGTCGGCGGCCTGATTCTGAGCCAGTTGCTTACGCTCTACACTACGCCGGTGGTTTATCTCGCCTTTGACTGGCTGGCGCAGCGCTTCTCGTTCCACGTCGGCAACCCCATCGAGGAACCCGCGCACGGATCCGTTCCTGGAGATTGATGAATTTCTCTTCCAACTTTTCTGCGCCTTTCATCCGACGGCCCGTTGCCACGTCGCTCATCACTTTCGCCATTCTCCTTTCCGGTATCGTGGCCTTCCGATTCTTGCCGGTTGCGCCGCTCCCACAAGTCGATTTTCCAACCATTTCCGTCGGCGCCGGCCTGCCAGGAGCAAGCCCGGAAACCATGGCTTCCGCTGTCGCCACTCCCCTCGAACGCCAATTCGGCCGCATTGCCGGCGTCACCCAGATGACCTCCTCCAGCGGTCTCGGTTCGACCGGTATTACGCTCCAGTTCGATCTCAACCGCGATATCAACGCCGCCGCGCGCGACGTTCAGGCCGCCATCAACGCCGCTCGCAGCCAGTTGCCTGCCGATCTTCCCGGCCAGCCCACCTATCGCAAAGTCAACCCCGCGGACGCTCCCATCATGCTGCTGGCCCTGACCTCCGATAACATTCCGCCTGCGCAAATCTACGACGCGGCGGATTCGATCCTCGCCCAGAAGCTAGCGCAGGTCGAAGGCGTCGGCCAGGTATTTACCTGGGGCAGCTCCCGCCCTGCCGTTCGCGTCGAAGTGAACCCTAATCAGCTCAACACCTACGGAATCAGTTTGGATACGATTCGCAAATCGCTCCAGGCCGCCAACGCCAACCTCGCAAAGGGCGCCCTCACCAATCCCAAGCAAACGTGGGCGGTCTCCGACACCGACCAGCTTTTCAAGGCCTACGAATATCAGCCTCTGATCGTCGCGGGACACGTCGGCGCTCCGGTGCGCCTGCGCGACATCGCCGAGGTGGTCGATTCCGTCGAAGATTCCCGCAATTTGGGGCTTTCGGGCGGGAAGCCATCCGTGCTGCTCGCCATCTTTCGGCAACCCGGCGCCAACATGATCGAGACGGTGGATCGCATCACCACGCTCCTTCCGCAGCTCCGTGCCTCCATTTCCCCCTCCCTTCAACTGAGTGTTGCCGTTGACCGTACGACCACCATTCGCGCTTCCGTCCACGACGTGGAAGTCGCGCTCATCATTTCCATCATCCTTGTGATTTTCGTGGTTTTTGCATTTCTCCGGAATGTTTGGGCCACCATCATCCCCAGCGTGGCTGTCCCGCTTTCGCTCATCGGCACTTTCGGCGTGATGTATCTTTGCCACTACAGTCTGGACAATCTCTCTCTCATGGCCCTGACCATCTGTACGGGTTTCGTGGTTGACGACGCCATTGTCGTCATCGAGAACATCTCCCGTCACATCGAAGGAGGCATGAAGCCCTTCGAGGCCGCCATGAAGGGCGCCAGCGAAATCGGTTTTACCGTTCTCTCGATGAGCACTTCGCTCGTCGCCGTCTTTATCCCGATCTTAATGATGGGCGGCGTCGTTGGCCGTCTTTTCCGCGAGTTTGCTGTCGTGCTCAGCGTGGCCATCGCTGTCTCTCTTTTCGTTTCTCTCACCACCACGCCCATGATGTGCGCGCGCTTCCTCCGCCACGAAACGGGCGAACACAACAGGCTCTACCGTTTCTCCGAAAACGCCTTTAACCGTCTTCTCCGGACGTACGATTTCTCTTTGCGCTGGGTTCTTCGCCATCAGTTCCTCATCTTGCTGGTCACTCTCGGTACAGTTTGTTTGAACGTCTATCTCTTCATCCAGACGCCCAAAGGGTTCTTCCCCCAGCAGGACACCGGCCGCATCAATGGCAGCATTATAGGCGACCAGGATCTTTCCTTCGCCGCCATGTCAAAGAAGATGCGCACTTTTACCGACATTGTTTCGCAAGACTCTGCCGTTGACTCCGTAATTTCTTTCACTGGCGGCGGCAGTGGCGGCAGCACCGCCCGCCTGTTCTCCCAGCTCAAACCGCTCAGCGAGCGGAAGCTCAGCGCCGACCAGGTCATCGCGCGTATCCGCTCCAAGACTGCCGGAATTCCCGGCGCAACTCTGTACTTGCAAGCCGTTCAGGACCTCACCGTGGGCGGGCGCGGCGGCGCCGCGCAATATCAATACACTCTCCAGGCCGACAATCTCAACGATCTCACTCATTGGGCTCCCATTGTTCAGCAGCGCCTGGCCAAGATTTCTGAGCTGCGCGACGTCAATTCCGACCAGCAGATGCACGGGCTCGGAAGCGTCATCGTCATCGATCGCGACACCGCCGGCCGTCTCGGCGTCTCCGTGCTGGACATTGACAACACCCTCAGCGACGCCTTCGGCCAGCGGCAGGTCTCCAACATTTACAAAGGCCTCAACCAGTATCACGTCGTGCTGGAAGTCGCGCCGGAATTCCAACCGGGCCCGGACGCGCTCAACTCGGTTTACGTTCCTTCGAAGTCCGGAAAGCTTGTCCCGCTCAGCGCCTTCGCCCATTACGAGCATTCCAACACCGCCCTTTCCGTCAACCACCAGGGCATCTTCCCGGCAATCACCCTTTCCTTCAATCTCGCGCCTGGCGCTTCGCTTGGCCCTGCCGTTCTGCATATTCAGGCTGCCCAGCACGAACTCGGTATTCCCGCGACGGTCCATGCCACATTTCAGGGCACTGCCCAGGCCTACCAGGATTCGCTCTCCAATCAGCCGGTTCTGATCATCACCGCTCTGGCCGCCGTTTACATCGTTCTCGGCATCCTCTACGAGAGTTTCATTCATCCCATCACGATTCTTTCCACGATTCCTTCTGCCGGCATCGGCGCGCTTCTCGCGATTCAATTCATCAAGTCGGACCTGAATATCATCGCGCTGATCGGCATCATCCTTCTGATCGGTATCGTCAAGAAAAATGCCATCCTCATGATTGATTTTGCCGTTCAAGTGGAAAGGGAAGAAGGATTGTCGCCGGTGGAAGCGATCTACAAGGCCTGCTTGTTGCGTTTCCGTCCCATCTTAATGACCACTATGGCCGCGCTTCTGGGCGCCATGCCTCTGGCGCTCGGAGCGGGTGTCGGTTCCGAACTCCGCCGCCCGCTGGGCATCACCATCGTCGGCGGCCTCATTCTCAGCCAGATGCTCACGCTCTTCACTACGCCGGTCGTCTACATTTACATGGACCGCCTGCAATCCTGGATCCAGGGCGCGCGCTCCCACGCCGCCGCACCAGTTCCCGCCCACTCCGACTAAATCGCTGATACCATCTCCGCTTCTCTTTGAAATTTTGGCGCTTGTGAAAGCGCGCTTGCCCCATCCGCCGTTTTTCGCCTGCCTTCCCGGCGCTCGCACCTGCTGATGTCTGACGTTTCTGCTATACTGTCAGACAGAAGAGGGCAGAGTGATGCCTACCCAACGATTCACAGTACGCATTTCAAGCAGTCTTAGCCAGCGGCTTCGTGTTTGCGCCCAATTACGGGGCCAATCTGAATCCGAGGTCATCCGCGAAGCGCTGGAGCACCACCTGCAGAAAAAACTGAAAGGTGTTTCTGCTTACGATGTTTTCAAGGCCGCGGGCTTGATCGGTTGTGCAAAGGGAGCGCCAAAGGACCTCAGCACAAACAAGAAATACTTCAAAGGCTTCGGCGAATCGAAGTGAATCGCGTGCTCGTGGACGCTGGCCCCCTCGTCGCCATCCTGTCGGAGCGCGACGTATGCCATCGCCTCTGTCTCCGCACGCTCAAAAGCCTGTCAGGATCACCCTTTTCTTGCTGGCCCGTCATAACCGAAGCCGCTTGGCTTCTCCGCGCGTATCCAGGAGTCGTGTCATTGCTGCTCCGGCGAGTCAGCGAAGGCATTCCCGCCATGCTTCCATTATCGAGTTTGGAGGCAAGGCCCATCGCCGATCTCTTGAAGAAATACGAATCCATGAGGCCACAGCTCGCCGATGCCTCGCTTGTTCACCTGGCCGATCGCGAATCCATCGACACTATCTTCACTCTCGACCGCCGGGATTTCTCCGTTTATCGCTCCGCTCGCAATCGCCGCTTCCGCCTCATTCCCGATCTCCCCTAACTCCTTCGACGGCTGATTCCAAACTTCTGCGCGGCAGAATCACTCCCCTTCTTTCACTTCCAGGTACCTGAGATTCAACTTGAATTTTTACCCGCAGCGGGGTCATGGTGATAAAAGTACGGTAGCACTCATCGCACCGGCGGCCAAGTCGCGACAGCAGCCTTTTGGAACCAGCGACTCGCAACCCAGAACTAGGGATTGAAAACATTCCTGCTACGCGCTGCCGATCAACCATCCCGTCAGGAAAACCAAAACACCGCCCACAATCACCTGAAACGCCGCCTGCAAAAACGGCGTATCCATATAGCGGTGCCGGATGTAACTGATGACCATCAGCTCGACCGCCACAATGATCACCGCAACCAGCATAGCGACATGAAAATTGCTGATCAGGAAGGGAAGCGTATGCCCAATTCCGCCCGCCGTGGTCATCAACCCGGTCACCCCACCGCGCAGCCACGGAGACCCGCGCCCCGTCAGCGATCCGTCATCGGAAAGCCCCTCCGAAAAGGCCATCGAAATCCCCGCGCCGATCGAAGCTGCCAGTCCCACCAGGAAGGCTTCCCAGCTCTTGTGCGAAGCAAAGGCCGCTGCGAACAGTGGCGCCAGCGTCGACACCGAGCCATCCATCAAACCCGCCAGACCCGGTTGCACCACTTGCAGCAGGAACAGTTTGCGGTGTGATTCATCCTCCGTGGCTTTCGCGCTTGCCGTAAGATGTTTTTCTTCCAGTTCACCCGCTGTCCGCTCGTGTTTTCTCTCCTCATCCCCAAGCTTGTTCAGCAATTCCCTCGTCGACACGTCCGTTGTCCTGCTAGCCGCTCGCGCGTAGAACCGGCTCGCCTCCATTTCCATCAATTCCGCTTGCTTCCTGGCCACCTTCACGCCTAGCGGGCGGACCAGCCATACCGGTCTCCTCTGCAGAAATCCCTTCACGTTTTCCCGCCGGATCAGCGGAATGCGCTCCCCGAACCGCTGCCGGAACATCTCAAACAAACGGTCGCGGTGTCCCACCTCTTCTTGGCGCATCTCTTCAAACATTTCCGCCGTTGCGGGATACTCGTCCCGCAGCGCGTCCGCAAACTCCCCGTAAATCCGCCCGTCTTCCTCTTCCGCGGCGATGGCAATCGCCAGAATCTCCTTTTCCGTCAAATCCTTGAACTTTTTCAGCATCGCTCTCCGTCCTCGAACTTTCTGTGCGGAAGAAGAATCGCACAAACCGAGCAGGGAAGTCATCCGCAGCCCCGAATTCGAACTATGCTTCTCTTATCTAAGCTCGTCGTCCTCGCTTATTGATGCCCCGCTGCGTAGAAAGGGGCAAGATTTCTTCCGGGTGCGCCGTGACCCATCCACAATTCCCACGGGGCTGGACCGGCGCATACCTTACCCTTCTACACGTCCTGTGTTAGATAGGTAGGAGGCGGAGGTATGCTATGCAAGAGAAGTCCGATCTCCCGCAAGGCACCCTGGACTTGTTGAACCTGAAAGTGGTCGCGCTCGGCCCGGTGCATGGGTACGCGATCGCGCAACGCCTGGAACAGGTTTCGCGCGGTGTCGTCCAGGTCCCGCAAGGCTCGCTTTATCCGGCGTTGCACCGGCTCGAAAACCGTGGCCTTCTTGCAGCGGATTGGAGGAAACCGAGAGCGGGCCTGAGGCAAAGTTCTATCGCCTGACCCGCAAAGGGCGGACGCAACTCGAAACGGAAGCCGCGAGCTGGCAGCGATTGATTGAAGCCATCGGGCTCGTCCTCAAACTGTCTGAGGGAGGTGCGAAATGACCTGGTGGCAGCGCCTGTGGCGCCGAACAAAGATGGAAGATCAACTCGAAAAGGAACTGCGCTTCCATCTTGACCAACACGCGAGCGAACTGATCGCGCGGGGCCGCTCCTCAAACGAAGCGCGACGGCATGCCCGCCTTGCTCTTGGCGGTCCAGAACAGGTGAAGGGAAACTGCCGCGATGCGCGAGGCACACGGTGGCTTGAGGATTTGCTACAGGACTTCCGCTATGCAATTCGCACTCTGCGCAAGCAACCGGGGTTTGCCGCCGTCGCCCTATTGACACTCGCTCTCGGTAGCGGAGCAACGACCGTCATGTTCACCGTGATTAACGGCGTGCTACTCAAGCCGCTGCCTTATCCAGAACCCGACAGGCTGGTTACCGTGCACGGCCATACAAACACATGGAATACAGTAGCGTTTGGCGAGCAGCATCTTGCCTACTTTGACTTTCTCGATTGTCAGCGCGAGAGCCGTGCTCTAGCTATGGCGGGCTGGCTCCACAGCAGTGGAGGCACCGTGAATGAGCCCGAGGAACCCGAGTACGTTGACCGCCGCGAGATCTCGTCCGAACTATTTTCCGTCCTAGGCGTTACCCTCTGGCGAGGGCGCGCCTTCCTGCCCGAAGAAGACCGGCCGGGCACAGCGCCGGTGATCATTTTGGGCTACAGTTTCTGGCAGCGCCGCTTCGCCGGAAACCCAGCAGCAATCGGTAGGTCAATTGCTTTCGAAGGAAAGCGCTATACCGTTGTCGGCATCGAGCCCCCAGGTTTCCGGCTGGACGGAGAAGAGGCGGATGTGTTTACTCCGCTCGGTCAAAACACTGCAGGATATCTGCGTAATCGCCGCCCACATCCCGTTGGAGTTGTGGCGCGGCTACAGCCCGGTGTGACGCTGGTCCAGGCACAAAAGGAACTGGTGCTGATTGGCGGTCATCTGTCTGAGCAATATCCGGATACCAATGCGGGCCGCGCCTTTGAAGTGCAGCCGCTTCGTCCAGAGATCGGAGATGTCCGGTCCACGCTATGGTTGCTCCTGGGTGCGGTCAGCCTGGTGCTTTTGATCGCGTGTACCAATGTGGCCGACTTCAATTTGGGAGTCCTTTCCCCTTCTACTCTACAAGCGCTTTACCGTGCCTTTTCCACACCGGGTGTGCGACAAATTTGTAGGTGGATGTTGTGTTTTTCTTTTTTTGGGCTGATAATCTGAATGAGTATAGACATTCAGATAGGAGGCTCCGTGAACCAATCGCTGCACGATCTGGAGTTGCGCCGG
>Ga0193733_1000015_pt1 | contig 105593 bp, 101 predicted proteins | sample U1s2metaG_FD_145076 | JGI IMG/M metagenome (GOLD analysis project Ga0193733, IMG submission 145076) | Soil microbial communities from a riparian zone of the East river system, Colorado, United States - U1s2 | ecosystem: Environmental > Terrestrial > Soil > Riparian zone | place: USA: East...
AGCAAACCGAGCGACGCGACGATGTGTGCGTGTCGATTGGGAAGGCCCCGTCTGACATACCGACCTTGAAGCCGTACTGGGGAAAACTCACCGTACGGAATTTTAGGGAGGGCGATGGAAACGTCGGCATCATTCGAAGCCCGCTACGCGCCATCGCTCTACCCGACCAGCCGGCCCTAAATGACAGGGTCGAAAGACGCAAGGTCGCAATCACGGCCGACATGAAAACAAAACCCGTAATCATCCAGCTTCACCGCTCGATGCTCAGGCTGCTCCGCGTGGCGATTTTTGATGGGAGCAACGCAAATTTTGAGTTGGCGTTCGCCAACTGGAGAGTGGCAACATTTCGCATGTTTGTCGCGAGGGGCTTAATGGTATCGCCAGCTTCCGCACAAGTTCCCGTTGGCACCAACGCTGTCGAAGGCTACAAAGCCTCGATGAACGGCGACGGCCTGCGCGTCCTGAATCAACTGCCGCAGATCATCGAGCGAGGCGCCGAAGCGCTTACACCCGCTGAAAAGGAATTGTTGAAATGGGTTGGTGTGTTCTTCCGCAAACCTGCGCCCGGCAAATTCATGATGCGCATTCGCATGCCCAACGGCTTTGTGAGGAGCGGCCAACTGCGCACCATCGCCGAGCTCTCCCGAAGGCTTGGCAATAGCGTCCTGGACATCACCACTCGGCAACAGATCGAGCTGCGCGGTTTCACGCTCGACTCCGTGCCGGAAATCTGGGAGAAGCTTCGGGGCGTGGACTTGTGCACGCTCCAGACGGGCATCGACAACGTTCGCAATATCAACGGCTGCGCCTTGGCCGGCTTGACGCCTCACGAATTGTTTGACGCCTCTCCGGTCGTCCACGAATTGGATCGCATCATCGTCGGCAGCAAGGGCAACCCGGAGTTCACCAACTTGCCGCGCAAATTCAACATCACGGTTACGGGTTGCATGGACAACTGCACGCATAGTGAGTCGCAGGATATCGCGCTCGTCCCGGCGAAGAAGGCCAGCCGGCTCGGGTTCAACGTGCTGGTGGGCGGCAAGATGGGCTCCGGAGGATTCACCATCGCATCGCCGCTGAATGTCTTTGTCGAAATCTTCCAGGCGGCTGCGGTCGTGGTGGAACTGATCAAGATTTACCGCGATCACGGCCCGCGCGAGGCGCGCTCCAAGTGCCGTTTTGCCTTTCTGATCGAGGAGTGGGGCATTCGCCGGTTGCGCACGGAACTTGTCGTGCGCCTCGGGCATGAGCTCGCCTTTCAGGGCAGAGACATGCGCGGCTCCACCCACGCCGACCACCTCGGCGTGAACTTACAAAAGCAGGCGAAACTTGTGGCTGTGGGACTCTGCATTCCCACTGGCAGAGTAAGCCCAGATCAGTTGGACGAGCTCGCGCGTTTGTCCGACGTCTATGGTCAAGGCGAGATTCGTCTCACTACAGGGCAGAATGCCATCGTTCCCAGTGTTCCCGCGGATCGCGTGGCCAAGATTCTGGAAGAACCTCTGCTCAAACAACTCTCACCTCGTCCTTCTCCCTTTGTGCGCGGATTGGTCGCCTGCGTCGGCACGGATTACTGCAATCTCGCTCTCATCGAAACAAAGAGCCGTGCCATCGCGCTCTCCCAGGCTCTCCATTCCAAGGTGGGTACTGGCGTGAATCCCCTGACGATTCATTGGTCCGGGTGCCCGGCTGGCTGCGGCAATCATCAAGCTGCCGACATCGGTCTTCGTGGGTTCAAAACAAAAATTGACGGGAAGATTGTCGATGCCGTGGCGATCTACAGAGGCGGCCGGACCGGTCCACATGCGGTTGCGGGCCAGGAGATTCTGGAGACCGTGCCCTGCGATGAAGGCTTGCCCGACGTCGTAGCAAATGTCATCCGTTCCTATCGTTTCGAGATGGAAGCAAAGGAACACGCGGGCCTGAGTGACCCGCTGTTCGCAGCCGCCGCAACAGCGGGATTGGCATCATGGCGGACGCCTCGCGTCTTGGCGCCCTCGGGCGGGTGGCCTGAAACAAATGCAGACGGAATGGCCTGGCATGGGGCAGTAGAAGACTCAACGCCTGCCGTAGATGGACTTAGGGACACCAATTAATTGTGTATGGGAGGAAGAGCGATGACGGATTACGTGACTCCTAAGGAGTTATTACAAGAGGCGGTGCAATTGGCGAGGAGAAAGTCCGATCTGCCCGTTCGTGACATGCTCATCCGCGGAATCCTTGCCGGCGCGTTTCTTGGGTATGCGACATCCCTTGTCTTCATGGTGTCGTCACAGGGTCTCCCTCCGATCGCGGGCGCGATTCTCTTCCCGGTTGGGTTCGTGATGCTCGCACTGCTAGGACTGGAATTAGTCACCGGGAATTTTGCTTTGCTCCCCGCAGGTGTTATGGCCGGGACGGTGGGCGTCACCAGGTTGCTACGCAACTGGGCTTGGGTGTATGCCGGAAACATGATCGGCAGCGTGCTCTATGCGGCGCTTTTTTATCTGGCGATCACCAATTGGCGCACCGGAAATGGCGGCGCGATTGCCGATCTCATGAAAGTAGCTGCGCAGAAGAAAACCTTGGCGTACGTGACATTGGGCCCAAGTGGCTGGGCCACCGCGCTGGTGAAGGGCGTTCTCTGTAACTGGATGGTGACGATTGGGGCGGTGCTGGCTTTGGTCTCGCGGTCTACCGTCGGCAAGATCGCCGCCATGTGGCTTCCGATCATGACTTTCTTCGCGCTCGGCTTCGAACACTCCGTTGTCAACATGTTCCTGATCCCGTCCGGCATGATGCTTGGCGCGCCCATCTCCATAGGCCAATGGCTTTTCTGGAACCTGCTTCCCGTCACCATCGGGAATCTCATTGGCGGAACGCTTTTGACCGGCATGGCGCTCTACGTCACGTATCCCACCGCGACAGCTCTTGCCCCCAGTCAAGCCCAACTATCAACGACGGGACAGGAAGAACATCAAGCGGCATTTGCAAACGCCGCCGGTCTTCATTAGAATTCGCTTGTCTTGCGCGATTCTTGATTCCCTGCTATTGCGAGGGAGCGCAGTGCTGTTGAACTTCCGCCGCCAGATCGGGATTCATCAAAATCGCGCGCCCATGCAAAGCCGAACTCCACTCGCCTCACGTGACCCGTGCTTCGATCTGTTCCTCTTTTTTATTTGCTCGTCGGCTTGCTTCGCAGCTCGAATAGTTTTCCCTGTTGCTCGGCTGTCAATTTGTTTTTGATTCGTACGAGCAATGTCACTTGCTCTCTCTTGATTTCCCGTTCCGCCGCCAGCACTTTTTCCAGTTGCGCCAGAACCTGTTGCTCGTCCACGCGTGGCTGCTTGACCAGGGAGATCAGTTTCTCCATTTCATCCTGCAGCTTCCACTGCAACTCTGTGAATTTCAACTGTGCCTGGCGGATTTCCGTCTTGAAATAATCTTTTTGCTCGGCGCTCAGCCCAATCGCTTCCTGGTGCTGGATCACAAGTTCCGGAGCAAAGAAGCTCTGACCGATCGGATCCTGATCGGGTTGTTGCGCGCGGGCCGCTCCCGCGGCGAACAGAAACGCCGCGCAAATAGAGAGAACTCCCGTTCTCATTTCATTCCTCCTCATCCGTCTTCAACGGAACATTCAGATAGGATTCTCCGAGCCTCGGCATCGTCCGCAAAATCTCCTGCCCCGGAGTCACCAGCAGACCATCGCTGGGCGCCCGCCATTCTGCCAGTTTCTGCGCGGCGGCAAGTTCGTCCCTCGGAATCATTCGCGCTGTTCTCCGTTGCAATGTCGCCGCAAGCATCAGAATCACCGCAACCACGGCGGTCGCTCCGGCTAGCGTCCACACTCGCCACGGCCGCGCGCGCTTTCCTTCACGCGCGGCCCCGGCCGCAGCTAGCACTCGCGACAGGAAATTCGCCGACGGCTCTGCCCCCTGCGTCACCAGCGGCAGCAGCGCATCCAATCGTGCCGCGCGCGCGCGAACCTCGTCCAGCTCAGCGGAGCATTTCGCGCAGCTTCGCAGATGCTCCTCAAGATCCTTTGCCGTGGCCCCCGTCAGTGCCGCCTCCCGCAACGGATCTTTCCATTTTTCGCATGCACTCTTCATTTCATCACATCCAACAAACATTTTCGCGCCGTGTGCAACCGCGACCGCACCGTCCCCGCTGGAATTCCAAGTACCGCGCCCACGTCCGCGGCCTCCATCTCTTCAACCAGCGAAAGCTGCAGCACGCTGCGGAATTTCTGCGGCAAGCGCTCTATTTCTCTCCGCAGCCGTTCCAGCATCACCCGTTGCTCCGCGTGTTTTGCTCCGTCAACCGCAACCTGCGTTTCAGTGATCTGCCAGGCGGTATCTCGCGCCAGCCTCCGCCGGTAACTCCTGTGGCGGTTCAAAGCCAGCCGAAAAACAATCTGATTCACCCACGCGCGGAATTTCTCCCTTTCGCGCAGCGAATCAAACTTCTGATAAGCGCGCAAGAACGCTTCCTGGGCGACGTCTTCCGCGTCGGCGGAATTGCCCAGAACGCCGTAGGCGATCTGAAAAACGCGCCGCTGATTCTCAGCAATGCGCTCGTCAAATCCCGCCTCGGGATCATGCGCTTCGGCTCTGGCAATCAACGCAGTCACGCACGCGCCTGTCACGCCTCTCTTGCCCCTTTACGTATAGACACCGCGGCCCGGCCCTTCGTTCAGGAAAATAGCACCCTTATCCGCGGTGCGTGGCGAACGATTCGAGTCGCTTACGGGGTCCTTGTGCCGGGCCTGTTGCGGTCCTCTTACATCAGAAGAGAAAAATCGGCTGAAACGCTGGAAGAATCGGTTGCAGTTGAGCTGCAATCTGCACGGCCTGTAGTTTCTGCAACTGCTCAGCGTCGAGGATGGCCACGAATTGCGCGAGAAAGGCCTGCTGTGCTTGCGCCATCTGCTGCTGCAACGCGTGAATCTGGATCACCAGTATTCCCACTTGTGCCGGGTTCCCGCCGGAATTCAGCAGAACGGCCAGCTGTTGGGTCAGCGCTTGTGCCGTTTGAAAGAGCGGTACAAGTGTCGTCTGGCGTGCCTGCAACAATTGCTCTAGCTCGTTCACCTGGCCGGGCCGCAGTTGCAGAAAATCAGCTGCAACCTGCAATGGTGATGTTTCTTGGGAGTTCGGATGAATGTTCGTCGCCTGCACCTGTTGCAGCACTTTTTCGATGTTTAGTTTCGATAGGTCAGGTGCTGGGGTCACAAGTGCAGGCTTGGGGGCGGGCTTTTGCGCCTGCGCTGGGCCACAGCTCAGGAGAAGAATGGCAAGCAAAGTGAAGGCGAATCCGGTCTCTTTCATGGTGGTGTCCTCCTTGAAGCGCGCGTTCTGCGCCTTCATTTACCCAGACACCGCCACCACGCGCCTCGTTCGAATTTGGTGATTGTGGACTACTGAGCAGATCCGCAGCGAAGTTGCACTTCGGCGGCCAGATCCGGGTCGAGCAATGCAGAGCGGCCATGCAGGGCGGAACAAACCTGCACCGCCGTGATTCCTGAAGCGCCCCGCAAATCCGCGCTCGCCAGGTTCGCCCCATCGAGTTCCACGCCACGCAAAACCGCGCCCGTCAAATAAGCTCCGCGCAGATCCGCCTTCTTCAAGTCGGCGTCCAGCAGGATGGCCCCTTTCAGAATAGCGCCGGTCAGGTTCGCTTCCCCCAGCTTTGCGGAGGACAGATCCGCCTGCTCTAGATTTGCGAACGAGAGCACCGCGTGCTCGAGTTTCGTGTCGCGCATGTCCGTGCGCGAAAGATCGGTCCGCAGCAGTTGCGCATTCCGCAAATTCACTGCATACAGCGACGCCCCGGAAGCCTTCGCATTCGAAAGCACCGCATTCTCAAACGTGCCGTAAGAGAGATCGGCGAAACGCAGATCCGACGCCGTCAGATTTGCACCCGTGGCCTTGGCGGACACCAATACGGCGTGCGTCAGTTGGGCGCGATCGAGAATTGCCGAGCGCAGTAGTGCTTCGCGCAGATTCGCTCCGCGCAGGTCCGCCTCGGATAGATATGCCCCCTCAAGGTTTGCGCGCCACAGTTTTGCATTGGTCAGAAAAGCCCGGTACCCTCGCGCGAACCGCAAATTCATCTGATTCAGCCGCGCGCCAGATATTTTCTCGACCGTCTCGTCCGTCCATACCCGACCGGCAGGGGGAGGCGTTGAGAGCGTTGCTTCCGTCAAATCCGCGTACGGGCGGTAGCCCACCGATTGAAAGACCATTGCCGCCCAGCGTCTCACATCGGCCGTGGATTCCTCCGCAGCCGTGCTCCTGTCGAAGGGCAATCCCCGGTTCACACCAAGAGAAAAGAGAAAAAGGATGCACGCCGTCGCCAGTGCCGCGCGCGTGGTTCCCAATATCATTCGTAGGATGTTTTTCGACTTTGGCAAACGAATGTCACCCGGGCGAAGCACTCGCGACACGACAAAAGGCAGACTCGTCGCCGTGGCCACCGACAGAGTCATCAGAAACACATGCAGTAGTGTCCCCCGGAAGTCCTGCCGCGGCAGATACCGCAGCCAATAGAGGAAGAGCGTCGCGGGAACAATCCAGTACGCCAGAACCGTCGAAAGCACCGTTTCGAACGCGATCATCGCGGAGCGCGATTCCCCCTGCCACCGAAAGTGTCTGCGCACCAACCCCATCAGGTACCACGGGCCATCTTTCTCCAGCGTTTGCCCATCCTGAAAAACGGCAGGGAGCGCGGCCATGCTTCCCCACAACCTCAGCAGCAGAAAATGAAATCGCAGGGAAAGCGCCAGAAGAACCAGCGGACCACCCAGATAAAGCCCAGTCATGGGAAGCACGTTGCCCAGTCGCATGAAGGGCAGCGCCGACGTATTCAGCAGCAGCCGCACGTCGGTCGTGAAGGCGATCAGCAGGCAGCAGAGCAGACTCGCTCCCACCGTGAGAAAGTAAAACCAGCGCGCGATTTTCGTCGCATCGCCGATCGCCTTCGAGGTGTCTACCGCGGAAATCGATTCGGGAAGCACCGCATCGAAAAGATTCGTCCCCCCCAGCCGGCCAAACCACAGGCCTTCCGCGCCATACAGGTTGGCGCCCATCAGGTTTGCACCGCGCAGTTCCGTGCCCAGCAGATTCGCATTCTGCAGATTCGAACGGACCAGGCTTACGCCCCGCAAATTTGCCATCGAAAGATCCGCGCCCGCAAGGTTCGTCCGGTGTAGGTGCGCGCCCTGCAAATTCACGCCCGTCAGGTCCGCTTTGGCTAAATTTACGCCGCAGAGATCGGCCTTGACGCCCGATTCTCCGCCCGACTCCACCCAGATTTTGTGCTGGTCCAGAATCTCGGCAAGATCGAGGAGCGAGATTCCAATGGAATCCCCCCCGCTCAGAACGTCCGCCGCGGCGGGATTCTCAGTTGCGATTTCGCTCTTCAATTCTTCAATTTCTTTGATTGCGTCTATTTCCAGGCCCATTCGAACGATTTCCCCCTACTCTCTCTGCCCACTCTCGGGCATCCTTGCGCACTTCAACCTCTCGAGCTGGCGCCATCACGCTTTTCAAGGCATTCGAATTCTTCGCATTCGAAGCACGGTTCGAATTCCCCGTCTACAGCCGTGCCTCTGCTGGGCCGTCTCCATCTTCTCCTACCAGCAGTGTGGAAATCGCCTGCTCTCAAGTACAGGCGGCGCAGAGGTAACGGGGGGCGGACTGGAGGCCAGCGAGGCGAGAGGATTCGAACACGGAGGATACAGCTAGTGCGAAACATTCACGGATAAAAGGGAATGGAAAAAATGCCGGATTCGAATGGCTACAAAAAAACAGTGCCGGGGTAGCTTCGCTGAGGGGCCAAGGCACCCCGGCTTATCCTGCCCGCCTCCGCAGTGAGCGAGCAAGAAACTCGTCAAGAATCTTTCCTAACGCAGGACCAAGAAACCGCTCAAGAATGATTCCCGCCGCTAGGGCAGAAAGCAGTTCAAGAAATCTTGTTGCCGCAGGGTAGTAAATCCGTTGGAAGTTCAGCCTGCGGATTTTTTGCCCCCGCAAGAGATCGGGCGGCCGTGAACCAGGAAGCGGCGGACTTGGCTTCCCGAAACTTTCTACTTTTCTTCGTCACCGCGAAGGAATTCGTAGCGCTCGATGGCGGCAACCACGCCGACGGCGCCTTCTTCGCGAGGCTCGGTGCGTTGCACGCGGCCGAGGCAGCGGACGCGTACGGGTCCGGCCAGAGTGATCTCATTGGGAAGAGTCAGAAGAATCTCAACGGGCGAGCCTTCCCTGACATCCTTGGAAAGGAAGAAATAGACACCGTGGGAGCTGACGTCCCGTGACTCGGTGCTGGTTTCACCAACGGCCGCCCCTGTGGTCCAACGTACAGTGAGCGGCAGGCGCATGGAAAAGCGCTGGGTAGTGCGGCGTTCGGAACCAGTCAAAGAAGTCCTCCTGATTGAAGGAAAAGTGTATCCGGGTGGGACCCAGGGAACAATAGGACTCCGGATACAAAATCGATTCAACTCTAAGAAGTACCGACGTACTAGAACGGGGTCGAAAAATTGGGACCAAGGGATGGGGGAACCCCATCCAGGATGCAGAAAACGTGCTTTCCGAGAACCCGCTAACTATAACTAAACATATATACTTATACCAGAACATGGGGTGGCGAGTCGGAACTTGTCCCGACCAGTTCGGCACACCCCGTGCGGACGCGACGACGATTTCAGGGGTTGGCCGGACCGCCAGAAGGAGTTTCGCCCGGGGGAGGCGGGAGGGCTTTGGAGCGCTGCGCGATGGCGGGCGGGAAGACGGGAGCGCCGAGCGGAGGACGGCCGCGTGTGATGGCCCAGTGCTCCAGCCAGCCAGTTCCCTCTTCTCCGACATACGTGTCGGGCATACCGTAGGCTTGATCGCTCAGGGCATCCTCCAGCGTGATGAAGCGATAGCCACGCTTGCGAAGCAGCTCGAGCAACTCACCGATGTGATCGGCTTCCAATGGATTGGCGTGAAGCAGCAGAATTTGTTTCGGTTCGTAGCCGATGAGGTCGCGGGAGAGCTTCTCCTCATAATCAAACATGGCGGCGGAATAAGAGAGATAAGCGCTGGCGACTTCCTGCTGGAGCGCGGTATCGGCGCGTTTTTTGGCATCGTCGTAAACGCGCGAGAAGGCCCAATCCCAGGCGTCCATAGTGACGGGCGCGAGGCGATAGCCGCGCGCGACGAGGAAGGCTTCGGCATCGCGGCGGGTTTCCACGTCGCGGCCGACATCCAGGTAGGGATGGCGAAAGTAGCGGAGCTGCATCTTATGCTGCGCGAGCAAGAGGCGGGTGAGGGTTTCGCCGCGCACGACGGATTCTTCGAAGTCCTTGAGACCGGCTTTATTCAGGGAGGTGGGGCCGAAGGTGTGATTTCCCAGTTCGAAACCGGCGTCGAGCCACATGTTAAGGGCTTTGATGCGTTCGTCGACTTCACCCCATTTGTAGAGTTTGCCTTCATTGACGAAGCCCACCACAGGGATTTGCTGCTGCCGCAAGGTGGCGAGCAATTTCACGGTCATCTCCGTGATGGCCGCGGCGGACATGGAATTCGCGGCGCCGGCAGGCAAGTCGTCAATGGTGATGGCGATTTGGCGATCCGGCGGAGTAGCGGCCCAGGAATCCGCGGTTCCCCACGCCATGCAGAAGGCAAACACAGCGAACAGGCAAGTCAGCAGCGGCTTCATGATGGCAGTCCTCCAGCCAGGCACGCTTCTGGAAACGAGCTAAGCCTGGCTCCGTCAGCGATTTATCGCAAAAGTGCAAGGCATTGTACCTGGAGTTGGCTTCGTTTTGGTGGATGAAGCTATTCGCCGTGAGTTTTTGGAGTGAAGCGGAACGCGGAGTCTGCTTTCGGTGGAGAGGCCGGGGCGGAGAATGTCAGCGGTAGAAGGGCGAGCGGCCGGAATTTTGCGCGTCGTGCTGGAAGCGCGGCCAGGGCGAGTCCATGGGAGGAGAGCCGGCGTCGGAAACGGCGTAGGCATAGCCTTGGTCTGTAGCGAAGAAGATGGTTCCGTCGGGGGCAATGGCGGGAGCGTCGCGAACCATTCCGTGGATTTCAATTTTCCATTTGAGTTTGCCATCGGGAGTGACGGCGGAAAGAAATGATTGGCGAGGGCCATTTTTCGTGAGGGGACCATTCGTTCCGAGATAAAGCGTGCCGTCGGCGGCGAGGACTGGGCCGGAGTTGCAAGGGGTAAACAGATACCATATTTGACGGCTGTCGGGCATGAGGGCCTTAATCAAATCGGAATCGCAGAAATAGAGGATTCCAGCGTTGTCAATCACCGGCGACCCCATGACGCGATGTTAGCGCCCAGGCTCGGGGCAAACGCAAACAAATCGGAAAAGTCGTCGGTGACGTAGAGTGCGTCGCCGTCTCCCAGGGCGGGCGGAGTGAAAAATTTGCGCTTCGTGCTGACGGATTGCCAAATCAGATTTCCCGAAGTGTCGAGAGCGAAGAGCTTGCCGGACTGGCTCGCGGCGTAGAGCGTGCCGCTGGGAGCGAGTGTCGGGGCCGCGACAACGGGACCGAATCGCAGCGGCGCCTTCCAGAGCAACTGACCTTCGGGCGAAAGCGCGTAAATGCCATCAAGATTGATCGATGAGCCGGTGGTGAATGGCATACAACGCCAGCTCGAGGCGGTCGGACACGCCGAGCTTGTCAAAAATGTTGTGCAAATGGTTCTTGACGGTTTGTTCGGAGATGAAGAGCTTTTCGCCTATTTCTTTGTTGCGAAAGCCCTGCGCGACGAGCTGGACAATTTCTTTTTCGCGGTCGCTGAGCAGCGGCTTTTCGCGGCGCGGCCCGGATTCGGAGGACTTGGAAAACGCCTTCATGACCTCGGCGGTCATGCGGTTATCGAGCCAAATTTCGCCGGCATGCACGCGATGAATACTTTTCACAAGAAGATCGGTGGCGGACTGTTTCAGGACAACACCGCGCGCGCCGAGACGCATGGCGCGGACCACGTCGCGATCATCTTCCGCCGCGGTTAAAACGACGACGCGCGTGGGCAGCGTATCGAAATTGACTTCCTCGAGCACGGCCAGGCCGTCCTTATCCGGCATGCGCAGGTCGAGGAGAAGAATATCGGGCTTGAGCTTGGCGAGGAGCTTGATGCACTCCGCGCCGTTCTGGGCTTCGCCGACGATGGTGATATCTTCGTCGGCATCGAGAAGTTTCCTCAGGCCATCGCGAAAGATCGCGTGGTCATCGGCTAGTAGTACCCGTATCTGCTGTTTCGTTTTGGCCATATCAACCGAGAGGAACTTCGATCGTTAGACGCGCTCCATGCCCCGGGTTCGACTCGACAGTCAAAACCCCGCCCATGGTACGCGCGCGCTCCTTAATGGAAATGGGACCCAACCGCAGACGATCCAGTTCATCGCCTGTGAATCTGCCGGCGAAACTAAACCCTTCGCCATTATCATCCACTACGAGTACTAGACGGCTGTCATCCTGCGACAGTTTTACCACGACATGGGAAGCCTTGGCATGCTTTTTTATGTTGTTGAGTGCTTCCCGGTAAATCTGGAAAATCTCCCGGCAGACGCGGTCGGGAGCGCGCAACTGAGCCGAATCGATCAGCAAATCAAGAGCGACGGTGGATTCGTTGCGGTAGCGCTCGGCAAATCCGCGCATTAGGTCGACCAGATCGGCGCTCTGTACGCGGAGCGGCCGGAGGTCCGTGACGGTCTGGCGGAGCTCTGCACCCTCGTTTTTGACGGTCTGCTGGAGGCTAGCCAGGCCGCTGACGGCCTGGTCAGGGGCGGCGGGAAGCCGACGCCGCATGACATCCAACTGGATTTCTATGCTCAAGAGGGTCTGAAGAATCCCATCGTGGAGGTCGCGCGCGATGCGGCTGCGCTCGGCCTCGATGGCGCGGGCGCGTAAGTGCCTCAAAAGAAAGATGTTTTCCAGAGCGGGAGAGATGTGTGCGGCGATGTTTTCGAACCATGCTAAGTCCTGCTTTTGGAATGGCTTGCGACCGTTGAGAAGGAAGATCCGGCCCGTTGCCTGACCTCCTTGATCGAAGGCTACGGTGGCAAAAGAAGTGACTTTCAGCTCCTGCTGAGCGGGGCCGGGCAGCCGAGGGAGGTTCTTGAGGGTCCGGCCGTTGCGCCGGTCCCAGCCAAACCCAGAGCCTGATCCAGCCAGCGAGTTCCAGCAAATGGTGGCGTCCATATCATCCAGGAGGAAGCCGTCGGTGCGGGAAAGGGGCATGCTCTCCGGAACCAGCCGCTCGCTCTCGCCTGCTTTCAAGCGCCAGAGAAAAATGCGCTCGAGATCCGTGTCGCGGTACAACATCAGAGCCTCTTCGGCACCAAAGGTGGTCGCGAGTTCTTCGAGGAACAGGCGCAGCGATTCGGCCAGCCCCTGATCCACTTGTATCGTTGCGTTGAGGCGCGAGAAAAACTCAATCTGCGAAGCGAACCGGCGGTTGCGATCGCCCAAAAAGGCGAGGCCCGCGCCACCCGCAAATGTGCCGGTGGTGAGGCCCAGCCAGGAGACGACGCGCATCCAATGAATGTCCCCTTTCACGGCGGTGAGCAAAACCAGAATCAGGGAAAGCGCACCAGCCAGCGGCAGCGTCAGTTCCAGGCCCCAACGAATACCCGCGGCGTAACAAAGAAACATGTACGGAAACCAGACCGCAACCGTGGACGGGCTGATGTACATGAAGAAGCCCAGAGCGAGAAGATCGCAGGCCAAGGGCAGGTGCCAGGAACGTTTGCGCAGGAGGCGTTCAATCTGCGTGACGAGGAGCGCGGCGATCAGATAAGCAATTAGAAAAGAAGCGGAACGGTGTGCTCCGCGCGAGGGCGGCTGCTCAAGAACGGCGAGCAATGCTAGCAATATGAAAATCGGGCGCGCATAGACGATCTGCCGCTCGAAATGGTGCCGGTCCGTTTGATGGGAGCTCATGCGCGGGGACGCGTGTCCTATGCTTTTAGTCTAACAAGCTGCGCGAAGTTCGTGGCACCGCGGTTTCCAGGCTGCAACGGGCGCCAGGTGGGTTGATCGATTGCCGCCCCTGTTCAAGCGTGTTACTTGACGGAGTCAGGGCGGCCTAGGCTGTAGGAGCCGGGAACAACGGAGACAAGTTTTTTGCTTTGCGTCCGAATCACTCGCGCGCGGTTGGGGCGTCCCCGGAATCAGTTTCAGGGTCTCGAAATCCGTGCCGAACCTGAGGACACCGTACTCCGGGAAGAGGCGATTGGACCAGACAAGATAACGGACCCGTTTCTCATCAATCTCCCGGATGGTCTCCTCGGTCATTTTTCCGGGAACCAGAGACCCAGGTGTAAATTGAAGAATTCGAGTGGGGCAATGCGTCCCTGAGAGGAAATACAGACTGGCATCCTCAGGAACGGAGAGAACAGCTTGGCCTTTGGCGTTCTTCTCCTTCATGAATCGAATGCCCGCGCGATATTGCTCCGCCAAACCTTTTTGACGACGATCGTCCCGCGTTCCGTCGTCAGCGGCACCCAGCCCGCCGTTTCCGTCACGACTTTTCTGATATAGAGCGGGGGCACCGCCAAGCACCCTTGGCATAGCAGCAACTCTGCCGGGAAAACAAAGCGGTGCCCGCTGCCGGACTGAGGAATAAGCGGATGAAGAAGTAGTAGAAAGGAGAGAACCACCGGCCCGTTATAATAGATTGCGTACTCACCGGGAGTCATCCTCAGCAGGAATCGAAACGCCAAGAGGCTGGAAAAGATCAACAAGAGAATTAATCCGGGAGCGCGCTGGAGCCTTGGCTGCCGCAAGAAATACAATAAAGCGGCCATGGCTGCCACCGTAACATACAGGACCATATCTTTAGGAAAGAAGATCGCGCGTAACGTGTCATACCCGGTGACGAAAATCACGAGGTAAGCGACTGTCGCAAGGAAGAGCACCACCCTCCAACGAATCAAGCGCCGGTCGGTACCCTTCCAAGTCAGGATTAAATGCAGCCCTTGCCAGCATCCTAGAAAAACCAGTGTTTCCTTCGCAGCTTCGGCAAATGCGCGAAGCGACAGGATGAAGCCAGTCTGGGCGAGCCAAAATTTACCGTAAACTTTCATGAAATAAGACGATGGCCAGGTCATGAAGTTTTCTTCCAGGATGAAGTTGACCCCCGCTATCGATATCATCCAGCGGATGGCCAAGGCGCAAATGAGCACTCCTGGCAGAATGGCGATGACATCTCTGGGAATGATCTCCATGAACGCTCCTGAACTCCGCGCGCCACGATCAAGAGCCCCAGCGTGAGGTAGCACGCTGCTCCGAACTCCAATTTGAGCAGCAGTGCAGCGGCGGCAGCCATTCCCGCACCGAACATCCAGCCCCATCCCCTGGAAGAAGCGGCCTCAACGGCCAGCCAGAGAAACAAACAGGCGCTCAGGCATCCGTAAACGGCGCTATAACTGTATGGCAGAGGAAAGCTTGAAAATCGTGGGGTGGAAAGCCTCCAGTAGCAGCACGGCTCCCGTGCTGAAACCTGCCAGCCAGGAAGACAAGCGCACCCCGGTAAGATAAAGAATAATCGCCGAAGCTAGCGCCGAGACCGCGCTAGCCCAGTAAAGTACATTTAAAGTACACGCCGAAGAGACGGAAAGGGAAACTATTCAAGTAGGGAGCGACAGGACCATTCAAAAACCAGACATCCCGATAGAGCATCTTCCCTTCGGAGAGGACGGCGGCAACGTACATTTCGCGGCCGGAGTCCACTGTAAGGCTGCCCCAGGTGGTCCAGGTTGCCTACAGGGAGGCGGCCCAGATAATGATCAGGGCAAGAAGACCGCCGGCGGTTGTCAGATTCCAGCGCGCTGGTGGGCCAGATGCGAGTCGCGAAAAGTACTGATCAAATAGGTTCGATGTACGGGTGGCAGACCTATCCTCAACCACTTTCACCGGCAATGTAGACGTGGCCATTCTTGTGGAATCAAGAATAGCAACAGCGCGCTTCCGGATTGCTCCGAGTAGCGGCGGGCCGTGCCCTAGATGAAACTCCCCGAAACTCCCCGAAACTCCCCCCGCCCACTTTTCCATGCGTGGGAATTAGCGTAAACTAAGGTAGTTTCGCGGATGGTGGGAGTAGCTCAGCTGGTAGAGCGTCGGTCTGTGGCACCGAATGTCGCGGGTTCGATCCCCGTCTCCCACCCCAGCTTCACTCCCCGCAATAGATCAAATCCACTTTGTATTTTTGCAAAACACGATCTGCAGTGAGCAGAGTCATCCTCTCCGAGAGCGCTTGCGCAATAATCATCCGGTCAAACGGATCCCGGTGATGCGCAGGCAATTCGCCTGCACGCAAGGCGTGTTCTTGGGTGATATTGAGCGTTTGAATGCTCCACAACCGCTGCGCGTAGGGAATGTATTCTGAAGGCGCCTTCGGAAGCGGGAGCGAGCCGAGGGCGAACTTGATTGCGATTTCCCATGCGCCTGCTACCGACAGATACAACTCCGAAGATGCAGCCGTCAGCACCTCTTGTGCCATGGCGTTGAGTCTCTCCTCGGCGGCCACGCCCCAAAGGAACACGCTCGTATCGAGCAGGTACTTCATGCCTTCTTCTTGGCTTTTCTCGCGCGCTTTTTCTTTCGTCCTTCGAATAGATCAAGCAAGTCCTCGGGCAAGGGCGCATCAAAATCCTCTGGGACGATCAGCTGCCCGCGAAGAATCCCCAGGACCCGCGGCGACTTCTGGTGCGGCACGGGAACCAGGCGGGCCACCGGAACCCCGCGGTTGGCGATGGTAATTTCCTCGCCCGCGGCCACCCGGCGCAGTAGCCGCGAAAGCTGCGTTTTCGCTTCGTGCGTGTTCACTTTTTCCATGTAGTCATACTAGACTAAGTCACTAGACTAAGTCAACTTAGGTCGTTTTTTCCCTTCCCCGCCATTTCGCTGCTCCCCGGGCGACGCACGCTCTTGTAAGCACGCGCAAGAGAGAGACAGAATCCGCTCTCCGCATTTCGCATTTCGCCGCTTTCTGCCTATCATAAATCATGACCGGCATCCGTTGTCGCGGCGTACTCTTCGATCTGGACGGAGTCTTAGTGGATTCCACGCCGGCAGTGGCGCGTGTGTGGGCGTGGTGGGCGCGCGAGCATGAGTTCGAACCCGACGAAGTTGTAAGAAAAGCGCACGGACGGCCGAGCATCACGACGATCCGTGAGCTGCTGCCGCACGCGGATCACGCTGCGGAGGATCGCGAAGTCGAGCGGCGCGAAATCGCCGACATCGAAGGGGTCGTTCCTTTGCCAGGCGCGATGGAGTTGCTGCAGGCACTTCCTCTAGATTGCTGGGCAATCGTGACCTCCTGCACGCTGGCGCTGGCGGCCGTGCGCATCGGTGCGGCGGGGCTGCCGAAGCCGAAACAAATGGTCACCTCGACCGATGTGCAGCATGGCAAGCCGGACCCTGAGCCTTATCTGAAAGGCGCGCAAGTCCTCGGCGTACCTGCGGCCGACTGCCTCGTAGTCGAAGACGCTCCCGCAGGAATTCGCGCCGGCAAAGCAGCGGGAGCGCGCGTCCTGGCGTTGCGAACTACCGCTAGCGACGCCGAACTCCAGCAAGCCGGCGCGGACTGGATCGTGGATAACTGCGCCGAACTCTTTCTGGATTCTTCGGCGGCTGACCAAAGGTTTTTGCTCATCGGCCGTCGAACAAAATAGTCCTGGGCTCCGCATGAATCTGTATAAACAGGTAGAATCTCAACTCTGTCTAACTACAAAAAATGAGTTTATTCCGAGGAGAGAAACGATGGTTCGTGTGAAAAGCCTGACCGTGTTGCCGGCGCTTGCTCTATCCATGACTGCAATTGCCACGGGGGTGTGCGCGCAGGATCAAGTTGCCAAATCTGCTGATAAGCCCGCCGCTGCTGCCCCGCCCAAGGAAGAATCCTCCGTCACGGACCACAGCATCAAGATCGGCGGCCAGACCATTCCCTACAAGGCCACCGCGCAAACAATTTTGCTGAAGGATGATAAAGGTGAGCCCACGGCGTTGCTCTACTCCACCGCGTACACGCGCAGCGACGTGAAGGATCCCAGCCAGCGCTCGGTCGCATTTCTCTATAACGGCGGCCCGGGCTCTTCATCCGTGTGGCTGCACATGGGCTCCGTGGGGCCCCGCCGCGTCGTGACGGTTAACGCCGGCATCACTCCCCCGGCTCCCTACAAAGTTACGGACAATCCCGAGTGCCTGCTGGATAAAACGGATCTTGTGTTTGTCGATCCCGTTGGAACGGGCTTCAGCCATGCCGTGGGCAAAGCGCAGGACAAGGACTTCTGGGGCGTGGATCAGGACGTTAAATCGCTGGCCCAATTCATCACCATCTACGTCACGCGGAACAACCGCTGGAATTCCCCGAAATTCCTGATCGGCGAAAGCTATGGCACGTTCCGCTCTGCGGCCCTCGGGAATTACTTGCAGGATCACGACAATCTTTATCTCAACGGCATCGTGCTTATCTCTTCCGTGCTCGATCTCGGGACCATCTCCTTCAATCCAGGCCAGGATTTCACCTATATTTTTTACATGCCCAGCTACGCGGCAACCGCCTGGTACCACAAGATGCTGAAGGACCGGCCGGAAAACTTGAACGCCTTTCTCGATGAAGCCCGGAACTTTGCACAGACGGACTATTCGAACGCTCTTATGAAGGGCGCTGCTCTGAGCGCAACGGAAAAAGCCGAAGTGGCCAAGAAGCTCGCGCGTTTCACGGGTCTCGGCGAAGACTATCTGGTTAAGGCCAACCTGCGCGTGAATCTCTTCCAGTTCATGAAGGAACTTCAGCGCAGCCGCGGACTCACCACCGGCCGGCTGGACGCGCGCTTCAGCGGCCCGACGTTTGATTTGCTCGGTGAATTTGCCGAGTACGATCCCCAGGAGACGGCCATCAGCGGCGCATTTGTGGCCGCCTTCAACGGATACGTCCGCGAAGACCTGAAATTCGGACAGGACAAGACTTACCGCGTGGCCGCCGAAGGCGCGGGCCGCCAATGGGACTGGAAGCATCAAGGTGGCGAGAACTTTGGCTTCCCCGGCTCTCCGAATGTCGAGGGCGACCTGGTGGGCGCCATGATTTCTAATCCTCACCTCCAAATAGAAGTGGAAAACGGGATCTATGACCTGGCCACGCCATTTCTGGCCACCGAATACACCATGGACCACCTGGGGCTGGCGGAGAATCTTCGCAAGAACATTCACCTGAAGTATTACGAGGCCGGGCACATGATGTACGTCCGCGACGAAGATTTGACAAAGCTCAAAGCCAATGTCGCCAGCTTTATTGATGGCGCTTCCAAACCATAGTCTCCCACTTCGAACGGAACCTCAGGTAGTTCGAGAATGTATCGCGGCCGCCATCACACCTCCTGGTGGCGGGCGTGTTTCTTGTCTCGCGCAATCTGCCAATCCGGATAGTTACCCTCAAGAAATTGCAGGTGAACCCATCCCTGGCCGCAGGTAGCAGTTCGCCTACAATACGAGAGTCACGAAGAAAGGCATTTTAGCTGCTGTTCACGCGATTCGCCCCCCGTTTCTCGGGCCTCGCAAGCACACAAGTTAATTCATGGGGACACCTACGCAAACCGCACCGCCACTGACCGCGCAAGTGCCGGCGCCGACATCGGCACCCGCACCGCAAAGGACCATTCACACCGCCCAGCTCGTCGCCGCCATGCTGAAGTCCAGCTCGCACGTCAGCGACCTGATTTTCTCGCCGGGCCGCGCTCCTCAAATCGAGGTCAGCGGCCAGCTCACGGAGCTCAAATTTAAAGGACTGGAGTGTCTCAGTTCGCAGGACACGCGCTCTATTGCCAACGACATCATGGGAAAAAACGAGACGCCTATCCGCAAGCTCGAAGAGGATGGCTCAGCAGATCTTTCCTACGGAATCCCCGGCGTGGGGCGCTTCCGCGTGAATATCTTCAAGCAGCGCGGAAGCTGTGCCATCGTGATGCGCGTCGTTCCGGACAAAATTCCCGGATTCGAGGAGCTGAATCTGCCGGAGGCATTGAAGGAAATTGTGGATCTGCGCAACGGCATCGTGCTTGTGACGGGTCCCACCGGTTCCGGGAAATCTTCCACTCTCGCAGCCATACTCGACAGAATGAACGAGGAGAAGGCCTACCACATCCTCACGATTGAAGACCCCATCGAGTTTCTTCATCGTCACAAGAAAGCGACGATCCACCAGCGCGAACTGCACTCAGACACTCCGACCTTTGCGCTGGCATTGCGCGCGGCGCTCCGGCAGGCCCCGAAAGTCATTCTCGTCGGCGAAATGCGTGACCGGGAAACGATTGAGATCGCCCTGGAAGCTTCGGAAACGGGCCACCTGGTCATGTCCACGTTGCATACCATTGATGCATCGAAAACCGTGGAGCGCATCGTTGGTGTTTTCCCCATGGCCGACCAGCAGAGCATTCGCACGCGCCTCTCGAAAGCCTTCCGCTACATTGTTTCCCAGCGCCTCCTTCCTAAAAAGGACGGAAAGGGGCGCATCGCCGCCGTGGAAATTCTCAAGTCCACGATGCGCACGCGGGAGTACGTTGAAAAAGGAGAAAGTGAAGGCAAGTCACTTCTCGATGCCATGCGCGATGGCAGCACCGAAGGCATGCAGTACTTCGATGGCGAGATTGACAGGCTCATTCGCGCGGGCATCGTCGATTTCGAAACCGGAATATCCTATTCAACTAATGCTGGAAATTTGCGTCTGGAAATGGCCGATTTCCTCGATGAGCGTCCTAACCGGCCTGCTGCCAGCAAGCCGGCCGCCCAGGACCCCAACCGCACCACCGAAATCGAGATCGAGCGGTAATCACTCGCAGCAGGGTATATCCACTTCGCCAGAATGTTTTCTCAACAGCCTGCGGCCTGCCTTGGCTGCTTGAAGCACTCTCTATATCTCAGACTATTCCCTGAACGCTACAGCTTGACCGCTACAATCAGTTACTCTGTATCGGTGAGCCCCTCTACGGGGCCTTTGAACTGGCTTGTTGGTTCCCGGGAAACAACTCCTCAGCAAGCATCACCACGAGTTGGATGAGGTGATCCGCCCCATGCTCGTGCACGTACTTGTATTCGGCGGGCCGAAGCGGATTGGTGTCTATCCGCACCACCAGCCGGGGGCGGTCGTCTTTGGGGTTGTACTCGTATTTTCCAGGATTTTCTTGATCGCATCGGAAGCAACAATGCCTTTCCGCAGCCGTTCGCGTGCGCTTCGTAGATTGTCGAACATGCGATCCAGGTCATAGATAACGCGAAGCGCCTCCACCGCACGGCACCCCTCCGCCACTTTGCCGTCCTCGCCAACGGCGAAATAATTCGGCATCGTCCACGCGCTCTGATTCGTTCCCCGCGTCCACATCACCTGCCCAACCGCAAACGCCGCGTCGCGTATGCCGTGAATCTCCGCTACGGTAACAACCGCCTCTTCCGAAGCGCCGATTTCTCGAACGTACTTGTTCCACACATTGGCAATCCGCTGTTCGGGAATCTGCCGTAACGGATCGGAAACGGCCTCAAATTCGGCGTGTGCGATTCGTTCCCGAATCCCGCGCGTGGCCCACGAAGGGGGCAGGCTGTCAGCAAACATGTCCGCGACAGCATCAACGAATGCGCGCGCGTCGGCCTCAGAGTTGATGTGGGCAGCCAGCTCGTTCGTTCGAATGGCTTGTTGGCGGTATCGCTCGTAGTGGAGACTGGCTTGCCGCTGCGCGGCATCCTGCTCCTCGGTCTTAGCACTCTCCGGCTGCGGGTAACCGAAAACAACGGCCAATAGCAACCAATAGAGAAACATTTCCACGCCTCGCTGTAAAACGGTGTACACCGAACCACCGACACTGCCTGTGTACTCCAGTCACAATAGGGGAATGCGGACTAGAGTTCAATGGTGGAGGCGCAAAGTATCTATCTTTCTACTCAGCCCCGTACGTGCCACAATCCAAAGCAGAAAACTCGCACCCTAGATGAGCGACTTCATTGACATTCTGTTGATGCGCGTGCCTCACGCGCTCCGCGTGGTCCTTCGAATCGCTTTTTACTTCTCGCTTCCTGCAATTTTTCTGCCGCGCCTGACGCCAAGAGTGTTCCACACCATCGAGTCCCTTCTTTCCCGTTTGGCGGAGCGCAAGACGCTGGCGGTCGTCGCCCTTTTCTTCATCGTCATCGGCGTCCGGCTTGCTCTTCTGGCGCAGTTGCCGGTGCCCGTTCCGGGAATCCATGATGAGTACAGCTATTTGTTGCTTGGTGACACCCTGGCCCACGGCCGTCTCGCCAATCCGCCTCATCCCATGTGGATGAGCTTCGAATCGTTTCACGTGAATTGGTTTCCGACTTATTCGTCGAAGTATCCGCCAGGGCAAGGGGCCGTCCTGGCGCTCGGTCAATTGCTTGGACATCCATGGATCGGCGTGCTCTTGAGCGTTGCCGCGATGTGCGCCGCGATTCTTTGGATGTTGCAGGCCTGGCTTCCGGCAAGGTGGGCACTTCTCGGCGGCGTGCTGGTTGCGTTGAAATTCGGAATTGCCAGCTATTGGATCAACAGCTACTGGGGTGGAGCTGTCGCAGCCACCGGTGGCGCGCTGGTGCTGGGTGCGATCTCGCGAATTGTGCGCCGCGCGCGCACACGCGATGCTTTCCTGCTCGCCCTGGGGATCGCCATCCTGGCCAACACCCGGCCCTATGAGGGATTGCTTTTCTGTATCCCGGTGGCGGGCTGGTTCCTCTGGTGGCTTGCAGGAAAAACAAAATCCACCCTGACGCCGCGAACGCGCATCGTCCGGATTTTCACACCACTGGCCGCTGTTCTCACGCTGACCATTGGCTTCATTGGCTACTACAACTGGCGGCTGACCGGACACGCCTTCCTTTTCCCGCATACTTTGAACACGCGGACCTATCGAACGACGGGGTTGTTCTTGTGGGACCATCCCAAGGAACCGCTTGAATATCACAACCAGCCGTTCAAAGATTTCTACAACAGTTGGGAACGCGAGGATTATCAAAACACCTGGCGGGACGTTCGAAAGGTTTCCGTTGAAAAACTGAAGCGCAGCGGCAGCACCTACTTTTGGTGGGGCGCCATCCTTCTTTTGCCTGGCCTGCCGTTCGTTTTTTTCGATCGCAAGATGCGCTTGCCGATTCTGATTTTTCTGCCTGGGGCAGCCGGATTCCTGATATTGATCTGGTCGATGCCCCACTACGCCGCGTCGCTGACGTGTGTGATTTTTCTGCTCCTCGTCCAGGCCATTCGCCACCTGCGCACCATCCGTCTAGGTGCGCGCCTCATCGGCCTCGCGCTTTCCTGGGCCATCATTTATCTTCTCGCAATCGATGCTCATTTCTCTGTGTCGCGCCATCTCTGCGACCAATTGGAATGGACCTGCAAGGGCGACCCCAGCCGCACAGTCATCGGGGAAAAGCTTTCAGAGACCCCAGGCAAGCACCTGATCATGGTGCGCTACGAAAACAATCACAATCTGCACGACGAGTGGGTGTACAACGGAGCGGAGATCGACACCGCCAAGGTTCTTTGGGCCCGCGAACTCGATCCCGCCCAGAATGCACAGCTCTTCGCTTATTTCAAGGATCGCCAGATCTGGCTCGTCGATCCCGATATCGACAATATGGAATTGATTCCCTACCAAGCGCCACAGCCGCCGCCTGCTCGGCAGTCGCGGCGCTGAATCCACGCCCCAATGCGTTTCATTGGAACGTGTTTTGCACGAGTCACCAGTCACTCGCGCGCTTCGAGCCTCCTCAACCTCGGAATTCAAGATTATTTCAGGTCGTAATCGCCAATAAACGTCTCGCGGCTGATGCCCAACATGCTAAGAAAGAAAGAGGCGAAAATCGCCTGCAATCCGAGGAAAAGCCACATCGACCAGAAGAGAACCTGGCGGACTTCATGGAGCTCGCCGAAGCCGCTCGCGGCCCACTTCCAGGTGACCCAAGCGCACCCTGCGAATCCCATGAGAAACAGCCCGCCGCCGAAAAGCAAACCCGTCTCCAGAGTGACGCGCTTCAGAACACGCCGCAAAGATACGGAACGGCGGTCAAAGCGCTCCGCATAGCTGAATACTTTTGCGAATGCCCCGATCGAGAGAATCTGCGCCCCGAGAAGGGTAAAGATAACGCCGAAAATCATGGTGTGAAGGTCGAGCCCCACGTGGGGAGAAATCTGGCGCGGTCCCGGCAGCAGCCAAAACACGAGAAAGAGTCCAGCCAGCACGAGCGCGGCGCCCGGCAGCAAGAATAGCCAGTTCGGCGCGTAGAGCAGCATGAACCGGATGCTACGCCAACCGTCGCGAAAGCTGCGGAGATGCGGCGCGCGACCCCGCTTGTCGGGCCACAAAATGATGGGGATCTCCGCGATGCGCGCCCCGATTTGCGCTGATTTGATGACCATCTCGAGCGCAAATTCCATCCCCGAACTTCGCAGGTCCAGGCGGTCGTACAGACTGCGGGTGAATCCCCGCATCCCGCAGTAGCTATCCCCGATGTGAACATGAAAAAGTGTATTGAGCAAAGCAGTGAGACCGGGATTGCCGAAGTATTTGTGGAGCGGCGGCATGGCCCCTGGTTTGATTTCGCCCCGGAACCGGTTGCCCATCACCATGTCATTGCCTTCGCGCAGTTTTTCCACGAATCGCGGCACGTCGCTGAAGTCGTAGCTGTCGTCCGCATCCCCCATGATGATGAAAGGGCCGCGGGTGCCGGCGATGCCCGCGCGCAGCGCAGCGCCGTAGCCGCGCTCCGCCACTCGAATCACCCGCGCTCCGTGCTCTTCCGCGATTCGAATCGAATTGTCCGTCGAGCCGTTGTCCGCGACGACTACTTCCCCGGACAGTCCCGCCGCCCGGAACGCCTTCATGGCTTTGTCCACGCAATACGCCAGCGAGCTCGCTTCATTCAGGCAGGGAATGACCACGGACACTTCGACGGTTGGCGACACGCCGCGTCTGACCGGCTGCGTCCCTTCGGAAGTTAGCACTGTGCCCATCGGCGGCAACATCATATCGCGCTCTTTCAAACATTTCACTCGCGTATCTTCCGGAAACTCCTGCTTCCGGCGTGCAGGGGACAGCTGGCCGCGGTAAATGGTGACAGAAAACAAACGATTTACGCGCTTGTTTTCTGAAGAGCAGCCGACCATTCGTCCCCGAGACAACCGTGATGCGGAAAAGGTCAAAACACTGGTAACACGTGAAAAATACCTCCCAAATAAAATACTGAACCTGTCGATCTCGTGGCTCCTGGTTCGACGTCTAGGTAGAGCCAGGAAAAGGTGTGACACAGGAGGCGGAGATGAAGGACCAGTACAAATACTTTCGGAAGAGCAAACCAATCGTGGAAGTCGCCATCATCGGATTCGTACTTGCCACTTTCGATGTGCTGGCACAAGGATGCAGCCTTTTCAACAAGGCAGCATGGGTAGCGTTAGAGGTTTTGCGCCCGGTCCTCCTGGTAGCGTGGCAATCTGCTCCGGGGTGTCTTTGTGAGGATTCAAAGTTCTTACAGTACGTACTACAAATTGGGGCATCCATCTGGCCGCTGCTTTCCGTCATAGCTGGCTAGGCATGGTAGGCGACCTACTATGCGGCGTTATGGTTCGCGAACCCTTAACAAATACTTCCAAAAAAGATACCGTACCCGTCGATCTCACTGCCCGTCGTTCGACGTTAGAGAAGAGGTCAGCTTCACCCGGTCGAGGCCGTCAGGAAACCCAGCTCTCAACCCGCACTCAAAAGGAGACTTAACAATGCGATTCATGGTGATAGTCAAGGCCGACAAGGACTCGGAGGCGGGCGTTATGCCTAAGCAGAAGCTCCTTGCCGATATGGGGAAGTTCAACGAAGAGCTGGTGAAAGCTGGCGTGCTGCTCGCCGCCGAGGGGCTCCACGCCAGTTCGAAGGGCAAGCGCGTCCGGTTCTCGGGAGAGAAACGGACTGTCGTCGACGGGCCCTTCACCGAGACCAAGGAGCTGATCGCCGGCTTCTGGCTGTGGCAGGTGAGATCGATGGAAGAGGCAATCGAGTGGGTCAAACGCTGCCCCTGTCCTCATGAAGGGGAAGCCGAGATTGAGATTCGCCAGGTGTTCGAGGCAGAGGACTTCGGTTCCGAGCTTACTCCCGAGCTCAGGACGCAGGAAGAGCGCCTGCGTGCCCAGGCAGCCGCCAAGAGACCGTAGCCGCGACAGGCCTCCGGCTTGCACCGGCCGAAAATAAGTTTCTGAACCCGTCGATTTCGACACCCCTCGTTCGACGTGTAGGTAGAAGGAGACATAACCATGATGCCGAGAAGAAGTTTCATCGCAATCTCCGCCGCCGGGAGCATTCTGTCAGCATCGGCATTTGCATCCGCTCAGACCCTCACGGGCAGTGCCTTCAAGACCGGCTACGCTGCGGTGAACGGTCTTAAAATGTATTACGAAATCCACGGTGCAGGAGAACCGCTGATCTTATTGCATGGCGGCGTTGTGGGTATCACCATGTTCGGCCCGAACTTGGATGCGCTGTCCCAGAAGCGGAAGGTCATCGCCGTCGAGTTGCAGGGCTACGGGCGCACTGCCGACAGTCGCCGTTGTACAGGCTCTATCCCAATGTCAATTGGGCCGTATTATTCACGAAGCTCGGTGATCTGCTGCGGAAGGATTATGACTGGTCGAAAGAGGTCGCGGCGACCAAGACCCCCACGATGATCGCCTTCGCGGATGCCGATGCTGTCCGCCCGCGCACGTCATCGAGTTCTTCGGCCTGCTCGGCGGCGGCCAGAAGGACGCTGGATTAGATGGTTCTGGAAGGCCTGCGAACCAGCTCGCCATTTTGCCTGGCCTCACGCATTACAACATCAGCTCCAACCCCGCACTCGCCACGGTCGTAACCCCGTTCCTCGACGCGCCCGTGCCGGTATCCAAGTGAGGCGGGAATGCAGTGTGTTGATTTCGTCAAACTCGCATTCGACAGTTCCCGATCCGCTGCGGACAAAAATGATGGAGTGGCCATGTCGATTTCGCGGAGCGTCATACGTCGTACAATAGAGCGGAAATTCAGACCCGCTCATGAGCAACCGGCAATCGAGCGCCGAACTCTACAATACGAGTAGAAGGAGAGATCACCATGCGATTCCTGAGTATCTACAAGACTGTTGAGAGGAACGCTCCTCCCTCGCAAGAGGAAATGGCGAAGATGGGCAAGCTGGTCGAGGAGGGGATGAAGGCCGGCTGGCTGCTCGCCACCGAAGGGTGCCTGCCAAGCGCGCTTGGCGCGCGCGTTCGCAGCTCCGGTGGGAAGCTGACTGTCACCGACGGGCCTTTTACCGAAGCGAAAGAAGTAGTCGGCGACCTCGCCATTCTTGAGGCGAACTCCAAGGAGGAGGCTATTAAATTGGCCAAGAATTTCCTCCAGGTAGCCGGTGATGGTGAATGCGAGCTTCGCCAGCTATTCGGAGCGGGCCAGGATACTTGCGCCGATGTGGCCGCAAGTGCCTAGCCGCGCGATAGACAAATTGTTGTCGCGAGCGTCGATTTCCCAGGTCCTCGTTCGACGTCTAAATGGGGGCCGGGTTCCGCCGGTTGAAACTGTTCGGAAGGCCCAGCTGCCAACACGAAACTAAAGGAGATATGACGATGCGATTCATGATGCTGGTCAAGTCCGCTGAGAACAAGGGCGCTCCGCCCAAGGAACTCATGGACGCCATGGCAAAGCTAGCCGAAGAGGCAGTCGAGGCTGGCACGATCCGCGACAGCGGCGGGCTTTCGCCAACGGCGGCGAGCACGCGCGTCCGCCTCTCTCGAGGGCAGGTAACTACGGTCGACGGGCCTTTTACCGAGGCCAAGGAAGTCGTGGGCGGGTATGCGGTCTTTGAGTTGAAGTCGAAAGAAGAAGCGATCGAAGGGGCGACGCGCTTCATGGAACTTCACAAGAAACACTGGCCGAGCTGGGAAGGCGAGACCGAAATTCGCCAGATCTTCGGGCCGGAAGACTTCGCTCCCAAAGCATAGGAGTTCTCGCGCGTACGAATGTCCGCGAACATGGAGTCGCCGTGCGCCCGGGCTTGCGCGGGCGAATCGAAGATGGTGTGATGGGAAGCTGTGACGGCTACCGATACACATCGCGCCATCGATGCGGTCTGGAGGATTGAGTCGGCCAAGATCATCGCCGGTCTCGCTCGGATCGTGCGCGATGTCGGTCTTGCCGAGGAGCTCGCGCAGGACGCTCTCGTCGCCGCGCTCCAGCAGTGGCCGGAATCGGGCATCCCGGACAACCCGGGCGCTTGGCTCATGGCCGCCGCGAAGCACCGTGCCATCGACACGTTCCGCCGAAACAAACGGCTCGAGCGCAAGCACGCGGAGCTTGGTCGCGAGCTCCAAGCCCAGCAGGAGATGGCTGTGCCGGATTTCTACGCCGCGCTCGACGATGACATCGGCGACGACCTGCTGCGCCTCGTGTTCGCATCCTGCCATCCGGTTCTCTCCACCGAGGCGCGCGTTGCGCTCACGTTACGCTTGCTCGGAGGCCTGACGACCGAGGAGATCGCGCGTGCATTCCTCGTCCCGGAGCCGACCATCGCCCAGCGAATCGTCCGGGCCAAGCGGACTCTGGCTGAAGCGCACGTCCCTTTCGAGGTCCCCCGCGGCGGTGAGCTCGTCGCCCGTCTGTCCTCGGTGCTCGAGGTCATCTACCTCGTCTTCAACGAAGGATACTCGGCGACCTCCGGTGGCGACTGGATGCGGCCTGCACTCTGCGAGGACGCGCTGCGTCTCGGCCGTATCCTGGCCGAGCTCGCTTCGCAGGAGCCGGAGGTTCACGGCCTGGTCGCGCTCATGGAGATCCAGGCGTCGCGCTCCAGGGCCCGCGTGAGCTCGTCGGGAGAGCCAATCCTGCTGCTCGACCAAAACCGCGCGCACTGGGACCAACTCCTAATTCGTCGTGGTTTCGCCGCGCTCGATCGTGCTGAAAAGCTCGGCGGCATGCGGGGTCCGTATGCACTCCAGGCTGCCATCGCCGCTTGTCACGCGCGAGCGCTTTCCCCGGAGGAAACGGACTGGGCACGCATCGTGGCGCTCTACGAGGCGCTTGCCCAGCTTGCACCGTCCCCCGTCGTGGAGCTGAATCGGGCGGTTGCAGTCGCAATGGCTTTCGGTCCAGCGGCGGGCCTCGAACTCGTGGATGGGCTGACCGCGGAGCCATCACTCAGGAGCTACCACCTCTTGCCGAGCGTGCGCGGCGACCTCCTGAAAAAGCTCAGTCGCTTCGACGAAGCCCGCGCAGAGTTCGAGCGCGCGGCAGCGCTCACGCGCAACGCCCGCGAGCGCCAGCTACTGCTTGATCGCGCCCGAACGTGCGCAGGCAGCTAAGCGGCACCGCCGGAGCCACGCTGACAAAAGTGGCGCGTCTCGCGCCTTGCAGGCAAGCCGATTGCGGTCGAGTCACGGCGCACTCTCTCCGGAAAACAAACGCGCAACTCGTTTGTTTTTGGCGTCACTTACAGCGCCCCTCTGTCCCACGCTCGGAAACACTACCCGCGCGATTCATAGGATGGCCGTCGGCGCGCACGAGTTCACTCGGGAAAATCTTTTCCTTGACGAATTACCTGCGGTAAACGACCCAGTTTTTCTCAATTCGCCGCCACTTCGGTGCGTAAACGGCTAAGGGAAAACTGATTACCCCTTACCCGCGGGCCTCGTTCCTTGACCAGCGCCTTGACCCTTGCCTTGATATTGACCGGCGATCTATGGGAACCTTCGTTGATTCTCTCTTCCGCCCATCGAAGATGCCGCCATCACCAGCAGAAACGCCAGAAAACGAAACAAATCCGCAAACGCAAGACCAGCTATCCCTGAATCCCTGGGAAGCCGCGTACCTGCGTTTCGAATCACCGGAAGAGGAGATTCGAAAGTTTGTCAGGCGCCTCACCCGGCTGGGCGCTCCTCAATGGCCGCGCGACGCTGAAATTGTCGAACTCTTTTGCGGCCGCGGAAACGGGTTAGTCGCCCTGCAGCGGCTCGGCTTCACCCGGCTCGAAGGCGTGGACCTGTCCCCCCGGCTGCTTGCGCAATTCAAAGGCTCTGCGAAGTGCACGGTCGCCGATTGCCGGCGGCTTCCCTTCGCCGATCGCAGCAAGGACGTCCTCATCGTCCAGGGCGGCTTGCATCATCTCCCCGCTTTGCCGGACGATCTCGACCAAACTTTTTCGGAAATGCAGCGTGCACTTCGAACAAACGGCCGCGTCATGTTTGTCGAGCCGTGGCGCACTTCCTTCCTGACCTTCGTGCACTTTATTTCCGAAATCTCTCCGGTCCGCCGCATTTCCAGCAAGATGGACGCGTTCGCTACCATGATCGAGTACGAACTCCGTACCTACGACCAATGGCTGGGCCAGCCCGAACTTATCAAGAAAATTGCCCGGACTCATTTTCTACCGGTGCACGAATCTTTCGCCTGGGGCAAATGGAACTTCGTTGGCACTCCCAGATAGACATTGACGGGGGGGGGAAGTTGGATTCCGGATTCGTTCCACTCTCGCTGCCGTCAACAATTCCGCCACTCCACTTTGCATTTCGAACGAAGCCAACGGCGCCCCCACCAGACAGATTTTCTTCGACTCTTACTGAAGACTGATAACTGATAATCACGGATAACTCTTTCTCCTCGCCAATTCCAGCTTGCATTTTCTCATCCCCCGGATATGATGGCTGCATTTCACGGATCCCTCGAGACCTCACATTGTCTGCTACATTGGAGCCCTCTTCCCTAGTTAACTCTTCCCCCGCGGCCGGCCGCGGTCGCCTGCTCCAGGTCCTCGGCATGTGGTTCGGCATGGCCGCGGCGATCGGAAACACCATCGCCGCCGGCATCCTTCGAACGCCCGGCGACGTCGCGAAGCTTCTCCCCAACGCGTGGATGTTTCTCGGAGTTTGGCTCCTCGGCGGACTCTATGCATTTGCCGGCGCTTCCTCCATGGCGGAACTCGGTGCGGCGATTCCCCGCAGCGGCGGCCAGTACAATTTCTCTCGCCGCGCGCTTGGCGACTACGCCGGATTCATCGTGGGTTGGAGCGACTGGCTTTCTACTTGCGGCACCGCCGCCGCCGTCGCCATCGTCATCAGTGAATACAGTGGGCACCTTTTCCCCATTCTGGCCGGCGCCAAAAAAATAGAAATCATTTCCGTCGCCATCATCTGCGGATTTGGAGTCTTGCAATGGCGCGGAATTCGCTGGGGCAGCGGCGCGCAACTTTCTACCGCAGCGATGAAGACCGGCGCTTTCCTTATTTTGGTGATCGCCTGTTTTCTAGTTGGTGGCCCGGCTCACAAAGCTGCGGTGCAATCCGGCTCGTCATCGCTTCCCTTGCCAACGGGATGGTCCCTGGCCATTGCTATGATGCTCGGTCTGCAGGCCGTGATTTACACCGTCGACGGATGGGACGGCATCATTTATTTTGGCGAGGAAGTCCGCGACGCGGGGCGGGATATTCCGCGCGCGATTTTCGGCAGCGTCTTCTCCATCATGGGGATTTATCTGCTGCTGAATCTCATCGCCCTGTACATCCTACCGATGAAGGAAATCGCCGGAAATACTTTTGTGCTTGGCACCGTCGCCGACCGTGTGTTCGGAAGATTCGGCGATCCCCTCATCCGCTCGATCATGGTCGTTTCCATGCTGAGCTGTCTGAACGCCAATCAACTTTTCTGCACGCGTACTCTTTACGCCATGAGCTGCGATGGATTGTTTTTCCGCCGCGCCACGCAGGTGAATGCCGGGGGAACACCGACGGTATCGCTTCTTCTGAGCACGATTGTAGGCGTGCTTTTTGTCCTCATCTCGTTCCTCAGCGGGCATGCTTTCGAGCGCGTAATTGCGATGCTTTCCTTCTTTTTTGTCGCCAACTATACGCTTTCGTATTTTTCCCTCTTTGCGCTGAGAAAGAGAGAGCCGCAGATGTCGCGGCCATACCGCGCGTGGGGCTACCCCTGGACAACCGGAATCGCGCTGGGAGCTTCCGTGCTTTTTTTGATCGGGTCGATCATCACCGACCAGAAAAACGCGCCGCTGGCGCTAGGGATGCTGCTGTTGAGCTATCCCGTTTTTCGCGTCTTGAAGTGGGTCACTCAGCGCGCCGATGCCAGCGCGGCCAAAAACTCCTAGCTCACTTTTTCAGCGATCGACTTTCCCTGCATAAACAGCAGCAAGTAATCTTTCCCGCCGGCTTTCGAGTCTGTTCCCGACATGTTGAACCCGCCAAACGGATGCGCGCCGACCATCGCGCCGGTGCACTTCCGATTTAGATAAAGATTGCCGACGTGGAACGTTTCTTCGGCCTGTTTGATTTTTTCCGGGTTCTTCGAGTACACCGCGCCGGTCAAGCCAAATTCCGTATTGTTCGCAATTTCCAGCGCCTGGTCGTAATTTTTCGCCTTGATCACCGCGAGCACGGGGCCGAACACCTCCTCCTGGGCCAGCCGCGCCTTCGGATCGACATCCACAATAATCGTCGGTTCGATGAAGTAGCCGTCTCCTGCCGCGCGTTTCCCGCCGGTGAGCAGCTTTCCTTCCTTCTTTCCGACTTCAATGTAATCCAGAATCGTTTTCATCGCCGACTGGCTGACGACCGGGCCCATGTAATTGTTCGGATCGTCGCTCGGTCCGACCGTGATTTTCTTTGTGCGTTCCACTAGCTTCTTCACGAACGTATCATAAATCTTTTCGGAGACGATCGCGCGCGAGCACGCCGAACATTTCTGCCCTTGATACCCGAACGCCGCCTGCACCGTGCCTTCCACCGCCGCGTCGATATCGGCCTCTTCGTCCACCACGATCCCGTCCTTGCCGCCCATTTCCAACACGGTGCGCTTGATCCACATCTGCCCTGGCATGGCCTTGCCCGCAAGCTCGCTGATGCGCAGCCCGACTTCCTTCGACCCCGTGAAGCCAATGTACCGCGTCCTCGGATGCTGTACGAGCACATCGCCAATCACGCTGCCCGGCCCGGTGATGAAGTTCACCGCTTCCTTCGGAATGCCGGCTTCGTACAGAATGTCGATGAATCTTGCCGCGATGGTCGGTGAATCCGCCGCGGGCTTCAGGATCACGGTATTCCCCGTAACCAGCGATGCCACAGTCATTCCCGCCATGATCGCGCAGGGAAAATTCCACGGCGGAATGATGACTCCGACGCCGAGCGGAATATACACAAGGTAGTTGCGCTCACCGCGCATCGGCGTCAGCTTTTGCGGCTCGCCCAATCGCAGCATTTCGCGGCCGTAGAATTCCAGGAAGTCGATCGTTTCGGCAATGTCCGCATCCGCTTCGACCCATGTCTTGCCCACTTCGTAGCACACCAGCGCGTTCAGTTCGAACTTGCGCTCGCGCACGATCTTCGCCGCACGGAAGAGACACTTGGCGCGCTCCTGCGCGGAGACTCTCTTCCAGGTGTCAAAGTATTTGTGGGCGTCCTCGACCGCCTGCCTGGCCATCTCCTTCGTGGCATTTTGAAAAACGCCAATGATTTCCGACGGGCGTGAAGGGTTCATGGACGTGCGCTTTTCCGTGGTGGTCACCTTCTGCCCATTCAGCCACATCGGGTATTCGCGCCCGAATTCCGCCTTCACCTTTTTCAACGCCTCTTCCATCCGCGAGCGGTTCTCCGGCTTCTTAAAATCAATAAAAGGCTCGTTGGTGAACTCGGAAACGTGGACTGTCTGTTCGGCAGTGGCCATGGCGGATTCCCTCCTCGGTGTGCAAACGTCTATTCTACTGCGCCTGCAAACTGGCCGACAAGCAGCGGGCAGTGATCTTTGTGGCGCCTATCCATTTCTTTGTAGGGGCACGATATATCGTGACCTCCTCTTGCACTTCTCCCCTGCGCCCACTCTTCCGCCTTTGTGGCACAGCCACTCCTGGCTGTGCTGCTTTCTCTTGTCCGGGTACAACACTCAAAGCGAGCGCATCTTCCTACATTAACCACCATTATATTCGCTGCATCTCTACACCGCCCAGTTTTCCACTTTCAAACCACGCACACGCCGGAACTCCCGCTCGTTGTTCGTGACCAGCGTCAACCCCGCCGCTTTCGCATGCGCCGCAATCCACAAATCATTATTCCCGATCCTTTGCCCCTTGCGCTCTAACTCGGCTCGGATCGTTCCATAAGCTCCCGCCGCCGTCTCCGGCAATCCCAGCAAGGGAAGCACTTGCGCCAGTTCCCGCAACAACTTGAGCGCCGCCGTGCGTTGCGCGCTCTTCTCCGCCCCGTACACCAATTCGCCAAACGTAATCACCGAGAGCGCCGCCTCTCCCTGCTTCAGCCCGCGAAACCGCCGCAGCACCAGGTCCGGCTTTTCTCGCCGGACGTAAATGCAAATGTTCGTGTCCAGCAGGTAGCGCGCCTCCATCACAGCCCCTTACGTTTCTGCGGCTTGTCCTTCTCCCGCCCCGCCAGCGCCAAGTCCGCGGGCAACGCCGCCAGCAGGTCAAAGGCCCGCGCCATCGTGCCTTTGCGTTCCCGCAGCACGATCTCATCCCCTCGCCGCAAAATCTCCACTTCCTTGCTCTTCACCCGGAACGCCTTCGGCAGCCGCACCGCCTGGCTATTCCCCGACTTGAACACCTTGGCTGTCGCCATCTGCAACCCTCCTCCAAATGTATATACATCGAGTATACACATTTTGTGCGTCTTTTACATCTCGGCGATTTCTACCGGGGCGCTCCGCCGGATAGAATGCTCCCGGCGGTCACTCTCCCCGCCGCCCCGCCACACCGTCATTTCGAAGGGAGCAGGCCGACTTCTTCTTCCCGCTTTGCTCCTGCGAAGCGGTCGGCTTGGGCAGAGAGAAATCTCTCTTCTCTTCAACGCGTCGCGGAAGCTTCGTCGGTGCGAGCAATGAAAAAGACCCGCTCGTCTCCGCATTACCCGCCTCCCTGCCCTATTACCTCTACAGTCAACAGGACCGCGGATGACAGATAACTGGCGACGATAGGGTTCCCACCCGCCAGCCTCTTTCCCCGAAATGTTGTAAGCTGTGGCGCTTCCGGAGGTGGCTCGTGCGTCCCCTACGCCTGCGCTTGACTTGGGTCCTGACCCTCATTGCTTTCTTTGCTTCTTCCGCTGACGCCCATGTCACCCGCGTCGAGATACTTTCCCGCGCCGACCTTCAAGATGGCCGGGCCTTCGGATTGGCGGGCGCCTACGAGAGGATCATCGGCCGCGTCTACTTTGCCATCAATCCAGAAAACATTCACAACCGCCCGATCGTGGATCTGGATAAAGCTCCGCGCAACGCCCAAGGGGAAGTCGAGTTTTCGGCAGACCTCTATCTCTTCAAACCCAAGGACATGGCCAAGGGAAACAACGCCGTGCTGTTCGAAGTCTCGAACCGCGGCGGAAAAGGGATTCTGCGTCTGGTGAACGGCGGAAATACTTCCGACCCAAACAACGAATTCGGAGACGGATTTCTGCTGCGCGAAGGTTACACGATTGCCTGGCTCGGCTGGCAGTTTGATGTCGCGGACCAAGGACAAAATCTCCGTCTCTCCGCTCCCGTTGCTCATGATCCAGGAGGAAAAGAAATTCGCGGCTTGGTGCGTTCCGATTTCACGCCATCCCAAAAAAGAGACGAGATGCCTCTGGGACATATCCTGCTGGGCCCCGCTGGAGGAAAAAGTTATCCGGTCGACGATCCTGCCAGTCCGAAAAATGTCCTCACCGTGCGCGACGCGCCGGATGGCCCGCGGCAGGTAATCCCTCGCGGGCGGTGGAGCTTTGCCCATTCCGTGGAGGGCCAGCTTGTCACCGATCCTCATTTCATTCACTTGGACGGCGGTTTTTTGCCCGGCAAAATTTATGAGGTCGTCTATGAATCGAAAGACCCCGCGGTCGCAGGTGCCGGGCTGGCTGCGGTCCGCGATTTCCTTTCTTATCTTAAATACGATCCCCAGGCCACGGCTCCGGTCCGCCGCGTCTATGCGGTAGGAATATCGCAGAGTGGCCGCTTCCTCCGCCATTTCCTCTACCAGGACTTCAACGCCGATGAGCAAGGCCGCCAGGTCATGGACGGTGTCATTGCGCACGTGGCTGGGGCCGGCCGGGGCAGTTTCAATCATCGCTTCGCGCAGCCTTCGCGTGACGCGCAACCCCTGTCCAGTATCTTCTTCCCGACGGATCTGTTTCCCTACACCGACCTCCCCGAAGCCGACCCGGAGACTGGTGAAACCGCAGGCCTTCTCGATGCTGCGAGCAGGTCGCACACGGCGCCAAAGATTTTCTTCACCAATACTTCCTACGAATACTGGGGCCGATCCGCCTCCCTGATTCACACTTCAACCGACGGTTTGAAAGACGCGGCGCCTGGTGAAAATGCCCGCATCTATTTGCTCGCCGGGTTACAGCATTTTTCCGCCGTTTTTCCGCCGCAGAAGGCCACGACTGGCTCGCCGGATTCCACCGCGCAACAAAGACACAATCCGAATCCCGTCCAATGGTTCTGGCGCGCGCTGATCACCGACCTGGACCAGTGGGTGAAAGACGGAACGCCACCACCGCCGAACACCTATCCTAAAATTGCAGACAGCACCCTGGTTCCTCTGAGCAAATGGACATTCCCGAGAATTCCTGGCGTGAATACACCTCATGAAATGAATTTGGCATACCATCTCGACTTCGGTTCGCAGTGGAGATGGGGAATCATTTCCAACGAGCCTCCCAAAGTTGGAAAAACATTTTCCGTTTTGGTTCCACAAACGGATGCCGATGGTAACGACTTGGGAGGCGTGCGCTTGCCGGAATTGCAAGTACCTCTCGCTACATACACCGGCTGGAATCTGCGGGATCCAAGCATCGGCGCTCCCGATCTGCGTCTCAGCTTCCTCGGTTCCTTTCTCCCTTTTGCTCGCGACGCATCAGAGCGCGAAAAATCCGGCGACCCGCGGCGGTCCGTCGCCGAACGCTACGTTTCACGCGAACAATATATGGGCAAGTTTGCCGAGGCGGCCATGAACTTGATTAAGGAACGTTTTCTGTTGCGGGAAGACTTGACGGCAGTGCTCGAACGCGGCCAGCGAGAATGGAATGAAATCGCCGGTCAGAAATGACTCTGCGGATTCCCAACGCAGGGAGTGCCGAGGGTAAATCCTGGGAATTGAATTGGAGTGTCACGCGGCTCTTGAATGAGGACGGAACTTTGTTTTTCCCGCGTGACTCAATTAAGATTCAAGTTCGCGACTGCCGCCTATTTTGTTCATAGGCCGGCGCTAGATGCAGAAATTTTTCGTCGCCCTGAGTTCTAGCATGATCGAAGACTTATCGCGTTACCATCACCCGGTCGGCAACCTGTTTGCCCGCTCACGCAACTCCGTCGACTGGGACCGGTACCGACTGAGCGAGGAGCAGCTCGAATTTTTCCGCGAAAATGGATACCTAAAAGGCGTTCGCATTCTGAGCGACGAGCAGGTGGAAGCTCTGCGCACGGAATTGGAACAACTGATGGATCCGGCGCACGCCGGCCGGCATTTATTCCACGAATACCATTCCAACGAATCGACAGATCCGAACCGCGTCGTTTTTCACGCCCTGGGCGCTTGGCGCGTTCTGCCCGGCTTTCACGATCTGCTTTGGAACCCCGCTTTTTTGGTGCCGGCATCGCAGTTATTGGACGGTCCAGTGCGCTTCTGGCACGACCAGCTTTTCTGCAAACCGGCGCGGCATGGCGGTGTGGTGGCCTGGCACCAGGATTATTCGTACTGGACAAGAACCACGCCTTTGGCCCATCTCACCTGCTGGATTGGCTTGGACGATTCAACCCGGAAAAACGGTTGCTTGAACTACATTCCAGGAAGCCACAAATGGCCCGACTTGCCCAAACCCGTTTTGACCGGGGAAATGGATGGCCTCCGCGACACTCTGCCCGAAGAGCTGAAAGATAAATTCGAGCCTGTTGCCATTGAGTTGAAAAAGGGTGAAAGCTCGTTTCACCATGCCCGAACGATGCACGGTTCGCGCGCGAACGATACGCCCGCGCCGCGCCGCGCCACCGTTATTAATGTCTTTTGTGATGGCGTCATGTCGGATTCTAATGAACCACTTCTCGCGGGCGTTCCCGTAATTCCTCGCGGGGACCGGATGGGCGGGCAGTTCTTTCCCCTGTTGTTCGACCGCCAGTGAGTGCCAGCAACTACGGGAGAAAGGCAAGGAGCATAGCCGTGAATCAGCCGGGTTATGGCTCGAACAAGAATTTGACAGTGACGGTAACGTGGGCGGCGACGGGCTTGCCTCTTTGCGTCGCGGGTTCGTATTGGTATTGCTTGAGGGCGTCCATGGCGGCGTTTTGCAAGGAAGGCGGCCCCGTGAGCACCTTCATCGTTTTCACGTGTCCCGAAGGGTCCACGACGGCGTCCAGCGTCACGTTGCCCGTAGCAAAGTCCCGCAGCGCTTCCGGCGAAGCAATCGCACGGACCGACTTGATCAGTTTTGGCGTGACGATTGTTGCTTCCTCTGAAGAAGGCGCTGCCGAATCCGGAGCGGCTGTGCTCGATGGACGCGGCACAGGTCGCTTCCCGACGGAGGCGGCAACCACGGATTTTTCCTGCACCACCGTCGCAGCTACAGTCGCGTCACGAGGTGCGGGCAGCTCGGGCGCGGCGAGTGAGGAAGGCCCCGCCCCTCTTGCAGGCGCAGGTTGCAACGCATGCTGGGAAGCTGCGCTCAGCGGAGGCGTAGGAGCGTTGCTGGCCCGTGTTGTCGTGCCGGAATTAGAGTGCGCGTCCGGGGTCGTCTGAATCACGGAGCTCACGGTAGGACCAGAGTGAGCGGCAATGTTGGAGGAGGCCGCGGCGGCAGAAATTCTATTCGGCTGCGGCAGCCGGGGAAGCCAATGCAGGTACCGTGCCGCGCCTCCCGCTGCGAGCAATAACGCAGCAGCAACAAGTCCGATCCGCAGCACTCCCGATCGGCCGCTGGTGGCAACTTTCTGCTTGGATTCCGAAAGAGCATCGTGAGTCACCGCGGGCGCGGATGAATTCTCCGTCCCGGTCTGCGTTTGCAGCAATCTCAGTTGCTCGCGCAGCGCCTCGACTTGCTGCTTCAACGCCGTCACTTCGTATGCGCTGGGAGCGCGTGCCGGCACGCTTGGTTCGCCAGCGATGGCTGCCGCACCTTGCACCAGCTGGGCCGCTTCTTTTTGCTGGGCGTTTGCCGGCGAGAGTCCCGGCATTTCGGGAAACTCGATGCCCCAGAATCCGGGCGAAGGCTCGCTGAATTCCACTTCGGCGTAACAACTCGTCGGCCGGAAGTCACGTTTGCGCATTACCTGCGCTACGACTTCGCGGTTCGTTCCCTCGTTGGTAAGAAACAGCAGCTGCCCGACGGTCACCGCTGCGGAGAGCCGAATCACTCCGCCATTCTCAAAGACCAGAACCGTGCTCGCCTCTTCCGTAAACAGCTCCCGCTGGTTGCCGCTTTCTCCTGGGCGCGCGCCGGTCGCGATCACCGGCACTTCGTGAGCTACCGGATTCTTCATTGGAGAGTTCTGAGCGCTTGCCCTGGGCGTTGTCGAAGGGCTCGCCGGCGGCGAGGCAGTCGGATGACGGGTGTGAATTGCGGTGGCCAAAATAGGATTGTCCCTCGTGTGCCTGGGCGACGCATCCCCAGAAAAAGCTCAGGCTGCGAAGAGCCGTCCACGAGACGGCCCGGACATCTCTCTATTTTTGCAGCAAGCGAGCCCGCCGGCCATAGTACAAACGTACAGTGCAGTGCAAGCTGACCCAAAGGACAGCACGTTCGAACAATATCAGCAGGGCGGCACTTCAGACGCCGAGATCGGGATGCAGATCGTTGCCGTGTGTTGTGAGCTTTGCCGTGAAGACTCCGCGTGCGGAGAAAAAGAATAACACACAAGCCGCGCTAGTCATGCATTCGATTGTTACCGACGCTAGCGGTAGCTAGAGGCGAGTCCCGCAGATAACGGTGAATAGCCGCAGTGTCCTTCGGGTAGGCAGAAAAATACTTAACCCAGAGTTGACGGAGAACACAGAGGACACAGAGTGGAAAAGCCACGAAAAGCTCCTTAAGTTATTTGCGGGACGCGACGCTAGTGAGTTCGTTCGAGGATGAGTTTCTGGACGCGCCAGTTCAAAACTTCGGCGACGTAGAGTTCGTTTTCCGAGGGGCAGGCGATTTCGTGAACCCAACCGAATTGGCCGAGTTGCTTGCCGGATTTGCCGAAGACACCGAGAACTTTTCCGTCGAGAGAGAGTTTGTAGATGCGGCCGGGGAAACCGTCAGAGCTGTAGAGGACTTGGTTGGGCGGGGGCGTGATGCAAATGGCCCAAGGAGCTCCGGGGGCCATGGTGCCTGTGGTCGCGGTAGGCTTGTTGCCGATGGCGGGGCGGGCGTTGGGATCGACGGGAACATCGATGGTGAATTGGCGAAGGAATTTTCCATCGGTGTCGAAGACCTCGATGCGGCGGTTGCCGCGGTCGGCGACGTAAATGTTGTCGTGCGCGTCGACGGCGACGCTGTGCGGGGTGTTGAACTGGCCGGGCTGGTCGCCCGGTTCGCCCCAGGACTTGAGCCAGTTGCCGTCCTTGTCGATTTTGGCGATGCGCGAATTGACGTAGCCGTCGCTGATGTAGGCGTTGCCTGCCGCGTCCCACGCGACGTCGGTAACTTGGCGGAACATGCCATCGACGGGAGGCAGCGGCGGCTTGACGTGCTTGAGCGGCTCGGTGCCTTCATCAGAGGCTTCCTGCTTGCGGCCGAAGACCATGACGACGCGGCCCTCAGGATTGAATTTGATGACCATGTCGGAGCCTTTGTCAGTAACCCAAATGTTGTCGTCCTTGTCGACCTTAACAGTATGTGCGAAGGACCAGGCGTAGAGATGGTGGCCGATCTCGTGGAGAAATTTTCCGTCAGAGGCAAACTCGAGGAGTTGCGCGGCGCTCGCTCCATAGGCGGGACCGGTGCTATTGCCTCGCGTGAATACGAAGATGTGGCCTTTGGAATTCACGGCGACGCCCGTAGCTTCACCGAGATGGAGGTCGGGCGGAAGCTTCAGGAAGTCGGGGACGGAGTGGAAACGGATTTCGGGCGTTTGTTGGGCGAAAGCAGGGATGGCGACAAACAGGGCTGCAAATAGGATGGAGCGTTTCATGGAATTCAACCTCGTGATTTTGTTCGTTCGCACCCGCATCATACGCGCGTTTGAGAAATCAGTCGCCTGCTAGAAATTTGTATTGGGCTTCGGTGAGGGGAACGACGGAGAGGCGGCCGATTCGAACGAGTGGGGAGTCTTTGAAGAGTTTGTTGGATTTGATCTGCTCCAGTGTGATGGGCTTGGCGAGTGGTTTTCCGGCTTTGATCTTGACGGCAGGATTCTTGGGGTCGGAGGCGTCCACGGAGACGACAGTGGCGGTGCCGACGGCGCTTTTGCGGTCGCCAGTTTCATAAATGATGAGCCTCGCGCCGGGCTGCATTTCGCGCAGGTTCTTCACGGCAGTGGGATTGGAGACGCCGTCCCATACAGTGACTTTGTCGCGCTGAAGATCGGCAAAAGAATATTCTGAAGGTTCAGTCTTGAGCAGGTAGTTCGAAGACATCGGCACTCACCTCTGTGGTTTGATGTTCCCTATTCTACATGGCGAGCGACCAGGTTACTTCTTCTTTGCGGGAATGAGCCGGGGTAGAGTTCGCCGATTCCGCGAATGATCGATGAGTACGGAAAGCCTCTTGAGTTTTGTTTCTTCTTTTTTTGCATTGATGATCCACCAAGTGCACACCCTTTGGTACCACGGGGCCTGGGAACGGAAGAATTCCCAGGCGGGCTGGCTGGCGCGAAATTGCTTTTCTTGATCACGAGTGAAACGGGCGCTTCTTCGTTGTTCGTAAGAGTAGATGCCGGATTTTTTTTTGCTGCGAGCGGCGAAGGCTTGGAGGCCGGCGGGATGCATCAGGCCCTGCTTTGTAAGCTTTCGAGCGAGGTTGATGTTAATGGAGCTCCAGTTGCTGGTTGGCTTGCGGGGAGTGAAGCGAATTGTGTAGCTAGTTTCGTCGATGCTCTTTCGAACGCCGTCGATCCAGCCAAAGCAGAGTGCTACTTCTACAGATTCGGGCCAGGTCATGCTCGGTTTTTCGGAACTTTTTTTGTGGAAGCCGACGAGTTGCTCGCGGAGCTTGTCATGATGGGCTTCGAGCCAGATGCGGAAGTCTGCGGGCGTGGGAAAGAATGTAGGTCTTGGTGGCATGGGGTCCAACCCGATGTTGACGGACAAGGAGATCCCGCTATTGCTAGGCGATGCTTGAACATTCTACACACATGGCTAAAAGAAAAGAGAGTTAAACCCGGAGACACGGAGAGCGCTGAGAACAGAAAGCGGACAGACCGGAATTTCTGTCCTACCGGGAAGAAAGTTCATGGGAGGCGGAGGCGAAGATTTTGGTGTGGGCGTCGATGTCGGGTTCGGTGGTGGCGGGGGACATGAGGGCCATGTTGTGGAACGGCGTGAGGAGGACGCCGCGGTTGAGGGCGTAGAGGTGGAGGAAGCGTTCGAGTTCGAAATCGGCGGCAGCGGCGGATTCGCCGCCGTTGCGGGGAGGTTTTGCGGCGAAAGTATATTCGGCGCGGGCGCCGAGGCGGATTGCATTCCAGGGGAGGCCGGTAGCGCGGAGATTTTCCGCGACACCATCGGTGAAGCGCTTGGCGAGGGGGATCATACGTTCGAAGGCGGCGGGCGTGAGGATGTGTTCGAGCGTGACGCGCATGGCGGCTAGCGAGAGCGCATTCCCTGCCAAGGTTCCCCCGATGCCGCCGACGTCGCAGTCTTCGAGATGAATGCGGGCATGGATGCGTTGGGCGACTTCTTCGGAGACGCCGAAGGTGGCGCCCGGAATGCCGCTGCCAATGGCTTTACCGAAGACGAGCATATCGGGATCGAGTTTCCATTCGACGGTGCAACCGCCCGGGCCGGCGCAAATGGTGTGAGTTTCGTCGGCGATAAGCAGCGAGCCATAACGGCGCGCGAGTTCGCGCGCGGATTTCCAGTAGCCATCGTCGGGGAGAATGATGCCGACGTTGGTCATGGCGGGCTCGGCGAGGATGCAGGCGACGTCGTGATGCTTGAGCGCGCTTTCGAAGGCGTTGAGATCGTTGAATTCGACGACGCGGGTGGTTTCGGCGGGATTGACGGGCGGGCCGATATTGCCGCGGCGGGGGCCGACCACGCCATATTCGAGCCTGGCAAAAGATTCATCCACGGTGCCGTGGTAGCAGTAGTGGAACACAAGGATTTTCGAACGCTGCGTGATTTCACGGGCGATGCGAATGGCGAAGCGATTGGCGTCGGTGGCGCTGAGAGTAAATTGCCAGTAGGGGAGACGGAAGCGGCGCTGGAGATCTTCACCGACCCAGAGGGCGTCTTCGGTGGGGAGCATGAAGGTGATGCCTTCTTTGACGCGGCGCGCGACAGCTTCGGCGACGATTTCGGGTGAATGGCCCGTCATGGCTCCGGTGTCGCCGAGGCAAAGGTCAATGTATTCGCGGCCATCCACGTCGGTAAAATGCGCGCCTTTGGCAGACTTGACGAAGATGGGGAAAGCGCCAGCCCATTTTTTCATCCAGTTCATGGGGACGCCGTCGAGGAGGGAGGATTGGGCACGATTGTAGAGAGCAGCTGATTTGGGGTGATCGGCGAGGAAGCGGGAATCTTCGCGAGTTTGGAGAGTCTTCAGTTTGGTGCGGTCGATGGTGGTCATGGGAGAACGCGCCCGGAAACGATAATCGCAATGCTGCAAATCATCAAGTGCCACCGAAAGAAGAAAAGTAACGATTGCATCACCGAGCTGAAAGCATTTTGGGTAGTTACGCTGCCTGCGTAGGAACAAATGGATCCCAAACCTAGACACTTCGAGGAAGGCCACAAGAGCTGCAATGGTCAGCGGGGCCAAAACGCCAACCACACTTGGGGCATCGAACAAATGGCACGCGGGCCGCAACTGTAAGCCCGTATAAGACAACAAGGAGTGCCCAACCTAATGATGCTCCCAGCACAATATTGGCAAAGCCGTTGGAGGAATTGGGGAACACTCGAAAAGCAAGGAGCATGGCGAAAAAGAAAGGCGGGATAGCCAAGGCGTATCGATTTTTCCGTAGGAACAGTCTTTTTCTTAGAAGCCTCGCGTATTCCTGCGACGTCGCAGGGAAATCACTTGTGGATTGTTTTGCAATGGCTGCGCTCTGATTAGATTATAAGCGCAAAATCAGCAACGTCACGCTGACGGTGTGATGGATTGAAGTGGTGGCAAGGCAGCCGGGTGCTATCGAAGTTCGCGGATGATTTCGCGAGCAGCGTTGGCGCCGGAAGCGCCGGTCAGGCCGTTGCCGGGATGCGTGCCGGAGCCGCAAAGAAAAAGGCCGCGGATGGGCGTTTTGTAACGCGCCCAATCCAGGACAGGGCGCATGGTGAAGAGCTGATCGAGAGCGAGTTCGCCGTGAAAAATGTGGCCGCCGGTGAAGCCGTAGGATCTTTCGAAATCAAGCGGCGTGATGACTTGCATGTATTCGATGAGATTGGGCAAATTCGGCGCGTAAGCGGCCAGGGTTTTGACAACGGTGTGACCCAGGTCGTGGCGGCTCGAGTCCCAGCTCCCTTCTTTCAGCTTGAATGGGGCGAATTGGACGCAGGCGGAGAGGACGTGCTTGCCATCGGGAGCGAGCGAGGGATCGAGAATCGTGGGGATGGTGACATCGAGCCAAGGGGCTCTCGAGAATTCGCCGTACTTGGAGGCGTCGAAGGCACGTTCGAGGTAATCGATCTCGGGGCCGATATGAATGCGGCCGGATAGCGCCTTGAGAAAGCCCTCCGTCGCGTCCAGCGCAGTGAAAGTCGGCAGACTGCCGAGGGCGAGATTGACCTTGGCGACGGTGCCATTGGAGCGAAAATTTTTCATGCGGTTGGCGAAGGTGGGGTCGAGTTGCGTAGGATCGACGAGATGGAAAAAGGTGCGTTTGGGATCGACGCCGGAGACGACGGCTTCGACGGCGATTTCTTCGCCATCGGCGAGAACGATGCCGGTGACGGCGCCGTCTTTGACGAGAATGTGGCGGACTTCGGCATCGGTGCGGATTTCAGCGCCGGCTTGTTTCGCGGATTCGGCGAGAGCGCGCGTGAAGGAGCCGAGTCCGCCGCGTGGAAATACGGCAGGGCCTACGGGATGGGCATCGGCGCCGGCGCGCAGAAGAAGGACGGCGGTCGATCCGGCGGACCAGGGGCCAAGCGCGGCGCCAAAAATGCCGCGCGCGGCGATGACGGCGCGAAGGAGTTCGGTTTCGAAAAATTCGGCAACGAAGTCCGCAACGGCCATGGGACCCCATCGGAGCAGATCGAATATGCCGGACTTTCCAAGGCGGCGAACGCTGCGGCCGGTCTTGAGGAAACTCCAGAGATCTTCGGGAGTGGGTTTATCGATCGCGGGAGGCGTGATGGAAGTGAGCTGCGTAAAAAAGCGGGCGGTTTTTTCGAGCGACAAAGCAAATTGGGCGTACTTGGCGGAGTCCTTGGCGGAGATACGGGCAATTTCGGCGGCGGTTCTGGCGACGTCGTTGTAGAAAAGGAGCGCCTTGCCGTCAGGCGTCGGAGCAAAGACCCGCGGATCGGGATAGAGAATTTCACAATCGAAATTATCGAGTTGCAGATCGCGCGCGACATCGGCGCGGAGCGGACCGAGCGTGTGCGCGAGAGTGGAGGCGCGGAAGCCGGGATGAAATTCCTCGGTGATGGCGCCACCGCCGACCATTTCGCGCCGTTCGAGGACCAGGGGCTTGAAGCCACCCCTGGCGAGATAAAAAGCGGTGATGAGTGCGTTGTGCCCGCCGCCGATGAGAACCACGCGCTGTCCGATGGGCATGGTTAGTTGGCCGCCTTTGACGCGGTCGCAGTCGAGCGCGAAGAACCGCCCTTCCATTCTTTAAGGATGACCTGGCTGGCGATGCGGCCGTTGGCGCCCATGATGCCGCCGCCAGGGTGGGTGGCGGATCCGCACATATAAAGGTTGGGGATGGGCGTGCGGTAGTAGGCCCAGCCGGCGACGGGGCGAAGGAAAAAAAGCTGTTCGAGAGAAAGCTCGCCCTGGAAAATATTGCCTTGCGTGAGGCCGAATTCGCGCTCGAGATCGAGCGGGGTGAGGACCTGTCGGCCGATGATGATGTCTTTGATGTTGGGCGCGTACTCGGCGATGGTGTTGATGACGTTGTCGCCGAAGGCTTCTTTCCGATCGTCCCAGGTGCCTTCGGCGAGCTTGTAGGGTGCGTACTGCACGAAGCAAGAGAGAACGTGTTTGCCGGGAGGCGCGACGCTGGGGTCGGTGAGGCTGGGAATGACCATGTCGATGTATGGCTTGCGGGAGTAGCGGCCGTATTTGGCGTCGTCGTAAGCGCGCTCCATATATTCCATGCTAGGAGAAATGGAGATGGCGCCGCGAAGATGCGCGCCCGGGCCGGGGAGGCATTTGAAATTGGGGATCGCGTCGAGGGCGAGATTGACCTTGCCGGATGAGCCGCGAAATTTGTAGCGGCGGACGCCTTCGAGAAAATCTGCGGGGAGCTCGCGCGGTTCGAGGAATTTCTCGAACGTAAGATGCGGGTCGACGCTGGAGGAGACGACGTTTGCGAAGATTTCTTCACCGGATTGGAGAACGACTCCCGCGGCGCGGCCGTTCTTGACGAGGATTTTGCCGACGGATGCTTTGGTGCGGATTTCGACGCCGGCTTCGCGGGCGGCGTCCGCGATGGCGTTCGAAATGGCGCCAGTGCCGCCGCGGCTGAAGCCCCAGGAGCGGAACGCGCCATCGATTTCGCCCATATAGTGGTGAAGGAGAACGTAAGCGGTGCCGGGCGAACGAATGCCGAGGAACGTCCCGATGATACCGGAAGCGGACATGGTGGCTTTCAGAACATCGGTCTCGAACCACTGGTCGAGAAAATCGGCGGAACTCATGGTCATGAGCTGGACGAGGGTGTAGCGCTCGTCGGAGGATAGTTCGCGGAAGCGCTGCAGCAGGAAGTGAAGCTGCTTAAGGTCCTTCGGATTGAGCGTGGTGGGGTCAGGCGGCACCATGGAAAGCATGGGCTTCACGAAGCGGCACATCGGCGTCATCATCTTCGAGAATTCGTCGTAGGCTTCGGCATCGAGGCGGGAATGGCGGCGGATGTCGCGGACGGACTTGGCGTGGTCGTTCATGCGCCAGAGGTAGTCGCCGCTGGGCATGGGGGAAAAGGTGCCATCAAGCGGAAGAATCTCGAGGCCGTGGCGAGGGAGATCGAGTTCGCGGATGATTTCGGGGCGAAGGAGCGAGACGACGTAAGAACATTCGGAGAAAAGAAAGCCGGGGATAATTTCTTCGGTGACGGCGGCGCCACCGAGCACGTGGCGGCGTTCGAGGACGACGGCCTTCTTCCCTCCTTTGGCGAGGTAGGCGGCGTTGACCAAGCCGTTGTGGCCGCCGCCGATGACGATGACGTCGTAGTGCTCACCCATTCGGTATGACTCCGGTATATCTCCGTCGAGAGCGACCGCGAAACGACCATGGCCAACTGCGATCGCAAAGCCGTCAACAGAAAATGAAAAGCTGTGGGAAACGAAGAGTGAACATTCTACTGAGAGCAGACTTTGGGCACAAGTCACGGAGCTAGGGCTTTCTTGAGAGGCGGGTCGGTTTGTGGAGCCGGGACCAGAGTTTCCGACCAGCAGATGAACCCAATAACTGATAGACGTGCGTAACCCACGCGCGGCGAATCCGAGCCGGCCGTTCCATCCTGACAAACCGGAAGCTGAACCAGCACCGTTTCTTGTACCGTGCGGGTTCGATGCGCTCGGGTGCGGGTGTCTTGCAAAGGGCCGCAGGATTGGGGCAAGCTAGCCGGGCTGCGGAGGTGATGGATGAGGAAGCGAATTCTGTGCGTGGTTGCAATGCTGGCGATGAGCGGGAGTGTTTTGATTGGGCAGAGCGGCGCGCCAACCGCGGCGCCGCTGACGGTGATTCGCGCGGGAATGTTGATCGACGGGGTGAGCGATGCGCCGCGGAAGAATCAGCTCATTTTCGTGCGCGGGGAGCGGATTGAAAAAGTGGCGGACGGTTCGGCGGAGATCCCGGCGGGGACGACGTTGATTGATCTTTCGAACGCAACGGTCTTGCCGGGGCTGATCGATGCGCACACGCATATTTTCCTGTGGGGCGAGGACCCGGCGAAAGGCGGTTACGACGCGAATATTTTGAAAGCGGGAATCGCGTTGCGGGCGGCGCGGGCTACTTATGCGGCGCGGCGGGCGCTGGAGCAAGGTTTTACCACGCTGCGGGATGTGGAGACGGAGGGCGCGGGATACGGCGACATAGAGATCAAGCAAGCGATAGAAGAGGGAACGATTCCCGGACCGAGAATTTTCGGCGCGACGCGGGCGATATCGACGACGGGCGGATACAACCTGGAAGGTTATGCGCCAGAACTGGAAATGCCCAAAGGCGCGCAACTTGTGGATGGACCGGTGGAAGCGAGGAAGGCGGCGCGGCAACAACTGGAGCACGGCGCGGACTGGATCAAGGTGTACATGACGCACCGGTCGTGGGTGGACAAGCAAGGAAACCTGGTTTCGCAGCCGACGCTAACGGTCGAGGAGTTGAAGGCGATCGTAGACGAGACGCACGGATGGCAGAAAAAAGTGGCGTGTCACGCGTACAACGGAATCGGACTGCAGCGGGCCCTGGATGGCGGATGCGATTCGATCGAGCACGGACTGGAGATTACCGACGCGCAGATCGCGCAGATGCAGCGGCAGGGGACGTGGTATTGCCCGACGCTTTCGCCGTATTACGACGATTGGGCGCCGGCGGACACGCTGGAGGGAAAGCGCGACCGTGCGCGGGCGATGGTTCACGAGACCTCGTTTCGAAAGGCGCTGAAGGCGCACCTGAAAATTGTTTATGGAACGGACATGGGCGGGATTCCGTGGACGGAACCGATGGCGCAAGAGTTTAAGAGAATGGTCTCTTTGGGGATGTCGTCGATGGACGCGATTCAATCGGCGACATCGCGAGCGGCGGAGATGCTGGACATGAAAGGAGAGATCGGGGTGATCGCTCCCGGCGCCTACGCGGAAGTGATCGCGGTGTCCGGAGATCCGCTGAAGGTTGCCGGAGAACTGGAGCACGTGCGGTTTGTGATGCACGATGGAGCGGTGTTCAAGAATGAGATCGCGAAGTAGGAAGCTGCGGGGATGCGCAGGGGTCAACGCTTGACGCCGATGCCGTTCCAAAATGCGATGCGGTCCTTGATTTCAGCGGCTGCGGGCTTCGGCTGGGGGTAGTACCAAGCAGCGTTGTCGTTCTGCATGCCGTCGACTGCAACATGGAAATAGTGGGCAGTGCCCTTCCACGGACAGACCGTAGTGTGATTGCTGGGCTTGAGGAATTCTTTATTGACACTTTCGGGCGGGAAATATTGGATGCCCTCGACAACGACAGTGGCGCTGCTTTCCGCGATGGTTTTTCCGCCCCAGGATGCTTTGGCCATTTTGTACCCCTCCGGCGCAGAACGATTGCTTTACATCGGGCTGCCGCCGGACAGATGAACTTGCCCCAGCGATTAGATGCACGGGTGGCAGAATCGGCTCAGAAATTCGTGCGCAACGGAAAAGAGACCTGCGCTTCGAAACAAAGAAGCCGGCGCAAAGCGACTCTTGGGGGAAGCGCGACGGGGGTTTGCTGCAATCAGCCGCCACAATGGAGGAAGAGCAAATGAGCGAGCAGAATCTTGAAAACCATGGAAAGTCTGTACCTTCGTATCATTTTTTTGCCGTGCCAGTTTTTCTGATCAATTTCCTGTGGTCGCTGTACCGGCTGAAGAAGCTGGGGATTTCCTTCCAGGGAATCTTTGGATTGATTTTGGCCGCGGCCCTCGTGGTCCTGGTCTTCCAGGCGCGACTATTTGCGCTAGCGGTGCAGGACCGCGTCATACGGCTCGAAGAGCAGCTGCGGTACGCGCGAGTGCTGCCCGCGGAGCTTCAAGCAAGATCCGGCGAGCTCACCATTGGACAAATTGTTTCGCTGAGATTTGCGAGCGACGCGGAGCTACCGGCGCTGGCGCGAAAAGTGCTGGATGAAAAAGTGACAGAACGCAAAGCGATCAAGCAACTGATTAAGCAGTGGAGGCCGGACTACCTGAGAGCATAAGCTACGGGATTCCTAGAAGATACTGCGAATCACGCCTCCCTCAGCGCGGACGGCGGAACCGTTGATGGCCGTGGCTTGAGTGCTGGCGATGAACGCGACCACGGCAGCGACTTCTTCAGGTGTTTCGAAGCGCTTCAAGAGCGAAGAGGGGCGCACGGTCGAAAAAAACTGCTTTTCGATTTCTGCTTTCGTTACGCCCTGCTGTTTAGCCATGCCTTCGACAAAGTCACCGACACCTTCCGATGCGGTGGGACCGGCGAGAATAGAATTCACGGTGACGCCGCTGCCCGCGACGGATTCCGCCAAGCCTCGGGCGATAGCCACCTGGGCGGTCTTGGTCATCCCGTAGTGAATCATTTCGGCAGGAATGTGCTGCGCAGATTCACTGGAGATGAAGATCACGCGGCCCCAGTTTTTCTTTAGCATGCCGGGTAAATAGTGGCGCGAAAGTCGAACGCCGCTCAGGACGTTCACTTCGAAAAATCGGAGCCAGCCGGAATCGGGGATTTCCAGGAATGGCTTGGGCTCAAAGATTCCGAGGTTGTTCACCAGAATGTCCGCCTCCGGTGCTTGCTGCAAGAATGCCGCAACACCCGGGGCCGTTCCGAGGTCAGCGGCAATCCCGCGGACATCGGCATTCTTGACACGCCGCCGGATGCTCTCAAGGGCAGCCGTCACTCTTGCGTCTGTGCGGCCATTGACAATGACCTGCGCGCCTTCGGCGGCGAGTGCGGCAGCGATGGCGAAGCCAATGCCCGCGGTCGAGCCGGAGATGACAACTTTTTTTCCTTTGAGTCCAAGGTCCACTTCTTGGCTCCACTTTGACTATTTAAGAACTTTTATCGGGCCGTGGCAACGGCAGCTGCGCCTTCTATTCCCGCGATCTCTTGGGCGGTAAGCTTCAGTTCGCCGGCGCTCATGACGCCCTCAGCTTGTTTGGCATTGCGCGCGCCAACGATCGCGCCGGTCACTGCAGGATGACCGAAGGTCCAGGCGATGGCCACTTCGCCTGGCGTGCCGCCGTGACGCGCACCAACTTGACGAAGGCGCTCGACAAGCTCCAGATTCTTCGAGAGTCGCGGCTCGCGGAATTCCGGATTGCGGCTGCGAAAATCATCGGCCGGCAGAGTGGCGGCACGTTCGCGGGTCATGGCTCCGGTGAGCAGGCCGGAGGCCATCGGAGAGTAAACAATTACGCCGATTCCTCGCTTTTCGCAGTAAGACAGAGTTTCCGCTTCGATCTGCCGCCGGACCAGCGAGTAAGGAGGCTGAAGAGATGTTACCGGGGCAATCTTTTCGGCGCGCTGAATCTGCTGTGCATTAAAGTTAGAAACGCCGATCCAACGAACTTTTCCTTCTTTCTTGAGCGCGGCAAGCGTTTGCCATGCTTCTTCGAGCCCGGGGCCATTGTCGTCCGGGGGCCAATGGATCTGGTAAAGATCGATCGCGTCTACGTGCAAGCGACGCAGGCTGTCCTGGCATTCGCCGCGGATCGAAGCAGCGCTGAATTCCTTTCTGACGTTCCCTTTTTCGTCCCAGCGAAGGACACACTTGGTGAAAACATAGGGGCGCGGGCCGCGCCATTCCTTCAGCGCGCGGGCTACGATTTCTTCCGAATGGCCGGTGCCATAGACGGCGGCGGTATCGATCCAATTGACGCCAAGTTCGAGCGAACGATGTATCGCCGCGATGGAATCCGCATCATCCTGCGGACCCCAGGCAAATTCCCAGCCTGACCCGCCGATGGCCCAGGCGCCGTAACCGACACGAGTAATTTTGATATCCGAGTTTCCCAATTTTCGCGTTTCCATTTAGCCGCTCTTCCCGAGACGCGCGCTGGACGAACTTGCCGCGCAGCGAATCTGTTTATTCACCCTCTTTACGTTGGATGAACATACCGCAAAAAAAGTTAGAAGGCATCCGGAGGAAAGAAAAAAGACAAGAACTCGCTTGGTTGGCGATGAAAGCGGCTTCCCGGGAATCTAATAGCTAACAAACAAACGAGCGGCGCCCCGGCCTAGCCGGGGCGCCGCTCGTCGAAACTAAAGGTGAATGTGACGAAAGCTAGATGGTCTTGGTTGCCGCCGCGCCCGCCGAGGAGGTCCGGGCAAATGCATTCCCACCAGATTCCTTTTCTGGACTCTTGTCGATTTCGATGGACCCTTTGAAGTAGGCGCCATCTTCTATCATGATGCGGGAAGTAGTCAGGTCACCGTTGACCGAACCATCCTTCTTGATTTCAATTCTATCCTTCGCGCGAAGGTTTCCCTTCACGTTGCCGTACACCACCACCTCGCGGGCAATGATGTCGGCGGTCACTTTCGCGGTGGCCCCGACAGTCAGCTTCCGCTCATCGAGCGTAATCAGTCCTTCGACCGAGCCATCGATCAACAGATCTTCGTTGCCGGAGATCTCACCTTTCACTTGCAGGCTGGCCCCGAGCCGCGCCGTGGCGCGGTCCGCGGTTGCACCCAATGGACGCATCGCATCTGTACTCATCGCGGGTTTATCCTCCCAAGTCGCCGGAGCGGACTTCGGCGACTGATTCGTTTGTAAGTTTCTTGCATCCGGTTGCCCGGCTTGCGGTGCATCCGGTTTCTTATTGCCCCACATCGGACCTCCCAAGGGACAGCCCCACGCCACGCAGATTTCCGGCCGGGGTACTGCAAACTGTATTCCTCGGAAGTGCGCGCAGCAAACAAAGTGTGTAGCTGCTGTTCCAGACAGTAACTAGACTTCAGGACAGGGCGTGCCAGGGCCGGAGGGCAGTCCACAAAAATACTGAAGGAATCCGCGTCAAATGTAAAGCGGCGTGCGGCGTGAGGGCCGAGCCTAATAGTTTGGTTTGTCCGGGACCGGTTGCGTGGCAACGAAATCGCCGTGAAAACGGCGGGCGTAAGAATCGAGCAACAGCTGAATTCGTTGGTGGCTTTGGGACTTCAGAATGAAACCCGCGTGGTGATACTTCGTGACGCGATAAACGATTTCGGGGTCTGCATATGCGGAAGTATCGGGGTGCTCCTGGCGGGCAAGAGAAAGAATCACGCCCGCATAGTCGTAACGTTTGGCCGGAAGTTGATAAGCATGTTTCCCTGCCCCTATTTCGAGCCGTGCCCACTCGCGCCAGAGATTGATGCCAGTTGCGGTCTCGATGACGTCCGAGATATAGGCCCCGCCGACGCGAGCCGCCACTTCGATGAAATAGAACTTGCCGTCGGCGTGCGACCGCAGGAACTCGGCATGGGCCACGCCGCGCACGAGGCCAAGGCCTTCGATTAGTTTGCGATTGATTTCGAGGAGCGATTTGGTTTCTTCCGCTTCACGCGGAAGGGTGCGCGTCGTGAATACGCCGCCGTGATGCGAGGTATCGAGCGGCGGCGTACCGTACGCGTGAGCTTCACCGAAGGCAATACCGCGCTCCCAAATCACGCTGTCGACATGATAGACCGCGCCCGGAACGAATTGCTCGAGCAAGTAGAACGATTGCTGATCGCCGAGCTGGTCGAGCCATGGCCAGAGCTCTTCCTGCGAATGAATTTTTTTCATGCCGATGCCGGAGGCCTGCGAGCGGGGCTTAAGCAGCCAGGGACTGGGAACCCGGGTCATGAATTCGCGAAGATGATCGTAGTTGAGCACGTGGACGAATTCGGGGACGAGGATGCCTTTTTCCCGGGCCCGCTCGCGCATCGCCAGCTTGTCGCGAAAATAGCGAACGGCAGTGAGGCCCATGCCGGGGATACGGAGATGCTCGCGAAGGGCGGAGACATTCTCCATGTCGAATTCATCGAGAGCCGCGATGCGATCGATGGACTGCGACCTTGCAGCATAGCTCACGGCGTAAATCAGATTTTGCAGCGGAAGCTCTTCCGGCATGGTGAATACTTCGTCGATACATTCGAATGGCCACGCTGCGTGGCGAAGTTTTTCGACGGTCAGTAGAAGAACGCGGCAGCCGATGGCTTTGCAGGTGCGGATGAATTCCTGGCCCTTTTCGTAGGAACTGACACAGAGAATGGTGAGAGGCCGGCCCTCCAGCATTCGACGCCCCCTGGAAACCAAGTGACTAGAGCGCGGATTATACAGCGGCCTCGCGCGCGGGGTATAGAAATCGCAGAAACGGTCCGACGCGTTGCGCCCAAGCCGTTTCGTTGTGCTCCGCGCCTTCGACGCGCTCGTAGTGCAAGTCTTTCCCGAGCTTCCAGCCTTTTTCGAGAAGCACGTCACGGAACTTCTGAACGTCCTGCACAATGCGCGGGCCTTCGCGTGTGCCGATATCCAGCCAGATGCGCGGACGGGGCTCGACGGTTGCTGTCCGGGCAAAACGGTGGATGACCTGCTGGTTCCACCAGACCGACGGCGAGAGCGCGGCGATTTTCCCAAAAATCCGCGAATGCTGGAGTCCTAGATAGAGGGAGACCAGGCCGCCCAGCGATGAACCCCCGATGCCGGTGTGCTGCGGGCCGGAGAGCGCGCGGTATTCGCGATCGACGAACGGCTTCACTTCTTCGATTACAAATTTTGCATAGCGGTCGGCGCGGCCGCCGCCGAGCTTGGGAATTTCGGTGGGAGTGTATTCACGAATCCGCGCTCTTGTGTTATACATCCCGACGATGATCAGAGGGGCGACCGTGCCCGCTTGAATGCAAAGATCCGCGGTCTGCCCGACGTGCCAGTCCTGCCCCTGGATGAAGGAAGTGGCGCCATCAAACAGATTCTGGCCGTCATGAAGATAGAGGACCGGGAAATGGCGCAAGGACTGGCGAGCGTATCCGGGCGGCGTGTAAACGATGAGGTCGCGCTGGTTGCGGAGAAAGCGCGAGCGAAATTGTTCGTGTTTGCTGAGCTCTCCGGAACTCACGGTGCGATCGTCACCAGAAGATCTTTCGCTTCGACGTGCTGCCCGGAGGTCACCAGCAGCTTCACGATGCGCCCTGACATTGGCGCATAGATATTGGACTGCATTTTCATGGCTTCGAGCGTCAGAAGTTTTGCGCCACGTTCCACCGTGTGATTCGCTTGCACGGCGATACCGCTGATGACACCCGCGGTTGGAGCGGCTACCTGTCCAGGATCGGCGGGGTCGGCCTTCGGATGAGCGCGCTCAACCACGCGCAGGGCCCGGTCGCGGACGTTTACTTCGCGGGGCTGTCCGTTCAGTTCAAAAAAGAGCGTGCGTGTGCCATCGGGATGCGGTTCGCTGATGGTCAGAAACTTGATGATGAGAGACTTTCCGGATTCGATTTCGACGGTGATTTCTTCGCCGGGCTTCAAACCATAAAAAAATGCGGGCGTGGGTAAGACGCTGACATCCGAATAAGTCTGCCGAAACTTGTCGTACTTAGTGAAAACGTCGGGATAAAGCAGATAGCTCAGCAGGTCGTCACGGCGAACGGCATGACCGAGTTTTTTCTCGAGGGATTTTTGCTCTTCTTCGAATTTCACAGCTTGCAGGCTCGCACTTGGGCAGCCGCGAAGGGGAGCCTGGCCTCGCAGGATGATCTTTTGCAGCTTTTTCGGCCAGCCGCCGGGAGGCACACCCAGGACACCCGAAAACATCTCGACAACCGAATTGGGGAACGAGACGTCGAGTTTTTCGTCGAGCTTGAGAATGTCAGCCGGCTGCATCTCCTTGGCCATCAGGAAAAGCGTCATGTCGCCGACGACTTTGCTCGATGGCGTGACTTTGACGATGTCGCCGAACAGCTGGTTCACCTCGGCGTATATCTTTTCGGCTTCGCGCCAACGATGACCGAGGCCCATGGCGGCAGCCTGCTCACGCAGGTTGGTGTATTGGCCGCCGGGAATTTCATGCTGGTACAGGCGCGCCGACCCGGCCTTTGGACCGGAGTCGAACGGAAGATAGTAAGTGCGAATGGTTTCCCAATAGTCGGAGCACTCGTTGAGCGTGTCGACGTCGAGCTGCGTGTCGCGAGGAGTGTGACGGAGCGCTTCGACGATGGAATTGAGATTGGGCTGGCTGGTGCCTCCGCTCATGGCGGCGATGGCTCCATCGGCGACATCGACTCCGGCATCGGCCGCTTTCAGCACGGAGGCCGAGTTGATGCCGCTGGTGTCGTGGGTATGAAAGTGGATCGGAATGCCAACTTCCTGACGCAGCGTCTTCACCAATTCGAATGCCGCGTATGGTTTGCACAGACCAGCCATATCTTTGATCGCCAGGAAGTGCGTGCCCAGTTTTTCCAATTGCCTGGCCATCGTGACGTAATAGATGAGCGAGTACTTCGGGCGGCCTTTGTCAAGGATGTCGCCGGTATAGCAAATCGCAGCTTCACAAACGGCGCCGGTTTCGAGTGCAGCATCGATCGAAACGCGCATGTTTTCGATGGAATTGAGCGAATCGAAGATGCGGAAAATGTCGATTCCCTGGGCGTGGGCTTCGCGTACAAATTCGATGATGACGTTGTCGGGATAGGAGGCGTAGCCCACGGCGTTGGCGCCGCGGAGGAGCATCTGGAAACAGATATTGGGAATGCGCTCGCGCAGCTCGCGCAATCGTTGCCAGGGATCTTCGTGCAGGAAACGCATCGCCGTATCAAAGGTCGCTCCGCCCCACATCTCAAGGCTGAAAAGTTTAGGCAGGCGATGCGCGACGGCGCTGGCAGTGGCGAGCAAATCGATCGTGCGGACGCGTGTGGCCATAAGCGACTGGTGCGCGTCGCGGAAGGTCGTATCGGTAATGAGCAGGCGTTTTTCTTTTCGTGCCCAGGACGCGAATTTCTTCGGTCCAAGCTTTTGCAGAAGCTGGCGGGTGCCGGCCGGCAATTTGCCGGCGGGCGTTGCGGGGATGACTGCTGCTTCGATTTCTTTCGGGATCTGCTTGTCCTTCACTTCCGGATTCCCGTTAAGGATGACGTCGCCGAGATAGGAAAGCAGCTTGCTAGCGCGATCGCCGCGGCTGGGAAAATGGAAAAGCTCGGGCAACTCGTCGAGGAAGGAGGTCGTGACTTCGCCGGCGCGAAACTTCAGGTGATTCACAACGTTTTCGACGAAGGGGATATTCGTTTTTACTCCTCGAATGCGGAATTCGCGGAGGGCGCGGTCCATACGCTGACAGGCCTCGGGAAGATTTGCGCCCCAGGCCGTGACTTTGACGAGCAGCGAATCGTAATAGGCGGCGAGCATCGCGCCGGCATAAGCGGTGCCGCCATCGAGACGGATACCGAAACCCGCGGGAGAACGATAGGTGGAAATTTTTCCGTAGTCAGGGGCGAAGTTTTTCTCCGGATCCTCGGTGGTCACGCGACACTGGAGAGCCACGCCATTGAGCGGGACATTCTCCTGATTCGGCAACGCCATCGGCGGCTCATGCAGCTTGTGACCTTGCGCGACGAGAATCTGCGAACGCACGAGATCGATACCCGTGACCATTTCGGTCACGGTGTGCTCGACTTGAATGCGGGGATTGACCTCGATGAAATACCACTTGTGCGAATCCACGTCGTAGAGAAATTCGACAGTTCCAGCATTGCGATAGTTTGCCTTGCGCGCCAGTTGCAACGCCGCATCGCAGAGTTCGCCACGAATACTCGCGGCGAGATTGGCGGCCGGAGCAACCTCAACGACTTTTTGGTGGCGGCGCTGGACTGAGCAATCGCGTTCGTAAAGATGGAGCAGGTTGCCGTGATGGTCGGCGAGAATCTGTACTTCGAGGTGGCGCGCGCGCGGCAAATACTTTTCGAGAAAAACGGATGCATCCCCGAAAGCGGAGCGTGCTTCGCCCTGAGCTTCTTCGAGTAAGGCATCGAGCCGCGCGGCGTCATGAACGACGCGCATGCCGCGGCCGCCCCCGCCCATCGCTGCTTTCACAATGATGGGATAGCCGATTTCACGCGCTATTTTTTGCGCCTCCGCTGCCGACTTGACCGGATTCTCGGTTCCCGGAAGCACAGGAACGCCAGCCGATGCGGCCAGCCTGCGAGCTGCAGTCTTGTCGCCCAGCAATTCGAGAAGATTCGGCGGTGGACCAACGAAAATAATGCCGGCTTTTTCGCAGGCGCGCGCTAGCGCAGGGTTTTCGGAAAGAAAACCGTAACCAGGGTGGATGGCGTCGACGCCCTTCTCTTTCGCCAGTGCGACGATTCCCGCAATGTCCAGATAGGCTTCCACGGGACCCTTGCCGGCGCCTACCTGATATGCTTCGTCAGCCTTGAAGCGATGCAGCGCGAGCCGGTCTTCCTGTGAATAGATGGCCACGGTGCGCAAGCCAAGCTCGTTGGCAGCCCGAAATATACGAATGGCGATTTCGCTGCGATTGGCGGCGAGTAGTTTGCGGATCGCTTTGGTTTTCTTCATCTCAGAGTCGCTCAATGGGTCGCGCGAAATTCTACATTGTTTCATGGTGACGATGCGACTCAGTAGCAGTTTTTTCGAGAGAACTGTTTGTTTTTGTGCGCCGAGAGAAGACGCCCCGCGGGATGCATGCCGCCCTATGGACTGGTTGGTCCCTCGGGCACGGCCCGTTGCGCGGAATTCGCGGGATTAGAGGTGATCATCGCCGATCTCAACTGTTGCAGCTGGGTTTGGACCTTCGCCCAGGCCTTGGCGTTGCGTTTCGTCGCATACGGCGCGTCCGGTTCGGCAAAAAAGTGCAGAAGCTCCGCTTTCACGTCTGATGTGGCGCTCGCGAATTTATTTTCCGCCAGCTTATCCAGCAATTCCGCATGCGCTTCATCGTTCAATCGGTATTTTCCGGGACCGGTGCTCTCTCCAACGTCGAAATTGTTATTGGGCAGGTCCAGCCTGGCTTCGCGAACCTCCGTCAAGAGTCCACGATAGCGGTCGAGCGTGGCATTGAAACTGGCTTCAAACATCTGTTCGGTCTGCGGCGTAGGCGTCCTGAACTGCAGGATCTTGAGCGGACCGAACTTGGGGATTAACTTGAAGAGAAACGCGAGAAAACGCTCGTATGGGCTGGGTTTGCGGTAATCCTTGCCCCATTCGCGCTCGTAATTTGAACGGGACAGATTGAACAGAAACTTTCTCTTCGTTGCGTTCGGAATGTCGTCCTTGATCTCGTCTTTCTTGAGGTGCCAGGCGATCCGAGTGGCTTTCGGAATGAGGTTGCCGACGTCGTGGCGGTAAGAACTGAGAGCTTTGTCTTCGTTCACGAGCACATCTTTCAGTTCGAGGCCGTAGGTTTCCCGAAACGCCTGCTCGAGAACCGGGCGGGAAACTTCGAAACCGATGAAGTCGTGATAGCTGTCCGGAGCGTAGCGTTCCCGCGCGATTTCGAGAACGTCAAAACCAAATTCCGTCTTCACGTGCGCGAGCTTGTTGTCCTCAAACGAAACGCTGTCGCCGTATTTCTTCCGCAGCCCCGGATACAGAATCGGAACGGCTCGGTTGGTGCCGATGCGGTGACCGTCGTTGTCCGCGGCGTAGTGCGCGAGCGCGCCGACGGCGAAAGCGAACTCGTTTACATCTTTCGCGTCTCGCAGCAGCGCCTGGATAAAATCGCCGCTGCGGACGTAATGCGTGAGGTCGCTGAAAAAAGGGCTGCCGTAAGGGTAGTAGCCCATATCTTGAATGATGGCTCCGCCATAAGCGTAGGCTTGCGCCCTGCTCAGATCCTCCTCGGTTGCCTGCGGGAATTTTTTCAGGAGGAGCGGCTTGATGTGCGTCTCCCAAGCGGCATCGATGATGGCCTCATGAGAGAGGACAGCGTAGGCGTGAACGGGAGCCGGCAAGGCCAGCAGAACGGCGATCAAGCAAACGACAATCACAGGGGTGCGAGCAAGCTGGCAATGCATGATTCCAGCTGACGGCGGAAAACGACGTTTCGGGTCCACGACCTAGCATAAAACAAAACGGGCCCTCATGGCTTGAGGAGCGGCTGGGCGAAGCGAATGGGAACACCAAAATTCGAACCGCCAAAACCTCTGACTACCGCGAACGTTACGCCAATCACTTCTCCATCGCGATTGATGAGCGGCCCACCCGACCCACCGGAAGTGGTCTGCGCATCGTAGACAATTTTGTCCGGAAGAACGTCGCCGATATGGCCCTGAGTAACCAGAGGGCGAATGAGTTTACGGCGGAGAAGTTCGTTGACAACCTCTTTCGGTTTTCCGCCTGTGGTCTTGGCGATTTCGTTCACGGCATCTTCTCCCGCGCGCGCTAGAATCGCGCTGATGCCGGTGGCGTAGCCGAGAGAGAGCAGCGGCTGGCCACTGACCGCCGCCTCCTTGCGCGCATCCATTTTCAAGATGGGTTCTTTCAAACCGGACAAATCGCCTTTCACGAGTGCGAGGTCCGCCTCCTCGGAAATCTCGGAAATGCTGACGGGAACGCCGGCAGTCGCGTCAGGGAAATAGGCTGTAAGTTCTGCAACGGCGGGATTAAGCCCCTGGCTAACAACGGCGGCAAGCTCATCATTCTTCCACCAGGGTTGCGCCACGTGGTGATTGGTGAGAATGCGGCCTTCGCCGACGATGAATCCGGTGCCGAAGAAATCCGCGCGAACTTCGGGTGCGCGGCCTTCCAACGTATACACCGGGTTGCCATCACTGTCGTGGAGCGGCTCGCCATCCGGATTGATCCCGCCATAGCGCAGCGGGCGGCCGGAAGCCCGGTCGATGAAAGAAACGGATACATGCAGGAGGCACACGCTTGGCGCATAAGCACGGATCACTTCTTCCGCGGATTGCGACTCGTTCTCCACGCGTTTGAGCCGGGCGGTCGTTTCTTCGAGCTGCTTGCGAAATGCGGACACGTCGCCGGACCCGGCGCCCGAGATTTTCTGGCGCAACTCATCCGATTGTTGCTTGAGCTGGTGCTTTTGCTCGAGAACATCGGATTGCCGGAGATCGGCGCGCGCGCTGCGGGCATCCGCCATCAATTGCTCCTGGCGGTGAGCGCCACGCTCGAGCTGGGCGATCGCGGCGTAAGCGCGGCTTGCTTCCTTGTTGGCGCGCCGGGAAAAGAGAAGAAAGATTCCGGCGATCAGAATGGCGATGGCGAAAAGGGCGGACACGCCGATTTTCAAAGCACGCCCCAGCGAAAAGGCATCGCGGGTCATCTTCTCGGTGACCGCGAGCGCCTGGAAAGCGGTCTGCGCCATATCGTAACCTTCATCGGCGATGCGGGTTTTCTCCAGCAGTTCGTCAAACGCGCGTTTTTCGCGCAACTGAACACGAACACGCGCGAGCAATTCCGCCGCCTCCCACGGGGAAGTAAGTACCTCGTCCGCGCCGAGATCGAGGCCCCGAGCTCGCTCTGCTCCCCCACCCTGCGTGAGGAGAATCACGCGTGTCCCTGCGGTGGCCGCATTGCCTTTGACCTCGGCCAGGGCATCGCAGCATTGGACGTCGGCAAGGTCGGCGGAGAGAAGCAAAAGGTCGATGCCGTCATCTTGAACAAACTTGAATCCTTCAGTTTGAGAGGACGATACGGCCACGTCATAACCGGCCGAGCGCACCAATTCCTCTAGCCGGCCGCGCGAGGCCGAATCGGGATCAACAATCAGGATGCTTTGGCGTTTCGAGGGCAAGTTCGCGACCTCAGACGTTTCAGATGTCCCGCCGAGCCTTTCTTCGGCTTCTTCTTCCCTGCCAAGATGCTTCACCGGCCTCACGAGAATAACGTGGACATGTTTTTGATGCACGCAACTGGATTTTGGCACTAACAATTTATCCGCGGAAAGGTGACGGGGAAACCGATGAATCTTGACTACCCAAAGGACAAGACCGTCCAAAGACACACTGACAGTGCTTGGCGGAGGAGCACCGTCGGATGATTCAGGGCTAGTATTTGCGAAGGACGCCGATGACACGGCCCTGAATCTTGAGGTCGTTCGCGGCAACCATGATGGGGGCCATTTCGGAATTTGCCGGTTGGAGACGTATCTTGCCGGCGCCTTCGCGATAGAAGCGCTTGAGCGTTGCTTCTTCCCCGCCGATCAGCGCCACTACGATGTCACCGGCATTGGCGACCTGGGTTTGCTCGCAAACGACAAAATCCCCGTCCATGATGTGATCTTCGATCATGGAGCTGCCTTTGACCTGCAGAACAAAGGAATTGCCGCCACGCGCGAAATCGCCCAGCGAAATCGTCTCGCGTTCTTCAACAGCCTCCAGTGGACGCCCCGCCGCGATCCTTCCCACAAGCGGAAGCTCTTGCATCTTGCGATCGCTGACTTGATCCTTGACCGACTTTGGCAATTGGATGATCTCAATGGAGCGGCTCTGATTGTAGCCGCGGCGAATAAACCCTTTTTTCTCGAGCGTAGTAATGTGCTTGTGCACGGTAGCCAGAGAGGTGAGCTTGAGGCCCTTGCCAATCTCTTCGAAGCTGGGTGCATAGCCGTGTTTGGTCTCAAACGCCACGAGGTAATCGAGAACTTCTTTCTGCCGTTTGGTAAGTGCCATTCGCTGCCTCCACTCGCTAATGATTTCCACAGGCACTCTAGGCGAAAAGAAAGCGAACGTCAAGCCCGATTTTTGTTTCGCGTTACTTTCACCGCTCGCTTTCCGCGGTGCGTCTGGAAGTGATATACAGACGTTCTATGGATTCCCCTCCCGAACGCTCTACCTCTGTGACTGCCGCGGCGGTCGTGGCTATCTTGGGCGGCCTTTTCCTTCTTCTGTGCTTTTCAGTCGCATTGCTCGGTCTGCTGCTTGTCAAGTTGCCGAGCACCGCCCCCGAGCTTCCGCCGTCCGTGAGAACCCTCGCCATTGGGGCTCAGGGCTTTTTGATCTGTCTGTCCCTCTTCGGTATGGCAACCGGCATTGGACTCATTTATCTTCACAACTGGGCGCGCATCTCCGTCCTGATTTGGGGTGGCTTTTCGGTCTTTTTCGGGCTCATAGGGATCCCGATTGCATTTTTCACGCAGTTTCCTCCAAATCCGAGTTCTCCTGCTTTGCCGGCGGAGAGCATGCAAGTGGTTCGCTGGGTTTTGCTCGGGATTTACGGCATTCCCCTTCTGATTGGTATTTGGTGGCTTATCCTCTTCAACCGCAAGAGTGTAAAGGCACAGTTTGCGAGGCAGGGAGAGTCTGCCGATCAAGGGCCGCGGAAACTTGCATGTCCTCTTCCCATCGCCGTGCTCGCCTGGTTTTACGTCGCCTCGGTCTTGAACCTCCTCTTTCTTCCCTTGCTTTCATTCCATTTGCCGCTATTCGTATTCGGGCGCGTTCTTCCCGGGAGCACGGGTGGGGCAGTGTTGCTGCTCAGCAGCCTCGCTTTTGCCATCGCGGGCATCGGCCTGTTGAAGCTCAAGCCGTGGAGTTACTCGCTGACTATCGGCCTTCAGCTATTCTGGCTCGCCAGCGCTCTCGTAAGCGCTCTCACTCCCAACTACGGCGCCTTGATGGATTCATACATGAAGGAGGTGCAGGCATCCTTTCATCTGCCTGACACACACTCCTCTCCGTTTAACTTCGCCCAGCACTACGGCTGGATGATGGCTGGCGGACTCGTTTTCGCCGGCGCAGTCCTCGGTTTGCTCGTTTATTACCGGCCACGTTTCCTCGAAGTGGCTTCGAGAGCCGGTGCTGCCCCATGACGACGCACCCATCCGCGCGCTGTCTGAAGTTAGCGGTCGAGTTGACGTTCTCGATAAGACACATCGCATTGCGAGGCGCCCTCCGCCCACCGGGCGCCTGCCGATGTGATATCCTTTGAATGTCGGCTCCTGGCGGGCTGCCTTAGAAGCCATCCTTTCACCGCACCGCCTCATCCTTATTGATTGAGCCGCACTCCCCTTGGTAGGGGGATTTCAACGAGCAGCGGAGGCTGGGGACAAGTATGTCTACACTCGCAGAGGTTCCGCCGGTAAAACACAGGCGCGAAGTGCTCGATCGGGCGGTCATCCGTTTCGCGGGCGACTCCGGCGACGGCATGCAGATTACCGGCAGCCAGTTCACAAATACCGCAGCGCTCTACGGCAATGACATTGCCACGTTTCCGGACTACCCCGCCGAAATTCGCGCCCCTGCAGGGACCATTCCCGGCGTCAGCGGCTTTCAGTTGCACTTCTCCTCGAATGAAGTTTACACGCCCGGCGACGCCATCGACGTGCTGATCGCCATGAATCCGGCAGCGCTGAAAGTGAACGTTGCTGACCTCAAGGCCAATGGGATCTTGATCGTCAACAGTGACAGTTTCAAGGAGAACGATCTGCGCAAAGCGCAGATGACCTCGAATCCGCTGGAAGATCATTCCCTCGATAAGTTCCGGTTGTTTTCGGTGGAGCTGGAGCGTTTGACGCGGCGCTCGCTCGAACATCTAGGCCTCGACGCGAAAACGATGGACCGCTGCAAGAACTTCTTCGCGCTGGGGATGTGCTACTGGCTCTACAACCGCTCGATGGAGCCCACGGTCCGCTGGATTGAGGAAAAGTTCAAGAACAAGCCGCTGCTCGTGGAGGCAAACAAACTCGCGTTGAAGGGCGGGTATTCTTATTGCGAAGCCACGGAAGCGTTTCAGATCAGTTATGAGATCCCGCCGGCGCAACTCACACCGGGTTTATATCGAAGCCTTAGCGGAAACCAGGCGCTAGCGCTCGGTTTTGTCACCGCGGCGCAGAAAGCAGGGCTGACGCTGTTTCAGGGCAGTTATCCCATTACCCCCGCGTCGGATATCTTGCACGAACTTTCGCAATACAAGGACTTCGGCGTCATGACGTTTCAAGCCGAAGACGAAATCGCGGCGATTACTTCGTCGATTGGCGCGGCGTACGCCGGCGCGCTTGCGATTACCACGACTTCAGGCCCGGGCATGGCGCTGAAAACGGAAGCGATGGGCCTCGCAGTGGCTGTCGAGATTCCGCTGGTCATTTGCGATATCCAGCGCGGTGGACCGTCAACCGGCCTGCCGACCAAGACCGAGCAAGCCGACCTGCTGCAGGCTTTATTTGGTCGAAACTCAGAGGCACCCATTCCCGTACTGGCGGCGTCGAGTCCGGCAGATTGTTTCTGGGTCGCGATCGAAGCGAGCCGCATCGCGGTCAAGTACATGGTGCCCGTCATCATTCTTTCAGACGGCTACCTTGCAAACGGCGCGGAGCCGTGGAGGATTCCGGAGTTGAGCGAGATTCCGGATTTCCCAGTGAAATTCGCGAGCGATCCGAAGGGCTTCCTTCCCTACAAGCGAGACCCGCTGACGCTGGCGCGGCCGTGGGCCGTCCCGGGAACTCCCGGCCTCGAACATCGCATCGGCGGCCTCGAGAAGCAGGACCCCACAGGCAACATCAACTATGAGCCCTTGAACCACGAAAATATGGTGCGTATCCGGGCGGCGAAGGTCGCAGCCGTCGTGCAGGAAATTCCCAATGTGCTTCCCGCCGGCGATCTGGAAGGCGATTTGCTCATCGTCGCCTGGGGCTCGACCTGTGGATCGATTACCGCGGCGCTGAAGGCACAGCGTGCCAAGGGCCGTAAGATTGGCCACCTGCATCTGCGATATCTGAATCCGCTTCCGTCGAATCTAGGCGATATCTTCAAGCGCTACAAAAAGATTCTCGTGCCGGAACTCAACATGGGTCAGCTTTTATGGGTTCTGCGCGCAAAGTTTCTCGTGGATGCGGTCGGTCTCAACAAGATTCAGGGACGGCCGTTCAAGCAAGCTGAGCTGGAACAGAAAATCGAGGAGATGTTGGAACTCTAGGAGAATCGACCATGGGCACCGCGACGCTGCCACCGCCTCTCACGAAAAAAGATTTTCAAACCGACCAGGAAGTGCGTTGGTGCCCCGGCTGCGGCGACTACGCGATTCTCTCCGCAGTGCAGGCAGTTTTCCCCGAACTCGGCATCAAGAAAGAAAATTTCGTCATCGTCTCCGGCATTGGTTGTTCCAGTCGCTTCCCGTACTACATGAACACCTATGGCTTTCACACGATTCACGGCCGCGCACCCGCGGTGGCGACCGGCCTCAAAGCCATTCGCCCCGACCTGGAAGTTTGGGTGGCAACGGGCGACGGAGATGCGCTCTCAATTGGCGGCAATCACACGATCCACATGCTGCGTCGGAATGTTGGAATCAAGGTTTTGCTTTTCAACAACAAGATCTACGGATTGACGAAGGGGCAATACTCGCCGACTTCGGAACTCAACAAGAAAGCGAAATCGACGCCCTTTGGATCGTTGGACCGGCCTTTCAATCCCGTCTCTCTGGCTATCGGATCCGAGGCCACGTTCGTGGCCCGGTCCGTTGACGTTTTCCAGGGACACTTGAAGGAGACGCTGAAACACGCGGCCGCACACAAAGGTTCGGCCTACGTAGAAATTTTGCAGAACTGCAACATCTTCAACGACGGCGCGTGGTTCTCGCTGACGGACCGCGATGCCCGCAGCGAGCACGTCCTCCAGCTCGAACATGGCAAGCCCATGGTTTTCGGCAAGAACCGCGACAAGGGTATCCGCCGGAAACCGGACGGCGACATCGAAGTCGTCCAACTCGGCAACGGCATCACCGAGTCTGATCTGATCGTTCACGAGGCGCACCATCCGCGTCCGGCATACGCCTTCCAGCTCTCGCACATGGAGCACCGGCCGGACTTCCCAACACCCATCGGGGTCTTCCGTGCGTGGGGCGACGTGCCACGCTACGAAGACGTGATGAACCAGCAGATCAAAGACGTTATCGCCAAGCGCGGCCGCGGCGACCTCGGCAAGCTCCTTCGCGCGGGCGACACCTGGGAAGTGAAATAACTTCCCGCTTCCTTCCCAACACCTCTTCGTTAGCACCAGGGTGGAGCGCCGATACTCCGCAGTCCTCGGCGCTCTACTCTTTTGTCCTGAAGATAGTTGTCTGAGTCTCGATCCCAGAAAAACCACCTGCTCAGTGTGCGATCGTTTTCCTCTCACAAGTCCTTTCCTTTCAATTCGCCCGGGGTCGCCTCTCCACGACATTGTGCGACATCTCCCCTCCTCGCCGGCTTGGCGTGCCTTGTCGCTTGAGTAGCGCGTTCGCACTGCGTAGGGTCATCTCACCAGCGGCATCCTGTTTGGCTTCGGGAGCCGCCGGGAAGAAGTGGAAGGAGAAGCGCCCATGATTTACGAACGCCTGCACGTCACATTCGTCGGAGTCGTCGCCACTCTGGTGGATTCCGTCGTCGTCGCGGAATTTGCCGGCTACTGGTTGCATCGGCTTCTGCACAGCGACAAGTTCCCGACCCTCAGTCGGGGCCATCTGATTCATCATTTCCTGATCTACGGTCCCCGGCAATCCATGCGCGCCGGAGCGTACCTCGACGCGACGGATAATCGCACTTCCGTCGGCAACGTGGGGGTCAAATGGCTGGCGCCCTCCGCAATCATTCTGTTGTTTTGTTGGGGAGCCATGGCGTTGCTCGGCGTGCCGCTTGCGTACCAGGTGCTCGCGCTGTGCCCGTTGCTCGGCTGGCCCATCCTGATGTTCAGCTACCTGCACGACAGAATGCACATCCGGAACTTCTGGATGACACGAGTTCCTCTCCTTAGATCGTGGTTCCTGAGAGCCAGAAGACTGCACGACATTCATCACCGCAGCGTGAACTGCGAAGGCTTCATGGACACCGACTTCGGCATCGGCTTCTACTTCTTTGACCGGTTCTTCCGGACCATGGCCAAAAGCCATCGCCGGTTCAATTGGGAGGGCTACCAGGCAGCCATCGGGCGCTATGGACTGGAGGAAATGGAGCTTTTGTCATTGCGCGGCTGCAGCGAGGCGCTGTTTCATAAGGAAACTGAAATCAAAACGGCCTCGCCCAATACTTGAATTGCTGGCACCGGCCGAAACGCTGGTTCTTCCGCGAAATCAGCACTGTCCGCAAAGGTGCGTCCACACGGAAGGCTCCCTCCCAGTCCGGGCCCTTCCTGGAATGTTTGTTCATTCTTTGGGATTTGAATAGTGCAACCTTGAACGATTTGCTACATCCAATAAGTACTAGGCGCCGAGCGCCCGCCCATGGATGAGCTTTCAAAACTCGGAGGTTTTGCCCTGCTGGGTGACGCGGACCCCGTGCCGCAGAGTCTGTTGGTCAGCTATCCGGAGCAGGCTAAGACATTAAAGCTGCTGTATGAGGTGAGCCGCGAGCTGACCTCGATTCTTGATCGCGAAGAGCTTCTCCGCCGCGTCGCCGAAAGCGTCAGGAAAATTGTGGATTATGACGTCTTCAGCGTCATGCTTTGGAATGAGAAGGCGCAGCTGCTGGAGAGCGTTTTCGCCATGCGCTGCAACGATTCGATTGCGGCGCGCCTTCGCCTCCCTCTTCATCATGGCCTCACGGGCACGGCCGCAGGAGAACGCCGCATCCTGCGGATCAACGACGTCACCGAAGATCCGCGTTATATCCGCTGTGAGACCGGCGTGGAAGCGCGTTCCGAACTCGTCGTGCCGCTTCTCATACAAGACCGCCTCATCGGTGTTCTCGATCTGGAGAGCACGGAACCTCATGCGTTCACCCTGGAACACGAACGCATGCTATCCACTCTCGGCTCCTATGTGGCCATCGCACTCGAGAATGCGCGGCTCTATGAACAAGCCCGCGAGAGTGAACGGCGGCTTCGGGACGATCTCGATACGGCACGGGAAATCCAGCTCCAACTGTTGCCGACCGGTGCACGGGAAGTGCCGGGTCTCGATCTCGCTGCCGGGTATGTGCCCGCACGCGAGCTGGGCGGCGACTTTTACGATTTTCTGCCCTACGGACAGGGCCGCCTCGGATTTATGCTCGGAGATGTTTCCGGCAAGGGGACGGCGGCAGCGCTGTATGGTTCCTTGGCGATCGGCACCGTTCGAGAAATCGTTGTGGATCACGCATGCGAGCCGGCTTGCATGCTCGCTCTTTTGAATCAGCGGCTGCTCGGCGCGCGGCTTGATTCGCGATTCATTGCCATGCTGTTCGCCGTTTACGATGCATCCACCCGGAGACTCACGCTCGCCAACGCTGGCGGACCTTATCCCCTGCTGGTCCGCAATGGTCAGGTGCGGGCCATCCGCCTGGAGGGCGTGCCGCTCGGCCTTATTCCCGATACCCAATACGATGAGACCACCATCGACCTGGATCCGGGAGACGTCGTTCTTTTCGCTTCGGATGGCATCCTGGAATCGGAGAATACCGTGCAGGAAGAGTTCGGCCCGGAACGTTTGACGGCTCTTCTATCAGCTATTTCTCAGCGAGATTCGGCTCGCGATATCTCCGAACGAATCCTGGCTGCAACGGATGGCCACAGCGGCGCGGGCACTGCACCTCACGACGATCGCACCTTGGTCGTGCTGCGAGTGACCGACGATACATCCTCCGACTTTTCGAAACTCCCGATCATCTACTGACGGCCGCAAAGTAGACCGTTGAGTATTTGCCGAGAAATTTAGCTTCGCCGGCGCATACGAACAGTACTAACAACAAGAAACAACGATTCACGATTCCCCCAAAGCCACTCGCTGCCGGCGCTCCAATCAGGCGGAACTTCCCTGGACCAATCCTTGCCTCTACTTAGACAAAGTACTGCCCCTCACTCATTGCCATCAGGCTGCGCCTCTATCGGTCAAAGCCGTTGCCGCCCGCCTGAAAAAAAGAAACCCTGCGGAGATCCTCTGCAGCGCGAAAAAACCAGTACTTCGAAATGCCAAGCTGAGTTAGTTGCCGGTCTTGAGGGCTACGGCGTGCGCGGAGTCCGCAAAATAATTCTGTTCGCGGAGCTTTCGGTAGATCCGGCCTGCGACAACGGCGGCGGTAGGACCCTTCACGGTGCGCGTGTTTCCGCGCAGCAGAACGGCAAGCGCGATTTTCGGGTGCGCGTCGTCCGTGTAACTGATGAACCAGCCGATTTTCGACGGCGTCGTGTGGTCGTCGCAAGTCCCCGTCTTCCCGAGCGGCATCTCGTCGCCGCCCCGGTCGAAGCTTGATTTGCCGGTGCCGTACAGGACCGCGGCGAGCATGCCTTCGCGGATCTCTGGAAGTATCGTGCCGATATTCAATTCACGCTTCACGCGAGGCGTAAAATTCTCAACTTCTTCCTGGCTGTGGGGGTACTGCAAGTAATAAAGGGTTCCGCCGTTCGCGAACGCCGCGGAGAGCGCCGCAAGTTGCAGCGGGGTTGCCTGAATCCCTTCGCCAAAACTGGACATCCGCGCGACTCCACCATAGGCGGGCGGCACGGTCGGAAACGAGCCCGGATGTTCGTCAGGCAGGTTGTACCCGGCGAGTTCTCCCAGGCCGAGCAGTCGGCCGTACTTGGAAACCGTTTCGAATCCCATACGCGACCCAAGCTGCTCAAAAAACACGTTATTCGAATGCGCCATCGCTTCCGTCAGGTTCATATATTTACGGCGCCCAACTTTGAGCATGGTGTCGCGCGTGATGACGTTTTCTTCGAGCGCGGCAAGTGCGATGGTCGGCTTGATCGTGGAGCAAGGGATGTAGCCTTCGCCAAATGCGATTTTTTGATTCACGACCGTGAGGATGCGGCCGGTGCTCGGATCAACCGCGACGACCGCCCCGTTGTAACGGCCAAGTGCGGAAACCGCGGCTGCGCGAACGATGGGATCATCGTACGCACCATCGTCCCTGCTGGAAGAATCCGCAAACGTCGGGACCCCGCGGTAACGCGTTGCGTATTTGCGAGCGCGTCTTACCGGCGTTCCCGCGGGTGGCGCCGCCGGCAGAGGCAAGGCAAAGACTATCGACAAAAGTATTGCGAGAGTGGCTTTTCCGAACTGCTTCACTGTTTCCACCTTTTCAGGGTGACCGCCAACCGGTCAATCCGCCCTGGCCTGCCCCGCCCAAGAAAAACCACCAGGGTCAGAGTTTTACCTTACGCCGTACCTACGGTCAACAATCATTCACAAAGACCGCTCGTGGCCGCTACCTGCTGCTCGCCCCAGCGGACGTGCTGCAGGGAGTTATTGCATCCCATCTACCATTTAATGACACCGCTCATTTGATGCGACTTACGGCCGTCGCAAGTGGCAGTCTCACTGACCAAGAGAAACTATTTCTCTCAGTGTGAGACATATTTTGGCCTTTCAGGCATTCCTACACAATAGCCTGACAGGCCCAGTACGAGGCTATGTGCTTTGTTTTGAATAGCTGACCGTCAGGCCAGGAGCCTGAACCTCCGCACAGTCGGGGTTGTTGGCGCGGCCTGAAGGCAGGCACCGCACGCGTCGCCCGAAAAAGACGGCCCTTCTGCCGGTTGGCAGAAGGGCCGTCTTCATTGATCGGACCGTTGCGGTTAACGCGCGGGGCGGGCTTTGGACGCGTCCGCGCCGGCGACTGCCGCGGTGGCCTTCATGGACGGCTTTTCCGCTTGTGCAGGAGCCGCGTGTCCGTTCGTTCCGGCCCCGGCCGCGTTCGAATTGCCGGGCATTGGGATTTCTAGCTTTTTTCGCAGCACGTTTTCCAGCTTGTCGCGGATGTCCTTGTTCTCCTTCAGGAAGACACGGGCGTTTTCGCGGCCCTGGCCCATGCGCTCGCCGCCGAAGCTGATCCACGTGCCGCTCTTTTCCAGCACGCCCTTTTCAACACCCAGATCGATCAGGTCGCCTTCGCGCGAGATGCCTTCGCCGTAGACGATATCGAATTCGGCTTCGCGGAAAGGCGCAGCGACTTTGTTCTTCACCACCTTCGCGCGCGTTCGGGAGCCCACGACCTTATCGCCTTCCTTGATGGCCTGTATGCGCCGGATATCCACGCGCATGGACGCATAGAACTTCAGCGCGCGGCCGCCCGTCGTCGTTTCCGGGTTGCCGAACATGACGCCAATTTTCTCGCGGATCTGGTTGATGAAAATCAAGCAGGTGCGGGATTTCGAAACGATGCCGGTGAGCTTGCGCAGCGCTTGCGACATCAGCCGCGCTTGCAAACCCATTTGCGGGTCGCCCATGTCGCCCTCAAGTTCGGCCTTGGGAACCAGCGCGGCGACGGAGTCCACCACGACGATGTCCACGCCGCCGGAACGGATCAGCGTTTCGACGATTTCGAGGGCCTGCTCTCCGTTATCCGGCTGCGAGACCAGCAGGTTGTCCACGTCTACGCCGAGCTTCCGCGCATACACCGGATCGAGCGCGTGCTCCGCGTCAATGAACGCCGCCTGCCCGCCGAGCTTCTGCGCTTCGGCGATCACGTGCAGCGTCATGGTCGTCTTGCCGCCGGACTCTGGGCCGTAAATCTCGATCACGCGCCCGCGCGGAAAACCGCCGACGCCCAGCGCCGCGTCAATCGAGAGACATCCGCTGGGAATTACGCTTACGGGCACCAGAATGTCCCGGCTGCCCAGGCGCATGATCGCACCCTTACCGTGGTCCTTTTCAATCTGCGATATCGCCGCTGCCAGCAATTTTTCTTTTTCGTCTGTCATGTCACACCTCGGTGGAGGAAAGTAAAAACTTGGGCCTGTGGGGCCGATGGCCTGGGTTCTGCGCCGGGAAAGCGCATCGTCCTTGTCCAGAGACATAACGAAGTGTGGAGCTTACCACTCGATTCATCTTCGTGCCATCCTTCTTTTTAGCCATCCGCACCCGATCTGTTGAAAACGACGAGGAGCAAAGTACCATCATGGCGAACAAAAAGCAAACATTATTTTTCGCCTTTTCTTCGCTTATGAACCTGGCCCTCGAACGCACCCCAACTATTCGATAAGCTCAAATCTCAGCAAATCGCCATCCCGCCAGCCTGCGTCCGCGATCATCGCCCGTGTGCCAATTGGAAATGTGTCGTTCAGAGCGTGATAAGCCACCACGACGCGACGCCCGTCGGCGTGCCGGTAAATGCGATGACTACCACGTACTCGTTGAAGCGCGAATCCGTCGCCTTCCAAAGCCCGGATGAAGCGGCGAGCCGACAGGCCGCGTGGGACACGCGTCAAACATTGACAAGAACGGCAGGTTCCGCCAGCCCGATGGTGCCTTGATCCACTGGAATTGCCTGCCCGGCTTCGCGAAGATCTTGAACGTAAAGGTCAATGGCCTCGCGGATACTTGCGAGTGCTTCCTCATAGCTGTGGCCCCAGGTGTGGCAACCCTTGAGCGCTGGAAAGGAGGCATGCCAGGCGTCTCGGCCATCCTCAAATTTATCGGGCTCGATGGCCACTTTGAAAACGTAGGATTTCATTGGCTCCATGCCTCGCGCCGCACTTGCCCGCCACAAAACCGGGTCAATCAGATTATCTCCTGGTTACGCAGCACGAGGTGGTTGGAACTGCCGCAGACACCGCGATATTTAGAGTTCCCCTTCACACCGGATTCCCAGTTGAAGAAATCATCGATCATAGCTGTAAAATCCCCTCCCGGATTTGCGGCCGCGCCATCCGGCAGCCACGTATTTCTTCAGCAAGGGGCAAGCACGATACTTCGGATCGCCGAGCCCTTCTTGCAGTACGTGCAGGATATCCACGCAAACGTCGAGGCCAATGAAATCCGCCAGCTCCAGCGGCCCCATTGGATGATTCATCCCCAGCTTCATCACCGCGTCGACAGCCTCCGCCGTCGCCACGCCCTCCATCACGCAATAAGCCGCCTCGTTGATCAGCGGCATCAGCACGCGATTCGAAACAAAACCTGGCGCATCATTCACCGCCACGGGCTTCTTCTCCAGTTTCTCCGCCAGCTTCATGGTCGTTTCAAACGTCGCGTCGCTCGTTTGCAGCGCCCGAATCACTTCCACCAGCGCCATCACCGGCACGGGATTCATGAAGTGCATCCCCACAAACCGGTCCGGACGCTTAGTCAGCGCCGCCAGCGCGGTCACCGAAATCGACGATGTATTGCTCGCAATGATGACCTCGGGCCGGAGAATGCCGTCCGCTTCGCCAAGCACAGCCCGCTTAATCTCCATTTTCTCCGGCACCGCTTCGACCACAAAATCCGCCGCCGCAATAGCCGCCATATCCGTCACGGCCTGCAAACGCCCAAGAACACTTCCCTTCTCCGCCGCAATCTTGCCCTTCTTGATTTCCCGATCGAGATTCTTGCCGATCGTCTCCATCCCCCGCTCAAGAAAGCACCGCTCCACGTCGCGCAAAATCACCTTGTACCCCGACCGCGCAAACACATGCGGCGCGATCCCATTCCCCATCGTCCCCGCACCCAGCACTGCAATAGTCTTAATATCAGAAAGGTTCAAAAAGCCTCCCGAGAGAACACCAGAGGCAACGGAAACACAAGACACGCAGAATCGTCAAGCTGCGGAGAACTTTTTCAGTTCCTTGAAGATGCTCTTCGAAGGAGCTGCCAAGGCGAGCCACGCGGCGAGTGTGGCGAATTTTTCATCCTGAGACCACGGCGCGCCAAAAGGGCGTCCAAGCTCGGTAACGCGGCGCATCAGCTCGTTTGGTTTGGCGCGAAACACTTGTCCAGCGCGATCCAAGAGTTCCTTCTCTTTGATTGTAAAATCACGCAGCCTGCGGCGAGCGCTCGCACGAAGCAGCGCTTCCCGGAAAAGTTCTCCGTCCGCAGTGTGAATCAGCGCGTGCGAAGCAAGAATTTTTTCCAGCACAGGAAGTGGTCTGCCAGAAGCAAGGAGCAGGCCGCATCGCGTGAGTTTCACTCCCTGTTCTTGCGTTCTAGATTCAAGCTCCTGGACTGCGCGGTAGGCAAGACGCCTTGACTCGGTCCGCATCCGCGAGATGAATTGGCGAGCTTGACCCTCCAGCATCTTTTCTGCGGTGTGGTACGGCTGGCGGAATTCATACGTGAAAGTTTCAACGAGGTGAACCCTCTGCCGTGCGAGCACGACAGGCGCCCCTCTATCCACGCACACCGCGACAACCGCCGCCCACCCCGAATGCACACGAAACCCAATCGCCGCTTGTTTCAAATGACCCATTGCGAACACCTACTCCGGCTGCGGGCCTTCAATGACTTCCTGCGCGAGTTCCCTTGCTCGTGCTTCGTCCTCTGGGTGACTGAATACTTTGGCTGTCCCTAATGGCAGGGTCTCTATGCAGTAAGCGATTTCGTGTTCCTGGAGCGCAAAACCGATGCCCCCGGCCAGCCCGATATTCTCACCGGACCAAACCAGCGCTGAAATGTCCTCGGGCAACCAGCCGTTTTGCCACGCCCGCTCAGGCCAGTAGTCGAGGAACGAATCTCTCCCAATATGAAAACCTGCGCTCGGTTCGAATTCCCAGTGTTGCAAGACTTGCGACATTACCTGCGTCGCGCGCTCGAAGTCCTGCTCCAAAACCACAGCCGTGTAATTTGGCGTGTAGTACACGCCGGGTATGATGCCGCCGCTCGTGAGATTCGCATTATTGTACGGGATGCCTGCCGCCTCGAGCGCCTTCCTCAAGTCCACGATGAATTTTGGATGATCGATGTTGCACAGCAAACGGGCCGAATCCTCGACGGCCCTATCCGGCTGCGGCAGGCGCAGAGGAACGCCACAGTTTGGACAATTCGGAGAAGACGTAGTGAATTCCGCAAAGCACAAAGGGCAAATTCCCGTGGTCCCGGGAGATAATTCGCGCTCCGCTACGTTTGCCATGCGATCCTCGGGCAGATTTTTCTCAAACTCTTCTCTGGCAGAGTCCAGAATCCATCTTGCCAATGGCAATTCCTCTTCCGAAACCCAAACTTCAAATCCGCCATGATCCGAGCTGCCGAGCTCCGACCCCCTCATCGCCTTGGGAACCGGGGGGTTCTCCGGCGCGCCATAACAAGCGACCTTTTTGTTCCAGAGACTCCACAATAGCTCCATATAAAAATAAGGATCGCTTCCGCCCCACAACCGCGCACCATATTTTTCCGTCACCGCCACTTTTTTCGCCAACGGATGGCGGACCGCCTCCGCGTAATTCTCCACCAGCTCTACGTCGCAGTCGGCGCAACGTGTAAATCCCGGCCGGTACTCCGCTTTGCATTGTGGACAATACATAGCGCGCAGAGTCTACTACACCTCGAACTCCCGACTGGCCGGCGACGGGTAGAAATCTCTCCGCTGCACCCACAGCTTCACGCTCGCCCCAAATTTAATCTCAACTTTATCTATCCCCTTTCTTTTCACATCTTCTTGCGTACTTTTTGCACTTTTTTGCACCCGCGCAAAACTCAACTCTTTTGTTTTCAAGCGTTTCAGCACTCTTTCGCAAAAAACAGAGGCGTACTCCCTCCATCCGCTACCCGGAAAGAGCTCGCCTGTTAGCTACGTGCGCATCCTTTGGCCGATCTCCCTGAGTCTTTTCTCCTTTCACCTCCGTATACCCGTTAGAATGAGCGCCTCAATCTCATGCGTGACCCCACAACGGTTCGGTTTCTTCGGGATCCCCGCCATACCCTGTCCAACCCTGCTTTTCTCCACGCTGATGGGCGATGAAGCGAAGGCCATCGCGCGCGGCCTGCAGAAGCGCGACCCCGATTTGCTCGACCGCCTGATCGAGCAGTACCAATACCGCCTGTTCCGCTACTTGGTGTACGTCACCGGAAACAAAGAGCGCGCCGAAGATTTTTTTCAGGAAACGTGGATCCGCGTTCTCGAGCGCGGCCACCAGTACGACGGCAAGTCGAAATTCGAAGCCTGGCTCTTCGCCATCGCGCGGCACCTGGTCATCGATTGGCAGCGGTCAAAGAAACCTCAAAGCCTCGATACTCTGACCGATCCCGAACAGGAGCATCCGCTGCAGCTCGTGAATGAAAGCGAAGCCTCGCCACTGCAACAGGTTCTCAGCCAGGAGAATGATGAAACCGTCCAGGCATCGCTGCAGAAAATCCCCGCGATCTATCGCGAGGTGCTCGTGCTGCGCTTCCAGGAAGAATTGCAGATCGACGAGATGGCGGGAATGCTCAGCATTCCCCTATCCACAGTGAAATCGCGCCTGTACCGCGGCCTCGAAGCCCTTCGCGGAGCACTCCAGGGAGGCGCCGCATGAAGCGAAACCGGAATGCCGTCGCGGCATACGCGGTTGTGGTTGTAGTGGCGCAGCATGCTGCGCCACTACAAGGGGAAATCTCCAGATGAGCACAGACCAGCACGCTCGCGCCAAACAATTGGTCGCGCAGGAACGCGTCGAAGGCATCTCGCCAGCCGAGCGCGATTGGCTCACCGCACATTTGCAAGATTGCACGCATTGCGCCGAGCTCGCGCGCCAAACGGGTGAAGCGCTGCGCTCGATGTGCACAGCGGCGATTCCCCTCCCCCGCGGGCTTGCCAGCCGCACACAATTTCGCGTGCGCCTGCGCGCCCAGGAATTGCGCGAGCAAGCGCCGCAGCGCCGGGCGCTGTGGTTCGCCTGCACGCTCTCGTGGGCTTTCGGGATTGCCAGCGCGCCTTACGTCTGGCGGCTCTTCGCGTGGTTCGGCGAGCGCACCGGCGTTCCGAAACTGGTTTGGGAAGTCGGCTTCGGTTTGTGGTGGACGATTCCCGCGCTGTTTGCGGCAGCCGTCCTGCTGATGGAGAATTCGCGGAAAGGCGATCAGCCCGATTGGATGAGCCAGGGAAGCTAACCGGAACGAGTGGAGAGAGAGGAAAATGATGTCGGACTATCCGCAGCGCGTGACAGATTCATTCAACGAGAGGAAGCGGCTCATCCGCTTGCGTCGAAAAAAGGAAAACCTCCGGTTCTGGGAAGAGCTTCGGATTATTCCGCGCTGGCTGATGGCGCTTGTGGCCATCCTTTACGTACTTGCGCTGGTGATCGCCACTACCGTGAATCTAGCGCAGGCGCACAATCCCAACGGGAATGAAATGTTCCCTTGGGAATTGCGGGACAATCCGGCGCTGGCATCGTTAGCGTTGGCAGGAATCGTCACCGCGGCAAGTCTTTGCCTGGCGACCATTATTTTATTACTCGCCTACGTTAACCGCGATGCCTCGCGCCGCGGAATGAGCGCTGCTCTGTGGACGATTCTGGTGACTATTCTCCTGCCGGCGTGGGGGTTCATCGGTTTTGTCATTTACTTGCTGATGCGCGAGCCGCTCCCGTATCCCTGCCCTGCTTGCGGCAACACCGTGGGCGCGCGCTTCAACTTCTGCCCCAACTGCAAATGCAACTTGCATCCCTCGTGCCCGCAGTGCAAGCGCGAAGTCGCCGAAACCGACAAGTTTTGTCCCTTTTGCGGAAATGACCTGAAAGCGACGACGGACGTCGTCGAAGTTTCGGCACAAAATTCAGTGTAGAGCCCTTTAACCCGTCAAACCACCGAGCGATTCTCAACCGCCCATGCTAGCGGCGTGGCCTCGAGAACTTCTCGAACAATTTACCGAACTTGCGCTTGGCCGCTTCCATGGCCTCCTTTCTTCTTGACGGCCGAGCTGCCCGATAGCATTGTTGCTGTACCTTTTAGCTGATGGAAGGACGCTCTCATGAGAAAAATCTTGACCCTGCTCCTGGCGATCGCCGCGTTCGGGTTAGCCGCGCGGATGCAAGGACTTCCCAAGGCAGCCGACGACGAAACCCAGCTCATCCAACTCGAACGCTCTTGGAACCAGGCCGAAATGGGACGTGATTCGAGTGCCATCGTCTCGTTGTTCGACGACACGCTCGTCTATGTCGATTACGACGGGTCTCTCATGAACAAAGCCCAGTACCTGCGCACCGTGGCAGACCCCACCGCCAAGCCCGAACATATGCACGACGAGGGAATGAAGGTGCATGTCTACAGCAGCGCTGGAGTGGTCACGGGCGTGTACCGGGAAACAGGCACCACAAAGGGAAAGCCGTACACCAGGCGCGCGCGGTTCACTGACACCTGGATCAAACAAAACGGCCAATGGAAATGCGTCGCCAGCCAGAGCACACTTATTCAGTAGGACTTATATCTCTGAAGACTTAGCACCGCTCGACGGCGAGGGCCACGGCGTTGCCTTCGCCGAGGCAGAGGGCGGCGATGCCGCGCATGAGATTGCGGCGCTGCAATTCATAGAGCAGGGTGACCAGGATGCGCGCGCCGCTGGGCGTATCCCTGCCCTGCTTGCGGCAACATCGTGGGAGCCCGGTTCAACTTCTGGCCCAACTGCAAATGCAACCTGTGCCCCTCCCCCAGTACAAGCGCGAAGTCGCCGAAACTGACAAGTTTTGCCCCTACTGCGCATTTGAACTTGCCGAAGGGCAACCTTCGATTGCGTCGCCGAATGCGATCAGTTGAGGGGTGCCGGCTGACGGCAGGATTTCAACACAGAGGACACGGAGGACACAGAGAATTCCGGAAGTGAGCGACTACTCCGGCGGGGTAGCCTGCGTGACCTGGCGGATGATTTCGCGGGCGGCGGATTCATCGGAAGGAAGAACGAAGTAGCGAAGCATTCCCGGTGCGCGGCCCTGGCGGCGATAGGGAATGCGGTTCTCGAGAAAGCAATCTTCAAGGACCTGCGCCAGGGCAGCGTCTCCCCCGGACCAGATTTCCGCAGTGGCCGCGGCAGGATTCCAACGTGGCCGGGCGGGAATCGTCGACGCGTTGCTGCTTTCGGATAATTCCGGACTGGTTTCATTACCGAAGAATGGACTGTCTTGAATGTCCGCGAGGAGCTCCTTGACCTTTGGAAGATCACTGGCGAACACACGGATGATGTACTTGGGACGGGGCATGGCAAGTTCAAAAACGAGATGATCGCTAGTGGCTTGCACATAGTGCTGAATTCCCTGTTCACGAAGCGTGGCAATGGCATTGCTGACGGCAACAGGGTCGCCGCCTCGCCAAGCCGCTTCGAGGTGCTCCTTACGCGCTTTTTCACTCAGCGGACGGCCGCGAAGGTCTTCCGGTACGAGCGACACGCCGCAGACCGTGCAGAGCTCAAAACCAGCGCCATACTTGATATCACAAGTGGGACAGTACTTGAGTGCGGTTGGATGAGACTCTCCTGGAATGGAATCCTCTGCCGGAAGAGGCTCGACGATCAATTGCGCTTTGCAACCGGGGCAGGTAGAGAGGAATGCGGAGCAAGCGGCCGAGCAGTTGTAGCAGATCTGCGTCGGCGCGGACCCGGTCGATCGAGCGGCCAACGAGGCTGCGGCAACATTCAAGGCCCGATCAAAATCATTGGTAAGCACGCGAATCGTGGATGCGCGATGCGTGATGGCGCCAATCAGGCCGCCAAGGGCACGCTCCGAACGGGCGGGAATCCGGACTTCAGAAAGAGTGTCCCTTACAGAGTCAAACTCGACCAGGTCGCGGCCGCTCCACAGGAGCCGCGCCGGATTAGCGCGCACCTTCTGGGAAGAAAGCTCGGCAACCAATGCGGCCCCGCAGGTGGCGCATTTCTCGATTTCTTCGCGGTATTCAGCTGCGCACAGCGGGCAATACTTCACGGATTCCTTATCTAATACCGTTCCAATGCAAGAGCAACGGCATTTCCGCCGCCGAGGCAGAGGGCGGCGATGCCACGATTGAGATTGCGGCGCTGCAATTCGTAGAGCAGGGTGACCAGGATGCGCGCGCCGCTGGCGCCGATGGGATGGCCGAGGGCGACAGCGCCGCCGTTCACGTTTACTTTTTCGGGATTGAGCTTGAGCTGGCGCGTGACGGCGATGGCAGCGACAGCGAAAGCTTCGTTGAGTTCGACAAGGTCGACGTCTTTGTCGCGGTCCCAGCCGGTTTTCTTCAATAACTTTTCGACGGCATCCACCGGCGCCATCATCACCCACTTCGGTTCGACGCCGCTGACGGCTTGCGCGACAATTCGCGCAAGCGGCTGCTTACCCATGCGTGACGCATTCCGCTCGCTGCTAACAATCAATGCCGCCGCGCCATCGTTGGTGCCGGGCGCGTTCCCCGCCGTGACTGTGCCGTCTTTTTTGAACGCGGGCTTCAATTTCGCGAGAGCTTCCATCGAAGTATCTTCGCGCGGCGATTCGTCGTACTTGATGATGATCGGCTCGCCCTTTTTCTGCGGCACTTCGATGGGCAGAATCTGGGCTTCAAAGAAACAGGATTTTCGCGCGCGCACCGCTTTCTGGTGGCTTGCGACGGCGAACTTGTCCTGCTCTTCGCGAGTGATGCCATATTTTTCGGCGACGAGCTCGCCGGTCATGCCCATGTGAAAATTCTCGTAGGCGTCCCACAATCCGTCGGCGATCATCGAGTCCACGAGTTTCCCATCGCCGATGCGGTAACCGGTTCGCGCTTGGGGCAGAAGATACGGGCAATTGGACATGGACTCCATCCCGCCGGCCACGACTATTTCCGATTCGCCGAGCTGCACCGCCTGCGCAGCCAATGCAACGGCCTTCAAACCGGAGCCGCAAACTTTGTTAATGGTCATCGCGGCAACACGGGGATTGCAGCCACCCTTCAGCGCCGCCTGCCGGGCGGGATTCTGTCCGAGGCCAGCTTGCACGACGTTGCCGAGAATGGCTTCGTCAATTTGATTCGAATCGAGGCCGGCGCGGCGGATCGCTTCGGCGACAGCTTTCCCGCCAAGTTCGGGAGCGGAAAATCCGGCGAGACCGCCTTGAAATTTTCCGATGGGCGTTCGAACGGCGGAGAGAATGACGGGAGTTTCGGTGCTCATGGTAAGCCTCCGGAGGAGCGGCGAGCTTCATTATACCGCGATGCAAGGAAGGAGGCTGCGGCGGCAAGCCAAACTCTGGGGACGGAACGCTCCGCCCCCGGAGAGTGATACTAATTCGCGGCCGCTCCGGCCGTGCCCGGCTGAGTTTCATCCGCGCTCGGGCCATAAAGGCCCGGAACGGCGACGTTGAGCAGGCGGAAATAGACCGTGAGCTGAGCGCGATGGTGGATGTGGTGATTCAGGACCATCCCCCGAATGCAGGCCACGCGCGGCATGTTGAAAATTTCCTGGCCGCCGGCAAGCAGTTTCCAGTGTTTCATCATTTCCGCATCGCTCACGGTGGAAAGCGCGGCGCGAGTCTCGGCGACATTCTTGTCGAATTCAGCGAGCAGCTCCTTGCGATTGCCGATCTTCGGCGGTTCGAATACTGGGCCGCCCACGGGCGCATAGTCGAACTCCCGTGTGTTGATCGTCATCGGCAGCCAGCCCACCATCGTGGCGACATGGCTGGCCAGCCAGCCGACGGTTCCGGATTTCTCGTGTGGTTTCCAGTTCCATTTGTCATCGGGAACGCGTTCGAGGGTCTTGCGCGTGCTCTGCATCTCTTGGTCGAACTCACCAAGCATCATCTGTCCAATGGTCATGACTTCCTCCCTTGCGAAGTTTGTGATTCGGGCGCACCGATACTAGGCGAATAAAAAGCGAATTGTCAAGCACATTTTCATCCACTTTCTGGTCACGCTCTCCAACTTCGGCTGCTCTGCCCTGCTTAGTTGCGCGAACGTCCAAATTGGTCACTTCGAACTTGCGCCGGCCCTGGCCACTGGGCTTGACAGAAAGTGAAGACGGAAGAGAATGGCAGCATGGCACACCAATTCTCCACGTCTTACATAAAAGATTCCATCGGTGTTTTTCAGTATTACAAGAAATTGACGGAGCGGGCGATAGCCCAGTGCCCGGACGCGGGGCTCTTCACGATCCTCGATGGCCAGTCCAATTCCATTGCCATCATCGTGAAACACATGGCCGGGAACATGCGCTCGCGCTGGACGGATTTCCTAACCAGCGATGGAGAAAAGCCTGACCGCAATCGCGACATGGAATTTGAAGCGCCGCCAACAACGCGCGCGGCGCTAATGGAAACGTGGGAACGCGAGTGGAAACACCTCTTTGGCGCGCTGGAGCCACTGAGCGATGCGGATCTAACCCGCACGATTACCATCCGCACCGAGCCGCATTCCGTAATGCAAGCCATCAACCGCCAGGTCGCTCACTATTCCTATCATGTCGGGCAAATAGTTTATCTTGCGCGGCACCTCGCTGGGGACAAATGGCAAACACTGACGATTCCGAAAAGGAAATCGGCCGAGTTCAACGCGAAAGTGGCATCCCGCGAATTTTCGCAGCGGTAGCATGAGCAGACTACAAAAATAGCGCCCGTTTCCCCTTGCACGAAAAATCCGATACCCTTCTAATCGATGGCAACTTTGTTTGAGATGGAACCGCTTGGGGAGAGCGGGCTGAAGGTCAATGACGCGCAGAGGCGCGCGATCACGCACGGCGAAGGACCGCTGCTGGTGATTGCCGGGGCGGGAACTGGGAAAACGCGCGTCATCACGGAACGCATCCGGCACCTGCTGCAATCGGATGAAACGCTCTCCGGCGAAAATATTCTCGGGTTAACATTCACGAAAAAGGCAGCCGGGGAGATGAAAGCGCGCGTGGTGAAGGCCACGGGCGAGCGCGGCAAAGCGGTGACGCTGGCGACGTTTCATTCCTTCTGCGAGACGTTACTCGCGGAGGCCGACCCGCAGCGGGTGATGCTGGACCAGTTCGATCACTGGATCCTGTTGCGGCGCAACCTGCGGCGGCTGCGTCTGGACAAATACAGGAGACTGGCCGATCCCGGGCAATTTCTCAACGATTTCGTGGAGTTTTTTTCGCGTTGCCAGGACGAACTGGTGTCCGGCGAAGACTATCAACAGTATGCCGCCGGGCTGGCGGCGCGCCTTGAAGCCGAACGGGAAACGCTGGACGAAGACACTCTCGCGGAACGCCTGGAGACGATCGCGTTACAGCAGGAGCTTGCACGCGCATACCGGGCCAGCGAAGAACTGCTGCGCGAAAAAAACCGCGTCTCCTTTGGCTCGCTGATCACCGGAGCGGTGGCCTTGCTGGAACGGGACGCGCCACTGCGCGAGGCTCTGCAAAACAAATACCGCTACATCCTGGTCGATGAGTTTCAAGACACCAACATCGCTCAACTCCGCTTGCTGGAGATGCTGGCCGGGCCCACGAAGAGTGTCGTCGCGGTCGGCGACAACGACCAGGCGATTTACCGGTTCCGAGGAGCTTCCTTCGGGAGTTTCAAATTATTCCTGGAGCGTTTTGCCGGGTGGAAAGAAGGCCAAGACTCCACACCGTTCCGAGTGGCGCTGACGGAGAACTATCGCTCGACGCCAAACATCCTGCGCGTGGCGATGCAGGTGATCGGGCAAAATGCCGTAAGCGCCGACTTTCCAAAGAAAGTTCTCTCTCCAAACAAACCCCCGGGTGAAAAGATCCGCATCGTGGAGCTGGCAACTCCGGAAGAGGAAGCGCGATGGGTGGCGAGCGAACTCGAGCGCATTCATGGAGCGGGGCGGCGCTGGAAGGATTTTGCCGTGCTTTACCGCCAGCACGCGCATCGGGATCATCTGGTGGAGGAGCTATCACGGCGAAAAATTCCGTTTGTAATCACGAGACTCTCCATTCTAGAGCATCCCCTGGTGAGGGATGTGCTTGCGTACCTGAGGCTAATCGCCGCGCCTTACGACGACATTGCTTGCGCGCGCGTGCTGGCGGCGCCAGCATGGCACCTGAAAGCAAGGGATTTGGTGCGCCTGGCCACCCGTGCGCGAAAAGAGAAAAAGGCGATCTACGATCTTCTGCAACTGCCCCAGGGACAATTGGCGTTCGACCGCTCACAAGCGGCGCTCGGGCAACTGGTGGAATTGGTTTCTTCGCAGAGAAAAACTCTGAAGCGCTGCACCGCGCGGGAGATTCTGGGCAGTCTGACGGAGTGGCTGGAGATACCGCAGCGCGCGAAGGAACACGACCGAAAATATGTCACGCGGCTGAGGGAGTTTATGAAGGAGTGGGAACCGAAAAGCGAAACGCGTGGCCTGGGGGAGTTTATCGAGTATCTGGATTATTACGCTCAGGCTGGGGGAGTGGTGAGCCTGGAAGACGACGCGCCGGTAGACGCGGTGCAATTGATGACCGTCCATGGAGCGAAGGGCCTGGAGTTTCCGCAGGTGTTTCTGTTGCGTGTGAACAACCGCGCCTTTCCGGCAACCGAGAGGTCCCGTGTGTTCGAATTCCCGGTGGAGCTAATGAAAGAGGGCGCCCCCGCGGAGCAGTTTCATATCCAGGAAGAGCGGCGGCTGTTTTACGTGGCGCTAACGCGCGCGGAAGAACGGCTGACCATCACCACAGTGACGGAGAAAAAAGGAAAAGTGCCGGTGTTCATCGAGGACATCGTGATGGAACCGGCGATAAAGCGGCAGGACGTGCGCCAAATCATGCCGAAGCTGCCTGCTCAGGGAAAAGAGGACCGGGCGCCGCAAGGCGACTGGCAAGATGCGCAGCTCTTCCCCGCCGCGGCGGAACCGGCAAAGATTTTTTCGCGGATTGCGGATTGGGCGGAAGAGTTTCACCCACCGTCACCGGAGCCGCTGCCGCTCAGCCCTTCGGCGCTGAGCGGCTACCGGACCTGCCCCCAAAAGTATCTGTTCGGGTATTTGTGGTCGTTGCGGGAGGGGCCGAAAGCGGCGATGACTTTTGGGGCCGTGATGCACACGACCATCAAACGTTTTGTGGACCAACTGCGCAAGGGCGTTAAGCTGCCATTCGACGAAGTGCAAAGAATTTTTGAGATGGAATGGAATTCGAAAGGATATGAAGATGAATATCAGGAAGAGGAATACAAGAAGGACGGGCTGGAGCAGTTGCGCGCGTTTCATGCGGGCGTGATGGCGGAACTCCCGCAAGCGTTGGAGCAGGAGAAGACATTCGAATTGCCCATCGACAACAACGTCATCATCAAGGGGCGCATCGACCAGATCAATTCATTGGGGAACAAGCGAGACGTGGAAATCGTGGATTACAAGACGGGACGCCCGAAAAAGGATGCGGACGCGAAAAAAGATTTACAGCTGAGCTTGTATGCGCTGGCGGTGAAGGAGATTTTAGAGCTGGAGCCCGTGCGGCTGGTTTTTCATTATTTGCAGAACAATCAGCGGCAGGAAACCACGCGGGACGCCAAGCAATTGGATGAAGCACAGCGAGTCGTGCAACAAGCCGCTGCGGACATTCGCGCGGGAGAATTCCCAGCGAAGCGAGGTTTCGTCTGCCGCAATTGCGCCTACCAGCCCATCTGCCCAGCACATGAAGAAGCCCTGAGCGCCTGAACGAACGCGCGCTGGAAGGATTACCAGGAGCAGTTGAGGCAACACCGGCGGCCAAGAGCTGATGGAATCACTTTATCAGCAGGTGCCCGGCAAAAGAAAAAGGGCGCCCCAACCTGCGTCAGGGCGCCCGAGCCGTCGAATCCTGTTGAAGACCCCTACTTCCCTTTTTTCGGCCCCTTTTTCTCGTCCTTCTTGCCCTTTTTCTTCATTCGAATTTCCTCCTCAGGTTCAGCGGATGACGGGCGTCACGCCTGGCACTCGCCTTGACTCCATATACGGGCGGCCCGCGCAAGAGTCAAGACAATTTGCAGTAAAAGAGAAAAACCGGCTATCTGGGGGTGGCCCCGGCGTAGTAACCCTCACGGGTCAGGATGGTCAGCCCTTCGCGCCTTACACGAACCTCGATGGAATGGTATTCCACGCCGCGGTCCGTGCCGCTAGGCGCGTAGGCCAGCGTATACTGGTTGCGAGCCTCTTCCGTGACCCTGGAATACAGCCCCTCCATCGCCCGGCTCTTCAGGCCATAATAGACGTCGCCGCCCGTATCATGAGCGTATTTGGAAAGCCGTTCGAATCGCCGCTCGAAAAAAGCGCTGCCCACGCCAACACCGTAGACCGCGATGTTGTAGCGCAACAGTTCCTTCAGCACGGTATCATAGTTATTCACATTGAACTTCGCCCCGTTCACGCCATCCGAAATCAAGAAAATAATCTTCCGGCGTTCGCGGTCGCGATCCTTCAACAACTGAGCCGCGGCATACACCGCATCGTCCAGCGCTTTGGTCGGCTGGCCCTTGATATTCGCAAGCCCTCCCGCGATGTTCGGCGCATCCCCCATTGCGGAGTGACCATTGATCGAGGGTCCATTATTGATGGCCGGACTTGAAGGCCCGGCGGAGGTTTCCTCGTCGAGACGCGTGCGCTTCAGCTCGGTGAGGAGTTTGTCCTGGTCGCCGATGAAACCCTGGCCTGGGTGGAAGAACTGGTCAAAGCGGCATACCCAGGCTTCATCGTTCAGGCTCAGGCCGGCAACAATGGCACGAAGGCTGTCCCCAACCTGCTTGGCATCCTTGGATTTCAGGTCGTTGTCGATGAGCACCACCATGGAAATGGGAACCACATCCGCCCGGAAGGAGGCGATTTTCTGTTCGATGTTGTCTTCAAAAATGCGAAATTCGTCCCGCCGAAGGTCTGGGACGAGCCTTCCCCCCACGTCCTTCACCGTCACGGGTACGATAACTTGATCCACCGGAATCCTGATCCTCGTCTGCACTCCGGTCTGTTGCGCGGAGGACGGCGTATCCTGCGCAGGGGAAGCGCTGCCGGCGCTGCCCTGAGGCGGCTGCGCCTTCAGCTCAGCGAAAGATGCGGGCAGGAGCAATGTGACCGCCATCAACAACGTTTTTCGTAGACTTTTCATAGTCCTCAAGCCAAACTTCGTATTGAAATTATCCCCGCGAATGATTTCGGCCACGCATCCATCGCACCGCTTCGCGGCATCCTACAGAGCGGCAGTACCCCCGCGAGTTTTTTCCGGCCGGGCATCTCTCGCCAAGGAAAGTATACATGCGTTCGATGCACAAGTTTTTGATGCAATGCGTGACGGCAACGGTTGCGGTGATTTTGGCCATTCCGGCGATGCCCCAGGAGCCTGCCGGACAAGCGCCGGTAATCAAGTCGCAGGTAAGCCTGGTGAACCTGTTTGCGACCGTGCGCGACAAGAACAAGAGGATCGTGCCCACTCTGAAGCAGGAAGATTTCAGGGTTTCCGAAGATAATCAGGACCAGAAAATCGCATTTTTCTCGAGGGAGGTGGCCCTGCCGATCACGCTGGCGCTGCTGCTTGATACCTCAGGCAGCGAGCAGGACATGCTCAGCGCCATTCAGGACGCGGGGAGCCGGTTCATCGCCCGCGTCATCCGCAAAGGCGACGAGGCGCTGGTGATGTCCTTCGATTCGAATGTCGATCTGCTGTCGGATTTCACCGACGAGCATGGCCAACTGGAACGCGCCATTCGAAAGAGCAGGATCAATGTGCCGGATCAGGGGACCATCGCGGGAAATCCCGGGCCCATCGGGTCGCGGCAAATCACCGGCACCGCTCTGTATGATGCGATCTATCTGGCGTGCGGTGAAAAACTAGCTTCGGAAGCCGGACGCAAAGCAATTGTCATCGTTACCGACGCGGAGGACACGGGCAGCAAGGTAAGGCTGGAAGAAGCGATCGAAGCGGCCCAGCGCACGGACACGGTGATTCATATCCTGCTCGTCGTGGACCCGCGATATGGCGGCAACCCGGGAGTGGCGCACAAACTGGCGGAGGAGACCGGCGGGCGCATGATTTCCGTTCGGTCGGAAAAAAAGCTCGCGGAAGCCTTTGACGAGATTTCCGAGGAGCTCCGCAGCCAGTATACGCTGGGCTACTATCCGACCAACTCGGCCCAGGACGGGAAATTCCGCAAAGTCAAAGTGGAAACGACCGAGCACGACCTGAAGGTCCTCGCCCGCAAAGGCTACTACGCGCCAAAAGGATAAAAACTCGTGATTCGGATGGGCTTCCGAATTCTATTGCTTTGTGCTCTTTGTTCGCACAGTCGGTGGCCATCAACAGCGGTCGCACAAGCGCCGACCGTTTCAAGACCTTCAACCGCTTCTCAGGACCAAAACCAAGCTGCTCCAGGGCTTCGAGTGCTGGATTTGATTGCCCTCGACAAGGACGGTCGGCCTGTCGCCGATCTCAAACCCGAAGAACTCCGGCTGTTTGAGAATAAGGGGGAGGTAAAGATCAAATCTCTTTCTCCCGCCGCTCGCGAGCCACTCACGATCGGACTGTTCTTCGATGTGAGTGGAAGCCGCCGTGCCGACAAGTACATAGAGGACGAAACAAGATTGGCGAACGAGTTGGTACACTCCATTTGGCGCGCAGGAGATACAGCCTTCCTTGTGGGGTTCGGCGAGCGAGTGGTCGTAGTCACTCAGCCCACACATGAACCAGAAGAGATCGACGAGGGATTAAAGCAAATCCCCGGAGGATATTGGGGTTCGACTGCCCTCTACGACGCTCTTTGTTTGGTATTGAAACCCGAGAAGCTCGCCGACATTCCCGGCCGGAAGGTCTATGTCGTCCTCAGCGATTTTGAGGACAATGCCAGCAGGCATTCAGCTAAGGACGTTCTCGATGTCGCGCGTAGAGGTGGGGTCTCCATTTTCCCCGTGATACTGAGTGTGGATTTCGGTGGCGGCTATTCAAAGCGGAACGAAAAGCGCAGCAGTGAGCAAGCCCATAAGATTGCCGATGAAACTGGCGGGGAAGTCCTGATTCCGGAGTCGCAAAAGCAACTGGCGATGATCTTTCAGCGGCTTGCCTCAGATCTACAGTCCGCTTACCGGTTAACCTACCAGCCCACCTCTGCCACTTCGCAAGACAAAAGCAAGCGGGACAAAATTCGCCTCGAGACGACTCGCGGGTACCTCAGGCTGATCTACCCGAAAGAATAACCTCGATTTACTTTATTAGCCGAGTTAACCAAATCGAGGGCGTAGCTTCCTCCAATCGCCATTGTCCATGATCAAAGAGGTCATTGCTCGCTGCGGCGTTCTCGCAAACTTGGCCGCAGCGCGCCGAAAGCTGGTTCACGAAACAAGCGCATCATGACCTTGCCCAGGATCGTGCGGACGGTATCAAGCTGAGGCACGTACAATTCATATGAGAAAACGCTAACGACAACTCCGCAAAAGATTCATGTGCCGTGATGTTCGCAGCAATCGCCTGTGGCGCCCGAGATCTTGGCGGGCTGGGTGTACTCGGCCTTCGCGTCCACCTGATACCCTTCGCCATACTTGTCATGGTGCCGCACCCACGCCATGCCATGCTTCAACCCCTCTTCGTCGCGCCCCTTTGGTGTAAGATCCAGCCAGTTGTACGCCCCGATGAGGATGTCCAGCCCGCGAGCGTAGCTCGAATAGGTGTGAAAGATGTTGCCGGACCCATCTCTGTAGAACACGCTCGTGCCCGGTCGTTCTTCGCTTGGGAATTGCTGCATGGAATAGTTGTAGTACACCTGGCCTTTCTCCAGTTCCTCCTTGGTCATGGACACCTGGTAGTCGTAGTTGAAGTCGGTCACACTCGACGACACCCAATGGAACCGCCAGCCCATCCGCTTTTTGAACGCCTCGATCCGCGCCAGCGGCGCCCGCGAAACCACCACCAGTCTGACGTCTCGCGCCGCCAGGTGCACCACGCTGCCGTCGATATGGTCGGAAATGAACGAGCAGCTCGGGCAGCCTTCCTTCCAGTCCGGACCGAGCATGAAGTGATACACAATCAGCTGGCTCCTGCCGCCGAAAAGCTCGGCCAGCGATTCCTTACCTTTCGGCCCATCGAACATGTATGCCTTCTCTACCTTCTCCCAGGGCATTTCCCGGCGTTGCCGGCTGAGTTCATCCCGCAACTTCGAGAATTCCTTCTCCTTTTTCAAGAGTTCCTTGCGGGCCGCAAGCCACTCCGCCTGTGACACGATTCTTGGATGATCCATCTTGCTCTTCTCTAGTCTGGGTTCCATCTTCATCTCCTCTCGTTTGCGTCTTTGGTTCGATTTTCCTGGAACTAGGCAAACGGATTTTCGTCTGCGCTCGGTCCGTAAATCGACGGCACTGGAACATCCAGCATCCGCAGATAGACCGAAAGCTGCCCACGATGGTGATAGTTATGATTCATGAGGATTGAGCGAATGAATGCGATCCGCGGTACGGACATCAGGACCTTTCCGTTCCTCGTCAAGCTCCACATGGAGGTGAGCCGAGCGTCGTCCATCTTTTTCAGTGTATCCTTCGCACTCTCGAGGCTCTTGGAGAAAGTTTCCAGGACTTCCTGGCGGCTCTTCGCCTCCGGCTGTGAAAAGTTCGGGGCTTCCATACTGTCCGGCACCGCTGCCGCCGTGACGCTGCCCGGCAAGGACGCAATGTGCAGGGCCAACTGGCCCAGCGAAAAGGATTTCGGGTGGGGTTTCCAGGCGAATTTGTCTTCCGGAATTCGCTCTAACACTCGCTTCGTCGTTTGTGCTTCCTGGTCAATCTCCATCAAGATGGAATCTGCAAGTCTCATAACTTCTCCTTTCGTGTGCTCTTCGAACGAAACCTCTTCACCACCAAAGCGGTCAATCCGCTCGTTAACATCACGGCAACGACCGTCAGCGTTGCGCTGCATTGGTGTTGCCTCCGAGGCCGTTCGGATGGAATTCGAAGCAGCCAGAAAGATTTACGGGCGGTGCTGCTCGCAGCAATCGCTCGCGGAGTCTTGGGCGATTGCGGGCCAGTACGGCTTATTCGCGTCAGCTAGATAGCCATCGCTGTAGCGATCATGATGGCGAACCCATGACATCGTAAAGGCCAAGGCGTCTTCGTCGCGGCCTTTCGGCACAAGGTCGAGGTAGTTGTACGTGCCGACCCCCATCTCAGTGCCGCGCGCATAAGTGGAATAGGTGTGGAAGATATCGCCAATAGGATCCTTGTAGAACACACTGAGTCCAGGGGCTTCCTCGCTCGGGAATTCGAGCATGTCGTAGTTGTAATACACCTTGCCCTTGGTCATTTCGTCTTTGGTGAACGAGACGTGGTAGTCGCCGTTGAAATCATTCTGATACGACGACAGCCACTTGAAGCGCCAGCCCATGCGCTCCTTGAACGCTTGGATCTTCGGCAGGGGCGCTCGTGAAATCGCTGCAAACGTCACATCGCGCTGACCCAGGTGCACGAGTGCGCCGTCAGTATGATCCATATTGAACGAGCAACTCGGGCAGCCCTCCTTCCACTCCGGTCCAAACATGAAGTGATAAATGATCAGCTGGCTTTTCCCGCCGAAGAGGTCGCCAAGCGACTCCTTTCCACCAGGTCCATCGAAAACATACTTCTTCTCCACTTTCTCCCAGGGCAGTTCGCGGCGTTCCCTGCTCAACTGATCGCGCAGACGGGTGAATTCCTTCTCCTTTCTCAAGAGTTCCTTGCGCGCCGCAACCCATTCCGCCTGCGAGACAACTTTCGGATGTTCAATCGTGCTCTGTGACATAACTGATTCTCCTTTTTTCTATGTCCACTCGCGCATTCTCTGAATGATCAGTTGGAAAACAAAACGGGTTTCGAACCTGCTCTCTAGTTGCCCGCCGCCTGTGCCTTGGGCGCTTGGCTTGCCTGTTGCATTTGCGCGAGCACTTTGCGAATGGCTGCGTTGGACCCAGGGTTGCGCTTCTCGCGCCAGGATTCGAGGCGATTGCAGTGTTGTTCGAGGTTGCCGAGGAACTTCGGGCTGCTAAACATCGCGCGCCACGCGACGATCACCGGCTTCACCTGTTCCCACACGCCCCATTGCTCCCCGCTGCTTTCGAAAAAAAACTCTTCGTCGATGAGGCCGCGGTTTACGATGCTCGCGACCATTTCCCAATAACCGAGCACCATGCGCATGTACGTGTTTCCCTGGCTGCCGGGAGGACAGACACGCATCAACTCCTCCTCGTTTTTCACGTGGAAGTTGGCCGAGAACCACTCCCGCGCTTCGCGCAACCGTGGCTCACGCCGGTCCTCAAACAGACGCAACATCAAATTGACTTGTTCGTTCGTTACTTCACCCATGTTGTTTCCTCCTTTGGATTTGAATTCTGGAATAATTTCTTTGGGCCCTTCTTCGCGCCGAGCTTCTTGACCACGAGCGCGGTCAATCCGCCCGCCGACAGCACGCTGCCGACCATCAGCGCTGCACTGGCCATGCAAAATGGACACATAATTTCCTCCCGTCGCCGGGACGACGCCCACCGCATCACCGTTCACCGCAAACGCGACGCCTCCGCCCGCTTCCGAACGCCTTCATGGATATGCTTCCAGCCCCCCGTGACTCCTTTTCGGTGGTCTTCCAAAATCAGTCCAAGCGCCGTGTGGTGAAAAGCGAGCAGTGTTCCGCCATCTTTCTCGCTCAAGCGGTACTGCAGATTCGACACGACCGGATAGGACATGAACAACGGCCCCGTAATCTCGAGCAACGTCGGCCGCTTAATGGCCTGCACCACTCCCCAGAAGTGGCCGTTGTTGTCGCCCAGGTCGCGGTACCACCTGCCGCCCGGCCACGCCTCGAGCTTCATAGGCATGGGCCTGTCTTCGGCCGTTTCGTTGAACGGTCCGAGTTGCTCCAACAGCGCCGCAAACGTCGCCTCCAGCGGCGCGCGCACATGGATTTCCTCCGTGATGCCCAGCGTCAAATCCTCAATTCTTGTTGCCGTCGAGATCATTTTTCCTCCTTGAACTAAAACCCGGTCCCGCGTCGTTTGACGGATTGCTTTTGCGCTCGGCGCGTTCCTTGACGCGGCTTAATTGATGACGCCAGTAGCGCTCGAACGTTTCCGTCCATTGGTGAAGCGGCCGGATCGCCTCCGCGTTGGTTCGATAGAGCATCCGGCGGCCGTCGCGCCGCACGTTGACCAGGCCCACCTCGAGCAACACCCGGAGGTGCTTCGACACCGACGGCTGCGCCACCCCCAGCGAATCCACAATCTCCCCGACCGGCCGCTCCTGCAGCGCCAGATAGTTCAGAATCTCCCGCCGCCGCGGCTCCGCCACGGCATTGAACGCATCCGACGTTGTCGCTGCTCGTGCCATGGGCTCAACAATACATTCCTATATGGGAATGTGTCAAGCGCTTTTTTTCTCCCACCTCCATCACCTCTAACGCTGTTCCGTTTGTCCTTGCTTCGCGGGCCCGCTGGTCCGTACCATAATTGTGCATAATATTAGTGAACGCAGCCGGAGATTGCGTCGTGGACAGTCTGCTTTCGAGGATTACCATCACCCCTGGGTTACGATCCGGGCAGCCCTGCATACGCGATTTGCGTATCACCGTCTGGGACATTCTCAAATGGCTCGGAACGGGCGCCTCCCACGAACAAATCATCACCGACTACCCGGAGCTCACGGAAGAAGACATCCTCGCCGCACTTCAGTGGGCCGCTGCTTTGAAAGACAATACCGTTGTCCGTTAGCCTGAATGAAGCTCCTTCTTGATGAGGATCTTTCCCGGAGGTTGGTGGAGCTTGTCCAGGATCTTCTCCCTGGTGCGGTTCACGTCACTCAAGTTCGCTTGAGCTTCGGCACCCCTGATCGCGAGATTTGGGATTACGCCAAACGGAACGGCTTCGCGATCATAATCGCCGACAGAGATTTCGTCATGATGGCGAATACACTCGGGCACCCGCCAAAAGTCATCATCTTGGAGAATTGTGATTATCCGACGATTGTCGCCGCTCGGCTAATCAGCACCAGCGCGATTCGCATTTCCGAGTTTGCTCGCAATGACCATTCGCTCCTGATCCTGCGAAGACCTTGACTTTCTCCGTCCCGCGCCCCTTGCCCTAGCGAGTGGGATCGTTGACAGAATTGTGCAGGAGTTCCAGGAATGGCTTGCCAGTGTTCTTCAACGTTTCTTCGAGCCGCGCGGTGCAGTCGCAATCTCCGCAGGCCCAGGGCTCGGAGCCGTTCTCGTCCCGGCATCTGCGGCGGTCGTGGGCGTCTCGCACCCTCACCAGCTCAAAATACTCCTCCCAGTAAGGACGCTCTTCCTGCAGCGGTGTAGGGCAGTAGCAGACTTCCACCCAGCCGACCGTCTGGTCGGCACAAACCCTCGCCTCGTTCATGTTGCGCAGGTATTCGCCCGCGGCGACCGAGCCTTCCCCCAATGTGGCGCGCTCAATCGCTTCCAGCAGCGTGCCCCGGCAACCATCTTTCACTCGAGCTCGCACCAGGTATCGCATGCTCTATAGATGACCATCCTCAAACAGCGGCTGCACGCCTGAATTTACCATCGAATCAGCTAGAATCGCGCCCGGCACACCTCTGGCTGCCCTTTTTTCTGATTTCTGATTTCCATCCTCTCCCTGCTTCCATTCCCCAGTAGTGGGCCGGTTTCCGATTGTTCGACGTCCTCAGAACTAGGTCAGCAATTCCCGAGACACAGACTCCCACCGATAGGAGAAGATGGCGTCGGTGGAACGGATTCGGCTATGCGTTACGAGCTCTTACCGCGGCCCGCTCCAAATTCGAACGATCCCAATTTCCAAGAATTGCTCCTGCTTCATAAGTGCTCTGGCAAAACTCCAGCAATAATTGCCCGGGAGTGTCCGACGATCGAACATCGTCATACATCAGAAAGAATTCGCTTTTCTCCGTACTATAGAAAGCCTTCGTGGGGCGCACCCGGTGTTCCTTAAGTCCCGCCGGCTCCGGCGCGGCATACGCGTAGAAGGCCGCATCCCTCACTATCTCACCATCGCCGGGCCAAAACCCCACGCTGATTACTTCGTGGGAGTAGGCTTCTTTGGTGATCGGGTCCGCGCCCGGGCGCTCCGGCGCACTTCTCCCGGAAAAGCGCGTCACCGCCAGATCGAAGCTGCCCCAGAAGAAATGGACGGGGCTGACCTTGCCAATGAATCGTGAGCGAAATTCCCAAAAAACGGTGTCCACGCTAACGAGAATTTGCCAGAAGCGATGCGCATATTCGCCATCGTATGCCGCATGACTCTCATCCAGATTGAATCGAACAGGCCGAGGCACTTCGACGGGCATGGGCCACACTTTCACATCGATGCCGAGTGCATGCAACGCGCCCATGAATTCCGAATAGAATGCGGCAACGGTACGGGGGACGAGGCGGAAAGCCCTGCTTTCCCCGAGACTGGTGGTAATCTCCAGGGTGTGAGCGATGAAATCGAAGTTAACCTCAAAAACTCCCTTATTATAGGGTATCGGTGAGGTCGTTAAACCGCGAGCGGTGACGTAGAGAGTCGATCCCCACCAATGGTTGATCTGCGGGCTAAGCGCGAGACGGACTTTCCCAACGATTTGGGTCCACATGTGCAGGGTGGCGTAGGTATCCTTCCATTCGGCGAGCGGAAGCGCTGGCCAGGAATCAGATTGTGTCATGCGAACTCCCTCCTGCTCGGAGCGCGTCACGCTTAGAACCGCTTCGAGGTTTGCCGCACCGAGACAGACTGCTTTCGTCCAAAACAGCAACCGAGTGGAAGTTTATATCATAGCCGTTGGCTGTGCAGGTCGGCTTGGGATTTGCGCCGCCTTCACGCGGTCACTCGCCTGATGAACGCAAAAATCGGAGGCTAGCTCAATACTCATTCCCCGAACCCAATTGACCGCAATCCGCCGACCGTCTACCATCCTCGTTTCGCTCCGCGCCCATGCTCAATGAGACCATCGCCCACTACAAAATCCTCCGCAAGCTTGGCAGCGGCGGCATGGGCGTCGTCTACGAAGCCGAAGACACCAAACTCGGCCGCCGTGTCGCCCTGAAATTTCTCCCGGAAGCCACCCACCGCGATCCACAGTCTCTCGAACGCTTCCTCCGCGAAGCCCGCGCCGCCTCCGCGCTCAATCATCCCGGTATTTGCATCATTCACGCCATCGAAGAACACGATGGCCGGACCTTCATCGCCATGGAATTGCTCGAAGGGCAGACTCTCGACAAATTGATCCCCCTGGGTTCCCTTCCGGTTCCGCGCACCATCGACATCGGCATCCAGCTCGCCGACGCCCTCGACGCCGCCCACAAAAAAGGCATCATCCACCGCGATATCAAGCCCGCCAACATTTTCGTCACCGAGCGAAGCACCGTCAAGATTCTCGATTTTGGCCTCGCCAAACTCCTCCCCGAACACCACGCAAACCTCGCCGGCGAAACCCTCGACGATCCGGAGACTCTGCTCCTCACCAGTCCCGGCACCGCTGTCGGCACCATCTCTTACATGTCACCCGAGCAAGCGCGCGGCGAGGAACTTGATGCTCGAAGCGACCTCTTCTCCCTCGGCGCCGTGCTCTACCAAATGGCTACGGGCAAGCAGCCTTTTCCAGGCACTACCAGCGCCGTCGTCTTCGACAACATCTTGCACAACGCTCCCATGCCTCCCGTCACCCTCAATCCCAACGTCCCTTCCGAGCTCATGCGCATCCTCAACAAAGCCCTCGAAAAAGACCGCGACGTCCGCTACCAGGTCGCCGCGGAATTGCGCGCCGACCTCAAACGCCTCCAACGCGAATTGGACTACAGGAAAGCCACGCCCGTCCCCGCTTCTTCAGGTCGCATCTCAACGCCATTGTCCACGCCAGCCGCCCAACCCGCCGAGCCACCGCGCTCGCCTTCAAGCAGTTCCGTCCTGATCGCCGCCGCCAGCAAGAACAAATTCGGCACCGGCCTGGCACTTGCAGCTGCTCTCCTCTTGTTCGTCGCCGCCGCCTTCGGCATCTACTCGCTGGTGTGGCGCACGCAGCATCTGCCTTTTGAGAAAGTGAAGATCGAAAATCTGACCAACAGCGGACATGTCTTCTTGACAAGGCTCTCTCCCGACGGAAAATATTTGTTGCTCGTCAGCGAAGAAAACGGGCTGCAGTCGCTCTGGCTGCGGCATATCCCCACGGGCAGCAATACGCAGGTGGTCGCCCCATTTGCGACGCGCTATGCGGGATTGACATTTTCGCCCGACGGAGATTACATCTATTTCGTGCGCCGCGATGAAGAGGAGCAGTCGATCGCTTCTCTGTATCTGGCGCCCCTGCTGGGCGGAACGCCGCGATTGATGATCAAGGACGTGGACAGCCCCATCGCATTTTCCCCGGATGGGCAGCACTTCGCCTATCTCCACCAGCACGAAGATTCTTCGCTGATGGATTTGTATCTCGTCCACAAGGATGGTTCTCCGGACCGCGCGTTATTCAATCACAAGCCAATTTCGACGGACAGCCTCACCCTCACTTGGTCGCCGGACGGAAAAACGATTTTGATCCCCGTGGTGCAGCCGACACCAAATGACTTCGGCGGCTTTGTCGCGGTCGACGCCGCGAGCGGAGAGCAGAAGCTGGCCGCGCCAGCGAAGGACCGCGCCTACTTCGATCCCTCGTGGATGCCGGACGGCAACGGCGTCCTGGTTTCCGCGTCTCTTGCGGAAACCGGTTTCGAACGGACGCAACTCGGAATCGTTTCATATCCGGGAGGAGAATTTCGCCTGCTCACCACGGACACCAACCGCTATCTGCACCCGAGCCTGGCGTCCGACGGCCGCACGATTGCCGCCAGTCAGGCGCAGCTCAAATTCGAGCTCGGCGTGGCCCCCGCATCCTCGCCCGACTCCGTGCAACCGGTGCCGTTGTCGTCTCGATTGAGTATCTGGCGATGGGATTGGATGCCCGACGGGCGTCTGGTCATCCCGCAAGGGCCTGACATTCGAATCGTGAGCACCGCCGGAAGCGAGAGCGTCGTGGCCTCGAATATGCGGCATCCTCCGGACCAGGCGGCTTCCTGCGGCGGCGGGAAGTACATCGTGTTCCGTCAGTTCGGTGGGGTGAGTGGCGTGGCCACAAATCTGTGGCGCATAGATGCGGGGGGAACCAACCTCAAGCAGCTCACATTCGGATTGAACGAATCCGATCCGGAATGTTCGCTCGACGGAAAATGGGTCTACTACGTGGATCGCGGCGATAACCGTTATTTGAAACGGATTTATCTGGAAGGTGGGCTTGCGGAAACTATCGTCTATGCGCCCACCGGTCTTTACGCGCTTTCTCCGGACGGAAAAACAATCGTGAAGGACGAAGTGCGCGATTCCGACCATCAGTTGATGCTGGCGCTTTATTCGATCGAGGAAAAGAAAAAATCCTATATCGAATACGACCAGAGAGCTCTGCGGGGATTTGCGTTTCTGCCGGACGGAAAATCGGTCGCCTACGTGGTGCGGGAAAAAGCCGTGGATAATCTTTGGGCCCGTCCCGTGGATGGATCGCCTAGCCGCCCGTTGACGCACTTCACGTCGGAATCGATTTATGCTTTCCGGTATTCTCCCGACGGCGCGAAAATCGCCATCGAACGCGGGCACACGGAGTCCGACGCAGTGCTCCTTCGCGACGCCTCTCAGTAGAAAACAATCAAAGCCGGCAGAGAAAAATCAAAGACCGATTACTTGGTCTCCGCGCCTCCAGGATTGGGCGTCGTGGGAACATTCGCGTTGGCGCGGGCGAAGTAGCCGCGGCGCGCGCGGACCTGGTAGCCCTTGTGTTCGGGCACTTCGATGCGGATCTTATGGTAGCGGCCATCGAGGACGTAGTTCGTTGGAAGATAGGCGATGGAATACTGGTTGCGAAGTTCGTCGCCGATGTCCTGGAACGACTGATCGAGATCGTCCACGTGATAAGGAAAAAACGCGCGGCCGCCGGTTTCTTCGGCCAGTTCCTGGAGAATTTTGTCACCGTCCGTGAGGTGATATTTGCGGTCGCCCATCTTGCTTGGATCGGTTTGCGAGAGGGAAATCCATTGCGTGCTGGTGCTGATCGTGTAAATGACCACGCTGGTGCGCTGGGCTATTTCGATGGCGTCCGCGCGCGTGTGTGTCGATAAGTTGTCCTCGCCATCGCTGATGAGAATCATGACGCGGCGCACCACGTCCGGCTGATCGCCCGGCGGGCGCGGCGGATGGCTCAGCTCTTTCACGCACGCCTCGTAGATCGCGTCGTAAATTGCGGTGCCGCCGCCCGCGCGCGTCTTGGTGATCTGGTCGCGCAGTGCTCCGGCATCGCCGGTGAAGCCCTGGACGATTTGCGGTTCGTCGTCGAAGGTCATCACAAAAGCTTCATCTTTATTGCGGCGAAGCACGCTAAACAGAAAATTGACGGAAGCGTCCTGCTCGAACTTGATGCGGTCGCGGATACTGTTGGAAGTGTCCAGCAACATGCCGATGCGCAGAGGCAGATCGGACTGCCTGCTGAAATAACGGATTTCCTGCGGAGCCTTGTCGTCCCAAATCTTGAAGTCGCCCTTTTCGAGTTCGGGGACGAGTTTGTTGCGGCGGTTGAGCACGGTGAAAAGCACGTCGACCAGGTTGACCACCGTCTTAATCGTTTGATCGCTCTGCTGGGTGGGGTCCTGTTTCGGTGTTGCTGACTGTGCCAGTGCGGGCGTCTGAGGCTTCGTGTCCGGCGAGGACGTCTGCGGATTAGTGACCGGGGAGGATGCTTGAGGTTTGGCCGGTGAAGATTGTTGCGCCCGCTCGGTCAGCGGAAGGAGCAACACCGCGGACGCCAAGAAGATCGAAGTGATTGTCCGTCGCATTTGCATCGATTATAGGTACCCCGCCAGCGCAGCGTCAATTCGGCTCTGCGGTTCTCCAGCAGCGTCACAAAGTTTTTTCAAATATTCGCGCAATTCAACGGGCAACACGGCGCGAACTTCGATCCATGCGCTGGTCCGGGGCTGCGCAAAGCCGAGCTTTGCGGCATGCAGAAAATTGCGTCCCAGGGGCGGCAATGTTGTTTTACCCGCGCGCAATTCGCTTGCCGCCCCATAGAGCGTATCGCCCACTACGGGATGCTTCAGTGCGGAGAAGTGCACGCGAATCTGATGCGTGCGCCCGGTGTGGAGTTGGACTTCCACCAGCGTCGTGCTGTCGATCTTGGCGAGAGCCTTCCAATCCGTGCGGGCCTCGCGGGGATTGGCGATGTCCGCTCCGTGCCAGGATTTGCGCAGCGTCGTCATGCGCGTGCGATGGATGGGATCGCGCCCAATGGCCAGCTCGATTCGCCCGCTCTTCTCTCCGAGAATGCCCTGCACCAGCGCGATATACGTTTTCGCAATGGCTCGCTGGCGAAAAGCTTCGCCCAGCTTGGCGTGCGCCGCGTCGTTCTTGGCGACAAGGATCACCCCCGAGGTTTCCTTGTCCAGCCGATGTACGATTCCCGGCCGCAACGGATCGCCGGACTGCGAAAGCGCTTGCCCGCGCCCAAGAAGCGCGTTGACGAGTGTGCCCGAAACATTGCCGGCGCCGGCGTGAACGGTCATGCCAGCGGCCTTGTTGATGGCGATAACGTCGTCGTCTTCGTAAAGCACATCGAGCGAAATCGATTCCGCTTCGGCGTGAGTCGCCGGCCGCGGATGGGCCCGCACGGTGATGATTTCACCGCCATGAAGTTTCTGGGAAGATTTCGCGGCCTTGCCGTTGACAAGGACAAGCCCGCCATCGATGAGTTCTTGCACGCGCGAGCGCGAGAGTTCCGGACAATGGGCGGCCACGAACCGGTCGAGCCGCGTCCCAGCGTCGGTAGCTACCGCCAGAAGTTCATGAATCTCGGGTTGGGTCTCAGCCGGCACAGGCCGATTGTAGCAGGCTGTCGAGAGGGGTATATCCTGAAGGGGAACGCCGGGGAAGATCAAGAAGTTCGGAGAACGGAGAGGAGGGGTTTGGAACTCTGCGGGATGGGAGGCGCCGATGCCACAATTTAAAGCAAGCGTTACTGCCTTGCCGGAATCACGAGAGGGCCTGTGTAGTAGCCCTGGCGAGTCTTGATAGTGACGCCTTCGCGCGTGGTACGGACTTCCACCTGGTGATAACTAGCGTTGCGGTTGTTGCCGTGAGGCACGTATGCCAGGGTGTACTGGTGGCGAGCTTCTTCGGTTATTCGCGAATAGAGCCTTTCCATGGCGGCGCTTTGGACGGCGTAATAGATGTCGCCGCCCGAGTCGTTCGCATAATTGAGCAGGCGGGAGAATTTTCGCTTTAAGGAATGGCCGACAGCCAAACTGTATACGGATACATTGTCGTGAAGGAGAGTCTCGAGAGCGTCGGAATAGGTATCACGGTTAAATGGAGGTCCGTTGAGACCATCGGAGATCAGAAGGATGATCTTGCGGCGACTGGTTCCGCGATCATGGAGCAACTCAGCGGCGGAATGGACGGCGTCGTCGAGCGCTTTGGTTGGGCGGGACCCAAAGTTAGTTGGCGCCCCCGGGGGCGGTTCCCCCACTCCGAGTGGATGGCTCGATGGCGAGGAAACGAATGGGACGGGGCCAGCTGTAGAAGGACCGCTGTGGTCTTGGGCATCCTTCAGGTCTGCCCATAGCTTGTTGAGATCGCCGGTGAATCCTTCCGCTCGATAGAAAGCCAGGTCGAAACGGCAGATGAGGGCCTCGTCGCTCGGACTAATTCCAGCGGTGATGGCGCGCAGAGTGGGAGCCATCTGTGCGGCATCCATCGCTTTCAGATCGTCGTCGATGAGGACGACCAGCGAGAGCGGAAAAGCTTCGGCAGTGAAAACGTCAATGGACTGTTCAACGTTGTCGTCGTAGATGCGGAACTCTTCCCTATGAAGATCAGGAACCAGATTGCCGTGGCGATCTTTGGCAGTGACAGGGAGGACGACGAGATCGGAATTGACGCTGATCTTGGTTCGGGCTTCGCTCTGCTGGGTGCTAGGCTGCGGTAGCTGTTGTGTTTGGGCGGCGGAAATTTCTTGTGCGGACGATTGCTCCGCCTGAACGAAGGTGGAGCTAGCAGCTAGCATCACAGCGAACAGCCTTCTCGGCATGCGAATGGCTCTCAGGGCTCAAATCTTGCTGAAGATTCTGACGCCAGTTGGTGAAGAAAGGTGGCCAAACCTCTGTAGTGCTGATTTTAACTTTTGCTCCATCTTCTTTTTTCCTCCTCCTCTCTAAAGATTCTCCATTTTTCCGGCGGGTGGCGCGGTCTTAACTGCTTTTTGCCGTATCGCCGTAAGCGTCCGGTTCTACCGTCCGTGCTAAGAGTGTGTGAGTGAGGATGATGCCTCTGTGGACGCGTTTCCGAAATTCCGTTAGAATGCCGTACATCTCGGACGACTGCGCTAAAACCACGTCAACGAGGAGCCTTCCATGCAGATCAGGCTAGCCAGCGTAATGGTTGACAACCAAGAGAACGCTCTCCGCTTCTACACCGCCGTCTTGGGCTTCGTGAAGAACAAGGACATACCCATGGGTCCATTCCGTTGGTTGACCGTGTCTTCGCCGGAGGGCGCGGAAGGCGTCGAGCTAGTGCTGGAGCCTATGGGTTTCGTGCCTGCTCAGACGTATCAAAAGGCCCTGTTTGCTGCTGGCATTCCAGCCACGGCGTTCCTAACCAGCGATATCCAATCGGAGTACGGGCGGCTAAAGGCGCTTGGCGTCAGCTTCCGTGATGAACCGAAGAGCATGGGGTCAATCCTCGCCGTCCTGTTTGAGGACACCTGCGGCAACCTCATCAACCTGGTTCAACCTACAGCCTAACGCCACGATCGATAGGGAGTCGCCGCAGCAAAGAATTCACTCCGTAATGATGCGGTCGGCCCACTCCACCAGGCCGACAAAGATTGCGGGATTGCCGAATTTTGCGCCCTGTACCCTATTTTCCTTAGTGTGTCTTTTCTTCATTGCGTCTTTTCCGCGACCGCGCAAGCAGTCTTTGTCTTCGCGATCGTCTGCCTGTGCCACTCGCCGCCAGAAGAGGCTAACCAGCAGCATGCGCGCTCGTCTAGAATCGGTGGCGGAGGAGAGAACCATGCGCAAAGTCTTGTTCTTGTTGTTGTTTGTTCCGGGAGTTCTGTTGACGTGCAGCGCGCAAGAACCGGCGCGGACTGCGAACGGGGATGTTTCCGGGCGCTGGGTGGTGAACACGGACTTTTACGGGACGACGATCTATTTTCGGATGGAGCTGAAGCAGGAGGGAGAAAAGCTGAGCGGGAATTTTGATGTGGACAAGCTGGAGGGAACGCTCAAAGGCAGCTCGATCTATTTTCTGGCCAAGGACGAACAGGGCGGGACGGACGAAGGCAAAGCCACAGTTCAAGGCGGGACCATTACCGGGACAGTGGTGTTTACGCACGCAGACGATGCTGCACATCCGGAGACGCACAAGTTTACGGCGGAACTCGTTCCGGCGCGGCGGGCGGGAACGCCGCAGCGGCATGAATTCACGCCGGCCACTTTTTACCGGCAATTTTCGGCGGCCAACAAACCGGTGCTGACGATCTCACCCGGCGACAGCGTGCACACGACGACAGTGGATGCGGGAGGAACGGATGAAAAGGGCGTGACGCGCGTCCTGGGCGGAAATCCAGAGACGGGGCCATTTTTCGTGGAGACGGCTTCGCCAGGAGACACGCTGGTGGTGCACTTGACGCGGCTACGGCTGAATCGCGATTGGGCCGAGAGCGATGACTTTGTCGTGGGGCGCGCGCTGGACAGCGATCTGGCGGTGAAGATGAAGGACGGAGGGAAGACGGTGCGCTGGCATCTGGACGCGGAACACGGAGTGGCCACGCCGGAAAAACCGGCGGAGCATCTGACGCGATACGCGGTGCCGTTGCGGCCAATGCTGGGATGCGTGGCAGTGGCGCCAAACGTGGCACAAGCGGCTCCGGGGGCGGGGGACTCCGGGCGCTACGGCGGGAACATGGACTTCAACGAGATCGTGGAGGGTGCGACAGTCTATCTGCCGGTGAGTGTGCCGGGGGCGCTGCTGTATGTGGGCGATGGGCACGCCATGCAGGGTGATGGGGAGCTCAACGGCAACGCGCTGGAAACGTCGATGGACGTGGAGTTCACGGTGGATGTGATTCCGGGGAAACGGATCATGGGGCCGCGCGTGGAGTCCGCGACGCACATCATGGCGATGGGGCTGGACGGGTCGCTGGATGATGCGTTCCGCACAGCCACCGCGAACATGGCGCAGTGGCTGACGGACGAATACAAGTTGACGCCGTCCGAGGTGGCGCAGGTGCTGGGCACATCAGCAGAATATAAGGTGAGCGAGGTGGCTGACCGCAACGCCGGCATTGTGCTGAAAATCAACAAGGAACGGCTGAAATCGCTGGCGAGTGCGGGGAAGTGAAAGAATAAAGACCGGGTCTGAAGACCCGCCGCTACAAGGAGTGTCACGAGGTCTCAACGGTGCGTCGCGACTTGAAGAAACCGTTCATGGCCGAAAGAACCAAGAGGAGGCCGACGGCGAAAATGGGCGCCCAGGGGATCCAATTCCAGACGGGCCGATCAATCATGGCTACCGCCGGATTGGCGGGGTCGTACAAGACAATCACTGGAACATTTTCGCTTCCTGCGATTGAGTTTCCCAGCCAATCCTGGAAATGGACGAAGCGATCGTTGGTGTGGAATTCGACGATGGGCATATACCCTGTCGAAGAAAATGATCCCGAGGAGCTGCGGAAATTCTCCTGCTTATAGCCGACAATCCTTCCGGGCACCCTCGTGCCTTCGCGGATCAGATGAAAATGAGCGTGGCCCATGAAATAGCCAAGGCTCAAGAGAAACAGTCCAGCGAGCACTTGCGGGATCCACGCGTAGCGAAGGATTTTTGTTTTGTTGCCGGTCAACCGCGCAACGAGTTCTTCGGCAGAAGCCAAGGCCTTGCCCCAATCGGAGGCGGCCGTAGCGAGTCACGCGCGTATCCGCCTCTGAGCGCCAATGTAGCATAGCAAGGCAACGCGGCGTTTTCGCGGTTTCGAGATTTGTTCCCAAAAGCGAAGTGCAGCAGGCTTCGTCGTAGCTCTCTACTTCGGCCCAGCCAGACTTCTTGTCTGTGCTTCCTTTCACCCGCGCGTCGCGAGTCTTTGGAATAAAGGCCAAAGGCCCCACATAACCCGACGCTGCCGATATAAACGCCGCTCATCTATCTAGGCGCGGCCCGCTACAAGAGCACTAAAAGACCCGCCGTCCGAGTCGTACCGTTGTAGGAAGCCGAGATCGTGGCGGAAGTTGAGAGGAGAACAATGGACGTGTTCACCGTGAAGGTCGCGCTGGTGGCTCCGGCCGGAACGAACACGCTGGAAGGCACGCGGGCGGCGCCGTTGCTGCTGGAAAGCATGACAGTTGCACCACCTGCGGGAGCTGGCGCGCTGAGCGTTACCGTGCCCTTGGAAGTTTGTAGGCCGCCAATCACGTTCGCCGGGTTCAGCGTCAGCGACGAAAGAGTAGCCGGTGGAGGAGGCGCAGGCGCCACCGTGAGTGAGGCCGATCTGGTCACGCCACCGTAGGCCGCGGAGATGGTGACCGTAGTCGATGCGGCCACGGCGCTGGTGCTGACCGTGAACGTCGCGCTGGTAGCTCCGGCCACGACCGCCACGCTGGAAGGCACGCGGGCCGCACCGTTGCTGCTGGAAAGTGCGACAGTCGCACCACCTGCAGGTGCTGCTCCGCTCAACGTCACCGTGCCGGTGGAGGATTGTGTGCCGCCAATCACGCTCGTCGGACTCAGCGTCAGCGACGAAAGAGTGGCCGGTGGAGGAGCCGCCGGCGTCACGGCGAGTGAGGCCGTTCTGGTTGCGCCGTAGGCCGCGGAAATGGTGACTGCAGTCGATGCAGTCACGACACTGGTGCTGACCGTGAAGGTTGCGCTGGTAGCTCCGGCGGGAACCGTGACACTGGAAGGCACCGTGGCCGCCGCGGTGTTGCTGCTGGAAAGCACGACTTGCGCGCCACCTGCGGGTGCTGCTCCGCTCAACGTCACCGTACCCGTGGAGGAATTACCGCCAGTAACGCTGGTGGGATTCAGCCCTAGCGAAGCGAGAGTGGGTGGTGGAGGAGCCGCAGGCGTCACGGCGAGTGAGGCCGTCCTGGTTGCCCCGCCGTAGGCCGCGGAGATGGTGACTGCAGCCGATGCAGTCACGACACTGGTGCTGACCGTGAAGGTTGCGCTGGTAGCTCCGGCGGGAACCGTTACG